>SAMEA104315426__coassemble_15568_pt1 | contig 1561 bp, 1 predicted proteins | sample SAMEA104315426__metabat2_low_PE_027 | metagenome-assembled genome bin SAMEA104315426 (sample SAMEA104315426) | gut metagenome | biome: Monkey gut; feature: monkey-associated habitat; material: faeces | place: China | collected 2013 | reverse complement strand
GTATGTAAGGGGACTTACGGCATTTGTTAAAGATTTTTCGTGGACAGTAGTGAAAGAACTTAAAGTATTAAGAATATTTGTATTATTGCTGATAACAGTTGTTTCTTATAATACTGTGAGCAGTCAAGTTAGAACGGTAGAACAGTTGTGGCTTAAAATGATTAGAGACGATGGATCAATGTGCGTGATAAAAAGCAATGGCGAAGATTCGTATTCTTATCTTTTTCCTGAAAAAGATAACTACTATGGTGCTACTTATAGATTGAAATTGAATAAGTCAGCGACAGATAGTCTTATATGTATGTACGATAAATTTTTTATTTCAAAATCAGATTCAATATACACTGTTTTGTCAAAATTAGAAGACAAATCAAAGCGAATAAACAAGATTGGCAGGAATAGTATTTGGGGTGGAATTTCTTATAATCGCAAAGATTATATTGATTTTAAAGGACTCAGGTGGAAAATTTTAGATTCCGTAAATATTCATGGTGAAGATTATATCAGGTACTCTGAAGAATTTATAGATATGGTCAGGTACATAGAAGGATTATCTGATATTACAAAGAAGACCGGAAGTGTTTCACATAAATATAGGTGGCTGTCAATATACAGTGATTGTGATAGCAGTGTAATCAGGTCTTTTAAGATAAATGTTAGCGACATAGAAATTGAATGCCGTTACGGTGAGTCACATTTATATAAAGATGACAAACGTATAATACTAAATTCAAAAGAAAATAAAAGGATAATAAAATATGTATATGACTTTTTTGTAAACAAAGAACTTATGTCTTTAGACAAAACACATGGTTTTTACTTAGAGTCAGCGGATGTTGGTGGAAAGGATGCTATCGAGATCAGTGTTGAATTTGCCGGTGACGTTGATGGTTATACGATGCGTCGCTATGTAATCTATGAAGATTTAGAAAAAAATAAAAGAGAATTTACTCCAAAATTTGTTGAATTTCTGAAGTATATGGCGAAATTAAAATCTAAGTACTTTGTAGGATATTTTTAAGTATTTCTGAATGATTATAATACTGGTTGTGAAATTTTTGTGGAACATCATAAAAATACTAAGAATCCAAATGAAAATTATTTAAAACCATCGAAAATTCAACCTGCAAGTTTAATTAACTTATTAAAAAAATATTCAAAATGAAAAAAATATTGATTTACATATTAGCCTTATTTTCGTTTAGTACAATATATAGTCATACTGTAGTTTTTGACAATTATCAAGGAATAAGGTGTGACAAGACGTGTGGAAATATATTGGTTGATATGTGGGGCGTAGATAGTGTCGTTAGGTATTTGGTGGGTCACAAATCAATAAGTTTAACGTTGTATTGTGATTCTATCGGAAATGTTGATAGTGTAATTGATGTACCCTTGCATAGGGCGTATGATGCAAATGCTAAGGAAAAATTTATTAATTATTTTGCAAAGCATAAAGTTCGGTGTGAATATTATTCAGATGCTTATTATGATTGGAATAAACGTAATCACTGCTGTCCACGAAAAATATTTAACACTTTAGAAAGTAACAAATTGTAAG
>SAMEA104315426__coassemble_14284_pt1 | contig 1659 bp, 2 predicted proteins | sample SAMEA104315426__metabat2_low_PE_027 | metagenome-assembled genome bin SAMEA104315426 (sample SAMEA104315426) | gut metagenome | biome: Monkey gut; feature: monkey-associated habitat; material: faeces | place: China | collected 2013 | reverse complement strand
CGTGTTTCCGTTATCATCGTTTACCTTGATGGGAAGTACAGGCGAGTGCCTGCCGTGGCTGAGTTCTTCCAAGATGTGCATAGGAAGGTCTTCAATCATTTCCCGTGTGAGTCCGAACTGCGAAAGGGTTTCGTATGGCAGTTCTTCAAATTCAAATCGTACTTGTTTCATATTTTAATATGATATTTTGATTATACTTTGACAAAGGTATATACTATTGTTCATACTTCGATTCTTGTGGTTCTAAATAGCCTGATTATTTGTGCTTATTTATGTTTTAAGTATGATTATGATGTATTATTCATACTCTAAACTTATTTAATGTTATATTTTGGAGGTAAATCAAGACATCTTTTGGCACGGTCGGAGAACTGTTCCTACATTTGCATCTATGAGTAATACACGAATCGTTATAGTCCTTCTTTTGTTATTATCCGGAAACCATGTGAAAGCGCAGTTCAACACGGTTTCCTGTCCAGGTAATCGCTATAAAGTCACTGTTGAAAATCCCACCCGGACAACAAACGAAACAGAGGCGACACCCGAAAGCATCACCTCTGAAAACGAGAAGTCCGTACCCGGCAAGGTTTCATTGTCAAGTACGGACACAAAAAAGAAAGAGCAGGTAGCTCGCTATCTAAGCGTATGCTATCCGCTCTCACATATCAAGATAAATTCGCCTTACGGTTATCGGAAAGACCCATTCACGGGGAAGAGGAAGTTTCACAACGGTATTGACCTGTATGCCCGGAGTGCCAAGGTGTTTGCCATGATGCAGGGGAAAGTCATTGCTGTTGGGCAGGATAAGGTGTCCGGGAAATATGTCACTCTCCAGCACGGAAACTTCACCGTCAGTTATTGCCACCTTTCACGGGTTTCCGCATCAAAGGGGCAGATTGTCAAGGTAGGTGAAGTGGTAGGTATCACCGGCAATACGGGGCGCAGCACCGGAGAACATCTGCATATCACCATCCGTCAAAAGGGAGAATATATCAATCCAAAGATATTCATTGACTACATTCATTCCATTCAAGAATATTGTGTGATGACATTGGCTTAGATGTTATGACCTATAATGTAGGTGAATACCAATTACGTGCGTAGATGATACAGTACTCCCTCCCAAATTTAATTATCGTTTATATCTTGCTGTATGACAGAAAAATTTAGGTTAATTCCGGTGTTGCTCAATAGATAAACTTCAAGTGCCAATGCAGATATACTTACTGGCGGATACGTCTCCAAGAGGGACAGGTAGCCCCCGACTATTTTCAGGACTTCAGTGCATTGATTCCCACCGCCACACGCTGCACATGGTCAAGACCATAGAGTATGACGCACTAAAAACAGGCTTAGTCACCTTTCTTGAAGTTGTTCCGATAAGCAGATGGCGATACTCCTATTTGTTTTTGGACGTATCTGCTGAAGTATGAGAGTGAGGAAAAGTTCAGCCGTTCGGCAACTCCCGCCAAGGGCAGTTCTTTCTCCCTAAGTAGCCTGATTGCTTCGTAAAGTGTGAACCGGTCTATCCAATAAGATGCCGGTTCTCCGCTTACTTTCTTGCATATTTCCGACAGGTAATGTGGGGTAATGCACAAGTCGGACGCATAATGTTCCAGATTCCGATGTCGTATGTATTCTCCTTGATACAGCATTTCT
>SAMEA104315426__coassemble_10634_pt1 | contig 2025 bp, 3 predicted proteins | sample SAMEA104315426__metabat2_low_PE_027 | metagenome-assembled genome bin SAMEA104315426 (sample SAMEA104315426) | gut metagenome | biome: Monkey gut; feature: monkey-associated habitat; material: faeces | place: China | collected 2013 | reverse complement strand
ATGGAATCAGCCCTAATTTTATCCGATCTCAAATTTTTTTAGCGGACAGTAATAAAAATCGTTGAAACATATCGTGAGCGCAAGGAGATAGAAAAATACAGTCATCTTGCCACCTTGCAGGAGATTGCAGATAACGACTACAATCTCAATATTCCTCGCTATGTAGATACATTCGAGGAAGAAGAGCCTATTGACATTCACGCAGTAATGGCTGAAATCAAAGAGTTGGAAGCCAAGCGCGCCGACCTTGACAAGGAAATCGAAGGTTATCTGAAAGAATTGGGATTGGTAGAGTAAACTTTCCACAAGTTGTGGAAAGTTTGAAAATGTATAGAATATGGCAAATATGACATTGGCAGGAAACAGCGAGTTCAAAAGTTGGGTCTCGCTGTTGAAGAAAGATATACGCAGCGCACAAGTCAAGGCGGCAATTAAGGTGAACACGGAATTGCTTCGCCTTTATTGGCGTATGGGTGCGGACATCTGCGAGAAGCAGAAAACTGCCTCTTGGGGCGATGGCTGGCTCAAAGAATTGAGCCGTGAACTTATGGCGGAGTTTCCTGACATGAAAGGTCTTTCGTACAGAAACTTGAAATATATCAGGCAGTGGTATATGTTTTATAATGAGCAAATTGTAATTGGGCAACAACCTGTTGCCCAATTAGACGCAGCGAATGTGCAACAACCTGTTGCACAAATCAGCGAGGACGTATTTTTCTCCGTTCCTTGGGGACATCACTTGTATATCATATCCCAGTGCAAGGATGTTGATCGTGCTGTGTTCTATCTGCAAAAGACCGTGGAAAATGGTTGGAGCCGTGCAGTTCTGCTTAATTTCCTTGACACTAATCTATACGAACGACAGGGAAAGGCTGTGAGTAATTTTAGTAGATTGTTGGCTGACCCTCAAAGCGAATTAGCAGCACAAACGTTGAAAGATCCCTATAATTTTGATTTTCTCACACTTGACGGTGAATATCGAGAACGTGAATTGGAGCATGGACTTACACAAAATGTTACACGCTTCTTGCTTGAATTGGGTACCGGCTTTGCTTTTGTCGGGAGTCAAGTTCCATTACAAGTAGGCGAAGATACCGTATATCCCGATTTGCTCTTCTATCACTTGGAACTGCGCTGTTATGTGGTCGTAGAACTTAAAGTGACAAAATTCAAGGCTGAGCATTTAGGACAACTGGGAATGTACGTGAGTGCTGTCAATCACATCAAGAAGAAACCGACAGACAAACCTTCCATTGGATTGCTTATTTGCAAGACGAAAAACAATGTAATGGCTCAATATGCTCTTGAATCAACCAATCAGCCAATAGGCATTTCCGAATATCAGTTATCTAAGCTTATGCCTGAAAACATACAGAGCCGGTTGCCTACAATTGAAGACATTGAAGCAACACTTTCTGATATAAAGGAGACTAAGGATTAAAGGTTATGACAATATTGCTATAATTAAACTTAAGGATTTAAAATGACAACGACAATAAATAACGAACATGAGAAAAATCAAGGACGAAAAGTCCTTAATGTCCCAAATAAGCGAGTGCAAAACCAAACTTGTTTGGATTCTGCCGAGCGTGAGGGACTTCGCCCGAAGGGCAATGTCCCAAATCTCAGATTCCCTGAGTTCGAGGGGGAGTGGGAGAAAACGACCTTTGGTGAAATTGCGACTGGCTTTGACTATGGTATGAACGCTGCCGCAAAGCCTTATGATGGAGAGAATAAATATATTCGCATCACCGATATTGACGAGGCATCTTCAACATATAATGTCAAAGATGTTGTTTCTCCAGATAGTATATTGTCAGACTACTATCTGGTAAAAGATCGTGATATCCTATTGGCAAGAACTGGAGCGAGTACTGGAAAGTCTTATCTCTATAGAAAATCTGATGGAAAATTATATTATGCTGGATTTTTGATAAGGGCAAATGTAACAATACACAATCCATATTTTGTATTATTACTGTCCGCTAAACCATAAAATGGCTCGCCCAACCTCTTGAAAGATAG
>SAMEA104315426__coassemble_10155_pt1 | contig 2087 bp, 2 predicted proteins | sample SAMEA104315426__metabat2_low_PE_027 | metagenome-assembled genome bin SAMEA104315426 (sample SAMEA104315426) | gut metagenome | biome: Monkey gut; feature: monkey-associated habitat; material: faeces | place: China | collected 2013 | reverse complement strand
GTAACCATCCGAACTAAGCCGACTTTTAAATAGCGTTTTTGAGAGCGAACTTTGCAATCAAAAACGCTATGTTTAATTTAAATGAGAATAACAAAATTGTAATTGCGCAGCATCCGAGCGATATGCGCATAGGTGTCAACGGAATGTGTGGTCAGGTTCGCAGTGTCGGTCTTGATCCGACTGACGGAAATGTATATATATTTGTGGGTAAAAGTCGGAAGATTATGAAAATTCTGCATTGGGAACGTGGTGGCTATACTATGTATTATAAACGACTTGAACAAGGTCGTTTTCATCCGCGTATTTTTTTGCGCCAAGGGATTGGATTTAGGTCGCTACGATGGGATGAACTTGTGCTTTTGATGGAAGGAATTTCTCCAAAAGCCACTCGTCGCCATCGATTTGAAAAAGATGAAAATAATAGTGAAAATGGAGTAAAAAAGTCTTGAAAAATTTGGCTATCTCGCTAATTATTCGTAACTTAGAGGTATGAAAATAAGTCCTACATACGATGAATTATTAGCTGAAAATCTTGCGTTAAAAGCGAAACTTGCCGCTTTTGATGCAAAAGAATCTTCGCTATTGGCGCAAATTGCATATCTTGAACGACAACTGTACGGAGTTAAATCAGATCGTTTGAAACATATAAAGCCTGATGATCAGCCCGGATTGTTTGATGAATTGTTCAACGAGGCAATGGACGAAAAAGCCTCGCAAATAGAGAAGATGGCAGATGATATAGAGAAGGAATCTCAGAAAAGACGTAAGTCTGCGAAAAAAGAGCCATCTCGTCCTGCAAAATATCGCTATGTAGGTTTGGATGAGAGAAAAACTACATTGATGCCGGAAAATATCAATATAGAAGAATACGATATTATCGGTAAGGATGTTTCCAGAACAATACATTATGAAAAAGCCAAAGTATGGGTTGAAGTTGTAGAACGACCGATACTCAGACGCAAAGAAGATAAAAACGTACCTTCTCCACAGATCTGCCAAGCAAAAGCGCCGGAAGCAGTAATCGGAGGAAACCACGTAGGAGCTGATATGCTTGCACAAATAGTTATAGACAAATATCGCTACCATCTTCCTGAGTACCGCCAAGTAAAACGATATGCCGACCTTGGCATTAAATTGCCTGCATCAACAATCAACGACTGGATACATGCAGTAGCATCAAAACTTGATCCTTTGTATGAAGCCTTGAGGCATGACATACTTGAAGGCGACTATTTACAGATAGATGAAGTGCCATGGCGCATAGCGGACAAGTCCGGTAAAAGTCGCAGAGGATATGCATGGCAGTTTTTGGATAACAGACCACAGAGTCACGGACTCTACTTTCTTTATATGAATGGTTCCAGAGCCGGAACAATACCAAGAGCAGAACTGCTTAACTTTCATGGTGCAATACAGACAGACGGCTATGGAGTTTACGACTATTTTGAATATCAGGATAATGTAACCCTGTTGGGTTGCATGGCACACGTACGCCGTAAATTTACAGATGCACAAAATACACATCCACAACTTGCAGCACAAGCAGTAAAATGGATAGAAGTTTTATATAAACTTGAAGCGAACCTTAAAGCCGAAGGAGCGGACTACAATTGTATAGCCGCAGAACGACAAACCAAAGCAATACCAATAATGGATGCCATGGAGAAGTGGATGGAAAATGTACACACTCAATGCACCCCATCAGACCCAATGGGAAAGGCAATAGATTATGCCTATAAACTCTGGCCGAGACTGAAGCGGTACGCACTTGACGGTAGGTATCATATAGACAACAACCCGGTAGAACGATCGCAGCGACCATCAGTGATGGGAAGAAAGAATTATCTATTCAGTAAAAATGATCGTGGAGCAGTGGATAACGCCATATTCTATTCACTAATAGAAAGCTGCGACGTGGTAGGACTGGAACCACTCAAATGGCTGACCGATGTATTAACAAAACTTCACGATGACACAAGTCCGGAACAAATCAGATTAATGCTTCCATACTATTATAAAAAATCGCAAGAGTAAATCCCTTGCGATTTTTTTTGTTCCTATCAAGACGGCTTTATTCGGATGGTTAC
>SAMEA104315426__coassemble_5326_pt1 | contig 3277 bp, 2 predicted proteins | sample SAMEA104315426__metabat2_low_PE_027 | metagenome-assembled genome bin SAMEA104315426 (sample SAMEA104315426) | gut metagenome | biome: Monkey gut; feature: monkey-associated habitat; material: faeces | place: China | collected 2013 | reverse complement strand
TATGCAGAATGTGTCTGAAAAGAAGGTGCTTTATTTTACACAAAGCTCGTAAATCACTGATATTCACCCTTTATTAGCAGCGGCACAGGCAGCAGTAGAGGAATAAGAGTTAATTCTTAAAACCTATTGATTTAGGCTATAATCCCTTGAAATATAGGGGTTATAGCCTAAACTGTTCTTAGAGGACTTGTGTATTTGACCTCACTTTATTTAGGGATATTTTTTCGGATGCTTACAAATTAAACATAGCGTTTTTGATTGCAAAGTTCGCTCTCAAAAACGCTATATAAAAGTCGGCTTTATTCGGATGCTTAAAGAAATCCTAAAGACCTATTTGGGTTAAAGAGTCCATAACTTTGAGATTGTGCCTCAAAGTTATGGACTCCTATGAGTTTGCGAAAAGATGCGAGTTAGTTCAGAATGCTGAGATTGTCATGCCTTTAGAAGCGGCGTATTAAAATGCACCAATAGCGAAAACTATTCGGTACATCAAAAAAAGACGTGCAGTCCCTTATGTCAAGGACAAACCACAGTGGTTGTTGTTTTTCGGTCTCAGGTAGCTGAGTGGATGACCAAAAATATCCCTGAGGGATTTTATAATGAGCCTCCCACACATTTTCCTTCACACTTATACTCATATCGCCATTGCGGTCTGAATACAAGATATCGTCTTTTATCAATTGATTGAGGTCATCTTGGGCCACGGCAGCATAGAATGAGTTCAATTCTTCGATGGCAGGTATATACCACTTCTCGCTCCAAGGTGAAAGTGCGTCTTGTTTGTTTTCCCATTCGAGCGCTTCTTCGATGTCGCTCAAATAATTATTGCCAAAGTTGTATTTTGTCTTGAGTTCCTTCCACCTCTTCCACAGTTTCTCAGTATTGGCGGCTCCGTCGGTTTTAGATGTCGCTCCAATCCAGAGAATTTTTGCGGGCAACTCTAAATAAGCAGGATTACCATTTGAATATATCATTTCCGGCACACCTGCCTTTATAAGGTCGGGATAATCAGCCTGGAGTAGTTTCCCTCCCCTGCGAATAGGACGTCCAACAATTTTTCCATGCTTTCCATCGGCCGAAACTTCAAATACATAGCCTTCTACGCCGTGGCCGTCATCGTAATAATCACCGATCTTATATGTTTTGTCCTGAGCCAAGGCGAGCATACTTATGCATAACATCAGTAATAGGAGAATATTTTTCTTCATAACTATTTGAATTATTTGTTAACTACTTCAATACCGGAGAAATTGGCAAAGGTGCCCGTTTTATATCCCTGATAATTTCTCTTAGTCTTCCCTGTGGGGATAATCAGTTTCTTTACCGAGCAATCTCCGCTTTTAAGGTCGAGTTCCGATATGTTGGGGTTACCGCTTATATCAAGCGACTCCATAGGATTACCGGTGCAGGACAGCCGATTGAGTTTGGTGAGAGGACTCACGTCGAGCGAAGTCAGTTTGACGGCATCCAATCTCAATCCTTCAAGATTTTTGCACGGTGACAAATCAATTTTGTCAAGGTCAGTGTCCTGAATTACACATACCTTCAGATTGGGGACCTGCGACATGTCAAGGAGTCCAAAAGTGCCGTGTTGCAAAAACAGGTTCTCCAATGATGCCGGAAGAATCAGTTTGCCGATTTTGGAGAATCGCAAGGAAAGATGGTTCAGGTTGGTGCAACCAGACAAATCGAGGACTCCTACCTCAAGTTCATCCAACGTAATGCTCTGAAGATTGTTGTGGCTGATTTCGAGTTTGGGCAAATTCTTGACAAAGGGCGATGGGCTGGTGAGCGATGCCAATTTTCTCAAATTTGGGAATTCATCGAGAGCCTGAAGGGAACTCAATCCATGTGCCTTAGTGGGATAGTCGGCCGAAAGCTCAGTCACTGCGTTTTTCTCTTGGTCCGAGATGACGCCGTTGTGGTTGGCATCGGCGCATACAATATACCAGTCAGCCAGAGCTTGGTCTCTAACTGATTTGCCATACTCAAATGGGTTGATGGTAACCGCCTTTTGCTGCGGTTTGAAATCGGGAATATACTCAAGTTTGCAACCGATGATGTTATGGCTTGTATCTGTTGACATAGTAGTGCAATAGATGGCCACTACGCAATATTTTACGCCCCATATTGATCGGTATTCTACCGGATAACGAGCTATATAGGCGTTACTCGGAAACAAAGCGGCGGAACCGGTATAGCCGTCTTCAGAAATAGACTGGATATATTCTATACTTTTGCGGCGGCCGAGACTTATGAATTCCCACTTGCCGTTTCTGGACGACAGATTGTTAGCCTTGGTCATAATTATAGGCTCATCAACCCCTTTGATCTTCAGCTCATTCAAGTTTTCCCTGTCGGAATTGCGAAGGGCGATGGTTGAGAAACCTTCCGTAGACTGAGAATATGACCGCATAGTAAAACAAACTGCGCTCATCACTACCACCAACAGCACTTTCAGACCTGAGAATGTAGTAAAATGTTGATTATTCATTGGTTCAGGTTGCCTCGGTCATCCTCTCGTCAGCATTTAATTGGTTTACAAGAAAAGCGTAGGATTCTGTATCTATTACCGTCCTGCGAATAGAGACTTCTCGCATTCCTAAAGGAAGTTGGACGGCAACGAAGAAGCCTTACGCTTGTATATGTAAGCAATGCTTTCTTCTCAATTCTTCACGGAAATATAGCCGAATGCACAGTATTACATATCAACGGCACTCATCGCTAATCAATCCTTGACTTCCTTTGAAATTTTGTGAGAATTCCTATTCGTCAAGAATCAGCGCGGATAAACGCTTTTAATTATGTCATCATTAATTTGGATTGAATACTGCGAAATTAAGCAAATTCTATTTAATATGCAATACGTGAGTCTATGTTATAGAATATTGTTATAGAGCATTTTACGCACGTAAGTTCGCAGGTTCAACCGGTAGGTGCAAAATTAAGTAATATGTTTGTGAAATTCCTTTTTTGGTGTAGAAAATCCATTTTTTAGCAAGTTGTTCGTCTTTTATTAGTATTTTTGTATTTAAATTAAATAAGCATAATAATGGAACCATCTATATACAGTTTTTCACTTTGTACAGCACTGCCGTTAATGTTATTCTTCGGCTTTTATTTTTTGTTTGCAAAGACTCCTGAAAAGAAAATTTTCAAGAATTATCTCCGCTCCCGACAGATTATGGGTATAGCTATGTTGCTGCTTTCAGCAAACTATTCGGTACATTTCTTCTTTGGTATCCGATACAAAAATGCGGATTCTGCCATATTGATG
>SAMEA104315426__coassemble_4693_pt1 | contig 3576 bp, 3 predicted proteins | sample SAMEA104315426__metabat2_low_PE_027 | metagenome-assembled genome bin SAMEA104315426 (sample SAMEA104315426) | gut metagenome | biome: Monkey gut; feature: monkey-associated habitat; material: faeces | place: China | collected 2013 | reverse complement strand
AAGTTAACTCTCAAAAACGCTATATAAAAGTCGGCTTTATTCGGATGGTTACGGAACAAAGACTTGAATTGGCTATATTGGGGAGCAAGAACATCAATAAAATTATCAGCAGACCGCTTTGTATTCGGAGCCGGGTATAACATATATAATCTTGACTATTATTCAGGACGAAGAAATGTCACACTTGCCAACGGACAAAAATTTTATGTACCAAAGAAAGAATTAAGTCAAAGCATATTCATATCCATCGGTTACACACTATAAAAAAATAAAGGCTACACAGATGCGCAGCCTTTATTTTTAAGTATGAAGTTAATTTACTTTACTTCCCAAGTTTCTCCTGCGAGTATCATACTGCGGAGAGAGTCAAAGCCCTTCTTTGCACGAACTTCAGCCACCTGATGATCCACTTCGTCATTGTAAGTAAGACCTTCCACATCACGGATTACACCGATAGCGAGCGGCAATTCGTGTCCGTCCATCATAGCAAGTTGCTGATGGAGGAAGTTGCTCTGTGAATGTGCATCATGTACAAGAACGTCATCAATAGTATAGCCGTCTTTACCGATTTCCACAGCCTTAAGTCCGAAACCGTCTTGAACGATACCCTTATTTTTCTCTTTGCCGAAAATCATCTTCTCGCCATGTACAAGGTGAATAGTTCTGTCTGCACGAGTTTCACGATCAGTAATAAAGTTATGGATACCATTATTGAAAATCATACAATTAGTGAGCATTTCCACTATTGATGCGCCTTTATGCTTGGCAGCCGCTACAAGTACTTCCTGAGAAATATTGAGTTCCACGTCTATTGTACGAGCAAAGAATGTCCCTCTTGCACCGAATACAAGTTCGGCAGGGATAAACGGGTCTTCAGTTGTCCCGTAAGGAGAAGATTTTGACACGAATCCGCGGTCGCTTGTAGGTGAATACTGTCCCTTGGTAAGACCGTAAATCTTATTATTAAAAAGAATGATATTCAAGTCGATATTTCTTCTTACGGCATGGATAAAGTGATTACCACCGATAGCAAGTCCGTCACCGTCGCCTGAAATCTGCCATACTGTCATTTCAGGATTTGCTACTTTAAATCCTGTTGCTATTGCAGCTGCACGACCGTGGATAGTGTGGAAACCGTATGTATTCATATAGTAAGGCAAACGAGAACTACAACCGATACCGGATATCACTGCAGTCTTGCATGGCGGCACTCCGAGAGTTGCCATAGCCTTATGAAGTGAGTTTAACACTGCGTGGTCACCGCAACCCGGACACCAACGTACTGATTGGTCGCTCTTATAATCTGCCGCTGTATATTTTTGTTCTTCCATTTTTACTTGCCCTCCATTATTTTAGTTACGCCATCAACTATTTCTTTCACCATAAACGGCTGTCCCTGTACTTTATTAATGCGTTTGATAACTTTACCCGGGAATTTTGCCTGCAAATAGTCGGCGAACATTCCTGTATTAAGTTCTGCCACGATTATAGTGTCGTACTTGTTAATAATATCGGCTGTGTTTGCCGGTAACGGGTTGATGTATCTGAAGTGTGTGTAAGCAACGTGTTTTCCTGCCTTGTTAAGTTCTTGAGCAGCAGTAAGCAAGTGTCCGTAAGTACCGCCCCAACCGATAAGCAAGGTTTTTGCATCAGCATCGCAGAGAACGTCTTGCTGTGGAATGTCATTCGCTATACGTGCCACTTTTTCACGACGGATACCAACCATCTTTTCGTGGTTCAGAGGATCATTTGAGATTGCACTTGTTTCAGCATTTTTCTCAAGACCACCGAGGCGGTGCATAAGTCCTTCTGTTCCCGGTATTGCCCAGTAGCGCACAAGCGTCTGAGGGTCACGGAGATATGGCTTCCAGCCTTCTTTCTTGTCTTCCGGCACGAAATTGCACTTTATTTCAGGATATTCATTTTCTTCAGGAATACGCCATGCTGAAGAACCGTTACCGATAAATGCATCGGAAAGGAGAATTACCGGCGTCATGTGTTCAAGAGCTATGCGGCTTGCCTCGAATGCCATAGTGAAGCAGTCTGTAGGCGATGCCGGAGCGACCACTGCCACAGGGCTTTCACCATTACGTCCGTAAAGTGCTTGCATCAAGTCCGTCTGTTCTGTCTTGGTAGGAAGACCTGTTGAAGGTCCGCCACGCTGTACGTCAATCACCACAAGTGGTAATTCCGCCATCACGGCAAGTCCTATACCTTCACTCTTAAGTGCAAGACCCGGACCTGAAGTTGATGTAACGGCAAGGTCACCCGCAAAAGATGCACCGATTGCAGAACATACGCCAGCAATTTCATCTTCCATCTGGCAAGCCTTGACACCGAGGTCTTTACGCTTAGCAAGCTCGTGAAGAATATCTGTAGCCGGAGTGATAGGATAACTGCCGAGGAATAGCGGACGATGTGATTTCTCTGATGCAAGAATCAAGCCCCATGCTGTAGCGGTGTTACCATTGATATCTGTATAAGTACCGGCTTTAATAGGCTCCGTCTCAATTCGGTAAGTGGATACTGAAGCATGGATATTATGTCCGTAATCGTATCCTGCTTGTATAACCTTTGCATTTGCCTCAAAGACTGCAGGCTTTTTCGCAAATTTATTTTTAAGCATGTGCAGTGCATTGGCGAGCGGACGGTCAAAAAGCCAGCACACAAGTCCAAGTGCAAAAATATTACGGCACTTAAGTATTGACTTGTTATCCATACCGCTATCTGCAAGTGCAGCCTTGGTCATTGTGGTAACAGGTACTTCCACCACTTGTGCGGTAATGCCTAACTCTTTAATCGGGTCATCTGTCTCGAACAATGCTTTTTTAAGACCTTCCGGCTTAAACGCATCAATATCAAGAATTATTACACCGGTAGGCTTGAGGAATTTCACGTGTTGCTTGAGTGCGGCAGGGTTCATTGCCACAAGCACATCACATTCATCACCCGGAGTGTGAACTCCTGCACCTACGCTTACTTGGAATCCCGATACACCACTCAATGACCCTTGAGGGGCTCTTACTTCTGCCGGATAGTCAGGGAACGTTGATACGCTATTGCCTACACCTGCTGACACATTCGTAAAAATGTTGCCTGCAAGTTGCATTCCATCACCTGAGTCACCGGAAAATCTTACGACTACTTTGTCAAGAGTCTTTACACTGGTTTGCTCTAACATGACAAATTAAATGTTTGCTTTAAGGTATGTTTAGTTTTTTATGGTTTATACTATTTTGGTTGCATAAACTATGCGGTAACAAAGTTACACCTTATTTTTTAGATTTATGTTCTTTTTACACTTTTTTTGATTATTTTTACCCGATAAACAAAATCGCATCATTTCTTTTAGCCATCACTGCCATTGAAGCCATCTTAGACCCTGAAGCCTTTTTACCCTAAATCACTTCCATGCAGCCACTTTAGCCCTTTTCGTCCTTTCAAGATAATCTGCGCAAAGGTATCAAAAAACACAACTTAGCGCAACTTTTCCGATTATAATTTGCGCTAACATATCAAAAAACTATTACTGTCCGCTAAAAAAATGACGTCTGATAAAATTAGGGCTGATTTAAT
>SAMEA104315426__coassemble_2943_pt1 | contig 4971 bp, 3 predicted proteins | sample SAMEA104315426__metabat2_low_PE_027 | metagenome-assembled genome bin SAMEA104315426 (sample SAMEA104315426) | gut metagenome | biome: Monkey gut; feature: monkey-associated habitat; material: faeces | place: China | collected 2013 | reverse complement strand
GTCACCTTGCGATTTTTTTTTGTTCCTATCAAGACGGCTTTATTCGGATGCTTACATTTCTCCTGTTGCTCGTACTATTGCCTTTCGTCTATCCATAGAGTTAGTTATTATTGTATTGATAAATATTTATTATGGTGGATATCAAGAAGTTCTCTTTGAGGTAAGAACCTATCGGGACGATTAATCTTAGTTCCAATAAGTTGCTTAATGTAATCCAACGATACTTTGTTCTCAATGCTTTGTAACAGTTTCTCAGATACTACGATGTCATAATCAGGAGTTATAGAGATAAGAAATTTATCGTATGCTTTATGGAAAAATGGGTTAAGACAAAGTCCATTTCTTGGGTTTGTGCGATTAATTTCATCGTCAGCCCAATCTACAATATGGCATGCCTCTACCAAATCTGCTAATGCTACTCCTGAAATGCAACATTGCGAATTATACGCACTTATAACCGCTGCTCTGAAAAATGACTGATTTACGCGTTGGCGGATAATAGTTTCACGTTCAGTGCCTTGTGGTAAATCGTCAAGAGATATTTCCGCAGTATCTTCAATTTTCTTTTCTGAAAATTCTGCTATGAGCTTTTCACTTTCGTACGCAAGTCGTTCAGGATTACCGTAAAACTCGTTCCAAACAGTTTTTTCCATTGTAGCACCATTTGTAAGACCTGTTATGCCTTGTCTTTGCAAGTCAGGGTCAAGTCTTCCGATATTGCCGATTTTCATATTTAATGCACTCGGCGTTCTGCCTATGATTTTAGCGTATTTGACAACTAATGGGTGTGTCTTACTGCTTTTTTTAAATGGAATCTTACAATATACATTGAAGGCTATTATAGTTTCTTCTCGTGTCCAATTATTGTTCTTGCTCATATTTGTCGTCTGATGCTTAGATTAGCAAAGTTACAAAATTTTGTATGAATGTCATAGGATTGCGGACTAAAAGTTTTTGACTGACCGCACGCTCTGCGAGGTGCGAATCCGTGGTGTGATGTTCCAGTCACCGCATGGCGCACTTCGTGCTTATACGGTGTTTCTGACAGCTGAGCCTCGCCGAGGCTCCTCGATGGCGTAACTTCTTCGGTATCAGCACAGACCGCACGCTCTACGAGGTGCGAATGTGTGGTGTGATGTTCCAGTCACCGCATGGCGCACTAAGTGCTTATACGGTGTTTCCCACTGCCGAAAGTCTCAGACTTTCCCTGATGAAGAACCTTCTACGTCAACTTACGGACAGAGCCTCGACGAGGCTCTCTGCTGAGGTGACTTTCTCCGGATCACGCTACATTTTATTAGTTCAATGAAATAAAAAAGGCTGCGCCAATGTTGACGTAGCCTTTAAGTGATAACGTTAGTACAAACTTAAAATTTAACACCGATGGAGAGAACGATGTTATTTTCTTTTGTGTTCATTTTGAAAGCATTGTTTTGGTTGCCATCGTAGTTCGTGAAAGTGTTGTAAGATGATTCACGGTCTTTGTGGACGTATGCCAGGTCTGCGTAAAATGCTTTGTAGCGGTAGCCGAGACCCAAGGTGATGTATTGTGTAGTGTTGTCAAGCGTATATGCCGGGTTTGTGCCGCTTGTTGCCACTTCAATGTTTGCATTGTAGAGGTCTTTTTCTACTGCTGAACTCTGATGGTTGTAGCCTGCTCTGACGGAGAATTCCGGTGTCACACGGTACTCTGCACCGATGCGGAATGTGTGTTGAGGCTTGTAGATGTTCTCAATGTCTTGGTTTTCAAGTGAGTAATCGTACATGTCGTCGCGGTCGCTGATTTCCATCTTGTTGTATGCAGCGTATTCGTAATCTGCGCTGAGGATTGCTCGTCCGCCTACCACTCCTGCTACACCGAACATAAGTTTCCACGGTGTCTGCAGTTTCCAATCGAAATATCCTGCTTCTGTTTCCACAGTCGTGGGGTTATAGAATCCCGGGTAGTTGTATGTGGCATATCCTCTGAAGTCCTGAGACAGCTTATAATAAGTAGGAGTATGGACTGCGATACCGAGGCGAAGTTCGTTGATAGGCTTAATGATAAGACCTGTCTTGAAGTTAAAGCCTGAGCCGGTGACAAGTTTGTCGTTGCCTAAGGTGATAGTACCGTCACCTATTTTGTAGCCTGTGCTTTCGTTTGGAATCCTGGCGTCCTTTAAATTTTCTTGAAAATCTGTACTTTGAGTGTATCGAATATCGGTAATGCCGAAACCTACACCCCAATATACGATGTCTGAAACGTTACCGCCGAAGTCAATGGAGTATTCATCTACGTAGCCTTTTTCGCGAACAATAGTTGACATACCACCGGTTGTCTTATCGCCCCAAAGACCATTGTAAGTGCTGTTACCGTTGTTGGAAATCAAAAATCCCTGGTATGCAAGAATACTGAGCCAGTCGCCGTTACCGTCGTAATACGGGTTGTACTTATTTGCTTTATCGTATTCATATACGCTTGCAGGCTGATTTGTGAACGATGCTATATAGTTTGTCACGGAGTTTGAGGTAGGTATGTAACTGCCTTCTATGCCTTCTCTTTTGTTTGCTACTGTACCAACACGATATGTACGGTCAAAACTTGCTACTCTGGAGTAAGATACGCCCCAGTTAAACGTTCTCATAATGTCGCTGTCGAGGTTTATGGCACCGACGTATCCGAAGTTGTTGCAGTAAGCGCGAGTCTTGTCTTCACTGTATTTGCTCAGTCCGGCAGTGATATCCGTCTTAGCCATATTGATGTCCAGCGTGATGCCGATTTCACTTTTGCGGTAGATACCGATGCCGGCAGGGTTCTGGTTTAGAGTGGAAATATCGCCGCCGAGTGCTGTGAAAGCACCACCCATTGACATAAATCTTGCCGTGCCTCGGAAATCGCTCGGTGACAGCTGGTAAGCATCTACTGCGGACTGTGCGTAAGCACCTGCTGCAAGCGATAATGAAAGGATTGATAAATATATTTTCTTCATAATGATAATTTTTTCAGTAAATAATATAGGTGTTGTCGGGTAGGGGATTAACGTCTGCGTCCGCCTGTACCTCTCATTCCGCCACCACCACCGTAAGAGCCGGAACCGCCTGAGCGATAAGATGAGCCGCCGCGATTGTAGGAACTGCCGCGGTTATTGCTTCCGCTGTTGTAGCCGGGATTATATCCGCTGTTGCTTCCGCTATTGTAGCCGGAGTTATTACGGTTGTTGTAGTTGCCGGAATTATCGTTGTTATAGCTTCTGCGGTTATCGCGGACAGCACCGCCGGTGTTGTAGCCGGAATTACGATTGCCGTAAGAACTGCTGCCGCCGCTGTATCTTCCGCCGTTGTACCTGCCACCGTTGTATCTTCCGGAATTGTTGCTGCCGGAATATCTGTTGTTAGAATTGCCGCGGTGAGTCATCATACCTCCGTAGGAAGGTCTCTGATAGCCGTAGTTACCGTAGTAGTGTCCGTAGTGGTGATGATAAGGATAGCAGTAAGAAGGATAGTAAGGATAATAGTAGTTATGCCAATGTCCGAAGCCATAGTAATAACTGTAATCCCAAGCGAGGTATCCGTTGTACCAGCCTGCAGCCCAAGGATCATAATAAGAAAATCCCCAGGAAGGATACCAGCCGTAAGGACGATAGACGGACCAGTAGTAAGGAGCCCAGAAATCCGTAGCGTTCACCACCGTGATGTTGTAAGTAAGCGGTTCGTTTCTTAACTGTGAATCACTATAGTATTCAATCAGATTTTCATCACCGCTGCCTGACACGATTTGGTCGTTGTAAAAACGTTCAATCTGCTTGGTGCAAGCAAAGTCTTCACTCTCATAGTTGCCGTTCGCCTTAGTAGTATCGGCAGCAATGGAATTAGAGTAGCGACGGTTGTATTCATCAACGTCACGAGTATTGTCAGTATAGACAGTGTAAGAGTCAGACCCCGGAAGAGGAGTGACGTAAGAATCTGCACCTGTCTTAGACTTTTTCTGTGCATCAGATTTCGCCTTCTCAGCCTTTTCCTTTTTAGCCTTATCCGCATTATAGTAGATATCGTCATCATAGTAAGACTGTGCGTAGGCTGAGCATGCTACAGTAATTGCTACTAAAAGACCGGCTATATGTCTGTAAGCGTTCATAATAAAAGTGTGAATAGTTTTGTTTTATCTTATTGTTTCTATTAAAGACCTTTCAAAGTTGAAAAGGTTTAATATTTGTCCCTTATAATGCAGCAAATTTACGATAATTGTTCTTAATAACAAAGGTGTAAAGCCCAAACGCCCTCCTTTTTTGATTTTTTTAGCAATAAACATTGATGTAAGAAACGTGTATATCTCGCTTATAGTAAGTTGTATGCTGCTAAAGAAATGTAACCATCCGAATAAATCCGACTTTTATATAGCGTTTTTGAGAGCCGAAACTGCCTTCCATTACGGTGGCTCTCAGGTTGCCTGTTATACGCCGTGCAGTTTATACGGTCGTCGGTTCATTCTCACCTTCAGGAGGGAACATCGGTGTATTTCCTTGTGGATGTTTTTTTGGCAAATATGATGACAATTATGTTTGTTCTATGTTAGATATTTTTTGTAACTTCATTGCTATATATTTTTTATGAATTACCCCCGAATAAGCCCGTGATGGGTGTAACGGGGGTTCTTTGTAAAACTACAAATTATTTAAGACTCTGCCAAACAATTAGTTAACTATTTCCTGAATATCCATACTTTATCTCCCTCGGAGATCATGTCGCAGTAGGTTGCTCAGACTTTTCTTGAAGATGCAATCTTTTTACTCACCGTACTGTGTATCTTTTTATGAAGGAGCCATTACCGGAAACAACAATGCTATAATATGTTTGAAAACATTTTTAATAAATATTAACAATAATGGTACTATAGTGCGATATTAAGATAGTAAATTTGTACAAACAAACTGTAAAAACACTGCTGTCCACGAAAAATATTTAACACTTTAGAAAGTAACAAATTGTAAGTCA
>SAMEA104315426__coassemble_2580_pt1 | contig 5479 bp, 3 predicted proteins | sample SAMEA104315426__metabat2_low_PE_027 | metagenome-assembled genome bin SAMEA104315426 (sample SAMEA104315426) | gut metagenome | biome: Monkey gut; feature: monkey-associated habitat; material: faeces | place: China | collected 2013 | reverse complement strand
GAGCACCTGACTGTTAATCAGGGGGTCGTTGGTTCAAGCCCATCTTGAAGCGCAAAAAGTCCTACTTGCGAAAGTTGGACTTTTTTGCATTATATACCTTATATTTTTATTGCAGCAATTTATTAAAAAGTTTGCTAATCTCAACCTTTATTTTTACATTTGTGAAAACTAACATAAACGACGGATTTTGAACTGCTTGTTGCGCATATCGCTCCTTTTTTTCTTTTTGTCGGCACACCTTTTTTCTCTCGGTGTTACGACAAGTGAAAATTATGTAATTAACAAACACCGTATAAGCACGTAGTGCGCCATGCGCTGATAAAGGTCACCACTCACGTGGAGCACCTCGTAGAGGTGCGATCTGTATCTGATACTTAGGAAGTTACATCAAGATAGAGCCTCGGTGAGGCTCGGCTGTAAGTAACACCGTATAAGCACGTAGTGCGCCATGCGGTGACAGGATAGCCGCCACCACCACTCGCACATCGGAGATGTGCGTTCTGTAATAAAATCAAGCTCGATTAAAAAATCATCAAAATACAACGAAAATGCCTATATTTGCAATATATTCGATTATGATACAGCGCAGTACATAGACATTTTTGAGAAATGGAGATACAAAAAAGTCATCAAAGTAATCCCAGGCATACGCACTTGACCGGCTGCCGGAATAAGCAATTTTACTTTTTGAGAGATTTCTTTGAAATAGCTATCGCTGCGAAAGTGTAGATTCCAAGAACTATAAGAAGCAATGTCTGCGAACCGAGTACGAGGTTCGCAAAAGCAGCAGCATTAAGGTTAAACGCAGCAGCATCTGCTCCTGCAGGCATATAGATTGTCATACCGAATATTATTGCCAACTGCCATGGACCGATACCACCGTTTGACGGAATTCCCATCGCTATACTTGACAGTGTGAAGCACACGAGCGCCACTATTATTCCATGTTCCGCAAGAAGACTTGTAGTAATAGGAAAAGCATAGAATGCAACGTACAACTGCGTAAAATAGCAGCCCCATATCATAATGGTCAGGACAAGCCAACGTCCCTTCCCTTTCATAGTCAAAATAGCGGAAAAACCTGTCCAAAGATTTTTAAGCGTATCCTTAATCTTTACCACAAACTTATTATCCGTCTTGCGAGTAAAGAAACACACCGTGAATGCTATGACCGCTACGAGTCCTATCCATAACCAAGGTGACGTGACAAGAGCCATAATCTTATTATATCCGTCAGGATACTTTTGCACAAAACTGATTATGCCGGAAGAAGCCAAAAGGAATGTGACAAGTGTGAGAAGCGCCACAGTCACCGTATCCGCAAGGCGGTCTGCAACCATAGAGCCGAAAATAGTGGTAAAAGGACGATTTTCTCGTTGTGCTATATAACCTGTACGCCACACCTCACCAAGGCGCGGAAAAACCAGATTAACAGCGTAAGTACCGAAAATACTGTAAATCAAGTGTTTCAAAGGAGCATGACAGTCTATTGCATCAAGCTGTATTCTCCAACGCATAGCACGGAAGATATGAGAAAAAATACTTATCAGCATAGCCAATCCTATCCAGCGGAAATCACAGTCACGCTTGATTATCGCCACCATTTCCTTAAAATCAATACCGGTGAAAAGCACATAGCAAAGACCAACAGTAATAATCAATGGCACTACAACCTTCATCACCATTGACATAACTGAGGTTTTCTTTATATTTTGTTCAGAATCAGACATATTAAATAGCTCATTATTTTTTGCGCGACAAAGGTAACGCTTTTTTTTCATATAGAGCAGGGATTGAAACAAAAGTTAACACAATAAGCAATACAAATACACGGCTCTTTCATTAAAAAATATACAGTACAGCAAGTGTCGGTTATAAGAAACCCCGGTTTAGCACAGTATGCGCCAACCGGGGTGTAATTTATAATATAAGTTCGGATTATACAGTTAACGTATCAGTCAACTTTGTCAAGTGTGTGACCCATACGTTCTTTCTTAGTGTGCATATAGAACATATTGTACTTGTTCGGTTCTATTTCGATAGGTACGTTTTCTACAATCTGTATTCCGTATGCTTCAAGTCCTATGCGTTTTACGGGATTGTTAGTCATCAGTCTCATTTTTTCAACACCGAGTGCGCGGAGTATTTGTGCGCCAACGCCGTAGTCACGCTCATCAGCCTTATGACCTAAGTGGATATTAGCTTCCACGGTGTCAAGTCCTTGTTCTTGGAGTTTGTAAGCCTTGATTTTTTCCATAAGTCCTATTCCGCGTCCTTCCTGATTGAGGTAAAGGACGAGTCCGCGTCCTTCATCTTCAATCATTCGCATAGCCTTGTGGAGCTGTTCTCCGCAGTCACATCTTTTACTGCCGAAAATGTCACCTGTGGCGCAAGATGAGTGAACTCGAACGAGCACCGGTTTGCCATCTGCGATATCGCCTTTTATGAGTGCAATATGTTCAAGTCCGTTGTTTGTCTGGCGGAAAGGGATAAGGCGGAAATGTCCGTATTCCGTAGGCATATCTACTTCTTCTCCTGCTTCGATAAGTGATTCGGTCTTAAGTCTGTAAGAAATGAGGTCTTGGATAGAAATTAGTTTCATACCCCATTCGTCGGCACGTTCACGCAGCTCCGGAAGTCTTGCCATAGAGCCGTCTTCACTCATTATTTCCATAAGTGCGGCAGCCGGTTGGAGTCCTGCAAGTCTTGCGAGATCCACAGCGGCTTCAGTATGTCCGGCACGTCGGAGAACGCCTGCATCTTGTGCGTATAGCGGGTTGATATGTCCCGGGCGACCGAATGTATCAGGAGTGGATTCGGGGTCAGCGAGTGCTTTAATAGTAGAGCATCTGTCGTGAGCGGAAACGCCTGTTGTGCAGCCTTCGAGTTTATCTACGGTGACAGTGAAAGGAGTGCCGAGAACGGAGGTGTTTACGCTTACTTGTGGATTAAGACCAAGTTGTTCGCTGCGAGATATGGTAATAGGAGCGCAGAGCACGCCGCGAGCATGCTTAAGCATAAAGTTTACTTGCTCCGGCGTAATTTTTTCAGCGGCAACAATGATGTCACCTTCGTTTTCGCGGTTTTCATCATCAACCACAATTACCATTTTGCCTTCGCGGAAGTCATTTATTGCTTCTTCAACTGAGTCAAGACGAATAGTATCCATATCTATGTGTAGTTTTTTTTTATTTCTTGGAGTTTTTATATATAAGTTCTTCCACTTGACCATTGATTTTAATCACCTTGCTGATTTCTTCAATGAGTTCCTTACGGTATTTTCTGCCAAACCACCACGCCGGCAGGCTAATGGGCAGTATCGCCATCATTGCTATTGCGAGGCGACGGTCCGTGGAAGGATTGTATATCCATATATTTTTAAGTACCGGATAGTCTGCTATCTTGTTGATAATCAATTTATCTTGTGAATTAGAGAAGTATTCTACGTTGTCATCAACAGCTTCGGCAAGACTCTCAAGTGCAGCTCTATCATAGCCTTTGAGCCAGAATGCGACAAAATTTTGTTTTGCAGTGTGGTGTGAAATAAATTCGTTGCATTTGACAGTGAGTTCGTGGAGGTGAGCGATGGCAACTTCCGGAACAATGTCGTCCATTACAATTTCTTTCATTTCCACGTGTCGTACTTCGTTGAGTCCCATCAATCTACGGAAACGTGACGGCAATCCTTCAAAGTTAAATACTTCGGCATCGTTGATGGCTTGCTTTGTGAGGAAAATGCCGAGCGGGAGGAGAACGAATGTGCTGAGCCACATACCTTCCCACACGCCCCATTTTCCGTCGCGTGCGAATTTATATCCCGTGTTATCTATGATGTAATAAACAATGAAGAGTAATACGGATATTACGAGTGGTGTGCCGAGTCCTCCTTTCTTGATGATAGCTCCGAGTGGTGCTCCGATAAAGAAGAATATCAGGCAGGCAATGGAAAGCGTGAATTTACGGTGCATTTCTATGCCGTGTCGTCGTATAGTCTTGTAGTCGTCAGTGATAACGTAACTGCGGTATTCAAAGTCTTCACGCTGTCTGCGAGCCTTGGCAAGTGCTTGCACGAGAATTGACTTCTGAGTAGATGGTGAACATTTGAGCATCATAGAGTCAATAGGCATAGGCTCGTCAAGTTTTACCGGTTCACGCAGTGTACGTTCCACTTTACCGTTTACGATATGGTTCTGATATTTAGGTAGCGAGAAGTAAGGATAGTCGCGGAGTGCTACACCATAATCGTATCCTATACTGTCAACGTGCGCCGTAACGGAGTCAATGGTCTGCTGCAACTCGGAGATATTTTTACCTACGTATTGGTTACGCATACCGCTTTCGTCCATACGGTTGAAATTATTGTCGAATGCTATCAGAATTTCTTTAAGTGAAAAACTTTCACGTCGGTAAGGTACATTAGCATTTCGTCTTGCTCCCTGGTCTCTGAGGTTTTCGAATTGTTCACCATTGAACAGTCTGAGGTACAGGTGTGTCTTGTCCTCGGTGATACTCATTTTGCCGGAGTCAGCAAGTATAATACGCAGTTTATCGGTATCTCCGCCGCTTGACACATCGTAAATCATCATATTGTAAAGCATACCGGTCTCACGATTCTTTTTCTCCACAAAGATGTTGTAACCGGGTATTTGGTCATAGAAAACACCTTCAGGGATTTCAAGTTCCGGTGATTTCTGTCGCATGGACAGGAGAAGCGTGTACATTTTCGATTGCGCTATCGGCATTACATTATTTTGAAAGAAGAAAGCACCTATAGCTATGAGAATGATGAATGCAATAAGCGGTTTCATCACTCTGATGAGTGAAATTCCTGATGCTTTCATTGCTGTCAATTCAAATCTTTCACCGAGATTACCGAATGTCATCAGTGATGCAAGAAGTATGGCAAGCGGCAATGCCATCGGCACCATAGTAAGCGCAGCATAAAAGAAAAGTTCACCTATAACACTGATTTCAAGCCCTTTACCCACGAGGTCGTCAATATAACGCCACAGGAACTGCATCAGCACTATAAACAAACATATAAAAAACGTCATTGTGAACAGAGGCAAATAACTCTGCAACATAAATTTGTATAGACGTTTTATTTTCAGCATTTTGTTTATTTCCTTATTGTTTTAACTTTGCAAAGTTACTACAAAAAAGTGAAATGCGGAAAGATATAGTGATAGAATTGAGTTACAAGGGTTTTGGTTGAAGTGGCGATAATCCGTGAAGCCATTACAATCCCTGCCGAAGCCAAATCCTGACGCCGCTACGTTACTTGTTCGTAACCATGCCCGAAAATGCGACAAACGGGTACGAATAGCGAAACAAGGCTCTAAGGAATAGTGAGTTATCCATAACTCATGCGAAAAATCAGGTTACGGAAAAAGATTGCGCCGTTCCTCCGTGTTTTGCGTACCGACGAAGGATTCTTCACCGACTAATTTTGAACCTAAAAAAATTAAGGACGATGAAG
>SAMEA104315426__coassemble_2160_pt1 | contig 6277 bp, 2 predicted proteins | sample SAMEA104315426__metabat2_low_PE_027 | metagenome-assembled genome bin SAMEA104315426 (sample SAMEA104315426) | gut metagenome | biome: Monkey gut; feature: monkey-associated habitat; material: faeces | place: China | collected 2013 | reverse complement strand
CAGTATGTAAGGGGACTTACGGCATTTGTTAAAGATTTTTCGTGGACAGTAGTGATATCAATTATCGGAGCCAGAAGCAGCGGAAAGACTATCTATATAGCAACGCTTATAAATCAATTGAAAAAGTATGGCAAATACTTAGACCGAGATCTTGGCATTATAGAAACGAATGTAGCAAATAGGCCGGAGTTTAACACGGAATTACGATACGAGAACGATTTTTATAATGTAGTGTTCAAAGATAGCAGACTTCCGGAACAGACAAAAATAAGCGACATAAAAAGCAGGTATCCTTTGATATACAAAGTAACGCAAAAAAACAAAACTCCATTGTATCTGGTATTTTATGATACAGCCGGTGAAAACTTTGTAGATCCAAACAATATTGCATCAAATGTTAAATTCTTGGATCATTCAGATGCCATATTATTCCTTATGGATTCATTTTCCATTCCATACGTGCATGACAAACTTAGGTCATCAATAGAACTGCCTGAAATAGAATTAAAGTTTGATAAAATCTTAGCAAACCTGATAACCCACATTGATGAATGTGAACATAAAACTAAAGAGGCATTTTACAACAAGCCAATGGCATTAGTTTTCAGCAAAATAGATGCTATCATAAAAAATGAAGGATTATTCCGGGATACGTCAATTTCCGGTTTGAATATTGAAAGGAACAGTTCGTTCTTAGATGGTAGCGGTATCAACTTAGCAGACATTGATGAAGTAAGTAACAGTATTTTCACAGCACTTGATGAAAATTGGGAGCAACATAACTTCACCAAGAATATCTCCAACCACTTTAAAAACGCAAAATATTTTGGCATATCAGCATTAGGAGATATGCCTGACCTGTCAACACAAAGCATTAAAAACTTACGACCATATAGAGTTTTAGACCCACTCGTGTGGATACTACTTCAGTTTAAATATTCATTACGAATTGCAAAATAAGTCACAATATCATGAAAACCTTAAATTACAACGAGATATATTACACTTCATCTGAGTGTTCTATAATTACACATTCCGCCGGATTTGGTGTCCGCACATACACCACCGGTATGAATTCGCAAGATGTCACAGCAATAACACACGGGTGTATGGACGGGTATGCTATAAGTAATAGCAGAATCCTGACATTTCAACAAATACAACAAAATCCTAAAATCGTATATGACTATACTCCTGCATACTTTTTCAGAAAAGTCACATTAAATGACGGCTCTGTAAAATACGTCTTGGGAAGAACTATCTATATTGCCATTGACTATGGATATTTCTGTAATAAGACTTCCTATATGAGAACAGGGTCAAACTATTTCACTCACCTTATAGTGTTTGATGAAATGCCTCCAATTTCCATTTTTACAGAAATTATGCAAAAGGGACTGTTCTCTCCTAAGAACTATACCTGTTCACCTGAAAATCCGGAACTACAATTCTTACTTACCGGCACACCACAATTATTGCCGCCTAAAGCAATACAATACGATGATACCTGTGTATGTGATATTGATAACGAATTTGCATATTGTATTTTAGGACTATTACAATCTGCTTACAATACGGCGAACAAAAAGGAAGATAATCTGAAAAAGATTATAATAAAAGCTCCTGCTGAAAAAACTCCTGAGCTGATACAGAAAATGTCACTTATGCCTGCTGAATTAATGGGAGAAAGAACGTTTCTGACAAACTATTTGGCAGGGTACGGAGTGCCTGATGGTATAGACATAGTATTTGTCAATGAGTACAACACGAATGAACTTTACGAAAATGTACACATCTGCGTAGATTTATTCAACAAAACTACGACGAACGTTGACAGTAACTACATCTTCCAAAAAATTCTTGAATTAAGTACTCAAAAAGACAACGTCACAATTCAAAAGTTGGTCAATTACTATTTACACTTGGATTTGGCTAAAAACATTGACTATCAATTCCTTTATAATCTATTCATTGCAGTAGAATCTGACAGAGATATCACATTAAATGACATTTCACCGGACTTCATAAGTAAACTGAGCAATGTACGTCTTTCACAGGAACAAGAGACTAAATTGTGGAAAAAAATCAACGTTGTCATCAATAATGGATTGCAATCTACAAGCGGAGCTGAAGTAAAATTGGCAATTTACGTTGCAGGTAATCTTCTGACGGCATTTAGAGATAAGGTGTATATAGCGGAAGAAAGTTCCGGTCGCATTTCAGAAGCCATTTTCGGACTTAATTCATTCTTAGCCCAAATAGTGACTACAAACAATATTGACACCATTATGTTTATCATCGGATTTATAAAGGAATCCCCTGACAAATTCTATAATGCACTCAGACAAACGTCTGAAACTAAAATCTGGAGTAAGTTTATCAATTTCTACTATGGAAACAGCAGCAATAAACTGTTGGCAAATATTGACACTGTCGTAGAAAATATACTTTCTTCCAATATAGGGACATCTGAGAAAGAAGGATTGATAAAGCAATTTTACCCTATAGACAAGTGCCCAAATGAACTATTTACATACATATTGAAAAATACCGGGTTTATTCCTCAAATGCCAGAAATAGCAAAGACTCTTTGCCTGAACTCACCGGAACGTATCTCACAGATAATCTTCAAAAGCAATAATAACCCACACATTATAAGGCTATTATCTCCTATTGTTTTGGAGTATTACGAGCGCATTATTGATGCAAACAATAATTCCGGAATGAATGGGCTACTATATTTTGCTCAAACCGTTACCCCGAGCGTTTTCAATATGATGGGCATTACGAATCTATTTGAGAAATACATCAAGAAATGCTACGAAAAACCTACTGAAGAAACAAAGCCAGTCCTTGACCATTTATTGTCTTCGAACTTAAAGATTGATAAACAGACTCTTGAGCAAATAACAGCACTGAAGAACTTGTTTGATAAGGAAGTTCCTGAATCTGTAAATATCAAAATTCTCACTCTTGCCCACAAGATGCACAAGAGCGAGGATTTTATTAAGGCACTGTATGAAGTTTGGCTTATGTCAACGCCCTCAACTAAAGAACTTAAAGATTACGTCAAGGGCTGCCAAAACTTGTCACCTGATATGATTGGCTATATGATGACCGCAATATGGAAATCAAAAAATCCGATGATTGGCAAAAATCGTGAAGATTATATCTTGGTTGTGTCAGATAATGCAAATTGGACTGAAAAAGATAAAAAATCATTCATAGAATCTTGCCCTGAGAAGGATTTGACTGCCTACTTCACCAATTCTGATAAACTATTAAAAAAGATTACTCGTTCTTTACTAAATCTGATAAAAAGATGATGAAACATTATATTACGATATTATTGTCAATCCTGGCAATAACTATCACATCTTGCAGTAATAAAGAAGATGTTAGATATTCACCTTACATCCCCAATTTTTATGAATTGAAGGGCGGCGTTAAATCCGTAACCGAAGAAGAATTCGGGAAAAAGTCCAAATTAATTTCTACGAAACAATTAAACTACGACAATGCCGGACATCTGCTATCATATACGTATTACGAAAATCCCGAATATTACAACAATGAAGGATTTTGCGATACTGTAAAAATGGATTATCAATACAAGAAATCCGGCAGGTTGGAGAATATTATATCAAACAGCATCGCACAATATACTCCTAAATTTAATAAATATGGAGACTTGATTGAGGAATCATACGTTACAACCAAAGAATATGAAAGTCAGGATAGTTACACTATGGATTATACCTATGACGAATACGGTAACGTAACTAAAGTCACGACTCGTTATTCCGAAAATGATTCGTCAACCACTGAATACTTATTTGAAAATAATAAGTTAAGACAAGTCAATATTCACAATATCAGTCAGAATATTCAATGTGAATGTGATACGTCAGGCTTGATAATTTCTAAAAAGTACTATGACCCGGTGTCGTATAAACTCATTAACAGCTGTACTTATACATATAAGTTTGATGCTAAAGGAAACTGGATTGAGAAAACAGAACGAGAACACTATAAAATAAAATCAACCACTAAACGTGATATTCTATATTATTTGGATTCTGAATTGGCTGATTTTGTTCCAGTTGTTCACAAAAATCATAATTTAAATGAGTCTCATACAGGTATAATACTTATAGACACTTACATCAATAGTGTAAAGGCAAGAAGTGGAAATGGCGAAGACTCTCCGAGTGGTGTATTATTTATTATTCTCATTATCTGCACAGTCATTTTGACAGGTATAGGTTGTTGGATGGCTTCAAATTACATCTTTGAAGATTTCACGGGAGAAATTCAGGATAACGGAATGAAGAAGATGTGGGTGTACAACACTGAGCCATATACTAAAGTAGGTAGCATACTATTAATCGGATTGGCAGCATTTGTAGTTTCAATTCTTCTGATTCTGTTAGTTGGAGGCGTCATTTGGGGCTTATTATGGCTTGTAAAATTAATATTGTGGGCGATTATCATTATAGGCTGGCTATGTCTTATAGGTGGAGTACTCGGCTTATTGGCTAAGGAAGGTACAGGTTGCCTTGGTGTTATCATAGGTGGAGTAATCGTAGCATTTCAAGACGACATAGAACGAGTAGGAGAAAACCTTGTAAACTGGGGATTTGAATTTATGCAGAGCGTAAATATGTTCGGTTGGGGATTAGGTTTATTCCAACATTATTGGGACGTAATATTCTTGTCATTCCTCAGTCCGTTTGCTATATTCTTAGGAATTGCGTTTGTATTAATTGCAATAAGTTTACTTCTCAATGGCTTTGAATACGTGGTAACAAAGATTTACAGCATCAGAAGACCATGCCCTTCATGCGGTTCTACAGAAACGCCGGAATACATAGTTGGCGGCAAGCCTCACCCTGTATCTCTTCACCCTGGCATATATGGTATATTCTACCATAAATCACCCGTTACTGGAGAAAAAGTGCCAACAATGTACATAAACGGTAAAGGTAAACTTACTCGCAGATGTACTGAATGTAATACATTCATGAAAGCCGATACAGAACACACACTTGGAACTGATATACACATTGGTATCGTAGGTCATCGTTCATCAGGAAAGTCATATCTGCTGTATAGCGGCTTATCTTCATTAATGAATACATATCCTGAACGTTTCTCACAAATTGATGCAGATAACGAAACAAAGATTGAAGATAAGAAAAGACGTATTGATTCGCTTGATGGTATTCAAACAAATGTTGCCAATAGTTACCGTGCAGTTCAATTAATGCTGAAGACTAAGTTCCGCCCTGTACCATATCATTTATTCTTCTACGACGTAGCGGGCGAGAAATTCAATTCAAGTTCTGCAAGCTACAAGACCGCTATGGACTTTTACCAAAATGTTCAATCCATAGTATTCGTCATTGACCCGAGCATGCTTGATATTAACGGATTAATCGTAAGTGATAAATTCGAAGAATGGCATAAGGCTAATGCTGATGCAGAAACTTATCAGGAAAGCGGTTCTTATTCAGTACTGGAAAATATTTTGGAAACAGTGGGCAGAAACTCAAAGAAAATTGATTTCAATTTCGTTTGCGCCAAAATGGATATGGGATATTTCTCTGCCGCAGGTTATCCGGAAAATCCTTCAGCTGAAGAAATTAAGCAGTTTATAACTGAAGAAATGGGACTTAATAATTTGGTAAACGCTGCAGGAAACACATTTAATACAACACAATTCTATGCAGTCAGTGCTACAGATGCAGACAAATCCAATATCGAACATTTGTTTGAAGACTTACTAAAACAACGAAATATCAAATTGTAATCCGGTCACAACAAGAGCCTTACTACTTGCAAAAACGTAGTAAGGCTCTCGTTTTTTCGGTCATAAAAAAATAAGGTTGGAAAACGTAAATTCACCAACCTTTTTCGTATATAATAAACTTATGATTTCAAAATAAATGTGAGCGGTAAACGGGGCTCGAACCCGCGACCCTCAGCTTGGGAAGCTGATGCTCTACCAACTGAGCTACTACCGCATCGTGTGCCCGGAACAAGACTCGAACTTGCACGCCTTGCGGCACTCGCACCTGAAACGAGCGCGTCTACCATTCCGCCACCCGGGCTTTCGTAGCGCAAAGTTAATCATATTTCACCGATTATCAAAATTTTTACACCTTGATTTTTTCTTATTGCAATCTGAAAGATTCCAATAAGAAGTGCAACAACCTTATTCCCCCCTTCCCCATGGGGAAGGCCGCTCGCCGAAAAAGATGTTGTTAGTAGCGTA
>SAMEA104315426__coassemble_1605_pt1 | contig 7869 bp, 6 predicted proteins | sample SAMEA104315426__metabat2_low_PE_027 | metagenome-assembled genome bin SAMEA104315426 (sample SAMEA104315426) | gut metagenome | biome: Monkey gut; feature: monkey-associated habitat; material: faeces | place: China | collected 2013 | reverse complement strand
CTTGGGAAAGTCTGGACTTTTTTTATGTTTTTCAATATATATGAAAAGAGGGTGTGTCTGAATTTTGATACACCCTCTTTATTTTTTGTGGCTTTAAGGTTAAAAGGACTTCAAAGACGAAAATGATGAAGATTGCGGAAGGGTAAAAAGGCAGCAAGGAATTAAGGTAAAATGTTTTGCGAATGTGGTGACATTATTTCTTGATGAATGTGATGATTTCTTTCATCACTTGTGGCGACATTGCCTTTTTTTCGTTGTATTCAAGTGGTGAAGGTTCTCCGGTTCCTTCTCGCATAATGTGGTTGATGCCATAGTAAATTTTTACATTGGCATTTTTGTGCTTCGACATTGCTTTCAGCCAAATGTTGTAATTGCTGAATGGTACTTGATAGTCGCGAAATCCGAATACCATAAATATGGGTATTGATAGCGATTCCGCTGCTTGTACCGGATTATATTCGTTGTCGTATTTGATATAACTTTCAGTTAATCCTTGAGGCAAGCCGATTTTCTCATCGTAGTCGGCATTACCTATTTTTTTACCGTTTTCAGCAGTTACTGCCATTTGATTCATAATTTCCACTGCTTGCGTTGCACCAAGTTTTGCATAAACATTTTTGAGGTATTTGCACTGAGCGAGCATTAAGTCAAGAATTTTTTGTGCCGGTGGTGCGAGCATTATCAGTCCTGATGTTTTGCCGGATTTTTGTGCAATTTCAGGTGCTAACATAGCACCGAGGCTATGCCCTAATACGTACACACTGTTTGAATCTATTTCAGGTAAATTGCAAGCTGTTTCAATAGCAGAAACGGCGTCTGCAACAGTCTCGTAATAGTAATTTGCTTCAGCACCTTGAGGCAGATATTTTTCGCCATAGACAAGTGTCCTTTTGTCATATCGAAGCGATGCAATGCCGTTTATGGAAAGAGAATCGGCAATGTCCTTAAATACTTTGTTCGGCCCTATGGTTTCGTCTCTGTCATTAGGTCCGGAACCGTGAACGAATACCACGCAAGGCACTTTGCCTACAACCTTATCAGGCACTGTCAGTACTCCCGGCAGAGAAAACTCGGTTTTTACTACGATATCGATGTCTTTAGCCGCTAATGCCATCGGGCTTAGTGCAGCCATTAATGCAATGAAAATTTTGTTCATAGGAGTGTATTGTTAAATATATTTTTTCATTGAGGGTAAAAATTTGTCAGCCTGCTCGGAGGTAAATCCGCGGCGATGAGCGTAATCATTTCTCTGTTCTTCCGATAGTTCGCCGAGTGAGAAATATTTTGCATCACTATGCGGAAAAATCAGTCCCGTGATTGTAGCCGAAGGGAAGATAGCACCGTTTTCAGTAAGTTTTACATCCATATCCTCGTAATTTAATACCTTGTCAAGGAGTAGTACTATAGATTGGTCCGGTAGGGAAGGATAACCTACAGCAGGACGGATACCAATGGATTCAAAATGCAGACTGATAATTTCTTTATGAACATAGTCAGTAGCCGCTTCCACGAGTCGGCTTAGAAGTAAATCAGCAAGAATACCATCGTATGTTGCCGAATCGTGTACGTATTTGCTGTAAACGGCAGAACCGGCAGTCACGGCAAACAGGCATACAGGAGTAGTGCTGCCCGTGTCTTTTTGAGGAACGAAGTCTGACAGTGAAAGTGTGGGCATACAGGATAATACGCTCGTCTGTCTAAGCACAGGCAGTACGATCGTTTCCTCACCGTATGTTAATTCAATATCGTCTTCCGCAGCGCAGGCGTCAAGAACTTCAATTTTAGCCGTTAGTTTGACGTCATCTTTTACCATTATGTCCAGCAAATCGTTTGCGTTGGATAACAGGTCTTTTACTACTTCAGACCTTTCGTTTTCGCTTTTTGAGATTTCGGCGGGATTAAGTTTCCAGCCTGCCAGGTACTGTCGCCAGTTTATTCTGCTGCGAATATCTTTTACTCTTATTCCGTACGTCACGGAAAAAGGAACGAATTTTTCCGACTTGAATGACAAAACCTTGCGCATAGCTCTTGCCTCGCTGAGCGGCATAGCTTTAACTTCGTTCATAACGTACTCGGAGCGCAATTTTTCTTGTCTTAAATAGTTGTCAGTGAAAGCTGATTGGGCGGTAAGTGTATCTAAATATTTTTTTGCTTCCGCAGCGAGTTGTGCGGCATCACCGGTGTGTACGACAGCGGCGGAATAGGCGGTTGCTATTTTGAGAGCGGTGTGCAAATCCGAAGTGGTTGCTCCACCGATGAATAGCGGAATTTTCAGTCCTCGCTTTTCCATAAGTTGCGCCACACTTACCATTTCCGCAAGCGAAGGTGTGATGAGTCCGCTAAGTCCTACGGCATCAGCACCGATCTCAATGGCAGAATCTACAATTTTTTCAGCCGGAGTCATAACTCCTAAATCTGTCACGCTGAAACCGTTACATCTCATTACTACTGCAACAATATTTTTCCCGATGTCATGTACATCGCCCTTGACAGTAGCGAGAACTATCTTGTAAGTGTTTTGAATTCCTCTGCGTCCTGAATTGTTTTTTTCAATTTCCGGAGTGAGAATTTCCACAGCCTTTTTCATTACCGAAGCACTTTTCACCACTTGTGGTAAAAACATTTCGCCCTTGCCGAAGCGTTCTCCCACAATATTCATTGCTCCCATCAGTATTTTTTCTATGATAGCGATAGCGGTGAGTCCGGATCTGAGTAGTGCTGAAATATCTTCTTCAATACCAGTAGTTTTGCCGTTGATAAGCAGTTCGGATAAATGCTTGTCCGGCGTAGAAGCCACTTCCGTCTTGGCAGTCGCTGCTTTTTTTGCCGCCATATAGTTCGGTGCTATTTCCACAAGTCGGTCAGTAGCATCAGAGGATTTATTGTCCAGTACATCAATTACGGCATCAGATAACTCACATGGAATAGTGTCAAGCCTTATCAATCCTGCAGGGTTTACAATAGCCATTTTCATACCCGACTTCCGTGCTTTGTCAATGAAAATGGAGTGCATAACATTTCTTACGTAGTCATTTCCGCGGAAAGAGAATGACAGGTTGCTTAGTCCGCCGGAAATGTTTACATGAGGAAGATTTTCCGAAATCCATTTAGCAGCCGAAATAAAGTCGGCGGCATAACTGTTATGTTCTTCAAGCCCCGTAGCAACAGCGAGAATATTAGGGTCAAAAATAATGTCACAAGGCGGAATGCCTGCGCCCGTCAGTAGTTTATAAGCGCGACTGCATACTTCTATTCGTCTTTCGGCAGTAGTGGCTTGCCCTGTTTCGTCAAAAGCCATCACCACCATAGCCGCCCCCATTTCATAAATATGCCTTGCGCGAGAGATGAATACATCTTCACCTTCCTTCAGCGAAATGGAGTTGACAACAGGTTTGCCCTGAATCAGTTTCAGTGCTTCGCTTATCACGTTAAAATCAGATGAATCCACCATTACGGGTACAGTGGCGATTTTAGGCTCTGTGGCAATCTTGCTAAGGAATTGCGACATACATTCCTTAGCATCAAGAAGTCCGTCGTCCATATTGATGTCGATGATATCGGCACCCTTGGCTATCTGATTTTCAGCCACGGAGATGGCTTCGTCGTAATTTTTTTCTTTTATTAGTCTAAGGAACTTGCGGCTACCGGCTACATTGCAGCGTTCCCCTACATTTACAAAGTTGCGGTTGGCAAAATCCAGTGCCTTGAGTCCGGCAACTTGTAGTGAAGTAGCAGGCTCGCTTATTTTCCTCGGAGATACGGATTTTACAGCCTTTGCGATAGCGGAAATATGTGCCGGAGTAGTGCCGCAACACCCGCCGATGATGTTTACGCGGTTTATAGCACCTGTGGAGATAATTTCTTCCACCATTTTCTCCGGAGTCTGCTCGTACTCACCCAGTTCGTTCGGTAGTCCTGCATTAGGGTAGAATACCACACCACCGGTGTAATTGTCAATTTCCGAAAGATGCTCCGCAAGTGCCTCTGCGCCGAAACCGCAGTTTATTCCTATTGCGATAGGGTTAGCATGGCTTACCGTCACCATAAATGCTTCAAGAGTCATTCCGGACAGTGTCTGCCCGTTTTGGTTAAGCGTGGCGGAAATCATTACGGGAATCCGTACTTGAAGGTCAACCATAGCACGTCTTGCGGCAAAAATGGCAGCCTTGGCATTCAGGGCATCGTAAAAAGTTTCAAAAGCAAGAATATCAACGCCTCCGCTTATCAGTGCGTGACATTGGTCGTAGTAGGCAGATACAAAATCATCAAAAGTGACGGAGTCGCCCAAGTTTGCCGCCATAGTCAGCGACTTGCTCGTAGGTCCGACACTGCCTGCAACAAAGCAAGTCCTGCCGGCTTCTTTTTCGTATTCCTCAGCCACCTTTCTCGAAAGCCTTGCAGCGGCAAGGTTTATTTCGGTGACAGCATCAGACATATTGTAGTCCGCAAGTGAAAAAGCATTAGCATTAAATGTGTCAGTAGTAATAATATCTGCTCCGGCGTCAAGATACATTCGGTGTAACTTTTCTATCACGTCCTGCCGAGATAGAACAAGAATATCGTTACAGCCTTTCATTTGACGTGATGCGGTGTGCTTCTTATGACATTCGCAATGCACGTGAAAGTCGGATTCCTCAAGTCCGAATTGCTGTATCATAGTGCCCATAGCACCGTCAAGAACGACAATTCGCTTTTTTATTAAATCAATAAGTACTTTACTTCTTTTTGGATATGATAACTTTTCTACAATATCTGTCATTTTCTTTTAGCTGCGAAAAAGTTTTTGATAAGTTCTGCACATTCATTGCGCAATACTCCCGCCGTCACAGTCGCTTTAGGGTGAAAAGGCTGCTTGAAAGGAGTGTAAATATGATAACCTCGCTTTTCATCATCAGCACCATATACAATACGGCTTATCTGACTCCAACCTATAGCCCCTGCACACATCAGGCAAGGCTCAACGGTGACGTACAGAGTGCAGTCCGTCAGGTATTTCCCTCCGATAGTGTCGGCAGCGGCAGTAATAGCCTGCATTTCCGCATGAGCCGTTACGTCGCCGAGTCGCTCCGTAAGGTTGTGCCCTCTGCCTATCACTCTGCCGTTGCTCACCACGACAGCTCCTATTGGAATTTCGTCTTCCGCCATTGCCGCTTCTGCTTCGGCGATGGCGTACTTCATATATCTTTCGTCTTCAGTCATAATGCTTTATGTAAATCCACTACGAGCCCTTCATCAGCTGCAATGGTATTAGGAAATATTGCACGTGCTTCTTCAAGTAGTGGAGTGAAATCGATGTATCTCTTGGAGTAATGTCCTATAATCAATCGTTTTGCCCCTGCCAGTTTTGCTATCTGTGCTGCTTCGGTAGCCGTTGAGTGTCCTCTTTCATGTGCGCATTGAGCGAGGTCCGACAGATAAGTTGCTTCGTGATAAATAGTGTCCACCCCATTTACAGCCTCTGCCACTCTGGTGTCGAACATCGTGTCGGAGCAATATGCGTAGCTGCTTGAAGGAGTGGCAGGAGTGGTAAGGATAGAATTGTCTATAATTCTTCCGTCAGGCAGCACTAAGTCAGCCCCTGCTTTTATGTCCGGAATCAGTCGCACTGGTACGTCGTAAAATTTTACCATTTCACCGTTTATGTGGCGTAACTTTTCCTTTTCATGGAATATAAATCCTACGCACGGCACTCTATGGTACAGTGGGAATGCCTCTACTGTCAAGGCATTAGTGTCCAGGAGAATACCACCTTTTGGCGGAATCTCGATAAACTCAAGGTCGTACGAGCATCTTTGGCATAAATATTCTACAACCGGCTTGAGAAGTTTAATGCCATCTTTAAGCATATACACTTTCACACCGCCTTCACGTCCGTGAAGCGACAGTGTGGAAAGAAGCCCGGGAAGCCCCAGACAATGGTCACCATGGATATGACTGATGAAAATGTGTGTAAGTCTTGTGAATTTCAGTTTACGTCGCCTTAATTCCAACTGACTTCCTTCTCCGCAATCAATCATCATCAATGAATCGCGAAAATCCACTACTTGACAAGATTGCAAATGTCGCAATGACGGTGTCGCAGAGCCGCAACCAAGGATATTTACCTTAAAAGATTCCATAAAAATAAGTGTACCACCTGTTTTGTTTTTTATAAAGAGGTCAAAGTAAATGTATATACAATACAAAGCCGTGACCTATCCTATGCAAAGATAATTATTTTTCCCTAATAATCCGTACGGTTATGTGAGAATTGTTCATTACTTTACAGGCTATTTCGTTATCTACGTACCCCGATGGTGGAACTTCTTCAGTCACATAGACAGATCGCACCTCCCCGAGGTGCGAGTGGTGGTGTGTGGCTATCATGTCACCGCATGGCGCACTACGTGCTTATACGGTGTTTCTGACAGCCGAGCCTCGCCGAGGCTCCACGATGGCGGAACTTCTTCGGTATCAGCACTGACCGCACGCTCTATGAGGGGCGAATGTGGGTGGGTGGCTATCCTGTCACCGCATGGCGCACTACGTGCTTATACGGTGTTTCTGACAGCCGAGCCTCGCCGAGGCTCCACGATGGTGAAACTTCTTCAGTATCAGGGACAGACCGCACCTCCCCGAGGTGCGAGTGGAGAGGGTGATGTCCTGTCACCGCATGGCATATTATGTGCTTGTGCGATGCCTGAATGGTATAATCATCAGGCTATTTTTGCCGGGGGTAGATTCTACCAGCAAGTGCAAAATTAATTAATATATTTGAAGAATTCAGCGACCGGGGAAGAAAAATTAAGTTTCATTCTCGGTCGTTTATTTATTTTGTAAACGATTTGTTTCAGCATTTCGTCAGTCATCGTATCAAAATTTGTTCCTTTTGGAATATACTGTCGTAAGAGTTTGTTGTGATATTCAATGCACCCTTTTTCCCACGAAGAATAAGGGTGAGCAAAAAATATCTTGGTTTTTAAGCGCTTGGCAATTACAGCATGCTCCGCAAACTCGCTGCCATTATCGGTTGTAATTGAGCGTATTTTACCGATATATGGCAATAACATAATTACCACCATTTTAGCCAGTTCCTCAGCGTTTTTTCCATAAGGAAGTTTGCGCGCAAGAATAAAATTAGTATTGCGCTCCACTAATGTTACTATTGCACCCTTGCCGTCTTTACCAACAATTGTATCCATTTCAAAATCTCCCGGAGTTGTGCCATCCCATTCTGTCGGTCTCTTATCAATCATAGTGCGGTCTTTCACTGCGATATATGTGGACGATACCTGTCGCTTACGGTGCTTGAGATTATGGCGACAATGCGTCCAGAGATTACCTCCATTTGCTTTGTCTGCTCTAATATATGCGTATATTGTCTCAACGCATACGCTGTCTTTGCCATGCTTGCGCAACCAACCGACAATCTGAGCAGGTGACCATTGCTCCTCCGACATCTTGCAACGGATGAAATTACGTATATCAAGTGTTAAATTGCGGTAGTTCTGCAATCTCCGCTGACGGTCAGTGGCTTTAACTTGCGCTTGCTGCCAATGGTAGCCACGTTGACCACTGTTGCGCTTTAATTCTCTGCAGAGGGTTGATTGGGAAACTTTTATTGTCTTTGCAATAACTTTTCTGCTAATTCCTTGTTGAAGTAACGCTTCTATTGCGTATCTTTGCTCCGCGGTTAAGTGATTATATTTTTTCATATGCAACACAAAATTACTTAATTGTAGGGAGACTTAGGTCTCCTTTTTTTGTATTGCAAGTAAAATCTTTGAAATTTTTCCAATAATAAGCAACTAATCAAGACTTTTTTGAGCGGCCTTCCCCATGGGGAAGGGGTGGGATTATGTTGTTGCACTTCTTATTGGAATCTTTCGG
>SAMEA104315426__coassemble_1556_pt1 | contig 8031 bp, 7 predicted proteins | sample SAMEA104315426__metabat2_low_PE_027 | metagenome-assembled genome bin SAMEA104315426 (sample SAMEA104315426) | gut metagenome | biome: Monkey gut; feature: monkey-associated habitat; material: faeces | place: China | collected 2013 | reverse complement strand
TCACCGGCTGACAATCTAATTCTCCACATTTTTGCCATTGCAGCCATTCTCACCCAATTTGACTTTGTAGCCTTTTTTCCTAAATATCCCGGCTAAGATTTTTGTTAAAATTATCATTTTTAATATTTTCTCAAAAAAATACTGCTCAAAAGCTGAATAATGCAACATTTTTATTATTTTTGTGCCACATATATATAATAAGACTAAAACAAACGTTTATGACATACAGATACGATTATTTAGTAATTGGTTCCGGAATTGCCGGAATGAGTTTTGCCTTAAAAGTGGCAAAAACAGGTAGAGTGGCATTAATATGCAAGACCACACTCGAAGAAGCAAACACGGCACTCGCGCAAGGCGGTGTGGCTTCTGTCACAAATCTTGCCGTAGATGACTTTGAAAAGCATATCCACGACACTATGGTGGCAGGCGACTGGCTCAGTGACCCGATTGCTGTAAGAAAAGTTGTAACAGGCGCGCCGGAGCAAATCAAGCAGCTCATAGCCTGGGGCGTAGATTTTGACAAAAAAGAAGACGGCAGTTTTGACCTCCACCGTGAGGGCGGACACTCCGAGTTCAGAATTTTACACCATGCAGACAACACCGGATTTGAAATCCAGGAATCACTAATAAAAGCCGTTAAAGCTAACGAAAATATTGACGTATTCGAAAATCATTTCGCCATAGAAATCATCACTCAGCACCACTTAGGCAAAATTGTCACTCGTCGCACTCCGAACATCACGTGCTATGGTGCTTACGTCCTTGACCAAAAGACAGGAACCGTTGACACGTTCTTGTCAAAAGTGACACTTATGGCTACCGGCGGCGTTGGTGCAGTATATCAGACCACCACAAACCCACTCGTTGCCACAGGCGATGGTATCGCTATGGTATATCGCGCAAAGGGGGAAGTAAAAGATATGGAATTCATTCAATTCCACCCTACTGCCCTCTTCCACCCCGGTGACCGTCCGTCATTTCTCATCACTGAAGCTATGAGAGGATACGGAGCCGTGTTGCGAAACCTGAAAGGCGAAGAATTTATGCAAAAATACGACCCGAGACTTTCACTTGCGCCTCGCGACATCGTTGCCCGCGCTATTGACAGCGAAATGAAGCAATACGGTGACGACCACGTTTACCTTGACGTAACTCACAAAGATCCGGAAGAAACCAAACACCACTTCCCTAACATCTACCAGCACTGCTTATCAATAGGTATTGACATCACAAAAGATTATATCCCGGTTGCACCGGCTGCTCACTATCTCTGCGGCGGTATTAAAGTTGACTACAACGGTGAATCTTCAATCAAACACCTCTACGCCGTAGGTGAATGTTCTTGCACAGGACTCCACGGTGGCAACCGTCTTGCCTCAAACTCACTCATTGAAGCCGTAGTATATGCTGAAGCTGCCGCACAGCACGCTAAAGCCAATATCGGACACTACACCTTCCGTGAAGACGTTCCGGTATGGAACGACGAAGGCACTCGTCACCCGGAAGAAATGGTTCTTATCACTCAGAGTATCAAGGAAGTAAACCAGATTATGGGTACATACGTGGGAATCGTACGCAGCAACTTGCGTCTTGACCGTGCTTGGAACCGACTTGACATTCTCTACGAGGAAACAGAAAAACTCTTCAAATACTCTAAAGCTTCAAGAGAAATCTGCGAACTGCGAAACATCATCAACGTCGGATACTTGATTATGCGACAAGCTAAGGAGCGCAAAGAATCTCGCGGACTACACTACACTATCGACTATCCTCCTGTAAACAAAGAAACTGAAATATAAAAACATCGTCTTTACACATGAAAAAACTATTTCTTACCCTTGCGGCAGCCTTTGCCATAACAGGATTTTGCGGCGCTAAAAATTTGTATGTCAACTCGCAGGAATACGAAGTTGACACCCTCGTGTACAAGCACCAAATCGGTCCGGGTACGACTTACGCTTATTATCGTCTACCGGCTCGACCTATGGAAATACACGTTCTTGAAATCGACCTCAACAATCCATACATCACTATGGAAGTATGCAACGGCGGTGATGCCGCAGTAGCTTGCGAAAGGCCTTCAAGTATGTATGCCCGACACGACTCTCCGGGACACGATATGGTTGCAGCTACAAATGGTGACTATTACACTACTACCAACGGATCTGTGGGAATTTCCCGAATGGGACTTTTCGGTGCAGGCGAATGTATTTTCAACCCTACCGGACAGTCTCTGTTCGTAGTTGACAAGCAGGGTACACCTTGGTGCGACTACGTTAACTTTGCCGGAACTGTCACCCACAACGGCAGCAGCATAAGGCTTCACACTGTCAATCAGCTCAAACTCGAATGGCAGCCTGACACTTACGACAATCAGCTCTCGCTCTTCACTAACGCTTTCGGCACAAAACTTCACGACACTACCACAGGAGGCTCAGTCGCAGTAATTCGTCCGAAAGCAGGTAGCGCCACTTATCCGTCAAACACAGACCTCACTTTCGTCGTGGAAAGCGTACAAGCAAACCCGGGTGGATTGGCTATTCCGGAAGATGCCGCTGTACTTTACGGAGTTGGCACTTCATCTGATTACCTCAATTCTCTGAAAGCAGGCGATGAAGTAACTATATTCCTCGGGACTTCTCTTCCTAAATACCCTGATGTAACTGCTATCCGGGAAGCTATCGGCGGCAGCGGACACATTATCCTCCGCGAAGGTCAACTGATGAACATCGGTGACCCTGCGCTGCACCCGCGTACTTTTATGGGTACTTCCAAAGACCGCAAGACTATCTACTCCGTTATTATTGACGGACGCTACAGCGGCTCGGCAGGTATTGACCTTGACGATGAAGGACGCGTTCTCCAATGGCTCGGCGCATGGGAGGGAATCAACCTTGACGGCGGAGGCTCTTCCTGCATCGTCGTAAACGGCAGTATTAGAAACCACAATAGCGACGGCTCCGAACGTGCAGTCGGAAATGGCGTCCTGTATTACTCTACCGCACCCGTCGATGACAATATCAGCAGTATCGCATTCGAACCTCGTGAATACAAAATTCCTATTTCCGCCAACTTCTACCCCGTAGTTTTCGGATACAATAAATACGGTGTACTTAAAAGTGAAAACGTATCTGATGTCACATTCTCATGCGACCCGGAAATCGGCACTATTGACGAAAACGGTATGTTCGTCGCTGCAGGAAATACGGCACAAGGTAACTTGTACGCAGACTTCGGCGGAATTAAATGCTCTGTTGCCGTAAAAGTCATTCACTCGGACTTAAATCTTGACTACGACACTTACATCATCGACAGCAGACGCGATTACGACATTCAGATGTCTGCCACCATCGGCAGATACCAATACCCCGTAGATGCAAATTCCGTAACGTGGACTGTAGCTGACCCTAGCGTATGCAAAGTAATTAACGGCAGACTCCACGGATTATCAAACGGTAGCACCACTATCACAGGCACTTCAGAAAATTTCAACGGCACAATAAACGTATCTACGGAAAACGTTGACGAAAATTCCATTCCTTACCTCAGACCTGTTGACCCCGAGATTTGGACTCTCAAGCAGACGGGCGGCACAGGCATCACTATGGAAGCCGATGGAGAAGGTTTTAACCTTAACTTCACAGGTGGCGGCTCTACTCGTACTCCGAGCATCACTATGACACCGAGCACTGAAATTTCCACTTACGGACTTCCGTCCGGAGTTGAAATGGATATCAACCCGGGTAACATCGCCATCTCTACAATCGCTATTTCTTACACCGACAACCACGGTGAACACGGCACTTTTACAATAAACAAGTCACAACTCAACAAAAACGAACTTAACACAATCGTTGCGCCACTTGACTTAATTGTTGACTCTAAGGATAACACCGTGTTCCCTATTAAATTCTCTACAATAAGAATTACCACCGGCACTTCTACAAAGGGTGCTGAATGTTCCGTCAAAGTGCCTCGCTTCGTTTTCACTTACCCTGAAATCGGAGGAGTGGAAAGCATTTCAGATAACGAATACGGCAAACTCGAATTGTCGGCTTACTCAGTGGTAAGAGGCGAAAAAGTATTTGTGACAAGCGACAGTGATTTTACGGTTTACGGCATCGGTGGCAGCGCAGTCCTCACATCTCGTGATGAAATAAACACTGCTTCATTCGCTCCCGGACTTTACATCGTCAAAAGCGGTGAAGCTTCAGCAAAATTGATAGTTAAATAAATGAATTTAAAGTCAATAATAATCATATTAGCAACATCACTCTGCGCATTATCTTCTTATGCGCAGAGTGATGTCGTTAATGTAGATATTAATGCCGCACGCCAAGACGTATTTAGAAAAAAATACCACAAAATAACTGAAGACGGTGACACGGTACTTGTACTGGTGATGAACCAAATCACCGTTTTCCCTCCTATCAAGTTCAAAAACAAAAAGGAAGAACAATTCTATTGGAGAACAGTTCGCGACGTCAAACTTACTCTCCCTTACGCCAAACTTATCTGCGCAACCCTTACTGAAACCTACGAGTATATCGAGACTTTCCCTACACAAAAAGAGCGTGAAAAGCATCTCAAACAAATGGAAAAGGACGTTTTCAACCAGTACAAACCCGCACTCAAAAAGTTTTCTAAAAATCAGGCAAGACTGCTCGTAAAATTAATTCAGCGCGAAACGAACCAGTCAAGCTACAATATTCTCAAAGCTTTCTTAGGCTCATTCCGCGCCACTTTCTGGCAAGGCTTCGGCAAACTTTTCGGCGTCAATCTTAAAGGCGAATATCACCCTGAAAAAGACCGTAAAGACGCTATTATAGAGCGTGTTTGCGTAGCCGTTGAGCAAGGTGCATTATAGCAACTTTTACACGCTCGCCTCAGCCTTTTCATCTCTCACCATCAGCAAGTCCTTGAACGTCTCAAGGATATCAGTCAGAGCAACTGTCGCATTTTGCACTTGTTTCTCATAACGTTCTGCACCTACAATTCCCGTCATATTTCCGCCATATAGAGAATTATTCACACCTGAGACATCTTGAAGCATCTGAAGTTGTATTTCAAGGAGTTTTGATGCCCCGGCATCAAGCCCGGAAGACGTTACCTGATGTGGCGGTTCTATTCCGGGACGTGAATGATAAGGAATGACACCGCCACACGATGCCCAACAGCGTGTATAACTCTCCCAGTCAATACAGTCTATCTTACTTTCCACCGGGAAAAGCAATGCACCCTTTGAAGACGTACTCATAATATTATCTATCAGTGTTATAAGCCTGTTGATATGGCGTTGCTGCGGTATCACATCTTCCACGAAGGAATGAACTTCACCATCAATCATAGGATAAAGTTTAACCACAAATGGATGCTCCCCATGGCTGTATGGCGACAGAAAATTGTCTATCTCAACGCCGTTAGGTGCAAAAATCCTGCAGCGCCAAAGGGTGTTCACACTCCACTTCGTACGTATTTCCGGCTCCGCATTTTTGATGCGACTTTCATTCTCTTCTACTATTAACTTTTCATCAGCCACCGGACATTCGTAATATCTGCCGCTCTTCATATCATGGCAGCGAAGCACTTCACAGCTTTCAAGTGTCCAAACCTCCACAATTCGACAACGACCTGTCGGCGACAAGAAAAATTCGCTGCTCTTTCCGCCGTCACTTGTGCCGAATTCCGTTTCGTAAGAATAATTCTTGAAACACTCTCCGTAAATGCGACGTATCTCACCTGCACGAGCCCGGTCACCGTGAGCATAACGCATCACCACTTCCGGCAAACTCATATCTCGCAGCATACCAATAAGTTCCGTATCCCACCCACGCGGGTCTTTAATGGAATTAATGAAGAAATCATTAGGGCTGACATTATCCACAAACGTTTCTATCACACCTTCTCTTCTACATTCACGGCTTATCCGCTGGATAGCACACCCGGATATAAGAAATTCCTCAAGCAGACGGCAGTCAAGTTCATCAAGACGATTTAACGAATACAGATGAGACAAATACTCACTGCGCTCCACTTCCTTTTCATCGCGCATATTCCTGTATTTTCCAACCACTGTCTTTACCAACTGGCGGATAAGATTATTTGTTATCGGCTTTCTGCCGGAACGCTCTGCTATCAACCCCTCGCGTACCGCTTTTCCGGTACTGCTGTCTATCACTATATCGTCCCATTGGCGACCGTAAGTATAACTTTTATATCTGCTTCTGCGCTGCCTCAACTCTGAGCAATTCTGCCACGACTTATATGCTGTGTTAAATATCATATTTTTTTCATTATTAACATTCTACATTTATATCTCAACCATAGGAATCGTACTCAGCGCGGACTCATCAAATATGTACGTATTCGCCTCAGGCAATACCACTGCATAAATATGTTCCACCACCGGCAATTTTCCCGACTCATCTTCTCCGTACACCGTAAGAATACCGCCGGCACTCAGCACCGCCACCGGTTCACATCTTCCACCACGGCTGTACTCGGATTTCTGCAGCACCACCCTGTAGTCCGTCATATCCGTTATAGGAACTATATCTTGCGGACAACCTTCAATATTCACTGCCACCACGCGCCTTACATTCTCCGGCAACTTAACGACAACCGCCCCTGTTTCGGGGCGGTCAATCTGTGCCGTTTCATTTGCCAAATCAGTTAGCGGTACCATTTTCAGCGGAGCCGTATCAAGTAAATGCAAATACCAATCCTGCATCTCAAGAGCTATCAGCGAATCCACATTCACTCCATCGTACCGTGTCACTTCACAGTCATCTCTCAGCGGTTCCATATAGTGGCGCAACTTCCATTGTGCCAACATTTGGTCATGCGTTAATGTCATCATAGCAATAAAAACGGATTTTGTTTATCACTTCGCTACTACTCGCATGTGTGCGTTAGGGTATCGCAACACAAGGCAACTTGCTTCTGTTATCACTACTGCCTCAGTGTTTCTGAGTCCGGAAGTCCTCAAGTCAAGACGCTCGGTGCGGAATGGCACATGGGAATACTTGGTAAGATACTCAGGGTCAAGAACAAATGCATCTTCAGCGTGACCGCATTGGTCAAAAATTTCGCTCAGCACCACGTAGAATGTGCCGAACTTTGTACTGATTTCCGTAAAATCAATACCCCACTTTGTCTTTACTTCGCCGGAACTGATTGTACGAGTGATTTCCAACTTATGTAACGCTTCAATAAACTTGGAACCGCCAATCAGCACCTTGCGAGAACTGCCCGCATTACCCGTAAATGCCTGTCGCGACATTTCTACAAGGCTGTTTTGGTCAAAAGCGCCCTTTGTGTACTGCCATTCGTGCGCTGTCTGATGCCAGATACCACCGGTGAGAAGCACTTCTTCCTGTTTTGTCGGGTCCATAAAGCGGAACTTGGAGCCGAATAGGAAATTTTTCTCCATTCCCAAGCGCATATCTATAATTATTACTGTCCGCTAAACCATAAAATGGCTCGCCCAACCTCTTGAAAGATAGAAGTTGGGGTTACATTTAGTGTAGGACAAGCCCCGGGTGTTAGTCTTCAGAGTTATCTGGAGGCGAATCGTCAGCCTCGGCAATCATAATTTTCCAATCTGCATCAGGTTGATTGAGTAATTTTTCAAGATCCAGATAATACATCAACATAATACGCACTAATGTAGCCAATCCTGAAAAACTCCAACGTCTTTCTATTTTACTTTGCAAGACTGAAAGTAGTAAATTAGCAATAAGCGTAACCCATATTTGAATTTTTATTGCATTTGAACTTTCACCATAAAAGTATCTCAGAGGAAAATTTTGCTTTATCTGTTTGAAAAGCGATTCTATCTGCCAACGTCGGCGATATATTGCCACAATAGTCTCCAATGGCATATCAAAATCATTGGTCAGCAGTGATATTAATTTAGGTTGCTTGCCCTTTTTCATATCAACATAAGTGATTATTCTTGCAATATGATTTATATCGTTTTTGCGAAATACAACTACACGTTCCCGGTATTCCATTAGTCCTTGCGGA
>SAMEA104315426__coassemble_1497_pt1 | contig 8239 bp, 8 predicted proteins | sample SAMEA104315426__metabat2_low_PE_027 | metagenome-assembled genome bin SAMEA104315426 (sample SAMEA104315426) | gut metagenome | biome: Monkey gut; feature: monkey-associated habitat; material: faeces | place: China | collected 2013 | reverse complement strand
TTATATTTTTCAATATATATGAAAAGAGGGTGTGTCTGAATTTTGATACACCCTCTTCTTTTATTATGAGATAATTTCTATATTTTTATTTTTCGGAATGACATTGTGAGGGCATCAAAGATGAGTAATTGTCCGGCTAACGGGGTGCCGGCTGATGTTATTACTTTGATGACTTCTGTTGCTTGAATTGAACCTACTATGCCCGGAACCGGACCAAGTACTCCGCCTACGGAACATGGCATAAATTCGCCGTCTCCGGCTGCTTCCGGGAATAGGTCACGGTACGTTGTGCCTCCGGGTAGTATTGTCATCACTTGCCCGGCGAATTGCGCCACTCCTCCGAGAATACATGGCTTGGATAAGTTTTTTGCAATGTCTGTCACCATATATTTTGTGCTCGGATTATCGGAGCCTTCCACTATTACGTCGTAGTCGGCAAATATGGTGTTTGCTTTGTCTTTACGCAATAATTCGGGATAAGTGTCTATGCGAATTTCGGAATTAATTTCACGTAATTTGTCGGCAAGAATCTCAACTTTCTTTTTTCCCAAGTCATTTTCGGTGAAAGAGAGCTGTCGCTGCAAATTAGAGATGTCAATAGTGTCAAAATCACAAATCCCGATACGTCCTACTCCTGATGCTGCAAGGTACATTGCCACAACTGTGCCAAGCGCTCCCGCCCCTATAATTAGGACGGAGGCGCCGAGCAACTTGATTTGTCCTTCTTTTCCTATTTCCGGAAGAAGAATATTGCGGCTGTATCTTCTATGCTGATGTTTAGTAAGTGTATCCATTACACGTCAAATACTGAATCCCAATCTTTCCAAACTACGTCATAGCCGAGTTTACGAATATCGTCTGCAACTTGCACCGGTGTTCTGCCGTCTGTCACATGGAACTGTTCAAGTGCCTCCGGAGTAGAAGCATATCCACCCGGTTCCGTCTGGCTGCCGGCACTCATTGAGGTAACACCGAGTTGCATCATATTTCCACGGAATTTAGGACTTTCACGAGTAGAATATGATATATCCACATCGTGGTCAAAGATGCGGAAAGCGAAAGTAAGTTGTGCAAGCTGTTTATCCGTAATTACTACGCGTGGCTGAAATCCGCTTTCCGACGGACACATTCTGGGGAAATTGACGCTGTACCTTGTACGCCAATATTTTTTCTGAAGATAACGTAAATGGCGAGCCATCATAGTTACGTCTGTTCTCCATTCTTCAAGTCCTATAAGTACACCCATACCGATTTTGTGAACGCCGGCTTGACCCATACGGTCATAGCCGTTCAGTCGCCATTCGTAAATGGACTTCATACCCTTAGGGTGATAGTTCTTGTATGCTTCTCTGTGATATGTTTCCTGAAAACAAACGACGCCGTTCAGTCCTGAGTGAGTGAGTCGCTCGTACTCTTCCATTTTCAACGGCTGCACTTCAATGGACAGATTATGGAAATACGGACGACAAGTCTTCAGTACGTTTTCGAAATATTCCACACCGCAGAGTGATGGAAACTCACCGCTGACAATAAGAAGATTTTGGAATGGACCGAGTTTTTTAATAGCCTTACACTCCGTTTCCACCTGTTCCATAGTCAGAACAGTCCTTTTGAACGGGTTATTGTGATTAAAACCGCAATAGACGCAGAAGTTGGAACAAGCATTTGAGACGTACATCGGGATATACATGGAGATAGTTTTACCGAAGCGTTCCTGAGTAAAACGTTGGCTGAGCTGTGCCATTTCCTCAAGGAAATTTTCGGCAGCAGGCGAAATAAGTACCATAAAATCTTCCGGAGTAAGCTGCTGAGTATTTCTATGCGCTTTGGAAAGCACACGTCTTACGTCTTCCTCCGTGGAAGCATATATTTTACTTTCAGTATCCTCCCAGGAGTATTGACTTATCACATCGGCAAACCCATGTCCCCAAGGAGAATTAATATTTTTTTGTTCCATTAGAATATATTTTATATCAGACAGCGTCAAGTGTCAGCCAAAAAGCGTTCACTGACGCCGTCTGAGATTAGTTTTAATTATTTATCACACTCATCAGAGATATTCTGAGAGATACGCATAGCGCAGAAGTTAGGACCGCACATCGTGCAGAACTTATCATCGGCATCAGGCGCATTGCGTCGAGATTCAAGATAATAAGTGCGAGCGCGCTCAGGGTCAAGCGACAGGTTGAACTGGTCTTTCCACCTGAAGTCGTAGCGCGCTTTACTTAGAGCATTATCACGGACGTTTGCTCCCGGGAATTGCTTTGCAAGGTCTGCTGCATGTGCTGCAATCTTGTAAGCGATAACACCTTCACGGACATCGTCAAGAGTAGGCAATGAAAGGTGTTCCTTAGGAGTGACGTAGCAAATCATAGCAGTGCCGAGTGAAGCGATGATAGCAGCACCGATAGCCGATGTGATATGGTCGTAAGCCGGTGCAATATCCGTGGTCAACGGACCGAGGGTGTAAAAAGGAGCCTCGTGGCAAGAAGATTTTTGGCGTGACATATTTTCCGCAATCTTATTCATAGGCACATGACCGGGACCTTCGATAAGCACTTGCACGTCATGTTCCCAAGCCTTTGTGGTAAGTTCTCCGAGAACGTCAAGTTCAAGGAACTGGCTGCGGTCATTAGCATCATGAGTAGAACCCGGGCGCATACCGTCTCCGAGTGAAACAGCCACGTCGTACTTATTAAGGATTTCACATATTTCGTCAAAGTGAGTGTAGAGGAAACTTTCCTCATTGTGAAGCACGCACCACTGTGTCATGATAGAGCCACCGCGAGATACACAGCCTGTGAGACGTTCGCCTACGAGGTTCGCATGTTCACGAAGAACTCCGGCGTGGATAGTGAAGTAGTCAACACCTTGCTCACACTGTTCGATAAGTGTATCGCGATAAATCTCCCAAGTAAGATTTTTGACATTTCCGTTCACCTTTTCGAGTGCTTGATAGATGGGCACAGTGCCAACAGGTACAGGACAGTTACGGATAATCCATTCACGAGTTTCGTGGATATTATCACCGGTAGAAAGGTCCATCAGCGTATCACCGCCCCAATAGCAGCTCCATACAGCCTTTGAGATTTCTTCTTCAATACCTGAAGAAAGAGCGGAATTACCTATATTTGTGTTAAGTTTTACGGCAAACTTGCTGCCGATAATCATTGGTTCCGCTTCAGGGTGATTGATGTTTGCAGGGATAATAGCACGCCCTTCGGCAATTTCATTACGTACGAATTCCGGAGTAATATAACTTTCTATTCCGAGTTCCTTATTGTTAAGGTTTTCACGGATTGCCACATATTCCATTTCAGGAGTGATAACACCCGCACGCGCATAGTGCATCTGTGTGACACGCTTACCTTCACTTGCCACTCTCGGCGCATATTGGACAGGGAAACGGATTTCGTCAAGACTTTCATTTTCAAGTCTTGCACGGCCGTATTTACTTGTGATAGAAGGTAATTCAACGGTATCTTTACGGTCCTCAATCCACTGTTGACGGATACGCGGCACCCCCTTTTTGATGTCAAGTTTCACATTAGGGTCAGTGTAAACGCCACTTGTGTCGTAAACAGTGACAGGTGCATTAGGGTATTCCACACGTTTGCCATTTTCAATCTTTACGGTTGGATAAAGATTGATTCTGCGCATACCTACTTTTATCTGCGGAAATAATTCACCGTTGACGTAAATTTTCTCGGAATTAGGATATGAAGAAACGTCTATATTTGAAATTTTCATAATTGATAGTATGTATTATTCGTTAAGGAATGACGTTAACGGACTTGACGCATTTGCATGGCTTGACACTGCGCCCGGACCTGCGAGATAAGCCTGACGACCGGCAATAACTGCAAGGCGGAATGCATCTGCCATCATCACAGGGTCATCTGCCACTGCTATTGCAGTATTTACGAGTACTGCATCAGCACCCATTTCCATTGCTTCTGCAGCATGAGACGGTACTCCAAGACCTGCATCAACAACTACAGGTACCTGGCTTTGCTCAATGATAATCTCAAGGAAATCACGTGTACGGATACCCTTGTTTGTACCAATCGGCGCACCGAGAGGCATAACGGCTGCTGCACCAACCTCCTCAAGACGTTTGCAAAGCACAGGATCTGCTTGAATATATGGAAGTACGATAAAACCTTCCTTAGCAAGTGCCTCGGTAGCCTTCAAAGTTTCAACAGGGTCAGGAAGAAGATACTTCGGGTCCGGGTGAATTTCAAGTTTAATAAAGTCAGTACCGAAAATTTCACGGCTCATCTGAGCGGCAAGAATAGCTTCACGCGCATCACGAACGCCGGAAGTGTTAGGCAGGAGTTGAACGTGTTCACGATTAATATGTGTGAGCATATCGTCGGTAGCCTCATTCATCATGTTAACACGTTTCATAGCCACAGTAATCATTTGTGACTGTGAAGCAATAACAGCCTCCTGCATTTTATCAGGTGACAAGAATTTACCTGTACCTACGAAAAGGCGTGAAGTAAATTCCTTATTTCCTATTTTTAATATATCTTCCATGATAGATAATTATTATATTGATTTAGAATTTTCATAAATTTTTGCGTTTCCTCTACGGGCGATGAAGCCTTAATGACAGCTGCGCTAACTGCTACACCCATAGCACCTGCCGTCATCAGCGAGTCAATATCTCCAACAGTGACACCACCTATCGCCACATACGGCTTATTAAAATCACTCCCCGGCGTAAGTATGCGATAGGTGTCAATACCCAGCGGAGACGCTGCATTTTTCTTAGTAGTGGTTTGTCGCAACGGTCCTACTCCGAGGTAATCCACCGGCAGTGCCAGCGTATTTCTCACATCTTCCGTGCTATTAGCCGTAAAGCCAATGATAGAAGTTGAGTTCAGCATTTTTCTTGCCTCAACGGGGTTCATATCTTTCTTGCCGAGATGCACACCGTCAACAATTCCTTTTGCTGTAATTTCCACGTGGTCATCAACGAGAATATTACACCCTGCCTGATGACACTTCGGAGCAACTTCCGAGATGACTTCCGTAATAGCCTCCACAGGAGCATCTTTCATACGTATTTGTATCCACCGGCAGCCGCCTGCAAGCACTGATAATGATTGACTGACAGTATCTTCCACAGTCTCTCCGTTAGTGATAAACTGTAATCGCATATTTCTACGGCGAAGAACGTTCAGGAGTGCGGCTTTATTTCCGTTATTCCACACATCACCGAGAATTGCAGCGCCGGCAAATCCTCTTTCGCACATTTCGCCTAACTGACTCACCTTTACTCCCCCAAGTGCAATAAGATTACCTGCACCCGTGAGTTTCGGAGCATCTAACAGTGACGTCTGTGCGCCGTATCCTGTTTTACTGATAGAATCGGCAACCGGTGAGATAGTAGCATACTCGTACTTGTCAGCATTAGCGGTTTCACTTATCGTATGAAAACCGGTAGAAACACGGCTGATACGTTCAGGAGCAACAGGATTTCTGGAATTGACACAAACACCTACATCGAACCTGTCAGTAAGCGAGAAATGGTCGTGAATTTTAATCTTGTGATGAAAACAAGCAGGAATCTGTGAAAGCAAGTCCCCTACCCTGTCTTTACTCCATTCAGGTTTTCGGATATGAAGATAGTCAAGTCCGTTTTCAAGATACAAATTCAGTAATGATGCTTCATCTTTCACCGAATCCGGCGATGTAAACAGTAATATCTTAAAATCAGCCCCCATAAGCAGCATTGATTATTACTATTGAATCACCTTCATTAATGATATGTGCCTCCCAATCCGGTTTTCTGACAATCTTATCATTAACAGCAACGGCAATTCCACCTTTCTTGTCAGGATAAATTTCAGCCACGAGTTCTGAAACGGATTTACCTGCCGTAATATCTTTCACTTCGTCGTTAATAGTAACTTTCATACCTTATATGGTTTTAAATATATGATTAATCGGTCCATGTCCATGTCCGAATTCGTATTTTGCGCCCTTACATATAGCCTTGTACTCCCACTTTATCGCATTACGCAGAGCAGTCTTGATAGAACAGCCCCTTGCGAGAAATGAAGCTATTGCACTTGAAAGCGAGCAGCCTGTGCCATGAGTATTGACAGTGTCAACTTTCGGGTGAGTGAAAGTGCAGTTTTGCCTGTCGTGAGCAATAAAATAGTCTCTGAGCAAAGCATTGTCATCATCAATCAGGTGTCCCCCTTTGACAAGAACACTTGCACTATTGTAATCATTCATTATCTTAACCGCAGCAGCCTTCATATCCGCAATCCCGAATATTTCAAGACCTGTAAGAGCCTTAGCCTCCGGAATGTTAGGCGTCACAACTGATGCAAAAGGCAAAATCCTTTTTTTAAGCACATCAACAGCCGGGTCAGACGACAAAGAGTCACCGGAAGTAGCCACCATAACAGGGTCAACCACAACATTGAACGGTAAATATTCTTCAAGAAAATCTGCAATAACATTAGCGCAGTCAGCATCAGGAATCATACCGATTTTTATGGCATCAGGCTTAACATCAGCCATAACGGCATCAAGTTGTTGCTTCACCATCTGAGCAGGAGTAGCCAACACACTTTTAACGCCCATAGTATTTTGAGCAGTAAGAGCCGTAACAACAGTCATTGCATACGTACCGATAGAGCAACACGTCTTAATATCCGCCTGAATACCTGCGCCGCCTATAGTATCACTTCCCGCTATTGAAAGTACAGTTTTATAAAGTTTTGCCATTACAAAAAAAATAAGATAAAGGGACTTTCATCTACACGGGGCGAAGGCTAACGTAAAAAAAGCGCCTCTTTCTCCATAAGCGGCATTGCCCGCTCATGTTCTTAGGGTGTAATCTCAGCCTTGCCCTTAAAGATGCAAAGCACCCCCGAATAATTAATACCGCAAATTTACATTTTTTTCTTTAATTGAGAGTAATTAAAGGTGCAAAGAGTGTTAAAAAACGCCCAACGTAATAAAATTTGCTATAACTTTGCCACATAAACGAAGGAAAGATGCCGGAGTGGCCGAACGGGGCGGTCTCGAAAACCGTTGTACCATCTTGGTACCCAGGGTTCGAATCCCTGTCTTTCCGCAATCCTTAACGGCTGCACCACAAAGTGTAGCCGTCTGTTGTGTAAACAGATATGATATACATAAAAAGCCCCGGAGGTGGCTCCGAGGCTAAATTTATATCATCATTTCTGAATTAAGCGGAGCATTTTGCTGATACATTTTTTCTTCTGTTCCATATTTGGATGCACATAGAGATTTAGCGTAGTGGTTATGTTAGCATGCCCGAGCAGCACACTGACCGTCTTGTAGTCGCAGTTGCTCTCAATGCAGCGAGTGGCGAAGCTGTGGCGCAAGCCATGGTATTTCAGTCGAGGAATATTAAGACGTATCATCAACCGATGATAGTAGTTGCGGTAAGTTCGCGGCTCTGTGGGCTTCTCTTCATTGGTCAGCACATAGTAGCCTTGGTTTACCACCTTTTTCAGTGGTTTCACCATTGCCAAAAGTTCCTTACTCATAGGGATCTCACGACAGGAGTTCTTAGTCTTTGGCGTGTTAATCACCAACTCGGTATGCTTGTGTTCACCCTCCACAATGTAGATACGTTCTATGGTGCGGTTTACTGTTATTGTACCATTGTCAATATTAATGTCCGCCCACTTCAGTCCGCAGATTTCACCGATACGCAGTCCTGTAGTCAGACTGATGTAGATGCCGAGGTTTCTAAAAGTGAAGTTATGCTTGATGAAGTCAAGAATTTTCTTGTGGTTTGCCACGGTCAGCACCTCAATTTCCTTGTTAGTCTCTGTTGTAGGGTACTTGATGTCCCACTCGCAATAGTTCAGCCATTCGTTTTTCACACCGAACCTCATCACCATTTTCAGGACAATCAAAATATCTTTCACCGTTTTAGTGCTTAGTCCACTATTCAGCTTCTGCAACACGAACTCCTGCACAAGTTTTTCACTCAGAGCCTCACACTTGCCAAATGTCGGCAGAATGTGATTATCCAAAATCAATACGTAAGCAGCGTATGTTGACTGCTTCACATAGCGCCGCTTGTCAACTTTCCAAGCCAACGCAATTTCTCTAATCGTTTTTGTAGTCATAATAATCCTTAATTTAAAGGTATATATAATAATTAAAGAAATATAGTCAAAGATGTCCCAAATAAGCGAGTGCAAAACCAAACTTGTTTGGATTCTGCCGAGCGTGA
>SAMEA104315426__coassemble_1471_pt1 | contig 8331 bp, 5 predicted proteins | sample SAMEA104315426__metabat2_low_PE_027 | metagenome-assembled genome bin SAMEA104315426 (sample SAMEA104315426) | gut metagenome | biome: Monkey gut; feature: monkey-associated habitat; material: faeces | place: China | collected 2013 | reverse complement strand
GAGCATCAATCTTATCAACGAATTGAGTAGGAGTCTTTGCAGTACCTTTAAGTTCAATAACTACGTCATCAGCTCCTTCAGAACTTGCAGTAAGTCTTGCAGTGTGGTTACCTACAGCCTTAGGAGCATAGTAGATAGAGATTTCACCGCCTTCTTTAGTAAGAGTCTTGTCAGAAAGACTGAAGTAAGCGGCATTATCACCACTGATGCTGAGTTTGATATTTTGTTCAAGTGCAACACCGGTGATTTTAAGTTTTTGTTCTGCAAAACCGTCCTTGAATGTTTCAAAACTTACACTGCTTGCTGCTTTGATAGCAGGTTTTGCCGGACCTATCGGATCAGGGTTTTGTGCAGGAACGGTACCGTGTGTATAGTATGCAATACCTTGTCCGTAAGAGAGAACCCATGCTTCAAGGAAATTAGTGCCGTCAGTGTTGATAGCACAGTCACCGCAAGCGCCTGTATTGCCGCAAACCTGGTCACTGAGACCATCGGAAGGATAGTAGCCGATTAATGTTGTCTGAGAGAAGTTTCCTGTCTCATCTATGATAATTCTCATTTGAGGTTTAGTATAGTTAGCGTCGCCTGAGAACACGAGGTTTGCAGCGTATTTACGTCCCTTGAAGTTAAATTCGTGGTGGCTTGAACCCATAAGTTTACCTGTATCTACGGTGCAACCTACGTTTGCGACATTACCGCTTAGTGTAGTCCATGCAGGATAAGAGTTTTTACCGTCAACCCAGTAGCCATTACCCGGTTGGCAATAAACACGAGTAGTAGAACCGGTTACGTATTGCTTACCGCCTTTTTGTACTTCGTAAACTTGTGTACTCCATTTGCCGCTGTTGCGACGATATTGGATAATACGAGTTACACCGCCATTATCATTACCGAATGTGATGTATAAGTCTGAATCAAAAGTTCCTGCGAGTTCCATACAGTCACCGATACGTGCTGCGCCGTTCATCTCTGTAGTGTTGTAAAGCAAGTAAGGTTCGCTTTGGTCATCGTCCCAAGCATAAAGTCTAAGTTCCAAACCACTTGCAGCAAGGTTACAAGCCACAATGTGTCCATCAAGAACTTTTACATCGCAAAGTTTGAGAGTACCGCCGTTAACAACGTTGCCTAAGTTAAGAGTACCGAGGCTTTCACCTGTTTGCGCATTAAGAACGAGGATATCAGAGTGGTTATATACACAGTAGAGTTTACCGTCATTGTATGCAAAGTTACGTATCTTGTTAGCATCGTAACCTTTTGAAGAAATATTACCTCGCTTGTCGGATACATTCCATTTTTCGTTAACATTGCTTAACGGAGGCCAAACTGCGCTACCCGAAACGTTTACCGTAGCACTGTAAGAACCGCTGCGGAGAGTGATAGTAGTGCTGTGGTTACCATTGTTTTGCGGCTTGTAAGTAACGGTAAGTGTACCGCCGCCTGTGCCTAATGAAGTGGTTGAAACAGCGAAGTTAGTGTTATCGGAATTGCTGATAGAAATATTTGAAGAAAGTCCGTAACCTGTCACGGCTATATTCTTAGTAGGATTAGTACCGATAGTCACTGTGCCGAAGCCGAGTGAAGATGGTTCTGTGGAAATACCGGTGTCTTTTCCTTCTTGGAGATCAAAGTTGCGTTTTGTGCTTGACATATTTGAAACGGAAACGCCTACTCTTTGAGTCTTGTAGCCGCTCTTGCTTACCACAACCGTATAATTTCCCGGGTCCAAGTTATAGAAACCGTAAAAACCATTGCAACAGTTACCTGTGCTGCAACTTGCTACTTGTACGCCGTTTGCATTAAGAAGTTTAACGGTAGCGTTGTTGATAGCGAGTTTAGAGTCACGGTCACGTGCCGTGTAATTAGAGTATCCGCAGCCTTTTGACACGTCACGGATATCACCGACAATGCAACCTTTAAGTGTATTAGGTATTCCGCCCGGAGAATCGAATGACGCACGACAGACTTGCCAAGCAATGTATCTGTTGAAAAGTGTTGATTTCATACGCAGTGCATCTGGACGATAGTCATGGAACCATGATTCTACAAGGTAACCCGGACGTGTGTTCGTACGGAGTACGCCGAGGTGATAACCATAGAAACTATAGTCTGAGAGACCACGAGGAGTAGAATAAGTAACGCTTGTCATGTGATTATTATAATGCCAATCGGCAACTTTTTGCGCCATTGTTGAGCCCGGAGCGTAAGTGTTAGGGTAATCGGCTGAATAACCTTTGTAAAAAGCAACGGTATAGTTGGAACTTGCGTTTGCACCATTCGTGTGAAGTGAAATGAAGTATCCGCCGAATGAATTTGAGTATGCACAGATTGTTGCGAGTGACAAGTCATCTGAAGAGTTATTCGTCGTTCTTGACATCGCAGTTTGGCAACCTAAGCCGTTGAAGAAGTCGCGGAGTGAGAAACCACGGTCAAGTGAACCGTCTGATTCATAAAATATTTCAACACCGAGTGGAAGTGGTGTAGGACGGTCATCAGAGTCATGACCGCCGTGACCCGGGTTAATATAGAATTTTGATGCGGCAAAGCCTGTCAAAGAGGCTGCGCATAAAAGTATTAATGAGAGAAAGATCTTTTTCATGGCTTGATTACTTTGAAATTGTCATTACAAAAATTTTGCCGTCAAGCGTATGGTAAGCGATTTTATTTCCATCAGCAGATGCTGAAGGAAACATCTTGATGTCGCTTGAAGATGTGGTAAGCTGCTGCAAACCTGTGCCGTTTGATTTGACGATAAGAATATCACTCTTGGTAAAGGTGTGACCATCGCTTTTGTCGTTCATACCCACAATGTAACCGTTGCCACACCATTTCGGTGCGCGAATATTACCGAGTTTAACTACGTTTTTTCCGTTCAAGTCACAAGTGTAAGAATTGTTGCGGCAAGTGAAGAGGATTTTCTTTCCGTCAGGAGAAAGTGACGTCCAGCAGTACTGTGCGTCCCAGTCACCGAACTGACCTGCAAGAGGGTCAAGGATAGTGCGGATATTGCCGCGGTAAACTACAATCTTGAGATTTTCTTCCGTAACGTAAGTAGTGATACGGCTTGCCGGGATAGAGATGTTTTTAAGACGAGCTTTGATAGCCTTGCCCCCGACAGCGTAAGTCAATTCACCTTTTTCAAGTTTTATTTGATTTACGTGTTCAATTTTTTGTACGATAGGGCTCACCTGCTTGGTGGCAACATCGATTTTGTAAAGATTTTGAGTAAAATCCTTGTTGTTCATACTGCGAGTTACAATAGTCTTACCGTCCTCACTGACAGCAGGATAGTAACCTGCGCCCTGCATAGTGGTCAGAGAAGTGTAACTGCGAGTTTTGACGTTAACAATACCGAGACCGTCGTAACTCTCGGAGGTAACAAGCAAATTGCCGTCAGGCATAAACTCAGGGTGGTAAACCGGCTGATTTACCTTAACCTGCTGAATGCTGACAACCTTTACTTGCTGTGCAGTGGCATTAAGTCCTAATGCCACTGCCATTAAAAGTAATAGTTTTTTCATTACGAAATTAAGTATTTGTTTTTAATTATATTAGTTTCAGTTAGTTGGTATGTTAATATTCGGGTGCAAAAATAATTATTTTTTCGTTTTGTCGCAACATATTTTCAGAATATTTATACAACATATATTCCATTTTCATCATAAATTCATAACTGATGTATACACCATAGTGTGTAAAAAACAACGTCATCAAGGAAAGTCTGAAACTTTCAGCTGTAAGTAACTCAGAGTGAAAACTTTGTGCGCTACACTGAGATTATAAATATAGAGGATACGTACCTCGGATAGGTGAGGTCTGTGAAACGCTCAAAATGCAGTCACTCAAATTAAAAGACGACAAATTTACATTAAAAACCGACAAATTTACATTGATGTTTAAAAGTAAAGTCGTAACTTTGCTACCTATTACACAACCTATCATATTTGAATATGAATAAAATAGTTGAGAAGCAGCATTTCTCTGAAAAAGTAGTTAAATTAGTGGTGGAAGCACCATTAATCGCACGTTCTCGTCGCCCGGGTCACTTTGTGATTGTGATATGCGGTGAGAAAGGCGAACGCATACCTCTGACTATCGCTGATGCAGACCCGATAAAAGGGACTATTACACTTGTGGTGCAAGCCGTAGGTGAGTCAACAACTAAAATTTGCGAACTAAATGTCGGTGACTGTCTTACAGACGTTGCAGGACCGCTCGGAAGAGCCACTAAAATTGATAAATACGGCACTGTAGTTTGTTCCGGAGGCGGAGTGGGTGTTGCTCCGCTACTTCCTATTATCAAAGCAATGAAAGAAGCCGGAAATAAAGTAATTTCCGTTCTTGCCGCACGCACTAAGGACTTGATTATCCTTGAAGACCAAGTAAGACAATATTCCGACGAAGTTATCATAATGACTGACGACGGCTCGTACGGAAACAAGGGACTTGTCACCCAAGGTATTGAAAGCGTGATAAATCGCGAAAAAGTTGACCTTGTCGTAACTATCGGACCTGCAATTATGATGAAATTCGTGTCTGAACTGACTAAGAAATACGATGTACCTACAATCTGCTCACTTAACACTATAATGGTTGACGGCACAGGTATGTGCGGTGCATGTCGTGTGACTGTTGACGGGAAGACCAGGTTCGTATGTGTTGACGGTCCGGAATTTGACGCACATAAAGTAGATTTCAGCGAAATGATGATGCGCCTTAAAGCATATAATCCTATTAAAAGATAATCCAATATGGCTACAATATCTCCACGTGATGCAAAATGGCGCGAAGAACTTCGTGCATCAATGACTGCCAAAGAGCGCACTGCTATTGCTCGTGCTAAAATGCCGGAACTTGACCCTGATTACCGTGTAACTTGCAGCGAGGAAGTTAATCGAGGACTTTCTCAGGAGCAAGCGCTCGTAGAAGCAAAAAGATGCCTTGACTGTCCTGACCCACAGTGTATGACCGGCTGTCCGGTTTCAATCAATATCCCCGGTTTCATCAAAAATATCGAACGAGGCGAATTTTCGCAAGCCACTGCCGTACTAAAAGAAACAAGTGCATTACCTGCAGTGTGCGGACGTGTATGCCCGCAGGAACGTCAATGCGAATCACGATGTATTTACAATAAAATGAAACGTGAGCCTGTGGCTATCGGCTATCTTGAAAGATTTGCCGCTGACTATCAGAGACTTCACGGAATAAATGAAGAAATAGTTCGTCCTGACTCTAACGGTATCAAGATTGCCGTTATCGGTTCAGGTCCTGCCGGACTTTCCTTTGCCGGCGATATGGCAAAACGAGGCTATGAAGTGACCGTGTTTGAAGCATTACACCAAATAGGCGGTGTGCTTAAATACGGAATTCCTGAATACCGACTCCCTAACGCTGTTGTAGATGTAGAAATTGATGCTCTGAAAGAATTGGGCGTAACATTTATCAAAGATTGTATCGTAGGTAAAACACTCAGTTACGAAGACCTCGAAAATCAAGGTTTCAAAGGCATTTTCGTAGCTTCAGGTGCAGGATTACCGCGATTTATGGGTATTAAGGGAGAAAACCTCATAGGCGTAATGTCATCAAATGAGTATCTCACCCGTATCAACCTTATGGGTGCCGGTCATAAAGGCTGGGACACTCCCGTGCTTCTCGGCAAAAGAGTAGCCGTAATCGGTGGCGGTAACACCGCTATGGACTCTGTCCGCACAGCAAGACGTATGGGTGCGGAAGTGGCAATGATTGCTTACAGGCGCAGTGAAGCGGAAATGCCCGCAAGACTTGAGGAGGTTCGTCACGCTAAAGAAGAAGGCGTCACATTTATGACACTTTCAAACCCTGTTGAATACCTTGGTGACGAAAACGGCAGAGTGAACAAGATGAGAGTACAAAGAATGAAACTCGGAGAGCCTGACGCTTCCGGTCGCCGTTCACCCGTGCCTATTGAGGGCGCTATTGACGAAATTGACGTTGACATAGTAATAGTAAGCGTTGGCGTATCCCCTAACCCGCTTATTCCACACTCTTTCAGCGGACTTGATATTTCTCGGAAAGGCACTATCACAGTCAACGACAATCTTGAATCCTCAATCCCGATGCTCTTCGCCGGTGGTGACATCGTTCGCGGTGGTGCTACCGTAATTCTTGCTATGGGTGACGGACGCAAAGCGGCTGCCGCTATGCACGAAAAGCTTTCCAAGTAAGCAAAAGAAACTTTATTTATTCCACCTTTCTAAATAATCCGCGTATGGCAGATATCACAGACGACATTGACAGCCTTTTCGCTGAAGCTGACCGACTTATAGATGCAGGAAATCCGGAAGGATACGGACTGCTGGGAGAAGCACATTACATTCAGGGCGACTACGAAAATGCCTCCGTTGCCTTTGAAAAAGGTATTGAAATGAAAGATCCGCGCTCTATGTACGACTTCGCACTTATGTGTTACGACGGACTTGTGGATAACAGCCGTTATGACTGGTACGATGCCGAGAAATACATGGAAATGTGTTACAAGACGGAAAGCGACATATCAGTTGAAGCGGCTGTGTGGCTTGCCGAGTACTTCTTGGACTCTGCAGAAGGAGGTGACCCCGAGTTTGCCATAGATTACCTTAATTATGCCGCTGACAAAGGACATAAACGCGCCACTGAACTCCTTGCGGACCATTACTTCTCACTTGCCGAAAATGAAGACTTCAAAAATGAAGAGGCTAACAGTCTGGCCTTCAAGTACGAACAGAGAGCGTACGAAGATGACCCGCACGAACAGTCGTACAACTACGGATATATGTATTTCTACGGTATCGGCACCCCGGTAAACCTTAGACTCGCACTTAAACTTTTCGAAGAAGACTACGAGTTCGGACATAAGGAAGGCGCTGAAGCACTTGCTGATTATTACGAAAAGGAAGGTATGGAAAAAGATGCTAAAACCTGGAAGAAATTTGCATTAAATGCTAAAAGAAAAACTCTTGAAAGAGATAATTGATATAAAACAATATAATTTTTACCACAATGCTAACCATTGAAGAAATCTACAAGGCACAGAACGTTCTCAAGGACGTGGCTCGCCACACCAAATTAGTGCCTGCGGCTTTAAGAGAAGATGCACAAGTGTTCCTTAAACCCGAATGTCTGCAACTCACCGGGTCTTTCAAACTCAGAGGCGCATATTACAAGATTTCACAACTGACACCGGAAGAAAAAAGTCGCGGCGTAATTGCATGCTCTGCCGGAAACCACGCACAAGGTGTCGCACTCGGTGCTACAAGAGCCGGAATCAAGTCACTTATTTGTCTCCCTTCAGGAGCACCGATTTCCAAAGTTGAAGCCACAAAGCGTTTCGGCGCAGAAGTTTGCCTCGTACAAGGCGTTTACGATGACGCTTACGCCAAAGCTATTGAGCTGAGAGATAAATACGGATACACTTTAGTTCACCCGTTCGATGACCCGCTCGTAATCACAGGTCAAGGAACTATCGGACTTGAAATTCTGCAAGACTTACCCGACGCTGACATTATAGTAGTGCCGGTAGGCGGTGGAGGACTGATTTCCGGAGTAGCATTCGCTGCAAAGACTCTTAATCCTAAAATCAAAGTGTACGGCGTACAAGCGGAAGGCGCACCGTCAATGGCAAGCTCACTTGAATGTCACAGAAGAATTCACCTGAATAATGTCTCTACTATCGCTGACGGTATCGCTGTCAAAGAACCCGGTATTAACACCTTTGACTTCTGCAACAGATACGTTGACGGCATCGTCACAGTAAGTGAAGATGAAATTGCAGCCGCTATACTGAACCTTATCGAAAAGCAAAAACTCGTGGCAGAAGGCGCTGGTGCAGTTTCAGTAGCCGCCGTTATGTTCAACAAAATACCGGTAAAGGACAAGAAAGTGGTATGCCTCGTGTCAGGTGGTAATATTGACGTTACTATTTTAAGCCGTGTAATTAATCGCGGTCTTACGGTAGGAGGACGTCTCTCTACTCTTATAATCAACCTTGCCGACAAACCGGGACAACTGTCAGGCGTATGCAAAGTTATTGCTGAACTTGGCGGTAACATCATCTCCGTAGTTCACGACCGTATGGATTCTCACAACAGTATTAACGGCTGCGTAATAAGAATAGAACTTGAAACCCGTAACGCCGACCATATCCGAGAGATTAAAGACGGACTGAACGAAGAAGGATACCAAGTAATGTAAACTATCTCTTAACTAAAACAAAAATGTCGTGCCAACCATTAGTTTTGACACGACATTTTTATATCTGAAAATATTGCTGTCCGGTAAAAATTTTTCAAACAAAATAAATTAAGGCTGACACTTCTC
>SAMEA104315426__coassemble_1434_pt1 | contig 8502 bp, 7 predicted proteins | sample SAMEA104315426__metabat2_low_PE_027 | metagenome-assembled genome bin SAMEA104315426 (sample SAMEA104315426) | gut metagenome | biome: Monkey gut; feature: monkey-associated habitat; material: faeces | place: China | collected 2013 | reverse complement strand
GAAATAATGTCGGAAATAATGTCGGAAATAATGTCGGAAATAATGTCGGAAATAATGTCGGAAATAAACCTCGAAAAAAAATAATAGAAAGATTTGATGCAATAAAAGAATTAATCAAACAAAATTCATTCATTACTGCAATACAACTTTCTGAAATTCTGGTTGTTTCTGATAGAACAATTGAAAGAGATTTAGCAAAATTGCAAGAACAAGGCTCTTTGATAAGAGAAGGCGACAAGAATGGTGGTCGCTGGATTGTTATAGAATAATCAATTTATTCTTACCTTATTACAATTTATTAGTAGTAATCATATCCACTCCCATACTTGTCAGTTCTTCAGCACGTGCAGGGTCATCAACAGTCCACGTATTGACTTTAAGACCGGCATCGTGTAGCATTTTCACGTCATCAGCAGTAACAGCAGTGTGGATTAAGTCAACATCAATTTTATGGCTTAAAATCCAATCAATACTATTTTTCCATTTTTCACCGCCGAGGAATTGTAACTTGATGTCAGGATAATTGTCCTGAATGTATTCAAGGCATTTTTTCATAGACGTAAGGATAACGCAACAATTGCGAAAACTGCATTTCTCCAATTCCTTGACAAGCAAAGGAATTAAAGAGCAATCATCATTGTTTATACCCGTTGACCACTTAAGTTCTATCACCGGAGTGACACTGAAAGTATCACACACCGCGAGGTATTCCTCAAGCGTACTGATACGCCCTACATACGTCACACCGTACCTTTTCTGAACATAATTTTCAGCCTTCAGTTGCGCCAACGCAGCCTTAGCCACCTCAAGATTTCCACCCACACGGTTAGTAGTCAAGTCGTGAGAAATGACAATCGCAGAATCCGCCGTGACTCGAATATCACACTCAATGTAAGGATACTTCTGCGCACCGTTTACGAACGCAGCATACGTATTTTCAACACCGAGATAAGAACCTCGATGACCGACATACTGCGGACTTTGAGCAAATCCGAAAAAAAAACAGAAGAATGATAATACTAAAAATGCTGACTTCTTCATAGAGAGAGTATTAAATTTTTATAATCAAATTTACTTCACACCGTATTTTTTACCCGTGCCGTTACAAACGCTGCACTTACCGTTATGATTCTTACAATTCGGGCAAAGCATATCGCCACCCGTATAATAACTATCTGCCACACCGGTGCCGTTGCACGTCTGACAAACGCCTGTGCCGTGACACGTAGGACAATCGTAAGTGCCATAGCGAGAGTCATTTCTATCCCTGCTTGAGTTATCGCGATCACGAGAAGAACTGTTATCGCTCGGATAAGTATAGACAGGAGGAAGTCCGTCATTTGCGTACCCTACAGCAGCGCCACTCGGATCAATGTAAGAAACAAGAATCTGAGTACCCGTGCCGTCACAGTATTTACATTTACCGGACTGCAAACAACTATTGCAAGGATAATAAATACCCGTGTAACCATTGTACGTACCTCCTGTACCGTGGCAAACGGAGCAAACGGCAGTGCCATGGCAGAAAAAGCATTGTTGCACGGTTCGTGACATAGTTCTGCCGTCAGCAAGTTTTGTAAACTCTACATAGCCGTTGCCACCCGGCAAATCCATTCTGCGAGGGTTGCCGTCCTGAACATTGTTTGAATTATTAGCGTAACCACTTGTATTTCCTGCAGAGTAAGAATTTTGCAAAGCAGTACCCGCACCGCCTACGAAACTTATATATTTATCATTATTCCACTGAGAATTTATCCACGCCTTGGCATCAGAAGTGTCAACGGAATAACTCTGAGCAGGACTTGTTTTTCCCGTAAATTTTGACGACACTAAAAAGAAACGGCTCTTATAGTCCGCACACGCAACGGTTGCCACATAGTTTTCGTCCCACCGTTTTTTTACATCAGACGAAAAGGCATCGTATCCGTTGCAGAAATTGTAGGTCTGCGCACCGATTCCGGAATTGGCGGACATCACCACGAGCCACTTGTCCTTATAAGCCGTACCGGCAGTAATTCTATAGCCCTTATCCCAATATTTCTTAATAAAAGCAGACGTCTCGGATTCCGTATCATACACCCACGTCTGATTAGTAATCCATGTGCCTTGCGACATCACAATGAACCACTTGTCGCCATCACTTGAGATGACATTTATAGCATAACCGTCATTACGTTTCTCATTAAGCCAGTCGGAAGGCCAATCAGAATCATAATGGTACGTCTGCATTCCGATGCCACTACCCTTTGACATCACGACAAACCACCCCTTGGAAGTAAAACTACCGGAAGTAATACGATATCCGGCGTCCCACTTCTCTTTTATCTTATCAGCCTGTAGCGGATTATCTATTCCGCTATAGAACCACGTTTGGTCAGTAAAACCGGTTTTCCCTTGAGACAAGAGTAAGCAATCATTTTCCGCACGCAAGCCTAAAGCAGCGAAAAACAAAGTTATAGAGAGAAAAAGTCTGTACATAGATTAACAAATATTTAGTTTCAGTTATCGTTATGCTTACACGGAGCCTGGGTGAGCCGTTCCCCGGCAGCGACATCATGTGTAATCCACAAGTTACCGCCAATCACAGCATTGTCCCCGATAGTTATTCGTCCTAAAATAGAAGTATTACTGTAAATAATCACATTATTGCCGATAATCGGGTGTCTCGGAATACCCTTGATAGGATTATTATTTTCATCAAGGTCAAAACTCTTGGCACCAAGCGTAACACCCTGAAAAATCTTCACGTGGTGTCCGATAATTGACGTTGCGCCAACCACAACACCTGTTCCGTGGTCAATAGTGAAAGATTCACCGATAGTAGCCGCAGGGTGAATGTCAATACCCGTCTCACTATGTGCAAGTTCCGTAATCATACGCGGAATTACCGGAACACCGAGGCGATGAAGCAAATTGGCAATTCTATAAGCCGATGTGGCGCGTATTGACGGATAGCAATATATTACTTCAGACGTAGAAGTGGCAGCAGGATCGGCAAGGTAAGTAGATTCTACATCGGTAGCCAAAATACTTTTCAATTCCGGCAATTTGGAAATAAACTTTGCAGCAATATCTTCGGACTTGTCAAGTCCGTTTTCATTTACAAGGCAAAGTCCCGCAGCAATCTGCTCATTAAGTAAATCATAAAGTCTTTCCATATTAAGACCTATATGATACTCAAGATTCGAACTCGTGACATTACTGTTTCCGAAAAATCCCGGAAAAATCACAGCACGACATAAAGCCACAATCTCCGATACAGACTCTATTGACGGTAACGGCTCGCCATTATTACGTATATGACACATCTTATCGGATACTAAAGACATCGCACCCACTGTATCCAAGATAATATTCTGATTTTTTGAATTTATATTCATATTTTTCTCCTTATCCGTACAAAGGTATAAAAAAAACGCATAACTTGATTGACTTTACGTCCATTTTTCAGTGCTGTTTTGCCATATCGTAATTTTTGAGTAATTTTGTGGTTATGAAATTCGAATTGCAAAAAACAGACCCAAACGGCAGCGCTCGCGCCGGAATTATCACAACTGACCACGGTCAAATAATGACCCCGATTTTTATGCCTGTAGGCACTGTAGGCTCGGTCAAAGGTGTGCATTTTCACGAATTACGTGACGATATTAAAGCACAAATAATCTTAGGTAACACTTATCACCTGTATCTCCGTCCGGGTACGGATATCCTTTACAAAGCAGGTGGATTACATAAATTTAACGGTTGGGAAAAGCCTATCCTGACAGATAGCGGCGGTTTCCAGGTCTTTTCATTGTCAGATAACCGCAAACTCACTGACGAAGGCGTATGGTTCAGAAGTCATATCGACGGTTCAAAACACTTGTTTACCCCTGAAAAAGTCGTTGATATAGAAAGAATTATCGGTGCAGACATTATGATGGCTCTTGATGAATGTACTCCCGGCACTGCAGACCGCAAGTATGCACGCAAGTCACTTGACCTCACTCTCCGCTGGCTGGATCGCGGCTGGAAAAGATACACCGAGACACAAGGACTTTACGGATATTCTCAAGCGTATTTCCCTATAGTTCAAGGCTGTACTTACGAAGATATGAGACGAGAATCCGCAGAACACGTGGCATCTCTCGGCGCTGACGGCAATGCTATTGGCGGACTTGCCGTAGGCGAACCTGCTGAAGTGATGTACGAGATGATTAACGTGGTTAACGACATTCTTCCTAAAGACAAACCGCGTTACCTCATGGGCGTAGGTACTCCTGCAAACATTCTTGAAGCTATTGACAGAGGAGTGGATATGATGGACTGCGTTATGCCTACGCGTAACGGCAGAAACGGTATGCTCTTCACTGCAAACGGCATCATGAATATGAAAAATAAAAAGTGGGCTGACGACTTCTCTCCTATCCAGGAAGACGGACCAAGCTACGTGGACAGAGTGTACACTAAAGCATATCTCCGCCACCTGTTTGTAAGTCAAGAACTGCTTGCTATGCAAATCGCTTCAATCCACAACCTTGCATTCTACTTGTGGCTCGTGGGCGAAGCTCGCAAACACATCTTGCAAGGCGACTTCAAGACATGGAAAGAAGAAATGCTCGTCCGTGTCACTACACGCCTGTAAAAAAGGGAATAGAACTTTTCAAAAAAATACTTTTAAGCATGAAAATGCGCAAACCGATAAAAACGATTGACTTATACATAATCCGTAAGTTTCTCGGAACTTACATCTTTGCCATTATCCTCATTTTGGCAATTACAATTATGTTTGACGTCAACGAAAAACTTGACTCCTTCCTCAAGGCACCGCTAAGTGCCACTATATTTGATTATTTTCTGAACTTTCTTCCGTACTTTGCCAATCAGTTCTCACCTCTGTTTACATTCATCGCCGTAATTTTCTTTACGAGCAAGATGGCAGACAACTCGGAAATAATCGCAATTCTATCTTCAGGAGTCAGTTATCGACGATTTATGAGACCTTATCTCATGTCCGCTTTCGTTATCGCTTTTTCTTCGTATGTCCTCAGCGCATACATCATTCCGCCCGCAAACGTAAAACGTATTGATTACACCAATACCTACGTTAAAAACAAGCGTGTGGACTACGGCTCTAACATCATGCTCCAAGTAGCACCCGGTGAAATCGCTTACATCAACAGATTCGATAACGCAACAAAGACAGGATATAAATTTTCACTCGAATCTTTCAAAGATAAAAAACTTATCTCAAGGCTTACCGCACAGTCGGTCAAATACGACACCCTGAATATGTGGCAAGTACGCGACTATATGATTAGAGACTTCAAAGGTAACAGAGAATTTATCTCAAACGGATACAAACTCGACACTATCATACCTATTGAGCCAAGTGACTTTCTTATCGCTAAAAACGATCACGAGAAGCTCACAACACCACAGCTGCAAGAGTATATCCGCAGGCAGAAAGAACGAGGTGTAGCAAACATTAAAACGTTTGAAATAGAAAACCACCGCAGATACGCTATGTGCGCAGCGGCATTTATCCTGACCGTTATCGGTATGTCGCTGTCTTCAAAAAAGGTCAAAGGAGGTATGGGACTTAACATCGGTATAGGACTCGTACTGAGTTTCAGTTATATCTTGTTTATGACCGTAACTTCCACCTTTGCCATTTCAGGACTTACATCACCTTTTATAGCAATGTGGATCCCGAATTTTATTTACCTTATCATTGCTATCATTTTATATCGCAAAGCATCAGTAGGATAAAATGGATTTTATTAACCTCTTACTTATAAATCACAGCGCACTCCAAGCAATAATAGTGGTTGCACTTATATGTGCCTTAGGTTTGGCATTAGGCAAAATTAAAATTTGGGGAATATCCCTCGGAGTGACATTCGTATTCTTCGTAGGTATTATCGCCGGACACCTCGGATTTACTATTGAACATGAAACTCTGAACTACATCGAGACAGCCGGACTCGTGCTTTTCGTTTACGCATTAGGGCTCCAGGTTGGACCGGGATTTTTCAGCGCATTCCGCAGCGGTGGCTTTACACTCAATATGCTCGGCATTCTGCTCGTACTCACCGGCACATTATTCGCCATAATCCTCGGCATCGTCTTTGACGTAAACATTCCGGACATTATGGGCGTCATGTGCGGCGCTACTACCAACACCCCTGCACTCGCAGCATTGCAGCAAACACTTATACAGTCCGGTGAACAAGCAAGCACACCCGCTCTGGGCTGCGCCGTAACATATCCCCTCGGTGTTGTAGGAGTAATTCTGGCTACTATCATTATGCGCAAACTCTTCGTCAAAAGCAGCGATATCCGTCAAGACTCTTCAAATACCAAAAACAAGACCTACATATCCGCCTTCAAAATCCAAAACCCGGCAATTTACAATAAAAACGTAAAAGAAGTAGCACAAATGAGCCACCTCCATTTCGTCATCTCAAGACTTTGGAGAGACGGAAAAGTTTCTATCCCGACAGGCGATACCAAACTTATTGAAGGAGATAAAATTCTCGTTGTTACTTCCGTTGACGAAGCTGATGCACTCACACTTCTCTTCGGAGTGAAAGAACACGAAGACTGGAATGCTGCAGATATTGACTGGAACGCCATTGACAGCCAACTTATTTCACAAAGAATATTAGTGACTCGCCCCGAAATAAACGGTAAACGCCTCGGCTCACTAAGACTCAGAAATCACTACGGAATAAATATCAGTCGTGTTTACCGTGCAGGCGTATTACTGCTCGCTGACCCGGACTTGCGCCTCCAATTAGGCGACAGACTCACGGTAGTAGGCGAAAAAGCCGCAGTGCACAATGTCGAAGCTGTACTCGGAAACGCAGTCAAATCACTCAAAGAACCCAACCTGATTTCTATTTTCATCGGCATTATCTTAGGACTCGTCATAGGAGCTATTCCTATACCAATCCCGGGTATGGCATCAGTAAAACTCGGATATGCCGGCGGACCGATAATTATGGGTATTCTCGTAGGCACTTTCGGACCAAGACTACACATGATTACTTACACCACACAAAGTGCAAACCTTATGCTCAGAAGCCTCGGATTATCACTTTATCTTGCATGTCTCGGACTCGACTCGGGCGTACACTTCTTTGAGACTGTATTCAGAGCGGAAGGCGTGATATGGATTATACTCGGATTTGCCATAACGGTAATTCCGGTAATTTTAGTAGGACTGATTTCACTCAAACAGTTCAAAATTGACTTCGGCACATCGGTAGGTATGCTTTGCGGAGCAATGGCGAACCCGATGGCACTGAACTATGCGAACGATACACTCCCCGGAGATAATACTTCCGTTGCATACGCGACAGTATATCCGCTAAGTATGTTCGCAAGAGTGATAATAGTGCAGATTGTAGTGCTGATAATGCTATAAACGACTATTCTTCCACGTTTGTCATCTCAACCTTGCTCTTACTGATAGTGACAAGATAGACTCCCGTAAATATCATTATAATCGCAAGTAACTTCGTCACGCTGAAAGTATCCATATTCCATAGAATTGCCACAATACATGCCACTATAGGCTGAACATAGTTGTACATACCCGTAATCGTCGGACTCAATCTCTTAAGACCGACAATACAAAGAATATAACTTACGAAAGTGGCAAAAAATACAATAAAAAACAATCCTCCCGTTTCTAAAAGTCCTAAATCAGTCCACGTTGTATCTACAAAATCTTGAAAAGAAAATGGCATAGTACAAATAAAGGCAAAAGTAAACATCCATTTCATAATTGTAACAAGAGAATAACGACTGACAAAGTTCTTATAAAGTACCATATACAAGGCATAACTGAACTGTGCGAATAATACGAGCAAATCACCGTAAATAGCCGTATCGGAATTGGAAGTCTGAACTCCATTTGCACTATTCAATATTAACGTCAAAGCGCCGGCAGCACCAAAACCGATTCCCAAAAGCTTCAGTCCGGTAATAGCTTCTTTAAGAATAAACGCAGAAAGCACCATAGCCCATAGAGGCATACTCGTAGTGATGATAGAAGCATCAGAAGGAGATGTAAGGCTAACGCCGATAATAAAACTACCTTGATTTAATACAATAGCAAAAAGTGATGCAAAAAACAGTTTAACAAGGTCTTTAGCCGGTACACTTTCCTTCTTGGTAAATAAAGATAAAAGCCAAAATAAAACCATTGCCCCGCCTATTCGCAAATCAGTGATTACAAGAGGTGTTACAAAGCCACCTATCAACAAATATTTTGAAATAGGAGACATCATGCCCCACATAGCATTTGCTCCAACCATAGAAGCATGACCAAAAACATCAAATTTCATATATTCTACTCAATTACCGATTAAAATTTTCAAGAAATAATTAAAAAAGTCACTTTTCGTTCTTTTAGCCATTTTTGCCATTTTCGCCGTTTAGAGCCTAAGTGGGCAAAAAAAAGCCCCTGAAAACATTTGTTTCAGAGGCTTTATAAAAGTGGCGGTGACCTAC
>SAMEA104315426__coassemble_1049_pt1 | contig 10899 bp, 8 predicted proteins | sample SAMEA104315426__metabat2_low_PE_027 | metagenome-assembled genome bin SAMEA104315426 (sample SAMEA104315426) | gut metagenome | biome: Monkey gut; feature: monkey-associated habitat; material: faeces | place: China | collected 2013 | reverse complement strand
GCGATAACTCTCTGTGTATCTGTGTGTTATAAAATAAACTGTCAAACTCAGGAAGTTAATAAAAAATATTTAATTTATTTTTTTACTAATTCCAAAATTTCTGCTGGCTGATTTACAATGTTTTCAGCGTGATAAGTAATAAGTTCCGTTATGGGACGAAATCCCCAGGTGACACCGCAAGATGTAACGCATGCTCTTCGTGCAGTTTCCATATCAACACCGGAGTCGCCAACGTAAAGCACATCGACCTTGGCGGTGGGGGCTTTTGTGAGAATTTCAAATACTATTGACGGGTCCGGCTTAACAGGTACTCCTTCTTTTTGACCTTCCATTGCGCTCCACTTGATGTTCGGAAAGTAATGATTGATTAACTTTTTTACTGCAGAATCGTACTTATTTGATGCAACGGCAACGTTAATACCGGATTCTTGGAGTTCAGCCAGGAGACTTTCAATCCCGGGGTATGGTTTTGTATTGTCTGTGTTGTGCGTATCATAATACTCCATAAAGTATTTACGCAGATTATCTACATTTTCATCGGTGCGCGCATCTTCCGGTAGCACGCGTTGGAGCAATTTGGTAACTCCGTTTCCAACGAAATATGGGTAAGACGCTATGGCGTGAGTAGGGAAACCGGCGCATTCAAGAGCGTAGTTAGCAGCTTCACCGAGGTCTTCTATAGTGTTAAGTAGTGTACCGTCAAGGTCAAAAATTACAAGTTTTTTCATCTGATTTTAATTGTATCTATTGAATTAAAAAGGATATCCTACGGCAAAATGAAGTGTTGTGTCACGATTCCATCGAGGGTGGATTAATGGCCATTCCTCTTGATTTTGTGCGGGATTATGTGCTTTAAATCCGAGGTCAAAGCGAAGTAGAAAGTAATTGAAGTCAAGTCTTAAGCCAACTCCGTAGGCTAAAGCAATCTGCTTATAGAATTTGTCAAATTCGAATTTGCCTCCGGATTGGTTTTCGTAATCCTTGATTGTCCAGATATTACCTGCATCAATGAATAATGCTCCTTCAAATACCCAAAACAATTTTGCTCGATATTCTATGCTCATTTCCAGATTGATGTCACCGCACTGATTGATAAAATTTGTCACAGAATTTTTAGCTTCATAGCAGCCGGGACCGAGAGTTCTTACTCCCCAACCTCTAATTCCGTTAGCACCTCCTGCATAGAAGCGTTTTTCAAATGGCAGCATTTTTGAATTTCCGTAAGGAAAAGCGATTCCTAACCCGGCGTGCATAGCGATAGAACTTCTGCTATTGACGATTTTGGTGATAGAATAGTCGGCTTGAGTCTTAACATACTGTGAGTATTGGATACCCAAGAACTTGTATGCGCCATCGTTTTTACTTTGATTTACGAGATTTGAAATTCCGTAAAGCAAGTTACCTGCAGTTTCTGCGGCAAGGCGGAATGTATAAACAGAGGCTTGCCTATGTTTATGAAGTAAGTTTGATGAAGACATACGTCTGTTTGTCTTGTAATACGTATATCCAAGTCGCATAATCAGGTGGTCTTCATAGCTGTATCGCAGCAGTGGATTTGTTATTTCCTCAATAAAATCAATAGTACTATTCGGAAGACTTACGAAATTTACGTCAATCAAGTCAAAAGTACGTCGTTCCGTATTTGAGCGATTTGTCCATTTGTACTTCCAGCCGGCACCTGCAATAATTCTTGTGTATTCCGGTCTTTCCTGATAGTTGCAAGTAAGTGCAACTTCTGAAGATGCTTTTATTCTCTGTTTAAAAGATTTTGACAGAAATGGAGCCAGGAATTTCGGAAAAGTGACACCTACTTCTCCGGCAAATTCAGTATATCTGTTGTTTATTAGACCGTCAAGGTTTCCTGACAAACTTTCGTAAGAAGTGCGGAACTTTGCAGTGAGCAGTTCTGAGCCTTTCCATAAATTTCTATGCTGATATGTTAGACCTATACCAAAACCAAGGTCCCCCTCGGAATTAGTGCCTTCAAGCTCAAAAGTAACACCTTGTTTTTTATTTCGTGAGAGCAAAATGTAAGCGTCAAGGTAGTTTGCTCCGTCAATGGCAGCGATGCTTTTGACAGAGATGTTGATGTATTTTAAGATAGATAATTGTCCTAATGACTCGTATGTTCTGTCAATATCGCTTGCGTTATATAAATTACCTGGATTAATAAAACACTTTTCTCGGATTACGCTCGGACGTAAATAGTGGTCTTTACCGTATAGAATATAAATTCCGTTTTCAATAATGGTATCAGTGCTCTCGCTGATGCTTTCCGAAGTGACATCTCCGGTGTTGTAATTCGTTACTACATATACGTTACGAATCAAATATTTAGCATGGTCGGTCAAAATGGATTCTTTTCCTGGTACTTTTATTTCATGTTTACGAATGACCATCGTCAGTTGTACATCTTTCTGATTAGCGGCAGTGTCTGCAATGAAAGTAATGTAGTCCTTTGTGAATGCATAGTAGCCGTTTCTTCTAAGTCGTTCCGTAATAGCTGTTCTTTCTGCATCAAGTGCATTTCTGTCAAAAGGCGATCCTGCTTTTATGCTGAACTCAGCGGAGTCCTTCATTACCAAATTACCTAAAACGGAGTCTTCGAATTGATAAGAAATGTCGGAAATGAAGTGTTGACTGCCTGTGGTGATATTATATGTGACATCGGCTTTTTTCTTGCTGTCTTTTAAAGTAGTGCTTGAAGTGACGACAGCATCGTTGTATCCTTTGTTTATCAATGCTTGTTTTAGTTGACGAGTTGACATATCCGTCAATGTGCTGTCATAAATAACCGGTGCTTGACCGAGTCTTCTCATCCATTTATTGAACCATTTAGTGGTGTCGTTTCCTGATAAATTGTAAGTGGCAAGTTGTAGTTTCATACAGCCGAGAACCTTGTTGTTAGGCTGTTGTCGGAGATAATTTATTAATTCTGAAGATGTTATGTTCTTATCTCCATTAACTTTTATGTGGACATTGTCAAGAAGATATTCTCCTTGAGGAACGTGTTTTGTGGAACTGCATGCCGTGATAAACAGCAGAATGACTATTGCAATATATATATTAATTCTTGATGTATTCATTATTTCTTTAAAAGCACACTGCAAAGTTAAGAATTATTTGTGTATTATTTTAATGAGATGTGATATAGAAGAAAGAAATAGTATAAAATCAGGTGTGAAATTTTGGCATAAGTTTTGCAGAAAGAAGTATAGTAATTTTAGAAAAAACAAAAATATAATATTATGCAGAAAGGTAATATTGGAGTTACAACGGAAAATATATTTCCGGTAATTAAAAAGTTTCTCTACAGTGACCACGAAATTTTTCTTCGTGAACTTGTTTCAAATGCAGTAGATGCTACTCAGAAGTTGCGTACATTGGCTAATTGCGGTGAATACAACGGCAATATAGACGGGCTTAAGGTTACAGTTAAGGTTGACAAAGATGCTAAAACTCTCACTGTTACTGATAACGGTATAGGTATGACAGCTGAAGATGTTGATAAATACATTAACCAGATTGCATTCTCCGGTGCTGAGGAATTCTTAAATAAGTACAAGGAAAATGCAAATGCAATAATCGGTCATTTCGGTTTGGGTTTCTATTCAGCATTTATGGTGTCAAAGAAGGTTGAAATACGTTCTCTTTCTTACAAAGAAGGCGCAAAGCCTGTACTTTGGTCATGCGACGGAAGTCCTGAGTACTCAATGGAAGAAATTGAAAAGGCTGAACGTGGTACTGAAATCACGCTTTACATAGACGATGAAGATGCCGAGTTCCTTGAACAAGCACGTATTGAATCATTACTTAAGAAGTATTGCAGATTCTTGCCTGTACCCGTAGTTTTCGGTAAAGAGCAAGAGTGGAAAGATGGTAAATACGTTGATACTGACAAGGATAAGGTTATTAACAACACTGCACCGATATGGATGAAGAAGCCTGCAGAACTGAAAGATGAGGATTACATTCACTTCTATCATGAATTATATCCCGGTCAAGATGATCCTTTGTTTTGGATTCACTTGAATGTTGACCTTCCATTTACTCTTACAGGTATTTTGTTCTTCCCTAAAATTAAGAATAACTTTGAGGTAAACAAAAATCGCATTCAACTCTATTGCAATCAAGTGTTTGTGACAGATACTGTAGAAGGTGTTGTGCCTGACTTCTTGATGTTGCTTCAAGGTGTAATTGATTCACCGGATATCCCATTGAACGTGTCACGTTCTTACTTGCAGAGTGACAGCTCTGTTAAAAAAATTGCTACATATATAACTAAGAAGGTTTCTTCAAGACTTGAAGATATCTTTAAGAATACTCGCAGTGATTTTGAAGAGAAGTGGGACGACATAAAGATATTCATTGAATACGGTATGCTTACTGATGAGAAATTCTGTGAGGCCGCTATGAAGTTTGCATTGCTTAAAGATACTGAAGGCAAACACTATACATTCGATGAGTACAAGACTCTTATCCAACCTGAACAAACAGATAAGGAGGGCAATTTGATTTATCTGTACGCTACTGATAAGGTCGGGCAGTACAATTACGTCAAAACTGCTGCTGATAAAGGGTATAACGTATTGCTGATGGACGGACAACTTGACAGTCACTTTATCCAACTCCTTGAAGGTAAGTTCGAAAAATCTCATTTCACACGTGTTGACGGTGATGTGATTGAAAATCTTATTCAAAAGGAAACTAAGAAAGATGTTAATCTGTCTGCACAGGAACGTGGCACTTTGACTTCCGTGTTCAGTACTCAGATTCCAAAGGTTGAAGGTTCAAACTTTATCGTTTCCTTTGAAGCGCTTTCCGAGTCAGACCGTCCTATTATCATTACTCAAAATGAGTATATGAGACGTATGAAGGAAATGGCTGCAATGCAATCAGGTATGAGTTTCTATGGTGAACTTCCGGATAGTTATAACTTGATTGTCAACGTAGAACATCCGTTAATCGCTAAGATTAAGGAAAATGCTCTTAAAGATTTGAGTGCTGACGTTCAACCTATTGATGACGAAATTATCGCTAAAAACGGCGAAATTGAAGGTATCCGAAATAGTGTTAAGGAAAATGAACAGTTAAGCGATGAGCAGCATAAGGAGATTGATAACATTGAAGCACAAGTAAAAGCAGACAGAGAGAAACTTGAAAAGTTAATCTCCGATTATGCTTCAAAGCAACCGCTTGTAGGTCAGCTTATTGATTTGGCACTTTTGAGCAACGGATTGCTGAGAGGTGAGGATTTGAGCAAGTTTATCAGTCGCTCAATCAGTCTTTTGTAAAGTTTCCGAAAACTTGCATGGTGACACAGTGAAGTGAGCCATGTTGACATATAAGTGCGTTGCAGTCAACTGTGACGCACTTTTTGTCTTTATACACTTTCTGAATTTGCTTTACTGCTATTGAGTCCTTTTCTTGTCCGTAAATGGGGATAAAGACGGCTTTCTCAGTGACCAAATAATTCGCATAGGTAGCGGGGAGCCTTTCTCCGTCTTCAAAGATAGGGTCGGGAAGGGGTAGCGGCACAAGGTTGAAATGATTATCTGATAGGTCTGTTATCTGTTTAAGCTGATTTTCCATTTTGTATAGTTCATCAAAGTGCTCGTCTTCAGGGTTGTCGCACTTGACGTATATAATAGTATTGTTCGGTGCTAATCTTGCCAGAGTGTCAATATGACTGTCTGTGTCATCTCCGGCAAGGTAGCCGTGGTCAAGCCAAAGGACTTTTTTTATATTCAGTGCGGATTTTAAGTAAAGTTCAATTTCATCTTTAGTCTTGTCACCATTGCGGTTGAGTGAAAGCAGACACTCTGATGTGGTAAGCAAAAGACCGTTACCATCGGTCTCAATAGAACCACCTTCAAGTACGAAACCGAGATGATTCTGATAATTGTAATTAAATGCTTTTTGAGAAATAAGATTGTGAGTTATGAGATTGTCCTTATCTGCAGCAAATTTAAGTCCCCAGGCATTAAACTTGAAGTCAAGGATAGTCGGTTTTCCGGCTTTGTCAAGCATAGTTATCGGTCCAAAGTCACGAGCCCACGTATCGTTTGTAGGAACTTGATAGATTAAAACTTTGCCAAGTACATCATCAGGCAGACTGTTTTTTACGATATCAATGCACGGTGTAACAATAATCATCGGCATAAATTCAGTAATCGCACAGACGATATCAACGTAGCATTTAGTAACTTTTTCAAGAATGTATTGCCAATCTGTATTTTCGTGAGGCCATGAAATCAGGATGGCATCACTATGTTCCCATTCAGCAGGAAATCTAAGAGATTCGTTATTGGTCATAGTCAGTTAAAGAGTCCCATTTTTCTTCGCGGTTTGAGATATATTCTTCTGCATAATCACTGAAGCCACTTCTTTCAGAGTAGCCCATATCTTCACACCAATCCTTGTATTCGTGTCGTAAATCGTTATCATCTGCAAGCATTCTTTTGAATTCTGCTTCAGCGATGTCAATGGCTCCGGATTGATGAATGATATTCTCTATAAGTTCGTTAAAGTCTGTCATTTTCTCAATATAGGATTGTTTTGTATTGCAAATATATACTTAATTATTAAGATATTAGCAATGTATTTGTTAATGTATGTTAACCAGATGTAATGTTAAGCTGTGTGTGTTAAAGAATAAAAGGGCGAGAAGCCTATATGGATTTCCAGCCCTTTTATATTATTTATAGTATGATAGTCATATTGTTAGCCGCACTTGGAAGTCCCACAAGAAGTACAAATCAAGCAACCTTCCTGATAGATAAGAGTTTCATGACCACAATTAGGACAAGTTTGCCCTGCTGCTTTAGTGCCATTAGGCAAGTATTTTTTCAATGCTCTTTCAACGCCCATTTTCCACGTATTGATAGATTGGCTGTCAAGTTCAAGTCCGGAAACGAGTTTTAATACTTGGTCAATAGGCATACCGTACCTTAGTACACCGGAAATTAATTTGGCATAGTTCCAATATTCAGGATTGAATTTATAACTAAGCCCTTCAATAGTGGTTTTGTATCCGCGCTTGTTAACGAATTGGAAGTCATAACGTTTTACTCCGTCTTCTCCAATAGCTTTTATAATCTTTCCGTGACTTACGGATTTAGGGCAGAATATGCCATCGTCATCATCAGCAAGTCCTGTGAAGATTTCGTATGGAGTACCATTCATCAAGCCTACAAAAGCAATCCATTTTTCTTTATTATTTTGGAATCTTACCACGTCTGCTTCAAGTTCATTAGGACGTTTTATGACGTGAGGTTGTATGGTTGGAGTCTCTTCTTTCTTTGAAATGCTGACTAATACACCGGAACGGCTACCATCGCGATATACAGTACACCCTTTACAGCCACATTTCCAGGCTTCTTCGTAGAGTTCTTTTACAAGTTCTTCTGTTACGTCAGACGGCAAGTTGATAGTGACGGAAATAGAGTGGTCAACCCACTTTTGAATTTTACCTTGCATTCTGACTTTTTCGTGCCAATCAATGTCGTTTGATGTAGCGCCGGCGTATGGTGATTTAGCAATCAGGGCTTCGATTTCATCATTAGTGTAGTCATGTTTAAGCGGAATATTATTGATTTTCATCCACTCAATGAACTTAGGGTGATAGACGATGTATTCTTCAAAAGCATCACCGCTATCATCAACATAATCTATTCTTATATTTTCATCACTTGGATTTACCTTTCTGCGACGTTTATATGCAGGTAAAAATACAGGTTCAATGCCTGATGTGGTGCGAGTCATAAGACTTGTAGTACCGGTAGGCGCTATTGTCAAGCAGGCAATGTTTCGTCTGCCGTATTTTTTCATTTTGTCGTATAATTTCGGGTCGGCTTCTTTGATACGGTTGATAAATGGATTATTTTTTTCTCTGTCGGCATCAAAGATTTCAAAGGCGCCTCTCTCTTGAGCCATATCAACAGATGATTTGTATGCAGCCAAGCATAGAGCTTTATGTACACTCACTGAAAAGTCCGTTGCTTCCGGAGTTCCGTATTTAAAGCCTAATGCAGCAAGCATATCTCCTTCGGCAGTTGTGCCTACGCCGGTTCTTCTGCCTTTAAGAGTTTTGGTCCTTATTTTCTCCCAGAGATGACGCTCCGTGGATTTAACTTCTTCAGGTTCAGGGTCGGAATCTATTTTCTGAATAATAGTATCTATTTTTTCTTTTTCAAGGTCTATAATATCGTCCATTATTCGTTGTGCTTTAGCAACGTGAACTTTAAATAAGTCAAAGTCAAAGTATGCGTCAGGTGTAAATGGATTTACAACGTACGAATATAAGTTGATGGCAAGAAGTCGGCAACTGTCGTACGGACACAATGGAATTTCACCGCAAGGATTGGTGGAAATGGTCTTAAATCCGAGGTCTGCATAACAATCCGGTACAGATTCGCGGATTATAGTGTCCCAGAACAAGACACCGGGTTCTGCGGATTTCCAAGCATTGTGAATTATTTTAGTCCATAGTTTGCTTGCTTCAATTTCATGTGCGACAAGAGGAGATTGGCAGTCAATAGGGAAGCACTGAGTGAATTTCTCGTTGTTAATGGCAGCGTTCATAAATTCATCTGTAATGCGGACAGATACGTTTGCGCCGGTAATTTTTCCTTGGTCTAATTTTGCATCAATAAATGCTTCGGAATCAGGGTGCTTGATGCTGACGGTGAGCATTAATGCGCCGCGACGTCCTCCTTGTGCAACTTCTCTTGTAGAGTTTGAATATCTTTCCATGAAAGGTACAAGTCCGGTAGATGTTAATGCAGAGTTTTTAACAGGTGAACCGGCCGGGCGAATATGTGAAAGGTCATGTCCAACACCTCCGCGTCGTTTCATTAATTGTACTTGCTCTTCATCAATACGTATTACACCTCCGTAAGAATCGGGATTTCCATCTAGTCCAATTACAAAGCAGTTAGAAAGTGAGCCTACTTGGTAATGGTTGCCAATGCCAGACATAGGGCTGCCTTGAGGAACAATGTATTTAAAGTCTTTGAGGTAGAAGAAAATTTCATCTTCACTTACCGGATTCGGATATTTTTTTTCAATTCGAGCGATTTCGGCAGCTATGCGGTGGTGCATATCTTCAGGAGTAAGTTCGAAAATATCTCCATTTGAATTTTTGAGTGCGTACTTGCTAACCCAAACTCTTGCGGCAAGCTCATCACCCCCAAAGTATTCTAATGAAGCATTGTATGCATCATCGTAATTATAAACTTTAGGTTCCATGTTGTTTTAAAGTAATTAATGGCGTTAGTTTTTATGTGTTAGTTTTAGATGAAAATGTTTACGAAAATTTTGACAGTGCAAAGTAAAAGATAAATTTACACATAAACAAATTTAATAACAATAATTTTATATAGTTGATAAAAATTTCTCAATTAATAATGTTAAAATACTAATAATTAGGCAATTAAGAATTTTTAATTTTCAAAAAGTTTTCCAAAAAGAAATTTCCTGTTGAATTGTGTTTGATAATTGATAGAATTTTACTACTTTTGAAATGATGTTTAATTATTTATGTTTTACATTATGAAAATAGAAAATTATTGGACAAAAAGACAAACCGTAAGAAATTTCTCGGATAAAGAAATTTTAGAAGAATTACTGTGTTCTTTGCTTGAAAAAGCTTCGTTTGCACCCACTACCGGTAATATGCAATTATATAGTGTAGTTGTGACAAAAGATTTGGAAAACAGGAAAAAACTGGCGGCATTTCATTTCAATCAGCCGGCATCTGTATCTGCTCCTATATTGTTGACTTTTTGTGCAGATTTAAACAGATTTATAAAATGGTGTGAACAACGTAATGCTGAGCCTGGATTTGATAATTTTCAATCTTTTATTTCGGCAATGCTTGATGTTACTATTTTTGCTCAGCAGTTTAATACTATAGCGGAGATAAATGGTTTAGGTTGCTGCTATCTCGGTACCACTACTTATAATGCGCATTTGATAGCAAAGCAACTTGAATTGCCGAAATTTGTTATTCCTGTTGTGACCTTGGCGGTAGGCTATCCGGGCGGAGAGGCTGAGTGCGTAGGACGATTGCCGATAGATTCTATCATACACACGGAAAAGTACAAGGACTATTCGCAGGAAGATATAAATGACTGTTATAGCGAAAAGGAGAGTAGGGCGGATAGTAAGCGGTTTATTGCTGAAAATAATAAGGAGAATTTGGCGCAGGTTTTTACAGATGTAAGGTATCCCAAATCTCAAAATGAAGAATTCTCAAAGTATTTCACAGATTTTATTAAGAGTCAAGGTTTTAAATTCTAAAAATCAAAAGCGAGACGCTGTTAAGTGCCTCGCTTTTGATTATACTTGTATTAGTTACCGATTTATTTACCGCTTCCGATTAGTTTCCAAATGGCAGCTGATAAAGCAGCTCCAATGAATTGTCCAACGATAAATATCCATAACTGGCTTAGTACTTCACCACCTTCGAAGAGTGCCGGACCGATGCTTCGTGCCGGATTAACTGAAGTGCCGGTGTCGCGTATGCAGACAAGGTGTACTAAAATAAGTGACAAGCCAATGGCAAGACCGGCAAAGTCTCCAGCGCCGTTTTCACTATCGGTAGTCCCTAAAACTACTAATACGAATGTAACCATCCGAATAAAGCCGACTTATATATAGCGTTTTTGAGAGTTAACTTTGCAATCAAAAACGCTATGTTTAATTTAAACGAAAATAACAATATTGTAATAGCGCAGCACCCAAGCGATATGCGCATAGGTGTCAACGGAATGTGTGGTCAGGTTCGCAGTGTCGGTCTTGATCCGACCGATGGAAATGTATATATATTTGTAGGTAAAAGCCGTAATATAATGAAAATTCTGCATTGGGAACGTGGAGGCTATACTATGTATTATA
>SAMEA104315426__coassemble_1008_pt1 | contig 11241 bp, 11 predicted proteins | sample SAMEA104315426__metabat2_low_PE_027 | metagenome-assembled genome bin SAMEA104315426 (sample SAMEA104315426) | gut metagenome | biome: Monkey gut; feature: monkey-associated habitat; material: faeces | place: China | collected 2013 | reverse complement strand
GCGACATAAAAAACAAGAGGATGTACCAAATGCTTTATTTTGATACACCCCCTTTATATGGTGGTAAAAAAAAGGGGACTACTTAAAAGCACAAAAAAGAAAAGTCCTGTAAATCTTTCGATTTACAGGACTCTGTGCGGAGAGAGAGGGATTCGAACCCCCGGAGGTGTGACCCTCAACGGTTTTCAAGACCGCCGCAATCGACCACTCTGCCATCTCTCCAGTGTCGTTGCTTTCATTTGACGTGTGCAAATTTACGACGTTTTTTTGAACTGTGCAAATTTTCAGGAAAATATTTTTATTATTTTTATTTTCGCACCTGAACAAACCTTCAGCCAACGACCGAATTTAAACATTAACTCATTGTCTATCACACTTTAATACTTCAGATTTGTCTAATTTAACTGAATTGACTGACCTGTCAGACAAATCCGACAAAGTGACTATTTCAGCAAGTTTGTAGCATCAGGGAATTCAAGATTCTTCAATGGTGAAAGAGTTACGTCTGCCGGAACTGCTGCATCATTGTAATCCTCAGCCTTTGCCAATCCTGCTTTAATAACATCTTCACGACCGTTTACGAAGAATATTTCATCTACACCAAGTTTGCTGAGAAATACGTATGTATCCGTTGTCGGTTCATTTACAGTGTAAACCTTAGCATTTTTAAGACTTGAAAGGCGAGATTTGGTGTATGCGTTTACTTCTGCCGAACAATCTTCACTCGCACGACCGCTGCTACGAAATGCGCCGTTTAAAATAATTACCGCACCTGAAGGAGCCTTGCCCGCCTTAACGTTTGTCTTGGCAGCTTCTACCGCCATATCCATAAACACCATATCCGTAGGTGCTATTTTTGCTACTTTTGTGATAGCCACTTGTGCTGCAACCGGCATTGCAAATGCCAGGCATATAACTGCTGCAAGTGTCATTAAAAACTTTTTCATAACTCTGTATTAATATTTATATTAGTGTTTTACTTATTTTCTTATTAAAGTTACACAGATAGTATCTGCTTACCATGTTCTTTTGTCTTAATAGCCTTTGGCAAGAATATATGTTCTATTGTTCCTTGCTCATTTATAATAAACGTGGTGCGGAATGTTCCCATATATTTTCTACCGTACATACTTTTTTCTCCCCACACGCCCATTTTTTCAACGAGGCTGTGGTCCGTATCTGCAATCAACGTAAAGGGCAACTCGTTTTTCTCAATGAACTTGAGGTGAGAGGTGGCACTATCCACGCTTACGCCTACAACTTCATAGCCCGCTTTTTTCAAATCCGAATAGTTATCCCTAATGCTGCATGCCTCTGCAGTGCAACCGGAAGTGTTGTCTTTCGGGTAAAAGTACAGCACAAGTTTTTTGCCGGCAAAATCACTCAGTTTGATTTCTTTCCCGTTTTGGTCATAGCCAAGAATTTCAGGTGCTCTGTCTCCTATATTCATAATTTCTGTTTATTTTGTGTTTTGACAAAATTAAGCAAAAAAAGTTTAATTACAATTATTACCTGTAACTTTTAAGTGGCGGATAAAATGCATCGGGGATATGTTCTATCTCATAGTTATCCTTATTGCCGGTAATTGCTATGACGTCAAATTGTACTTCGTGAGGAAGATCATAATGCTGCATATAAGCATTGGCAGAACGAACCATACGCATCATTTTCTTTTTATCAACGGCATCTACCGGGTCTAAAAAGTCCGTAGTTCTCGTTTTAACCTCTATGAATACCATTCTGTCGCCTTTAGTAGCGATAATGTCTATTTCGTAATGCGAAAGTCGCCAGTTTGTCTCACGGATAGCATATCCTTTTTCTATAAGGAGGTTACACGCTTCTTCTTCGCCCCACTTTCCGGTGTCGTTATGTTCTGCCATATCAAAGGACTATATGAGTGCCGAGACTCAAGTTTTTTACATTATCAGCCTTAGTGATAATAACTTCTGTGACTCCGCCTTTCAGAGCATCAAAAGCATTTTGAAGTTTTGGCAACATTCCGCCTTTCACAGTGCCGTTTTGCACAAGTTCCGGATACGTCTGCTCCGTAATTTTCTCTATCACGGAGTTGTCTTCATTTTCGTCAGCCAGTACACCGGGCTTCTCAAAACAATACACAAGGGTTACGTCAAAAAATGCAGACAGAGCTTTTGCGGTCTCGGCAGCGATAGTATCTGCATTCGTGTTCAGCATATTACCTTTGCCGTCATGGATAAGCGGAGCCATGACAGGAAGAACGCCGGTGCTTATCAGCGATGCAAGTATCTTACCGTCAACGGCATCAACATCACCTGCCATACCGTAATCCACGTCTTTAACTTCACGTTTATGTCCGGATATCACATTCAAGTCCGCACCGGTCAGTCCAAGCGCATTTATGCCTCGACTCTGCATCTGCGCAACAATAGTCTTGTTCACTTTTCCGCCATATACCATTGTCACCACGTCAAGCATCTCAGGAGTAGTAACACGTCGTCCGGAAATCATCACCGTCTCTATCCCTAATCGTGACGCAAGAGCCGTAGCAGAACGTCCTCCGCCATGCACAAGCACTTTTGCACCCGGGATATCAGCGATGCTGCAAAGAAGACTGTGGAGAGAAACCTGTTCCTCCACTATCTTTCCTCCTACTTTTATTATAGTAAGTTTTTCCATTATTGTTCCTGTTCCGTGCCTGCAAATTCCATCAGGTAAGCCTTGATAAATCCGTCAATATCTCCGTCCATCACAGCATTAACGTTTGCAGTCTGATAATTTGTACGGTGATCCTTGACACGGCGGTCATCGAACACGTAAGAACGAATTTGAGAGCCCCACTCTATTTTCATCTTTCCTGCTTCCACCTTGGCTTGCTCCTCCATTCGGTGTTTTAATTCCTTATCGTAAAGAATAGAACGGAGTTGACGGAGAGCATTTTCCTTATTCTTAGGTTGGTCACGAGTTTCAGTATTCTCAATAAGGATTTCTTCCTTTTCACCGGTGTAAGGGTCAGTGAACTGGTATCTCAAACGGACACCGGATTCCACCTTATTCACGTTCTGACCGCCAGCACCACCGCTTCGGAAAGTATCCCACGACATAAGTGCCGGCTCAACTTTCACCTCAATAGTATCATCAACGAGCGGAGTCACAAAGACAGATGCGAAAGACGTCATACGCTTACCTTGTGCATTGTAAGGAGAAACCCTCACGAGGCGATGCACACCGTTTTCACTTTTAAGATAGCCGTAAGCATAGTCACCTTCCACATTTATGGTACAAGACTTAATACCGGCTTCATCACCGTCAAGGATATTTGCAATAGAAGTCTTGTAGCAGTGCTTTTCACACCAGCGCAAATACATACGCATAAGCATTGAAGCCCAATCCTGACTTTCAGTTCCACCTGCGCCGGAATTAATTTTAAGCACAACTCCGAGTTTATCTTCCTCGCGGCGTAGCATATTTTTCAATTCAAGGTTTTCAATCTTGTTGACAGCATCAGCATAGAGTTCATCAAGTTCCGCCTCCTCTATCAGTCCCTCCTTCAGGAAGTCCCAGCCATTCTGAAGTTCATCTACAGCGGATTCAACTTCCTTATAACCCTCAATCCAACTTTGAATATCTTTAATTTTCTTCATTTGCGCCTGCGCCTCCTTTTGGTGTTCCCAGAAGTCCGGCACGTGAGTACGCAATTCTTCTTCCTCTAATTGAATTTTCTTGTTATCGATGTCAAAGATACCTCCTCAGCGCCAACTTGCGCTCAAAGGTCTGTTTTAATTGTTCTTGAGTTATCATATATATTTTATAATGTAAATTTCTATTAATCGTCAAATGCTTTACCTATAGCCATAAATCCTACAAAGCCCCAGAATACGCCAGCTATGATTAATGATGAGCCTCCTGTACCGAAAATACCGCTACAAAGGTATATAAGCGCATTGATAATAAGTACTACTCCAAAAATTGCCAAAGGATTCCACCAACTGTCTTTGAATATCCCGTCACCTGCGTATATCCATTGAGCCAACCACATAATCACGCAAACCCATATCATATTCCATACGCTATCTGGACCCTGCATATATGCGAATGTCAAAGCGAATACTGCAAGAGATATAACCCACGCTACAATATTTCTAAGAACAACAAAAATGTATGAAATACCCGTCTTACGGGAGTCTGTGTTATCAACATGTTCAACAATAGTCGGCGTTGGCTGAGAAGTAGTTTTCTTAGGCATGGCAGGCGGAGTAAAATGTCCTTGTTTTTCTTGACTTGTAGTCGGAGTCTGTTTTATGGCAGGCGTTGTCCTTTCTGCCACCCATTTGCCTTTAACATACTTACCACTCTGCTTTGAACCATTAACCCACGTATAGACGCCTTCACCGTACAAGTTCCCTTCATCGTCCTCAGTCCAAGTACCGACATACTTATCACCGTTTCGGAAAGTCATTACGCCGTTACCGCTTCTTTGACCATTCACAAAGTCGCCTTTACATTCTGTTCCATCAGCGAAATGAAGTACACCTTTGCCGTTTGAACCTTCATCATTCCATTCTCCCTCGTACCATCTGCCCGAGCCCCATTCCATACGTCCTCTACCTACTCTTTTACCGGCAGAGTATGTACCATGGTCCGTACGATTATATTGTTTAGAAAAATACGTACCTTCACCTTCAAAGCCGTCATCGCTCCAGCCGCCTACGTACCAGTCGCCATCACTCCAGTCCATACGACCTGTTCCGACACGTTCGCCATCGGAGTATTCACCTTCATCTACCCTATTGGGATAAGTGGAACGTCCGCGACCGTGAGGGCCATTCTCGTTAAGTCCGCCCTCGTATTTTGAGCCATTTTCATATTCAATGACACCGGAAACAGGGTCTCCGTTAACGAATGTTGCAATCCATTTATCTCCATTGTTCCACTCAAGCGTACCCTTTCCGTTAGGACCTTCAGCATTCCATTCACCCTTATAAACAGTGCCATTCTTGAAGTAAATAATGCCTGAGCCGTAAGGAGTGTCACCGTTAAACGTTCCTTCCCATTTCGCACCGCCTATAATGCGGGAATCCTGATGAATACCGGACTGTGGCTGCTGTTTCTTCTGCGGCTCACTTTCTCCGATAGTCTTTGCAGCAGAAGCAGATTTTGTCTGAACCTCTTCAAGGCAATCTCTGAACAAGTCGTAATTCTTGAGCACACTTCCCGTTGCACTTGCGAACTTTCCGAGCGCCACGCCGAAACTATCCGTAAACGCATTTGCAGCATCTCTCAGGACATTCTGATGTTCAACAAGCTCCGTCTTGTCAAAATCAGGATTATCAAAGACATTACGAATATATATATATGCATCTTGCTCGAACTTTTCAAGTTTATCAAGATTTTGCTCTATGACCGATGCGGACGTAAGCCATGCGTTCACTTTTGTCAAGTAAACATTACGCTTCGCATCTACTGAAATTCCACCAGAGACATTGGCGTCAGCTCGCGCTCCTGTATTTTCTTCAGACATTATTGGTATTATTTATTAAAAGGGATATTTTTATCCTATTGTTTTATTTTGAATATCATTTATTGCATCTTCAACCTCTTTCTGAGATGCTCCTTGCACGTCAAGGTCAAAATTTATCTTCGTTCCGCCACATTCACCGTAAACTTTCAGGATACCGTCACTTGTAAGATGGAATGAAACTTCAATCCTGGAGCCTTTCGGTACAGGTTTCACCCAACTCAACGGCTTAGAAGCCAAAAGTTTACATCTACTTACAGACACTTCCGCTTCGTAAGAACGATCTGAATAAATTTCTAGATTTACAGATGTCTGGTTATCATTGCGCGTGGTAAACATATCTTTGTTCAACGTACCGTACTTATCGCCGCGGTTAATAAGATGCGATGACACTTTTTTATCCTGATTATAGCAACCGAGACCGTAAGCACATGGAGAAACAGTCTGCACCGTTTTTTCTTGCGGCATACTTGCATATATGGCAGCTCCTTCTGCCACAGCCTGGTCCGGCTTCAGTCTGTCAAGAGTGATTTTAGCATTCGGAAACTCCACTTCTATAGCTTTACGAATCATAGGCATATACGAAGAGCCGCCCACGAGAATTATTTCGTCAATATCGGAAATTTGCAGTGGCGTCTTTGAATTTTTGATAGCACGACGCATAAGGAGTATTGTCTGATCAACGCTGTCGCTCATCAGATTTTCAAAAGCATCACGGGTAATCTTGGCAGTGTAGGGGTGACGATTATAACTGAACTTCATATTCGTCTCTGTTGACCGTGAAAGCATTTTCTTTGCTTGCTCTGCAGACAGCAAAATGCGTCCTGCCTGAATAGTCTCTTGAATTTCAGCAAATGACACGTCCAAGCCACATAACTGAAACGCATAGTCCGCAAGAGCTATATCCCAATCGACGCCCCCGAGGTGGTGGTCACCGTCATTCGCAAGTTCTTCAAGCTGACCGTTATTCACTCGCATTATAGAAATATCAAAAGTACCGCCACCGAGGTCATACACCATAAACGTCTTTCCTTCAAGACTCTTAGTTCCGTAACTGATAGCAGCGGCAGTAGGCTCGGGAATTAGTTTCAGAACCTCCAGCCCGGCAATTTCACCGGCTTGACGAGTAATTTCACATTCCGTAGAACCGAAATATGCCGGAACAGTAATCACTGCCTTATTGATCGGTTCAAGACCTTCAGCCTTGCGCTGGTCATTAGCATCGGCAACAACTTTCTTGAGTATCATTGCCGAAATTTTAAGCGGAGTGATGTTTTCGCCGTAAATCACACGGTTATAGTTAGGATTACCTATTTCACGCTTGATAAATGCCACTGTATGCTCTGAATCGCCACCCATAAGTCGCTTTGCTTCATCACCTACCAGCACATTACCCATATCATCATAGTACACTACGGAAGGCGTAGTTTTGTACCCTTCAAAGTTTTCAATTACATAAGGTTCTCCATCTTCGCCCATCACAGCGATACATGAATTTGTCGTACCAAGGTCTATACCGTAAATTGGTTCTTGCATCTTTATTTAATATTTTGATATTCTGCTACTAAGTTATATATATTAATTTTCACGAGGACGATAAGACACTCTGATCACCTCTTCAGGGCGAAGCACACTTTCATGCGGCTCACCTTCAATATCATTTTCACACATCACGTAACCCACACGGTCACGCTTGTAGAATGAATTTACTTGCTCACCCGCGATTTCAAACAGTTCCGGATTATCGCTTTCCTCGCGTCCTACAACTTGCTGACGGCGAGAAACGGAAGCAGGCTGTTTTTCCGCATCATCGATTTCTCTGACACCATAGTTTTCAAGAGTAGCCTTCATAAGTTTTCGGATTTCTTCCATTCTTTCACCTAAAAATGCCTCTTGAGGATTACGGTCATAGTCTTCAAGCGCCATATCCATAGAGTCCATTACTTCAATCAAATCCAAGAGCATAGGCTTGCGTATCTTTTCATTAACTTCATCGTTATGATAACGTTCTATCTCACGTTTTTGACTTTTGATAATTTCCTGTTGCTTATCAATAGTGACTTGGAATTTTTCCACTTTTTCAAAAAGGCTGTCAAGAATAGATTCAAGTTTATCAAACCTGTCATCATTACCATTTCCTGTATCTTCCGGTTTTTGTTCTTCTTTCACCCCTTTAAATTCAGGAGGCAAGACGGCTTCATCTAACGGCTTTTTATTTTCATTAGACTCCTCTTTTGGTTCCTCTTGACGTTCTTCAACCTGAACCACAGGTTGCTCCCAAGGATTTTCAATATTTACATCTTCAATAATTGACATAAAATCTTTTTTCAAAGGTCTGTCATCAGAACACTCCTCATGGTTAATGGGGCTATTTTCAATCGGTTGTTCTTCACCGTGAAAATCTTGATACGGGAAATTGGTATCCATAAAAAACGAAATTTTAGCGTTAGCGTTTAGATTAATCATTAATGTGCAAATTTACAAAATTTTTCTTTAACTCCGTGTAACACATAAGAAAATATCAATATGCTTACACAGTTCTCTCATTTAACGTTACTGACGAAGATAACACCCTGGCTGAGCCTCGGCGAGGCTCGGCTGTCAGAAACACCGTATAAGCACGTAGTGCGCCATGCGGTGATAGGATAGCCTTCCTCCCCACTCGCACCTCGGGGAGGTGCGGTCTGTGAAAGTTCCGGAAAAAGTCCGCCGGCAAAAAGACTCTGCGACGCTTCCTGATGATACAGTCACCTGTTTTCTACTTCAAACTATATCACATCTGATATAAAATCATTTTTACACAGTGATTTTATATACTTTCTAATATAAAAATAGAATATCCGCCGTAATTCTTTCACAAAACATCATTTCTGCAACCGTGCCAACCTGGAGACAACGATATTTTCATACGCTTTCTTCATTTCGTCATCAAGAAAAGAGATTCGTATGAGTGCCAGCCATTTAGGTAAAACCTTTTGAAAATTATCTATGAGACGCAATACTACTTTCTCCTCCAGCCCCATTGTCTTGGCAGCATTCAGGAAGTCATCAAGACTTATTTTTGTTTTTCGTCCGGAAAGAGGAAGAGCCAATTCATCCTTGTCTTTTGGATTTGCAATAGAAACATTAAGAAGGTCGTATGCCGGTGACAGTTGATACACTATAGATGGTCGGTAAAGAGAAAAGTTCTTCAAATGCATATCATTATTGCCCGTAACAAAGCTAAATATCACTAATTGCATATAATTGACCAAGTCAAGTTTGGGTGTGCTGCTATATTGCACAATAGCCTTAGCAATCTGCTCATACGAACTCTTGTACTTATACTCCGTAGGGTGTAAAGTTAGCTGACACATATCCTCCATATCTATCTTCTCACCATTTTTGCCACGATCTATGCGTTTGGTGATATAGCCAAGTTCACCATCTGCCAGACGTATCAAACAGTGAGGAACAACTTTTATCTTTGCCGCTTCAGCAAGATGCATTGTCAAATCCTCATTTTCCGGTAGATGCGGATAACTCTCCGTTTGAGGTTTGAAAATATAGTCGCCCCAAAGTCCCACGATAGTCAATCTGCTACAACCATCATATTTATTGAGGTTTAGGGACAGTTTGGGTTGTACACCGGTCAGCGATGTTTGGGCGCGAATTACTTGCTCGGCTAACTTATCAAGGTCGTCATGCGTGTATTCCAACGAAGGAATATCTTTAGTCCGGAAAAACTTTCGAGCGCATCTCGGATGAAATTCCTTCTGACCTTTCTCCAATTCTTGATAACAGTACAGACATTTACACATAATACATCACCTCCGGTTCTTATTTTTTTGGTAGAACACTAACAGAGCCTATGCAATCCTTGCAACATAACAATAATAGCGACATACGATCAAGAATGCTGATATCAGTATTTCTAAGTGCCACATCGAGTAGCCAGCCTTCCGGTATCAGTCCATCAAAGAATGGAAACAGTACAGGGCTTACAAATGCCTCCTCTTGTAATGGAAGTGTCAAACTCACAGGTTGTGCATCTGTTTGCGCAAGATACGCTTTATCATAACAGAAACGATATTCGCCTCCATCTTCTGTCAGAGTTCCTGCAAGAACTTCTTTCCTGTATATGTCAGCCTGTCTCATACTTTCGGAGTTGCTGTAAGTTCGTAATTGAATAAATCAAGGAGTTGGTTTACCTTATCCATTCTCAGGGTCGGCTTTCCTTGTTCCAGATTGCGCACAAAGCAAAGTCCTACGCCTGACTTCATTGCAAGTTCTTCTTGTGTAAGACCATATTCCTTACGCAAGGACTTCACTACTATTGACAATTTTGTTCTTCCCATATAATTATATTGTATCTAATGCAAAATTACAACATATTTTGCAAACTACATTATATCTGATATAAAAATATATTTACTCAGCGATGCTCTTTTATTAAAAATATACTGTGCTGTGAGCAAAAAAACATATTTATGGAAAGTCTGTAACTTTCAGTCGTAAGAAACTCAGGGTAAGCACGAAGTGCACCATCCCGAGACTGTTACAGACGAAGATAACACCCGGGAGGAGCCTCGGCGAGGCTCGGCTGTCAGAAACACCGTATAAGCACGTAGTGCCCATGCGGCGACAGGATAGACATCCTCCCCAATCGCACCTCGGGGAGGTGCGGTCTGTGAAAAAATAATACAAAAAAAGAGGTCGAACCTTAATTGTCGGCACGACCTCCTTGATGTTATGTGTATAGAAACTTTATTTCAACACGAATTTCTTGGTGAATGTATTTCCTTCCGTATCAACTACCACTGCGATATATACGCCGTGTAAGCCTTCTACGTTCACTATATTGCTGTTGGATTCATTGCGTACAAGTGCTCCGGTGATAGAGTAAACAGCGATATTTGCTGCTTGAACTCCTTCAACTTGGATTTCAGTGCCGGTGTAGAGTAATACTGCTTCCGGTGTTTCTGAAATTACATCTTCAATAGCGTCAGCCGGCTTGATACCATTGTATGAGTAGTAACCGAGACCTTGCTTAGATGTTGCAAACCATACGTCAAGTACGTGACCGTTTTCACGTGTTGATACTGCTACTGATTGGAGACGTTGATCGTTTGCATTATCACTGCTGAAACCTGCTGCAGGATACATACCGATTGGTGATTCTGCTGCTGCGAAGCCGTCTGTGATGTTGATGAGTGTAAATGCACCCTTCTTTGTTGAACCTGCTTCTGCGTATGTACCTGCTACTGCGTAACGCTTGCTGCCGAATGTGAATACGTTCAATGCTGCTCCGTAAAGTACGTTACCGCATGCACTTGCTTGTAACTGTTCTATCATTGTACCGTCAGCTTTGAAGTGTGCAGGGTAAGCATCTTTACTTGCTACGTAAAGTGTGCCGTCGCTTGCTACTTGTACTGATGCCGTACCACGACCGTCACCTACTGAGAAGGGTTTATCACCGTTCTTAAGGGCGAGTTTGTTAACTGTTGCGTTAATATTGCCGCCGCTTACGTTGAAATAGATGAGGTTGTTAGTACCGTTATCTGATGACCAGAAACGTCCGTTGTTGAGGTCACCGCTGAATGAGAGCTGACCACCGATTGCACTTGTTGCGTGACCGTTACCTGCTACTTCAAGAGCAACTGCCGGTGCTGCACCGTCGCTATCCCAACGATAGATACGGAACACTTGTGCAGTTGTTGCGATATTTGATGCAAAAATCTTACCGCCTACTGCCACGATACCTGAAA
>SAMEA104315426__coassemble_973_pt1 | contig 11588 bp, 8 predicted proteins | sample SAMEA104315426__metabat2_low_PE_027 | metagenome-assembled genome bin SAMEA104315426 (sample SAMEA104315426) | gut metagenome | biome: Monkey gut; feature: monkey-associated habitat; material: faeces | place: China | collected 2013 | reverse complement strand
AGAAGAATTTTACAAACATATTACGTAATTTTGCACTTGCCAGTTGAACCTGCGGAATAACGGAAAATATTTTGATTATTTTACATACAACGTAATATAAGACCGAAAAAAATTTGCTAATTTTGCAAATTAAAGATACGTGGTGAAAAAGGCTGATTCTGACTCTCCTTATAACCGGAAAGCCTCACTACATATAATACACTGATATATTGCACATTATGTCTGCAATATCATCAAATACATATATAATCCTCCCTCCTCATACACCCGACAGCGGTTCGCCGGTGTGTGCCTCCCTTTGATAATAAAAAAACAACATAAATGACCAAAAAATGGAACTATTTACCCCTTTCGACAGAAGAGCAAAAAGCGGAGGCGGCATTGGCAGAACGATACGCCTCATGTCCACCGGTCGGTGAACTATTGGTACAGCGTGGGATAAAGACTATTGACGAGGCAGAAAAATTCTTCCGCCCGGCATTGTCGGATCTTCACGACCCGTTCCTAATGCCCGACATGGATAAAGCCGTGACAAGGCTCAATCGCGCAATGGGGTCAAAGGAGAGGATAATGGTATTTGGTGACTACGACGTAGATGGCACCACAGCCGTTGCGCTCGTATATAAATACTTGCGTATATACTACTCCAACATTGATTTTTATATCCCTACGAGATACGACGAGGGATACGGTGTGTCGTGCCGCGCCATAGACGAGTTCGCCGAGCAAGGCGTCAAACTTGTCATAATACTTGACTGCGGCATAAAAGCAATAGAAGAAATCGAGTATGCCAAAAGCAAGGGCATAGATTTCATCATCTGCGACCACCACGTGCCTGATGACGAACAGCCCGCAGCATGCGCCATCTTAAACCCTAAAATGCCTGAATCCACCTATCCGTTTCATGAATTGTCAGGTTGCGGAGTAGGGTATAAATTTATGCAAGCATTCTCTATCAGCAACGGTATAGACCAGACGGTCTTGCAGGGTATGCTGGACCTTGTAGCGGTAAGCATAGCAGCCGATATCGTGCCTATGATAGGAGAAAACAGAATAATGACATTTCACGGACTTAAACGCCTAAATTCAAATCCGAACGTAGGACTCCGTGCTATAAGCAAGATCTGCCAACTCGGAGGAAAAGAAATCACAATCAGTGACGTAATTTTCAAAATCGGTCCCCGAATAAACGCATCAGGAAGAATGCAGAGCGGACGAGAAGCCGTAGAACTTCTTATATCACGCGATATAGCAGAGGCGTACGAGAAAGCGAGAAACATTGACCAGTACAATAAAGACCGTAAAGAACTCGACAAGCGCATCACGGAAGAGGCGAACGCAATCCTTGAAAAACGCGGCGAAAAAGATTCTGAAAAGAAATCCATCGTCATCTACAACAAGGACTGGCATAAGGGCATTATCGGCATTGTGGCATCAAGACTCACAGAACTGTATTACAAGCCGTCTGTGGTCCTTACCCTGTCAGACGGACTTGCCACCGGGTCTTCACGCTCCGTACAAGGATTTGATATCTACAAAGCCGTGGAATCCGCAAGAGACCTGCTTGAAAACTTCGGCGGACACCCTTACGCCGTAGGATTGTCACTTAAAGAAGAAAATATTCCGGCATTTACAAAGCGATTCGAGGACTATGTGGCAGCAAACATATTGCCGTCACAACTTCGTCCGCAACTGGATATTGACACATACATCAATTTTGCCGATATCACCCCGGAATTCATCTCCATTCTCCGTAAATTCAATCCGTTCGGTCCGTGGAACAACAAACCCGTGTTCTGCGCACACGGAGTGATAGACTTCGGCACAAGTAAACTCGTGGGCAGAAACCTTGAGCATATCAAACTTGAACTTGTGGATAACACCTGCGGAAAAGTATTCAACGGCATAGCATTCAATATGTCACAATACTTTGATTACATTCACTCACAGAAGCCGTTTGATATCTGCTTCACGATAGAGGAAAACAAACATCACGGAACCACAAGCACAATACAACTGCTCGTAAAAGAAATACATGTCGGTAAATGACATATACACTTCCCCGGAAGAAGTACTGAAAGAATATTGGGGATATGACTCTTTCCGCCCTATGCAGAAAGAGATTATATCCTCAGTGCTTTCCGGGTGCGACACACTTGCACTGATGCCTACAGGCGGCGGAAAATCCATAACGTTCCAAGTACCGGCACTGATATTTGACGGACTTACCATAGTGGTGACACCGCTTATATCACTGATGAAAGACCAAGTGGATAACTTGCGGGCAAATGATATACCGGCGACTTATCTTCACTCAGGTCTGTCTTACCACGAAGCACAGTTAGCAATAGACAAGTGCATTTACGGCAAAGTAAAACTACTATACGTATCACCGGAAAAACTGCAATCTCCAACGTGGGATACCACAGTAAGACAATTTAAAGTGAGCCTTATCGTAGTTGACGAAGCCCACTGTATCTCACAGTGGGGCTACGACTTCCGTCCGTCTTACCTGAAGATAAGCAAACTCCGGAACTTATTTCCGCAAATTCCCATAATAGCACTCACGGCTTCAGCGACAAAAGCAGTTGCAGATGACATTTGCAACAAACTGGGATTTCGTGAAAATTCACGTCGATTCTCACTGAGTTTTGAACGACACAACATATCTTACATAGTACGTCATGCAACGGACAAAATCGGTGAAATGTGCCACATACTTGAGAACGTACAGGGGACGGGCATAGTCTATGTACGTTCAAGAAAAAAAACCACTGAACTGGCTCAGACACTGATAGATGCAGGAATATCCGCAGATGCTTACCATGCAGGACTGTCACCGGAAGACAAAAACGACAGGCAAAACAGGTGGAAAAGCGGAGAGACGCGAATTATCGTAGCCACCACCGCCTTCGGAATGGGTATTGACAAGCCTGACGTAAGAATAGTGGTACACTACGACGTACCCTCATCGCTTGAAGAATACTATCAGGAAGCAGGACGTGCCGGCAGAGACGGAAAACCTTCATTCGCCGTAATGCTCGTAAACAACTATGACAAGACTACACTGTCACGACGAATTTCCGACGCATACCCGCCAAAGGAATTTATCAGGCAGATTTACACCAAAGCAAGCGTATATCTTGACGTGGCAGTTGGAAGCGGATATAATCACCTCTACGAATTCGATATACAGAAATTCTGCAAGCAAAACGACTTAAAAGGCACACCCGTGCAGCGAGCTTTATCCATTCTGACACAGTCCGGCTACATAGAGTACAACGACGACTCCGCATCACAGGGTAGGGTAATGATGATAATGACACGCGAAGAACTTTATTCACTTGACTTGCCGAAGGAAGTAGACAAAATACTGATGTTGTTGCTCCGAAAATGCGCGGGAATATTTGCGGACTACGTGTATATAAGCGAGTCCTCAATGTCCGTAACACTTAAAATGACTCAGGAAGAAGTGTACCAAGGACTGCTTATGTTGTCAAAAATGCACGTACTACACTACGTACCCCGCAGAACATGCCCCTATATACTTTACTCCACTTCACGCGAAGAAGATAAATACCTCATAATTCCCAAGACTGTATATGAAGACCGAATAGAGCAAATGACTAAGCGGATTGACTCCATAAAGAGATTTGCCTTTGCTCAAGACCAATGCCGAGTACAGATAATGCTGGACTACTTCGGGCAAAAAGATATAAAACCTTGCGGTCAATGTGATTACTGTCGCACTGTAAAGCAAATAAAGAGCGAAACAAAAACGACTGTAATAGCCGAATCAGACCTATTAGAGCATATCAAGACAGCACTTGAAACTGTCGGCACAATAACTCTGCAAAACTTACTCAAAACGTTCGGTACAGTATCTGAAAATCAGAGAGAAACGATAATAGAAGGTGTAAGAAAACTTGCAGATGACGACAAAATAAAAATCAATGGTATAAACGTAACAATGAAATAAGAAAAAGATAAGTATAAATATTTGTAAATTAGTAAAAATTTGTAAATTTGCAGACAGAAATATAATTCAATACTCATTATGAAACTATCCAGCCTTACAGCCCTTGCCGTCACTGCAATACTTATAACAAGCTGCAGCAGCAAACCTGCACCATTAACCGCTGCAGACGTAGAACAGCAATTCTCATCAGGAGTGGTACTTATCAAGAATACATACTACTATGAAATTGATTTTACAGATTTCAAACCGATGTATTTCAGTTCACTTGATGAAAACGGCGAAGCGGCAGGCTTGACATTTAACGAGAACGAAGTAAGCCCCGTAACTGCATTCGGCACAGGATTTTTCATCAGCGATGACGGCTGGATTGCCACTAATGCCCATGTAGCAAATCCTGCAATAGACGTATCACAAGTGAGAAGTAATATCACATCCATCTTCCGCCAATTAGCCGATGAATGGTACAAAGAAGTGAATGAACTTAATGATAACATTTCACTTCTGCAGACTGCTATGTTGTCATCAAGCAGTTCTTACGAAATCAGTCAATACAAACAGAAATACGATGAACTGCAACAGCAACGCGAAGAGACACAACAGGCTATTAATTCCATCCATAACCTTCAAGGAGCTGATTACCAAGTGTATATTCATAATGAAGTGAGCATAGCATACTCAAACACTCACGTTACAAATATGAGTGACTTCATACCTTGCGTCAACATTGACGACGATACCGAGCATGACGTGGCAATAATCCAACTTAAAGACAAGAAAACACCGGAAGACAAATACATATTCGGTATTGACGAAACCCTTACCGGCGATGACACCCAACTGCCTGTAGGAACGAAAGTGTTTGCGATAAGTTATAACCTCGGACCTCAACTTGCACTAACAGACAGTGGTCTCAAACCACAAATCACTGAAGGTCAAATCTCTCAAAACACAGACGACACACAGATAATGTACACAATTCCTACCCTCCACGGCTCAAGCGGCAGCCCGATAGTAGATGAGTACGGGACACTGCAAGCAGTGAACTATGCAGGACTTGAAGGTACACAAAGTTTTAACTATGGCATAAAAATAAAACACCTTGTAAACCTGATTTACAAAAATGTAAAATAAGAAAAAGTTGCAAAATCTTTCTGCCTGCTAAAAGGTAAATTGAGTTAATGAACAAGGCTCTTTAGATTACTTTCTTACAGACCGCACGCTCTCCGAGGTGCGAATGGGAAGAGGACTTGTCTGTCACCGCATGGCGCACTTCGTGCTTATACGGTGTTTCTTACAGCCGAGCCTCGCCGAGGCTCTTTGCGGGCGAACCATATCTGCAATTTTCACAGACGAACCCCTACGAGGTGAAATCCACTATTCATACCATCTCAGGGTAGTGCACTACGTGCTTATCCTGAGTTACTAACGGCTGTAAGTCTCCAACTTTATTTGATGACGTACAGCATCGGGAACTTAGACAGACCGCACGCTCTACGAGGTGCGGATGGGAAGAGGACTTGTCTGTCACCGCATGGCGCACTTCGTGCTTATACGGTGTTTCTTACAGCCGAGCCTCGCCGAGGCTCCTCCTTGGTGTTATCTTCGTCAGTAACAGTCTCAGGTGACGCACTGCGTGCTTACCATGAGTTACTTACAGCCGAAAGTCTCCATTTTCCTTGAAGATGTTGTCTTTTTACCCACTCTACTATAGATTTTAAATGAAAGAACGATGTTACCGAGTAACAATAATTAAAAATCTGAGGCACTGTCTCATAATTATTGCGTAACTTTGCACAACTTACAGAATATGACACTTTTACTAAATGATAGATAATAATATTTTCAGTAATAAGAAAGCTCTTTTCCATACATTCGGCTGTAAACTGAATTTCTCGGAAACTTCCACCATTGCAAAACTATTTGCGGAAAAAGGGATAAGAAGAGTTTCTACAGGCGAAAAGCCGGATATAATAGTAGTAAACACTTGCAGCGTGACGGAAGTGGCAGACAAAAAATGTCGTCAACAGATTCGTTCGTTCGCAAAGAAATATCCTGATGCCACAATTATCGTTACAGGCTGCTATGCTCAGCTTAAAAGTGATGAAATAGCGGCAATAGACGGAGTGGATATTGTTGCGGGTAATGATAAGAAACTCGTTCTTACGGAATTTCTTGACAACTGGCTTCAAAATAAGGAAACAATGACCTACGTTACTCCTACTCGTGATATACGAGAGTTTTCTCCGTCATGTTCTCGAGGAGACCGCACGCGTTACTTCCTGAAAGTACAAGACGGCTGTGACTATTGGTGTACTTACTGCACTATCCCTATGGCTCGCGGACGCAGCCGCAGCGGCACAGTAGCCCAGATAGTGGAGCAAGCAGAGAAAGTGGCAAAAGAAGGTGGTAAAGAGATTGTTATCACCGGCGTTAACATCGGTGATTTCGGTAAACGAACTGATGAAACGTTTTTTGACCTTGTGAAGGCACTTGACGAAGTGGAAGGGATAGAGCGTTACCGCATATCATCCATAGAGCCGAACCTGCTGACAGATGAAATAATAGAGTTTGTGGCGAAGTCAAAGAGATTTATGCCACATTTCCATGTACCACTCCAGAGTGGCAGCGATGCAGTGTTAAAACTTATGCACCGACATTACGACACGGAATTGTTTCGCCACAAGATGGAAACGATCAAGAAAGTGATGCCGGACGCATTCATAGGCGTAGATTTGATAGTTGGTGCTCGCGGTGAGACAGATGAGGAATTTGAAAATTCACGTCGCTTTATAGAGTCGTTACCAATATCACGCCTTCACGTGTTCACTTACTCGGAACGTCCGGGAACAAAAGCACTTAACATTGACTATGTGGTGAGTCCGGAGAAAAAGCATAAGAGAACACGGATAATGCTTGCATTGTCCGAAAAAAAATTACTTGATTTCAGCCGTCAATTCGAGGGGACTGTTCGCCCGGTACTTATTGAGCATAACAGGAAAGGACACCCTGTAAACGGCTTTACGGACAATTATCTCAAGGTTGTGATTCCTGATACCGATGCTTCAGAAATAGATAATCACATTCTTCCCGTACGCATTATCGAGACTATTAACGACGGTGAAGAAATGAAGGGAGAAATCGTAAGATGAGTAAAATTTTCACCATAACAGGCGATTATATAATTTACGGTATAGCACGTTTGCCTCTAAAGGTGCTATACGTATTTTCCGATATAGTATTCTTTATCCTGTTTTACGTAGTGCGATACAGAAGAAAAGTGGCGGAAAAAAATATTTCCGAATCCTTTCCTGACGCCGGTGCTGAGGAAGTCAAAAGTATCAGTCGAAAATTCTACAGGAATTTCGCCGACTATATTTTCGAGACACTGAAACTTGCACATATTTCCGATGAGGAAATGGCGGAGCGTATGCAGTTCGAAAACGTAGAGACAATGGATAAAGCCATTGAGGAAGGAAAATCCGTTGTAATATATTTTTCACACTGCTTTAACTGGGAATGGGCAACGTCCGTCATTCTGCACAGCAAATTCAGAAATGATGACAAAGTAATTTTCGGACAAGTGTATCGTCCGCTGAATTCAAAATGGTTCGATGAGTTGATGTTGCGCCTTCGCGGACGCTTCGGCGCACACTGCTTTAAGAAAAAGAGTGTTCTGCGCGATTTGCTGACAATAAACCGGGACAAAAAAGTGTGGATAGTAGGGTTTATGTCGGACCAAAAGCCAAGCCATGGCGACGGAAAACACGTATTGATGTTCCTCAATCACCCAACGGCAGCCATTTCCGGTACTGAAATTCTTGCGAACCGCCTCAAGACAGCCGCGATTTTCTGGAAAATGTCAAAAGTGAGTCGCGGGCACTACAAGATAGAAATGTGCAAACTTGCCGATGATGCATCACAGTGCGAAGCAAATACGTTGACTGACAAGTATTTCTCTATTCTTGAACAAAACATCATATCACAGCCTGATATATGGCTATGGACTCACAAAAGGTGGAAAATACCGGTAACACTAAATGACGACAATGAAACCAATAGCAGTAATAATCCTTAATTGGAACGGACAAGATTTACTAAGAAAGTACTTACCACAAGTACTTAAAAACACAGACTCAACACTTGCAGACGTCATAGTAGCAGATAACGGTTCTACCGATGACTCACTGAACGTATTAAAAAATGAATTCAGTGAAGTAAAAACTATTATATTCCCCGAGAATTACGGTTTTGCAGAAGGATACAACAAGGCTATAGAGCAGACACGGTACAAATACACGGTACTTCTGAATTCCGATGTAGCACCGGCAGGAGGGTGGATAAGACCACTATATGAATGTCTTGAAGAAAATGATGACGTTGCAGCAGTTCAGCCTAAGGTTCTTTCAGACAGAAATCGCTACTATTTCGAGCATGCAGGTGCAGCCGGCGGATTTATTGATGTAAACGGTTTTCCTTACTGTAGGGGCAGAATAATGGAAACTGTAGAAAAAGATGAAGGGCAATATAATTCCAATATAGAAATATTTTGGGCATCCGGAGCCGCACTAACTATCAAGACTGAAGCATACCTCAGTGCAGGGGGACTTGACAGTAAATTTTTCGCACACATGGAGGAAATAGACCTCTGCTGGAGAGTACTTCTGACAGGTAAAAAAATAATGGCAGTCACCTCAAGTGTAGTGTATCACCTGGGAGGAGCAAGTCTTGCGTACAATAATCCACGCAAGACGTATCTCAACTTTAGAAACAACCTGCTGATGATGCACAAAAATCTGCCGGACTCCACACGCTCGAGAAAACTGTTTGTACGCCGTCTTATCGACACCGTTGCTTGGGCTAAATACGTTGCTACTCTTGACTTTAAAAATGCGGGAGCAATATTCAAGGCACATCGTGATTTTATCAAAATGCGTAAAGAATATACTTCACACCCTGACGTTGACCTGCTTGATAAAATGCCAATGAAAGTAAACATCATTCTGTCCCATTATCTCAAAGGCGTAAAATACTTCTCGCAGTTAAAGAAATAGCAAATTAGCAAATAATAATACCTGAATTTGCTATAAATCTGACAAAAATAATTACATTTGCATATTGAATAATAAAAAATATAAAGCGATGAAAGAAGAAATAAAATCTCGTATTGAATTACTGAGAAATGAGATTAAACGTCGCGGACTGAATGCAATAATCATTCCACAGTCTGACCCTCATCAAAGTGAATACCTCGCTTCACACTGGCAAGTGCGCAGATACTTTTCAGGATTTACCGGTTCTGCAGGTACACTTGTAGTCACACTCAGTGAAGCACTGTTATGGACAGACTCACGCTATTTTCTTCAAGCAACTCAGCAACTTGAAGGTACCGGCATAATCCTGATGAAAGACGGACTGCCCGCAACTCCTTCAATAGAAAACTATCTTAAAAGCGTTCTCGTTCGCGGTAACGTGATAGGTATTGACGGCTGGTTGTTCTCCATAAATAAAGTTAATTCCATGATTAAGGCTTTCAAGCCTGCAGGAATAAAACTTGACACAACAGTTGACGTTGTGGATACATTGTGGAAAGACCGTCCATCACTTCCGCTTAACAAAATTTTCGAATACGATATTAAATACGCAGGAAAAGATGCTGCAGTCAAGATAAAAGAAGTACTTGCTCGCACTTCAGGCGTTGGAGTAGCGTTTATTTCCGCACTTGATGAGATAGCATGGACACTGAATATCCGCTGTAACGACGTAAACTGCAATCCGGTAGCAACCGGCTTCCTATACTTGTCCTCAACAGGGTCTGTCCTCTTCACAATGCCTGAAAAAGTAGATGACAGCGTTAAGGCATACTTACGGTCAAAAGGCGTAAAAGTGTTGCCGTACAGTGAAGTAGCAAAATTCCTTTCAGAAGTCAAAGAAGAAGTATATATCGACGGTGAACGTTCATGCTATGCAGTGCTTCAACTTCTCGGCGACAAAGCCGTAATAGGAAATTCACCTGTTGCAATGCTTAAATCCTGCAAGAATGAAGTTGAAATCCAAGGAACACATGACGCAATGGTTCGCGATGGTGTGGCACTCGTACACGCATTCCGCAGAATAGAAGCTGCAATGGCTGAAGGAAAACGCCTCACGGAAATGTGTGTAGCAGACATCTTGCAAGACGAACGCAGCAAACAGCCTCTATATTTTGACTTAAGTTTTGAGACTATAGCCGGTTACGGTCCTCATGGAGCAATCGTACACTATGAAGCAGATGAAGAAAGCAATGCCGTGATAGGAACCGATTCACTACTACTAATTGACTCCGGTGCTCAATACCTTGACGGTACTACTGACATCACTCGTACAATCTGCCTCGGCACTCCTACTGCAGATCAACGCCGCGACTTCACACTTGTGATGAAAGGTCATATAGCACTTGGCACGGCTATCTTCCCTGAAGAAACACGCGGTGACCAACTTGATGCCCTCGCAAGACAGTTCCTGTGGAAAAACGGATTAAGTTATCTCCACGGCACAGGACACGGCGTAGGTCACTTCCTCAACGTGCATGAAGGACCTCAAAGTATCCGCCTCAACACCGTACCTTACTTTATGACTCCGGGTATGATTACATCAAACGAGCCTGGACTCTACCTTGAAGGCAAACATGGTATTCGCTGTGAAAATCTTGTGCTTACCGTACCTGCATTTGAAAATAAGGAATTCGGTAAATTCTATAAGTTCGAGACACTAACTCTCTTTCCTTTTGATCTCAAACTTTTTGACACTCAGATAATGACAGATGAAGAAATAGCTTGGGTAAATAATTATCACAAGAACGTGTATGCAAAACTTTCATCTCATCTTGATGAAGAATCCCGAGCATGGCTTGCTGAAAAAACTAAAACATTAACACGATAAAAAATTTTTTTACATGGCACTCATAATACCTGTAAGAGGATTTACTCCTGAAATAGGCGAAGGTTGTTTCCTGGCTCAAAATGCCACAATCATAGGTGATACTGTAATCGGAAATGAATGTAGTATCTGGTTCAACACAGTTATTCGCGGTGACGTTAATTCCATCAAAATAGGAGATAGAGTTAATATCCAGGACGGCTCTGTTCTCCACACACTCTATCAGAAATCTACCATTGAAATAGGTAATGACGTATCAATAGGTCATAATGTCACTATCCATGGTGCTAAAATCCATGACTATGCGCTCATCGGTATGGGAGCAGTGGTGATGGACGATGCAGAAGTAGGTGAAGGTGCAATGGTGGCAGCAGGCGCAGTAGTACTTTCTCGTACTAAAATCGGACCTCACGAGTTATGGGGCGGTACACCTGCCAAGTTCATAAAAATGGTAGAACCGGAAAAGGCAAAAGAAATGAATATCAAGATAGCACATAACTATCTTATGTATTCACAGTGGTACGACCAAGAAGATAAGTAACAAGCCTTTAATAAACGTATAATAAAAGAAAGGCTGCCCGAGATATTCCGAGCAGCCTTTCTTTTGTTTACGTATTTCTTAGAATAGTTGTTATTAAACTATTACTGTCCGCTAAACCATAAAATGGCTCGCCCAACCTCTTGAAAGATAGAA
>SAMEA104315426__coassemble_847_pt1 | contig 13013 bp, 12 predicted proteins | sample SAMEA104315426__metabat2_low_PE_027 | metagenome-assembled genome bin SAMEA104315426 (sample SAMEA104315426) | gut metagenome | biome: Monkey gut; feature: monkey-associated habitat; material: faeces | place: China | collected 2013 | reverse complement strand
ATGAGTGGTTGTTATTTCCAGAGAATATAGGTCCAAGAATAGCAATAGACGAGTCGGTAGATTCTACCAATTATCGAATTCCCGGCTGATATAAATACTAAAAGCATCCCTGTAAGGAAACTTTTGCGATTCGATTTAGAATCTACAGCAATATTATTATTAAAACAAGTCACAATAATTTATATAATTATACATATATTACACAATATTTAAAGATTTTATGGCAAAAGTAATCATAAGTAAAAAAAAAATTGTATCTTTGCGCTTTATTAGAATTGACTTGTAATTAATGAATAAAGCAACTTATAGTTATGACTTGCTATTTGAAACGAGTTGGGAAGTATGCAATAAAGTAGGCGGCATATACACAGTCCTCTCTACAAAAGCAAGAACGCTACAGAAACAAAACAAGGATAAAACCATTTTTATAGGCCCTGACGTATGGTCCGAGGATAATCGGTCACCTTACTTCACTGAATCTAAAACAGTTTTATCAGATTGGAAAAAAAAATTGTCACTTCCGGAAGGCGTTTCAGTAAAAGTCGGCAGATGGAATATTCCGGGAAAACCTATTGCAATTTTAGTAAAATTTGATGCTCTTTATAAGGTAAAAGATGAATTGTACGGACAAATGTGGAATAACTTCCGTGTAGATTCTCTTCACGCTTACGGAGACTACGATGAAGCATGCGCTTTTTCACATGCCGCAGCACTTGTCATTGAAAGCATCTGTAAATACAAAGGCTTGGATAAGCAATATATCGCCCATTTTGATGAATGGACAACAGGTATGGGGTTGCTGTATGTGAAATTACATTTACCTAAGGTAGCAACCGTATTCACCACTCATGCCACAAGTATCGGCAGAAGTATCTGCGGTAACGGCAAGCCACTGTATGACTACCTTAACGGATACAATGGTGACCAGATGGCGAGCGAACTTAATATGCAGTCAAAGCACTCTCTTGAAAAGGCTGCAGCAATTAATGCCGATTGCTTCACGACAGTCAGTGATATCACCGCTATTGAGTGTAAACAGCTGCTTGAAAGAACACCTGACGTAGTAACGCCTAACGGATTTGAGGACGATTTCGTACCAAAAGCGACTAAATTCAATAAAGCAAGGACAGCGGCAAGACGTTGTCTGCTCGAAAGAGCATCTGCCCTGACCGGAAAACAATACGATGACGACACTTTCGTGTTGACAACTTCAGGAAGATGCGAATTTAGAAATAAAGGTATTGACTTATTTCTTGATAGCATAAAACTATTACAGGAAAGGAATGACCTTAACAAAAAAGTAGTAGCCTTCGTAATGGTTCCGGGTTGGGTTAAAGGTCCGAGAGTAGATGTGGTAAACGCATTGCAAGAGAATACAAACAGCGCAGTCAACGACCCTATCATCACGCACGAATTAAATAATTATTACGAAGACCCTATCGTTAATGCAATTCATCGATTAGGTTTCAGCAACGGTAAAGATAGAAGCATTGACGTAATTTACGTACCTTGCTACCTTGACGGAAATGACGGAGTGTTTGATATGACATATTATGACTTGCTTATCGGTATGGACTCAACCGTATTTCCTTCTTACTATGAACCTTGGGGATACACACCGCTTGAAAGCATAGCATTCGGCGTACCTACAGTCACTACCTCCCTCTCCGGTTTCGGACAGTGGATATTGCATCAGGACATAAATTCGTTTGAAAAGTCCGGAGTATCTGTCATAAACAGAACCGATTCAAACTATTGGGAAGTCGTAAACAAAATTGCCGATACGCTTATCAGCATTATGTATGACTCCGAAATTGTAAGAAAGCAGTATGCAGATGCTGCACGCAAAACAGCTTCAACAGCATCTTGGAGCAACTTCATTAAATACTACGATGAAGCATATAGCCTTGCATTGAAATCCGCGAGCAAACGTAAATAACAGAAAACGAATTATAATATTTAACTAATATAATCCAATTTAAAAAAGTTATGAAACTTCCAGTAAGTAACTCAAACGCCCCAACTTGGCGCGACATTACTGTAAAAGCAGAACTGCCTTCACGCTTAAAACCGCTTGAAGAACTTGCAAAAAACATTTGGTGGGTTTGGAACAGCGAAGGAAAATCACTTTTCCGCGAACTTAACCCTGATTTGTGGCGTGCCACAGGTGAAAACCCTGTAATGGTGCTCCAACAACTTTCCTCTGAAAGACTCAACGAAATCCAAGGTGATGAAGAACTTATGGATAGAATAAACCGAGTTTACGCATCATTCAAAGAATATATGAGCAAGCCAATGCGCAAAGATGTTCCATCTGTAGCATATTTCTCTATGGAATACGGTCTTTGCAACGCATTGAAGATATATTCAGGCGGTCTCGGTGTACTTGCAGGTGACTATATCAAAGAAGCATCAGACAGCTGCATTGATATGACTGCAGTAGGTTTCCTCTATCGTCACGGATACTTCACACAGACACTATCTGTCGATGGTCAACAAATCGCTAACTACGAACCACAAAACTTCAACCAGCTCCCGATAGAACAAGTTCTTGACAAGAACGGTCGTCCTATGATTCTTGAAGTACCATACCCGGGACGTACTATCTACTCTCACATTTGGAGAGTAAATGTAGGTCGTATGAAATTGTATCTTATGGATACGGACTTCGATATGAACAGTGAATTCGACCGCGTTATTACTCACCAGCTTTACGGTGGTGACTGGGAAAACCGTATCAAGCAAGAGTATCTCCTCGGTATCGGTGGTGTGCTTATGCTCAAGAAATTAGGCATCAAAGCTCAATTATATCACTGCAACGAAGGTCACGCTGCACTTCTTAACTTGCAACGCCTCGTTGACTACATTCAGGAAGATGGTCTTGACTTCAACGTAGCACTTGAACTTGTCCGCTCTACAGGTCTTTACACAGTTCACACTCCGGTTCCTGCAGGTCACGACTACTTCGACGAAGGTTTGTTCGGCAAATATATGGGTGAATTCCCTGCAAAACTCGGTATCAGCTGGAATGACCTTATGAATATGGGTCGTGAAAATCCGAATACTAACGAACGTTTCTCTATGAGTGTATTTGCACTCAACACATGCCAGGAAGCAAACGGCGTAAGTTGGCTTCACGGTGAAGTATCAAAGAAAATGTTTGCCGGAATCTGGAAAGGCTACAACTGGCAAGAATCACACGTAGGCTACGTAACAAACGGTGTACACATGCCTACATGGGCAGCATCTGAATGGAAAGAATTCTATTCAAAAGTAATGGGTGACAAACTGTTTGGAGACCAAAGCAACGCAGAAATCTGGCAAGCAATCAAGAACGTACCTGATGAAGAAATCTGGAATATGCGTATGCAACTTAAGGAAAAATTCATCAAGTTCGTTAAACGTGACTTCACAGCTAAATGGCTTGCAAACCAAGGTGACCCGTCAGCAGTAATGGAAGTAGTAAAACGCATTAATCCAAAAGCATTGATTATCGGTTTTGCTCGTCGTTTCGCTACATACAAACGCGCACACCTATTGTTCACAGACCTTGACCGTCTTTCTAAAATCGTGAATAACGAAAAATTCCCTGTACAATTCATCTTCTCAGGTAAGGCTCACCCGGCAGACGGTGCAGGTCAAGGACTTATCAAGAGAATTGTGGAAATATCAAGAATGCCTCAATTCCTTGGTAAAATCATCTTCCTTGAAGACTACAATATGATTGTAGCAAAACGTCTTGTCAGCGGTGTTGATATTTGGCTTAACACACCTACACGTCCCCTTGAAGCATCAGGTACATCAGGTGAAAAAGCAGAAATGAATGGTGTACTTAACTTCTCAGTTCTTGACGGCTGGTGGTATGAAGGTTACAGATTCAACGAAAATGCCGGTTGGGCATTGACTGACAAGCGTACATTCTCACCTGAACAACAAGCACTTCAAGATAAACTCGATGCTGCAACAATCTATTCAATGCTTGAAAATGAAATCATTCCGAAGTACTTCGCTCAAAACTCTAAGGGATATTCACCTGAGTGGATTGAATGCATCAAAGGTTCTATCGCAGACATCGCTCCTCACTTCACTATGAAGAGAATGATTGACGATTACATTGAACGCTTCTACAACAAAGAAGGCGTACGCTCTAAACATCTTAAAGCAAACAACTTCGAAGTTGCCAAGAACATCGTTGCATGGAAAGAAAGAATTGCATCACTCTGGGACGGAATAAAGGTATTTGACGTAATCACTACCGATAAGACAAATACTACTACAGGTGATAAATTCACTACAAAAGTTATCGTTGACACAAACGGTATCGGTAAAGACCTTCACGTAGAACTCGTAGTTTACAAGACCGAAGATGGTGTAGAAAAACTTTGGAGTACAAAACAATTCGAAGCTGTTAAGGAAGAAGGTAACGTAATCACTTACGAACTCAATGACTCCGTAATTGATGCAGGTGTATTCCGTTTCGGTTACCGTATCTATCCTACGATGAAGGAACTTCCTCACCGTATGGACTTTGCATACTGCAAATGGGTATAATCTCTGACAGAATAAGCAATACTATAACATAAAGACGGGCTGCGCTGTAATACATACTTACAGCGCAGTTTTTTTATATTGAAAACTATTAGTTATCTTTGTAGTAGAAATACAATACAGACGCAGATGAGTACTTTTAATCAAATGCAGCAAATAAAACGACAGTTTTTTGCTCTCAGAAACGGAATAATCGCCGACACTATAAGAAAAGCCGGAGGTGACTACAAAATTATATTCGGACTTAATATACCCCAATTAAGAGACATAGCGCAGAGTATTGGTAAAAACAAGGAACTGTCGCTTATGCTTTTTGACAATGACACTACGCGTGAAAGTCTGCTTCTTGCCCCAATGATTTATCCGGTAGAAGATTTAACGCTTCAAGACGCAATCGCAATGGCATTCAAGACAAAGACTTACGAGACTGCCGATACTCTAAGCCACGCTCTTCTACGCCACTTCAATAATGCAAAAGAGTTGTGCAGCGAACTAATTCACAGCGATAATATAATGGCAAAATACACCGGCTTGCGACTATTCCTTAACTTGCAATTACCTTTAACAGACGAAGTCGTAAGTATCTGCAACAGCGAGATAGAAAACGATTCATCACTAAAATATATATCAAGACAAGTTCTCGACTCCCAAATATAACGCATCATCATAGAAAAAACATACGACAAAGAACGGCAATAGAGTATAACTAATTATAAAAAATTGACATTTTGAAAAAATATTGGTAATTTTGCAACCGATTTGTAATGCAAAGCGAATATGACCAAACACAACGAAATAAATAAGACGAAGGCGGAAAAACTTCTTGATTTGACGCTTAAATTTCTATTTAAAGACTTATTCAAGAAAAAATCCGCTCCACAGATTTTCGTCTTAATAGTGGATACACTGTTTTGTGCTATCAGTTACCTATTGGTTTTGACTTTTAATGCCCATGCAGAAAGTTCTTCCGACCTTTTTATTGATCAAACGCCCGTCAAAATCTCAATAGTCACTCTAATTTATTTCGTAATAAATATTCTCGTCAAGAACTATAAGTACACTATCAGGCTACCGATAATTGAAGATATGTACAAGACACTGGAACTCGTAATATTCTCATCTGTAATCCTGGTTGTAATTGCATATATAATAAGACTTACCACAGACGTTTACGGCTTCAGCATTTGGGACATATTCGTTTCCGGAGGAATGGCATTTACGATGATGATGTGCGTAAGACTTATCACAAAGCACCTCTATTCAATCCACGTAGATCGTGTAGGAAATACACTGCCGGTGATTCTGATGGGAAACAATATGAGTACTATTTCTCTTGCACTTACTCTGAAAAATGAACAACCCAGAAAATACAATCCGGTAGCTATTATCACAACTGACTCGCATACCAAGAAACCCACTACTATCAATGGGTTAAAAGTAATTCCTTACAATTCTGACAACATCGGCAAAATATTCAAAGAATACGAGTGTAACAGTCTGCTTATTCCTGACAATATGTTGGAGTCAGTAAGAAAAAACATTGCCGACACTTTCCTCAAGCACAACATAAAACTATACTTGCTGAATCACGTCACAGACTATATGAACAACACTGAAGGTTCTTCCGTGTCGCACGTAGAGCATATCAATATTGAGGACTTGTTAGGTAGAAATCCTATTTACATTGATAAGACTAATCTCAAAGAATATTTTTCCGACAAAGTAGTTCTCATAACCGGAGCTGCAGGCTCTATCGGTAGCGAAATTACTCGCCAAGTGATAGCACTCGGAGCCAAGAAGGCAGTGCTTGTAGATCAGGCAGAGACTCCAATGCATTCGCTTATGCTCGAACTAAGCAAAAAATTCCCTAGTGCGAATTTTGAACTCGTAATATCAGATATAACAAATACTACACGAATGGAGCAGATATTTGAAAAATATAATCCTGATGTAGTACTTCACGCGGCAGCTTACAAGCACGTACCTATGATGGAATATAATCCGATTGAAGCGATTAGGAACAATGTGATAGGTACTAAAATTATAGCCGACATCGCTGTTAAACACAAGGTTAAAAAATTCGTAATGATTTCAACGGACAAGGCAGTTAACCCTACAAATATAATGGGTGCAACAAAGCGTGCCGCTGAAATATATGTGCAATCACTGTTTTACAATCAAGATAATGACTGCCCTACCCAATTTATAACCACGCGATTCGGTAATGTGTTAGGTTCAAACGGCTCCGTAATTCCACTATTCAAAAAGCAAATAGAAAACGGCGGTCCAATTACCATCACACATAAGGATATCATCAGGTACTTTATGACTATTGATGAGGCATGCACCCTCGTCCTTGAAGCATCTTATATCGGTCATGGCGGCGAAATTTTCATCTTTGATATGGGTACTCCTATGAAGATTTACGACCTTGCCACTAAAATGATTATCCTCGCAGGACTCAAACCGGAAAAAGACATTAAAATAATTGAGACAGGACTCCGACCGGGCGAAAAACTATATGAGGAACTGCTTTACGACAAAGAAACAAGTATTCCTACGTCCAATAAGAAGATAATGAAATCAGCGATAAAGCCTTACGATTACAAGACTGTAATGCAGGCTGTTAACTCTCTGAACACTAACATTACCGCCGGAAATGAAGCTCAATGCGTGATAAGCCTCAAAACACTTATTCCGGAATACAAAAGTGAAAATTCCAAATGGGAAAAATTTGATAATAACATATAATTAAAACATATACATCATGAAACGTAATATAAAATTCATTCTCATTGTATTTCTTACCGCTTGCAGTACTTTTGCTGCCAAAGCATACGACATAAAAGAAGCATTAGGCGGACTATTTCCCGGTAGCTCATCATCAAGTATTGAGAATGTTATCGGTTCAGTATTAGGAACTGATAAAGTGGAACTAAAAGATATGGTGGGTACATGGAATTACTCGGCACCTGCCGTTTCTTTCAAGTCACAGGACTTACTTAAAAAGGCCGGCGGCGCTGCTGCTGCAACTGCTATTGAAAACAAAATTGCGCCGATATATCAAAAAGCAGGCATCACATCGCTTAAACTTACTATCGGCAATGACTCAACTTTCACTATGAACGTAAAGAAAGTCAATGCCAAAGGAACTATTTCCAAGGGGACTGACGGAAACTATATTTTCCATTTCCAAGCACTTGGCAAGGTTAACACAGGAAGTATGACTGCATACATCTCAAAATCCGCAACCGGAGCGATGGACGTAACTTTTGACGCTACAAAACTCATCAAAATAATTGAAACCGTAGCAAAATACTCAAATAATGCTACCATAAAGACAGCATCAACGCTCTTGCAAAGTTATGATGGTGTTACTATAGGCTTTAAACTCAAAAAATGATACAATACCGACTTTCAGTAAATGAGCAAAATGCTCTACAAGCAGTAGAATCAGCAATAAATCTGGGTGCTAAATGGCTGCAACTTGATATTGCAGATGATATTACAGAAAGCACTATCAATGCTATCTCTGGTCTCTGCAAAGACAAAGAGATAATAATGATTGTAGAGAACAGTATCGACAGACTCAAGCAATCCCATTGCCACGGAATACACATTCTCCCCGGCACAATACACCCGAAATTAGTCCGCAACGAGCTCGGTGCCGAGCCTATTGTAGGTGTTACAGTAAAGACTCCGCAAGAAGTTGTCGCACTCCGCAGTGCTGATGTTGACTATGTGCAAATCGAGCCTTCACAAGATGACATAGAATACTACCGAGACTTTGCAAATACCGTACACGAAGCAAATGTGGACATACGCCTTGTAGCCGGAATTGAAGAACTGAACAATGAACGAATCAACCAAATTCTTAACTCCGGAATAGACGGGTTAGTATATACAATAAAATAAAATAATATGAATAAATTTATCGGAATCATTCCTGCAAGATACGCATCAAGCCGTTTTCCCGGCAAACCGCTCGCAGACATTGGCGGCATCACTATGATAGAACGAGTTTACAGACAAGTTCAGAAGGAACTCGACCAAGTATTCGTGGCTACTGATGATGACAGAATTTATGACACAGTACAATCATTCGGCGGCAAAGCCATAATGACTTCTACAGAACACCGCAGCGGTACTGACAGAGTAAATGAAGCATACCACGCAATAGACACTGATGCAAACATCATCATCAATATTCAAGGCGATGAACCATTTGTTGCACCTGAGCAAATTGCTACTATTAAAAAGTGCTTTGACGATCCTGACACTCAAATTGCCACCCTCGCGCGCAAATACGATGCAGCAAACGGATTTGAAGGACTGTTTGACCCGAACAAAGTAAAAGTAATTTTTGATAACAACGACTTCGCTATTTACTTCAGCCGTGCCATACTCCCGTACATAAGAAACTATAAGTGGGACGAATGGTTGCAACACCGCGATTTCTACATACACGTAGGAATGTACGCATATAGAAGTGATGTACTTGACGAAGTAACCAAGTTACCGCAATCATCACTTGAATTAACAGAGTCACTTGAGCAGCTCCGCTGGCTTCAAAACGGATATAAAATAAAAGTTGCGCTTACCGATGCTCCTACATTCGGAATAGATACACCGGAAGACCTTGAACAAGCAAAAAAACTTTTCAATATTCAATAACTTGACAATATGATAGATAGAACCATATTACCGCCTGTGAGTGAAATATCAGGTCTTAAACTTCAACCGATACAGCAATTCACATTATGCAATGGTATCACAATGAACATCGTAAATCGTTGTGACGCTGAAGTTTGTAAAATTGTCTTAGTATGGAATGGAGGCAAATACGATGTAAATGGTAAATATGGTCTGTCTTTGATGACTTCACTCATTCTTAACGGCACTACGCAGCATACCTCGGATCAAATAACGGAATTATTTGACTTTTACGGCTCAAAGGTAACTTGCACATGCGACAACCACTTCACAAAATTCTCGCTCAAAGCACTTAACAGGACATTGCCGGACCTACTGCCATTAGTGCTTGAAATTCTGCAACACGCCACATTCCCGGAGAATGAACTTTCAGCAAAAGCAAGAAAACTATACGCAAGTGAGTCTTTGCAGCAAAAGACAGTTCAATTCCAATCCGCCAATCTATGCAAAACTCTATTTTTTCCTCCTCAACACCCGGCAATAACTGATGATAATATTGAGGATATTAAAAATATCACTCGAGATGACATTATAGCCATTTACAATGATGTGATAAAAGGAGTAAAACCGGAAATATACCTCGCCGGAAATATCACTGAAGAAGTACTGTCACTTATCAAGGCAACATTTGAAAATCTGCAAACGGGTAAAGCCGGACAAAAACAAAGAATAATCCCTATACTCCAAGACATTAAGGCGCAGACAAAAAAACTGTTTATGCCGAATCAAGTACAAAGTTCACTTGATATCGCTATTCCGATAGGAAATTGCAGCGAAGCCGATTACTACAAACTCAGACCGGCAACTGTGGCTCTGGGTGGATATTTCGGCAGCAGACTAAACAAAATAATTCGTGAAGAAAAAGGCTTGACATACGGTATCAGAGCCTCAATCGTCAATACACTTGAAGGTAAAGTGATATGCATAAACAGTCAGTGTGCCGGTAAAAATGCAGATGAAGTAATTGAGGAAATAATACGTCAAATCAATATTTTGAAAACGGAATCCATTTCCGACAAAGAACTCACTTCCGTACGACGCTATTATCTATCCGCGCTATCAAACACGTCAGAAAGCATATTCTCTACACTCGATTATTACATTTCCTGCTACACTGTAGGCGTTCCTCTAAACTCCTTTGCAGAAAGAGAGAAAACTATACATAATCTCACAACCGCAGACATCACAGCCGCAGCAAAAAAATACTTTAATACCGACAAAATGCTCGCTGCCATTGCCGGAGATATAATAGAATAGCCACAATAAGTACGTGTTAAATATTAGTTAAAAGTTATTAAACTATTGAGGTTTAGTAACTTTTATTATTTAATAATTACTATCTTTGGACAATAGTGTTAGCAATCACTATCAGATATTTATTTTTTCACTAAACAACTAATACATTGAATGAACGATATAATAAAATACCTGAAAACTCTCGGATTTTCCAAACCCGATGTGACTGATATTAGAGATACACAAGAGAAATATAATTTACAGTCTGTTAATCACACACAAATTTAGTACTGACTATGGATACTACTAATGATGTTCCCGACGAACTTGACTTTAACAACTTAGGCAACAATGACGACAATAACGGGATTAATCGAATACCTGAAAATGATGAATCTTGTGGAATAAATGCTATTTCAAGGTCCTCTACAAGTAATCCTATACTACTTGAAATAAGAGAATTATGCAGCAAACATGAATACTATAAGGCATCTGAACTATTAGGTGATGTTAGCACGTGCAGAGAAATAACGGCTCTTCGCAGAGAAATCATAGGCGCAATAAAAAGTGCGGAAGAATTAGTTAAAAAGTCTTCACTGATCAATGACAGATATGAACAGGAGGAGTACTGTATGCGCGCACTTTCAATTTGTGCAGACTGCGCAGAAGCACAGGAAAAACTGCAATTCTCGCCACCTTCAGCACCCAATTATATTATAGCAGAAGTAAAAGGAAATCAAATCAATATAAAATGGAGCAAAATAGAATCGCAGTACGCAAGTTATCTTCTCATAAGAAAAGAGAATGAAATACCGACAAGTCCTACTGACGGAGAAATCGTCTGCGAGACACAGAATAATTCTATAATAGATACAAAGTCCGAAGTCGGCATCAGTTATTATTACGCCGTATTCAGCAAATGCGGAAATGTGCTGTCAACTTACGGAGCAATCACAACGTCACCGGTATTAAAAGTGGCTGAATTAGATCCGGAATCCATTTCACTTGACATACATGAGACACACATAGGATTTAACATTGAATTTCCGAAAGGAGTTGAATGTATTGACATTTACAGAGACGGATTATTAATAATGCACTTAACGACACCGTCATTTGTGGATATCGGCTTAAACGAAGACCAATTATACACTTACAAGTTTATTGCCATATATGATGATTGTATTCACAAGAAATACAGTTCTATCGGTATTACAAAAAACATCTGCCCTACCGCACCGCCAAAGCCGGTAGAACTGAACATAACAGAGACTGATGACATTGCAACCATATCCTGGAATAAACTTGATAAAGACTTATTGTATATCTACGAATCTGACAAGCCATTCAATATTCAGGAAAACAGCAATTTAAATATAGCCAATATTAGATATAAACTATTAGAAATATCCGGCAACACATATCAAATACAAAAGGATTTCTGCGGTGTACGGTACTATTTGCCTGTGACAGTACGAGGCAACACAGGAATAGCCGGAATAGAAGTTAAACTGATTTCTATTGTAAGACCACCAAAAGTAAGTTTTGACAAGAACGATACTTTTATAAGGGTGAATTGGCAATGGCAATATAAATGGTACAGTATTGAATCCGTACATATTGAAGCACAAATTGATAATGCAACTGTACAACAATACGATATTGATTCCAAATCATCTCCGGAATTCAAAATTCCATTTAAAATAAAAGATAAATCAATCGTAATCAGCATTGCCACACGTTTTGTTGATGGAAAAGACATTTATATCGGTGATGCAATATCACAAACATTTTGTCTTAAACCCACCAAGATTAATTTCAAAGAAGTTAAGTCAGAAAGCATCTTCGGACTGATATCCAAGGATAAATACAGTCTTACACTTGAGAGCGACTCTGAAATATCATGCGACATAGAACTTTTGATTTTAGAGGGTTCTACACCGATGAATTTGGTGGATTATAAACCATATATGACAATTTCTCATAAAGAGATAAAGCCAGGACGTGCATTGAAAAAAGAATTTCAATACACAAGAATTCAGAAAGACAGTCCATTGTATTTCCGACTTATAGCCAAAGATAGAGGACTTGCAAAAACAATAATCATAGTTCCCGAAACAAGACAAATAAAATAATTACTTAACATAAAAATACGATATGAGTTACAGAGTATGTCCGTACTGTTTTGAAACTTTTAAAAGAAGTGAGGTTATGTTTCGTTGCACCAATGAAAAAGGGTGCAATAAGGAAGATGACATTGTGTTGCATAAATTTTGGGGAAGCACCCAAATGGAATTACCGGCTATACAACCTAAATTTTCATTGGGCAGTTTACTTGATAAAATGCCGGAATCTGTAGTATGTCAAGTGTGTGGAGATAAATCACATACAATGATATGTCCGCACTGCCACAACAGGATTCCCAAAGATATGGTTAAACATAAAGGATATATCATATCAATTCACTGCTGTCCACGAAAAATATTTAACACTTTAGAAAGTAACAAATTGTAAGT
>SAMEA104315426__coassemble_832_pt1 | contig 13244 bp, 7 predicted proteins | sample SAMEA104315426__metabat2_low_PE_027 | metagenome-assembled genome bin SAMEA104315426 (sample SAMEA104315426) | gut metagenome | biome: Monkey gut; feature: monkey-associated habitat; material: faeces | place: China | collected 2013 | reverse complement strand
CCCCATGGGGAAGGGGTGGGATTATGTTGTTGCACTTCTTATTGGAATCTTTCGGCGCACCTTTTTTATAATAGAATTTTGCAAATCTGATAAAATTGCATAACTTTGCAAATGATACACATTTGTGACATAAACACTTGAATTATCAACATTTTTCATATCATAATCATTCTAACCAAGCATGAAAAAACTTTTTTCACTCTTCATAACGGCAATTCTGCTCACATCATTCAGCGGTTTTGCACAAGTTATGACCACATCTCCTGCTATCTTACAGGAAAACAGTAAAAATGTAGTGCTTACATTCCATGCAGACAAATGCGGAGTGGCGGCACTTCAAAATTTACCTTCCTCCACCGCACTTTACGTACACACAGGCGTTATAACCGACAAAAGTAACGGTGAGTGGACACACGTAGTCACTGACTGGGACGTAAACAACGCTAAAAACAAATTAAACTACGTATCTAAAAACACATACACGCTCAACGTAGGCGATATTCACACTTACTACGGCGTGCCAAGCGATGAAAAAGTGCTTAAACTCTGCTTTATTGCTCGTACGGCAGCAGGTGATGTACAGACCAAGGACTTATTTATCGACGTGCAGGAAAACGGTTTCCAGATGGCACTGACTTCCGACGTTGATTCTTACGTTATCAGCGGAACTACCACTATCAATTTCACTGTCAACACTTCCGAGAACGCAAATATCTCACTTAAAGTTGCAGGCAAAGAAATTGCTTCCGCTACAAGCGCAATGGAACTTAAAAAAGGCTACACATTCAGCAGCCGCGGCTACTACGAAGTTGTAGCTACTGCTACTTCAGGCAGCAAGACACTTACAAAATCCGTAACCGTTGCGTACCCTAACCCTTCACCGGCAAAACCTTACCCGGGCGGCGTACCTAAAATGGGTGCAGTGAAAAATTCAGACGGCACTGTGACATTCTGCCTTGCAGCACCGAATAAGTCTTCCGTTATCCTTATTCCTTCATGGGACAACTATCAGACACTTGACAAGAACGTGATGAACTACCAGGACTACCAAGGTTACAGATATTTCTGGACAACAGTTTCAGGTCTTGATAACAAGACTGCATACCCGTACTACTACCTCGTTGACGGAACTACAAAGGTAGGTGACCCTTACGCACACCTTGTACTTGACCCGTACAACGACAAATGGATGGCTTCAGACATCTATCCTGACAAACCGCTATATCCTTACGACAAGTTTGATGACGTAATGCTCGCAGTATATCAAGGAAATCTTGACGACTACAAATTCAGCGACTTTACTATTCCCGACCACAAGAACCTCGTAGTATATGAAATGCTATTCCGTGACTTCACAGGCGAAAACAATGCCGATGGCACAGGTTCAGGCACAGGTACTATCAAGAAAGCAATAGAAAAATTCGATCATATCGTCAAAATGGGCGTAAACTGCGTGGAACTTATGCCTATCATGGAATTTAACGGAAATAACTCTTGGGGTTACAACACAAACTTCTATATGGCTCCGGACAAGGCATACGGTTCTCCTAAGGATCTTAAGGATTTCATTGAACTCTGCCACGTAAACGGCATTGCAGTAGTACTCGACATCGTATTCAACCAGAGTGACGGTCTCCACCCATGGTATCAAATGTACCCTATCTCATCAAATCCGTTCTACAACGAAAATGCACCTCACGACTACAGTGTGCTTAACGACTGGAAACAAGATAATCCACTCGTACAGCAACAATGGGTTGACGCCATCAAATATTGGATGACAGCATACAACGTTGACGGTTTCCGCTTTGACCTCGTAAAAGGTCTTGGTGATAACAACAGTTACGGCGGCGGTACTGACGGATACAACAGCAGCCGTGTTGCGCGTATGACAAAACTTCACGCTGCAATCAAATCTGTTAAGCCTAATGGTATTCACATCAATGAAAACCTTGCAGGCGACCGTGAAGAAAATGAAATGGCAGCAGACGGACAACTCAACTGGTCAAATATAAACTACGATTCAGGACGCTACGCTAAGGCTTCAAGCAACGAATCATCTACAATGTCAGGTTTCTACGCACCATGGTCAAACAGAACCCAATTCTCAACCGTATCATACGCTGAAAGCCACGACGAAGAACGTATCGGCTACATCGCAATGGAAACATCAGCACTCAAGTCACAAACAAAGCTGCGTATGCGCCGCCTCGGTTCTGTTGCCGCCACAATGCTTATGACACCCGGTCCTAAGATGATATGGCAATTCGCTGAAGTAGGTGCTGACCAGACTACTAAAAACAGCAGTGGCAATGACACTTCTCCTAAAAAAGTTTGCTGGGATTATCTTGATGACCAATACCGCGCAGCACTTTATCAAAACTATTGTGAACTCGGTGCAGTCCGCAAAGATAATGCAGACCTGTTCTCATCAGAATCAACATCATACGTACGCGACGGATTTGCAAACACAATGACATCTGCTCGCAGCATCGTCATCAAAAACGGCACTAAAGAAATTGCAGTTCTCTTCAACCCTGCAATGAGTGGAAACAAAGCCGTTACCGCTTCAGTATCACTCATCAAGAGTGGCAACGCTCAGATTCTTTCCAAATCCGAAGGTATCACTGCAACAACTCCTACATTTGCATCAGGCAAAGTGACATTTACAGTTCCGGGCAACTCATACGTTGTTATCGGTACTTCAAATATCGCCGGTGTAGAAGACGTTATCAATGATGAAATTAAAGATAATGTAACAGTTTACGGTGGAAACGGTGAAATTGTAATCCTCGGCGAATACAAAAACGCAAATGTTTACAATGTTTCAGGTCAAGAAATCGGGTCACTCAACGTACCTGCCGGACTTTACATCGTGAAAGTTGACAATAAATCTTACAAAGTACTCGTCAAATAAGGTACATAAGAATAGAAAATTAAAGGCTGCGCCAAATTTAGGTGCAGCCTTTTTTGTTGTAGGACAGACATTATTCATGATTTAGGAATCACACACTTTCCAATCAGTAATATTGTGAGAATTCACTAAACCGCATTTAACATGCTTTATTCGTACCGATTAGTAACAAATACTTTGCACCGGATATGAATAAAGCAGATTAAATAACAAATCAAATCTATAAAGCACACCTTGTCTTAATATTACTTACCAACTAAAAGTCGGCAGTCAACCTGCAGCATAAAGACCGACAGGCTCCAAGTTGACAGCAAGAAAATTGAATATGTAAGTCAAAATTACTACATTTGCAGAGTGAAACATTTCATCTCGAATATTATAACTCAGCGGATAACTCGCAAAATTGATTTCACAGCGCATTTTCTGCTGTTTGCCGTATCAATACTCTTGTTCGGAGCATTGGTAATTGACTATGGATTTGAATTGTCAACTCACGATGAAATAATTATCAGCAAAATATACACTGCCGCATGGTGGTGCTACTTCACAGATTTCTTTTGCAGAATTTTCTTACAATGGTCATCTATCCGAAGAAAAGCCGTTGTAATAACGGCAATCATTGGAATATGCCTTTTACTTACCGCACTTCCGAAATTATTCCCAGGCGTTGACTTAGGAATATTATCACCTATATGGAGTTTATTCAGCCATAAATACTTTATAATCACGCTTTTGGGTGTACTATCCGTACTGAATATATCCAAGTCGATAATTGAATTTATCAGTCAGAACACAAATCCCGCTATGCTATTAGCAGCAGCATTCGTGATAGTAATATTTATAGGGACAATCCTTTTGTTACTACCACGTTCATTAGCACCGGACAAGCATATCAGCCTTATAGATTCGCTATTCGTGGCAACCTCATCTGTGTGCGTGACAGGGCTCAGCACTATTGACATACCGTCAACTTTTTCAACAGACGGGAAAATCATCATTATGCTGCTGATACAAATAGGCGGACTCGGCGTGATGACAATAACAAGTTTTTTTGCCGTATTCTTTATGGGCGACAACAGCCTGCAAAACAGGTATGCACTCCGCGATATGATAGGCACGGGTAGTTTCAGCACCCTTATATCCACTCTGCTATATATTCTCGGGTTTACATTCGTGATAGAACTAATCGGTGCAGCACTCATATTCTTGGATATTCACGGCACACTCGGACTTGCGCTGAAAGATGAAATAATGTTCGCCATCTTTCATTCCGTGTCAGCATTTTGCAATGCCGGAATTTCAAGCTATGGCGAACCACTCTCCACATTTGTCAGCACAGGTCACCGACTCTTGTTCCTCACCCTTTCCGTTCTAATAGTGCTTGGCGGCATAGGTTTTCCGATATTGGTAAACCTGAAAAATGCTTTTTTCCACAACTTCAGAAGACTATGGCGACGTATTTTCCACCATGACAACACTATCCCTCGCTACAAACATCTGACGAATGTGAATACAAAAATAGTAATCACCGGTACTATAATCCTGATTATCAGCGGAACAGTGGTGATCGGAATGCTTGAATGGTACAATACACTTGACGGACTAAGTACTGCGGACAAGATTATCCAATCACTGTTTAATGCAGTATCTCCGCGTACAGCCGGGTTCAGCAGTATTGACCTTGCATCACTTTCGCTTATATCACTTATGGCTTACACACTGCTGATGTGGATAGGCGGAGCATCACAATCAACAGCCGGAGGTATTAAAATAAACACGATAGCCGTAGCGATAGCAAACTTTATAGCCGTCATTCGCGGTAAAAATCATATAACACTTTTCAACCGCGAAATCTCTCCGGAGTCCGTACGCCGCGCATTAGCCACTATCTTCGGTTCTCTTTTCGTAATAACCGGCGTGTTTATCACATTGGTGGCATTAGAGCCGGGAATTTCGCCTAAGGCATTGCTGTTCGAAACAGTTTCGGCTATATGCACAGTAGGCTCTTCACTCGGGATTACAGCTCAACTGGGTGTTGCTTCTAAAATACTGATAATAATAATGATGTTCGTAGGACGCGTAGGACTGCTTACCGTAATCACGAGCATTTTCCACCATAAAGACAATCCGAAATACCGACTGCCGAAAGATAACGTAATAATAAACTGATTAATATGAAATACTTGATTATAGGACTCGGAAACGTGGGACGCACACTCGCCGAGCAGCTCACCGATATGGGACACGACGTAATAGGCGTTGATACAAATGAAATACGTATTGATGCCGTGAAAGACCGTATCTCTATCGCTTATATCCTTGATGCTTCACACATTGAAGGACTATCCGAACTTCCGCTTGACGAAGTGGATACGGCTATCGTGGCTATCGGACAAAGTATGGAGCAAAGCCTCAGGGCTGTAGCTGCACTGAAAGAACTGAATATTAAACGCATATACGCTCGTGCTATCGACAATATTCACCGCGCTATCCTCAAAGCGATGAATATAAACTGCATTTTCACTCCTGAAACGTACGCAGCACGAATTTTCGCTGCAAAATTCACAGAAAATATTACAGAAGACTTGATTTAAAGATAAATTACCTATGAAATACCTTATATACATCTTTACCCTGCTTTTCACTATCGCAACTGCTTCCGCCAAGCAATCCGTAGGACTCGTACTAAGCGGCGGCGGTGCAAAAGGTATCGCACACATCGGTGTGATTAAAGCACTTGAAGACAATGACATACCTATTGATTACGTAACAGGTACGTCAATGGGAGCAATAGTAGGCGGATTATATGCTGCAGGATATACGACCGATGAAATGATGCAACTTCTTCAGTCAAAGGAGTTTGCCAAATGGTCAACGGGACAAGTTGATGAAAAACTCACTTACTTCTTCTTCAAAGACGAACCGCGCCCGGCTATGTTTAACTTCGCCATTTCACCACGCGACTCCACAAAGACATCTTCTATACTCCCTACAAGCGTTATTTCCCCTCTGCCGATGAATTTCGCCTTTATGGAACTTTTTTCAGGCTACACAGCTCAATGCGACGGAAATTTTGACAATCTGTTCGTACCATTCCGCTGCGTCGCATCTGACGTATATTCCAAAAAGAAAGTAATCTGTAAATCCGGCAGTTTAGGCGATGCTATCCGAGCATCAATGTCTTTCCCAATAGTGTTCCACCCCATTGAAATAGATGGAGTAACACTCTATGACGGTGGTATTTACGACAATTTTCCCACAGACGTAATGAAAACTGAATTTGCTCCCGGGATAATGATTGGCGTTGACGTAGCACTTCCGGAGCCTGAAGTGAAATCCACTGACCTTGTGCAGCAACTTGAAGATATGATTATTCAAGATAAGAATGACCCGATGAAACCGGAAGACGGTATTTATATCCACGTTGACCTCACCGGATATAATCTGCTTGACTTTCCTAAAGCACAAGCTATATATCAAATAGGCTATAACCGCGCAATGGAATTTATCGACTCTATAAAAGCACGTATCCCGGACCGCACACCTGCCATTGAACGACAATTACGCCGTGAAGTATTCAAGTCAAAAACTCCTTCCGTAGTGTTTCAAAGCGTAAATATCACAGGGGGCACTCCCTCGCAAAACAACTATCTTGAAAGAACTTTTAACACCCACGTCACTGACACATTCGGTATCGAACACGCCAAGGCTGCATATTACAGAGCTATAACAGGAGGTAAACTTAAAAATTTTCTTCCTACTGCCGTTTACGACAATAATACGGGAATGTTTGACCTCAACCTCAAAGCCACCGTTAAAGACAATCTGAATATCGGTTTCGGCGGCTGGATTACGTCTTCTTCCGCATCAATGCTGTACCTCAGCGGAAGATATTATTCACTGGACCACAACTCCATAAACGCAGGCGTAAATGCCTGGGTAGGTAAAAACTATTTTGCAGCTGAAGCCACAGGCCGACTATTCTTACCATACTCCACTCCATCATCTTTCAGCGTGGAAGCTGTGGTGTCAAGAACTTCAAGCCACACCGGAGAACAATTCTTCTACGAGACTGACGATAAATCAGCACTTTACGACACTCAAATATTCGGAAGACTGCACTTCAGCCGCGCCACAAGCCGACGTTCACTTATTGACATCAGTGCCGGATTCGGACACCTGGTATATTCTTATTTGCCACCGATGAACTTATCTTACGACAAAAAGAGTAAAGACAAATCTATATTCAATCTATGGCAACTCAAACTTGCATATCGCTATAACTCGCTGAATAATGACCTTTACCCTACATCCGGTCTTGAACAGACTCTCAGCGGAGCAGTACTGCAAGGTCAGTACCACTATTACCCCGATATGCCCGGACTGAATAGCGAAAAAGATGATATGATATACGGAAAAGTACACCACAAAATACGTTACTACGCACCTGTGGCAAAGAAATTTTCATTAGGTATTGAGTACGAGTTATCTGCCTCATCAAGAAAATTACTTTCTACTTACAATCAGTCCATAATGACGGCAGAACGATATATCCCTACTCCTTCACAGTTTAACTCCTTCAATCACAGACTAAACGCTTATTCATTCATAGCAGCAGGACTTACACCGATTGTAAAACTGACGGATAATCTGCAAATCCGTTCCACATTTCAGTGCTTTATGCCTATGAGAAGAATAAAACCTAATGCAGATGGCACTGCGAGATACGGCAACTGGTTCGCAGACCCAACTTTCTTCGGCGAAGCAGCGGTAGTCTATTCTCTGCCATTCGCATCTATAAGCCTGTACGGCAACTATTTACAAGGCGATAGCAGTAACTGGGGCGGCGGTATATCTTTCGGTCTGTTCTTCACCGCACCGAGATTCAATTAATAGGATTTGTAAACAAGATAAACTCCTTCACTTTGCAGTCTTTGCTAAATTAACATTCATTAATAATCAATCATAAAAATTTTAATTACCTTTGTAGGAGATAACCCATACATAATTCAAAAACTAATGAAAAAACTATTACTCACGCTTGCAATGACATCGCTCATTGCAGGAACCGCAGCAGCAGATATTGTCATTGACGGCAAATCCTACGTTGCTGACACACTTGTACATAAACAGGTTGGTCCGGGCGTAGTTCACACCATCGTACGCCTTCCTGAAATTCCTATAAACGCCTACCTGCTTGAGACTGACCTGACAAACAAATACGTCAAAGCAGAGGCTATGGTTGGTAACGACACACTCGGTAGCGTGGAACTCCTCAGCAAAAATGCTTCACGAATGAGAGAACGCGGACTTAAACCGATAGGCGGCTGCAATGGTAACTTCTGGTGCTGGCCGGCAAGCAACGAACTTGACAAGTCATACATGTTCCAATCACCTTACGGCGGTTGTGTCAGAAACAACGTGACATTCGTAAACACTAACGAGATAATAAACATCTGGCAGTGGTACGACTGGGCAGGCGTGGCAGGAGTAGATGAAAACGGACGCGCACACATCGGTAATCTGTTTTGGACCGGTACTGTAAGCAGCAGTAAATTTTCCGGCGTAACACTCACTTGTATTAACCGCAGAAATATCACAAACCAAGTTGTTCTTTGGAACGAAGGTTTCGGACGTACAAGAGAATTCGAAAACGACTGGGTTGACGAAAACAACCGTGGCAATAATAGCAGCGATAACTATTATCTCGTGTTCAAAGAAAACCAAGAATGGCGTACTAATGCCGATGTGAAATTTACCGTTGCAAAAATTATCAAAGGTGCTGACCGTCAGACTTTAGGTCAATACGATGCCTGCATCACTGCTAACGGAAATCAAAAAGACGCACTCGCTGCACTTGAAGTAGGCGACGAAGTGGTAATAAACAATGGCTGGGAAAACCGCTCAACAGGTGAAAAACCTCACATTTCACAACTTATCGAAGGTAACGGAATGGTGATGATGAACGGTCAACTCACTTCTCGAAACACAGACGACTCTTACGATGCACAAGTCTATAGCCGTAACTGTATCGGAACAAATGCCGAAGGCACAAAACTTTATCAACTCGTTATTGACAAAGCCACACACCCTCAGTGGGGCGTTTCAGCCGGCAGCACAACCTCTACTATGTGTCAAATTCTCAAAAACTTGTGTCCTGACGTGACAGACGTCTCAAACCTTGACGCAGGCGGTTCCGCTCAAATGATGATTGACTGCAAAATCATCAACAAGACAACGGAAAACTCTCCACGTGCAGTGCAAAACGGTATGTTCCTTATATCCGTATCGCCTGATGATGACCAAATAGCACGCATCGCCTTTGAGGACCATAGAATTGAAATGCCGGTATATTCCACTTACACTCCCGTTATACTCGGATACAATCAGTACGGTGAACTTATAGACCAAAACGTACAAGGCGTGTCAATTTCCATGCCTGCAGAGCTCGGCAGTGCTGAAGGTGACTGCATCACAGCAAGCGGAAACACAATTTCCGGCATCATCACTGCTGAATACAACGGACTTAAAACAACAGTAATACAAAAGAACTTGCCGGCAGATATTGCAATTTCAATCCGTCCTACAATCACTATTGATAACAGAACAGCAAATATCCCTGTCACCGCTATCGTTAACAATGAAGAATTCCAATACGATCCTACTCACCTAAATTGGGCTATAGGTGACGAAAACGTAGCCAAAGTGGTTGACGGTCAGTTAACCGGACTTAACAGCGGCAAGACTACGCTTGAATGTTCAGTAGGCGAATTTACCGACAAAGTTGACGTTGACGTTCAAATCAGCGATGAAGAATATTACAACGTGGAATGGAACGGCTGGACACCTAAAGGTTCAGGCGCTAAAAACTTTTCACTCAGCGAAACAGGAGTTTTAAGTTACGACTACTCTTCAGCACGCACTCCTTACGTACAAATAAGCAAAGACGAACTTCTGTACAGCCTTCCTGACAGCATAGGACTAATTTTCAACAGTACGCAACCGATTGCAAGCGTAAGACTTGACGTCAAATACCCCGGTGGCAAAAGTGCTCAGACTATCAAACCTGAAGAAGGAGCAACATTTACAACAGGTGTTGACCACAGAGTAAAATTTGATTTTGACAAGATCGGCGGCGCAGCAAGCATCACCACTTACCCTGTTACGATCTCAACGATTTACTTCTCACTCGGCACTGCAAGCAGTGGAAATTACGCTATAAATCTCAAATCACTTTACGCACATTACCCATACTTCACAGGTGGAGTAACAGACGTCAAAGAAGACGGTAAAACAGTATCTGTGACTGCAGAAAACGGCATTATTGACGTAATCGGAGCTAAGTCAGTGCAAATTTACGACATCGCAGGTCGCAAAATTACCTCAACAAACACAGCGAAAGTAGCAAACGGTATTTACATCGTAATTGCAGACGGCAAAAGCCATAAAATCGCAGTAAAATAATTTTCTCAAGGTTCAATAACACAATAAGGGTCGCATCATTCATTTGGTGCGACCCTTATTTGCATAACAAGTTAGCGCAGGTTCAACGTAAGCATCCGAATAAAGCCGACTTATATATAGCGTTTTGAGAGTTAACTTTGCAGTCAAAAACGCTATATATAAGTCGGCTTTATTCGGATGGCTACGCTGTTATTACCATGCTTTGAATCAACTGGCTGTCCCCATCAGCTATTGAACGACAACGGGAGTTTCCTAAAATTCCGATATGGTCAACATATGTCTCTATCTATCCATTTAACGGAAGAGCCACTTTTTGGGGGTGTTTGATTAATATTTAATTAGTTCCGATTTTAACGGGATACTAATGATTTCCAATTAACAATCTACTTTATTATTCGACTGGATATATACACGTTATGGACTTAAAATTCTCATATCCAAGAAATTTCTTGCTGTTATGTTCATAACTGCCAGCATATTCTCTATCGTTAGCTGTATATATAGACGAGGCAGTTTCTACCATCTTTTTTTGATACTTAGATAAAATTAAGTCTATATTTTTGATAGTAACTCCGTCAAATATCAGCATAGATAGTTCATCCGCATATTCTAATGGTCCAAAAGTAAGCTTGGAAAGTCGTTCACATTCTGCAAATGCACCCGAATAAAGTCTATTAAGACTCGGTACTTCTACTGTTGTGAGATATTCGCATCCCCAAAAAGCACATTCCTTTATTTCTTTTACATCTGGCATTTTTACTGACTTAAGTTGCAGCATACCAGCGAAAATCTCTTTTGGAATAGTTATTATACCAATAATTGTCAAGTCAATTGTACCCTGGTCATCTGGGGCTGCATCGCAAATGGCGTCGAGGATAGCCCTAATTTCATCAATACCAGCATCAGAAGCGAGATTGAGTCTTATGTTCATCTCACCTTTTGCTATTTTTTGTGCTATGACATCCTTTATCTCGTCTATGCTATTTGCTGAAATGACGGTAGCATCCAGAACATAACTCTTAGCACTCTCTGTTGCTTGCGAGAATGTATAAGTTGTCAAAGATGATTCTCTATATTTCACTGTAACTTCGGAATTATTATTAAAAGTACCATATAAATAGGCATTGCCCTTTTCATCCGAAGTAAGTGTATAATTTCCTTTCTGTTCCATATCGCTGCTGCCCGCAGGAGTGAAATATTCGGTATCAACTGTTATTTGCTCATTGGGGAGAGTTGCAATACGCAAACGTGAATATTTACGTGTTGCCTCGGCAAAAGAAACGGTTATAGTCTCACCATTGCCAGTGATTTCAGCTTTTCCCTCAATATATTCATCTGTTCCAGGATCCTTGCCTTCTTTCAAAAATAATTTTCCGGCTTCCCATTTGTAATTAGGGGCATAATATACATGGGGTATGTATGCAGGGTCTCCTTCCCGATAAACCAATTCACCACTTGTCAATTCCCAACTATTGCCATTATATGTAAAGGTTGCACTATGTCTTCCATAAGAGGTGTTGTCTATCTCCAGAATCAACTCATCTCCTACAGCCCATGAAGTCTTGCCTTCATCAGGTGTACCAATAGCACGAGTCTGTGAATCTCCGAATGCAGGAAATTCACCTACAACCAACTGTACGTTGTTCTTGCCTGTTGTTGCGGCTGTTTCTTCTATATCACTTGTGCATGACGCCATTACTATAGTAACGACTGCCAGCATGATGTATTGAAATATCTTTTTCATATTCTTTCCTCCAATTATTTGAGTTCTTCTTCGTTGTTACTGTCCCAACCTTTCAAATCATCTACGCTGATTCGGGTTAGTTCCACTTTGTCTTTTCCTATATCGAGTTGGTAGGTGTAGCGCTCGCCCTCTTTAAAGTCTGTATCTGACTTCATTTTTGCATGGAAGTTTTGGTCGCCAATCTTGAATATCACGAAAATCTCGCCAGTTTTGTACGAACCAGGGATAACGATTGCAGAAAACTTATTATCGTCATGCTTACAGGCTTGTACCCAAGCAGGATTAGCAGTAGGTGTACTCATGACAAATTGCCCTTGGCGTGTGCCTTGGCGTGAAAAATAAACGCTGGTGTGCTTAGAATACACTTGTGGTTCACTAATATCCATATTAGGATAATCCGCAGTACCAACATGATATACTATTGTGACCAGCGACATGCGATGCTTCATAGGAATGTCTACATAATAATAGGACAAAGGAATATCGTACCAATATCCAGTTATGAGATCAGCGTTTTTCAAATTACCTTCGCTGCTTTGGTCTGTCTGTAAATCATAATGTAGATTATATTTCCCAAAATCCATGTCAGATGGATATACAGCCAAAATAGTATGTTCGTCGACTTCATCTAACCAACGAAAACTTTCTGTACGAGACCATTCGTTTGTTTCGCCATTAAAAGAAAGAACAACCGTACTACCAGGATCACAATCCGTAAATATACTTACTTTCAGCTTATCTTTATCCTCCCAATTTTTACCGTCTCCCAATGTATTGACACGAGTCTGCATACCTCCAACAGAGAAAGTGGCATTGATTTCCTGCCCTTTCAGCGTAGGAGCCATATCTTCATTTTGCGTACATGCTGTAAAGCCCATAGTGATAAGGCCCATTACCGCATAGGAAATTCTTTGTTTTATCGTCTTCATAATCTTCAGTTTTTTATTGTTAGTGAGTTAGTGAGCGGCCAAGCTCACTAACCCTGTATTTCCCTATTTGTACCTTCTTTATCATTGTTATTGCTGTTCTGTGTCCAGACTGCCTTCATCAATTGGCTGCCAGCTTGTAATGCCAGCATTTTCTATAACAACACCTGTGTTGCAGATACGTATTGTATATGTG
>SAMEA104315426__coassemble_818_pt1 | contig 13377 bp, 9 predicted proteins | sample SAMEA104315426__metabat2_low_PE_027 | metagenome-assembled genome bin SAMEA104315426 (sample SAMEA104315426) | gut metagenome | biome: Monkey gut; feature: monkey-associated habitat; material: faeces | place: China | collected 2013 | reverse complement strand
TCCCTGATGATGTAACTTTTACTTGCTTTAATTTATAAAAACACATCAATTTCCTTCACTTTAAATGAAAGAGCCGTGCTTTATAACAAGTTATTCAGGAAAATTGTCTATATTTGCAATATGAACATCTAAAAGCGAAGAATTATGGCAGTAAAACTTTATCCTGTAGGTATTCAGACATTTGAGCGCATCCGTAAGGAAGATAAACTATATATAGACAAGACTGAATACATCTACCGCATGACTCATGCAGGAGGCTGTTATTTCTTCCTAAGCCGTCCTCGCCGTTTCGGCAAGTCGCTACTTGTGTCAACATTTCGAAGCTATTTTGAAGGAAAAAAAGAACTCTTCAAGGGGCTTGCCATTGATGATATGGAAAGGGACTGGACAGAATACCCCGTACTACACTTCAGTATGGCAAGCGCCAAGCATATAGATAAAGACCAACTGCAAAGGTACCTTCTGTATATTTTAAAGGAAAATGAGGACAAATACGGCATTTCAAATGGCTCCATTGACCCGAACATACGACTGAGTTATCTCATAAAGACACTTTGCAGGAATACAGGTAGGCAAGTTGTTGTACTCGTTGACGAATACGATGCACCTCTCCTTGACGTGGCTCATAAGGACTGTCAACTATGGGAACTGCGTGACATCATGCGCAATTTCTACAGTCCGTTGAAGGACTGTGAGCCTTATCTTCGCTTTGTCTTTCTTACCGGAATTACGAAATTCTCACAACTCAGCATCTTCAGCGAGCTTAACAACATTGCCAATATATCTATGCAAGACGAGTATGCCGGTATTTGCGGAATTACTAAAGAGGAACTCCTCACGCAGATGTCTGAAGACATTGACGTGCTTGCCAAAGCCAGGGAGCTGACTCGCGATAAAACCATTGAAAAGCTCAAGGAAAATTACGATGGCTATCACTTTTCTGCCTCATCGCCCGACGTTTTCAATCCTTACAGTCTGCTCAACTGCTTTGACCGCAAGGACTTCGGCGCATATTGGTTTAGTTCCGGCACTCCAACCTATCTCATCAATATGCTGCGCAAATTCTCCGTTCCGCCCGCAAAGATAGGCAAGACACTTGCTCGGTCGTCTGCATTCGATGCTCCTACGGAGAATATGCAAACCATTACGCCATTGCTCTATCAGAGCGGCTATATCACCATCAAAGACTACGATCCCATAAGCCAACTATATACGCTTGACCTGCCAAACAAGGAGATTAAGGTAGGACTCTTTGAGAGTCTTCTTCCTAACTATCTTGACGGCATATACGCTCAGGAAGGTGATGTGGCGATTGCTCAAATGTCAGTTCTTATACGCAGAGGTGACATGGACGGTGCATTGCGTCTCTTGCAAGAATTTCTCGTGACGGTGCCATACTGCAACAACACAAACTTCGAGGGGCACTACCAACAGATGTTGTTCATCATATTCACCCTTCTGACCCACTTCTTAGTAGATGTTGAGGTGCACACGGCTGATGGCAGGGTAGATATCGTAATGCTCACCGATGACACTCTCTACGTCATAGAACTGAAACTCAACAAGGACGCAAACACTGCCTTGCAGCAAATTAACCTCAAGCAATACGACAAACGTTTCGCTCTTTGTGGCAAACAGATAGTAAAAGTAGGTATCAACTTCGATGCTAAAAAGGGAAATATAGAGGATTGGGTGATAAATCAATAATCGGTTAATTGCTAATTTTGCGTAAAAATCTGAATTGTATGAAAAAAGGATTAGTACTTGAAGGTGGAGCGATGCGAGGACTGTTTACAGCCGGTGTTATAGATGTGATGATGGAGCACGACATTTGTCCTGACGGGATAATAGGTGTATCGGCAGGAGCATGTTTCGGTTGTAACTATAAGTCACATCAGCCCGGGCGAGTGATTCGGTACAATAAGCGTTTCGCCAAGGATAGCGATTATTGCTCTATGAGGTCGCTTATAAAGACGGGTGACTTGTATAATGCCGAGTTTGCTTACCATATAGTACCTGTAAAGTACGATGCCTTTGACAGTGAAACTTTTGAGGCAGACCCGATGGAGTTCTACGTGGTATGCACTGACGTCAAAACGGGTAAAGCCGTTTACCATAATTGCAAGGCAGGCGGACACGAATTCTTTGAATGGGTGCGTGCTTCTGCATCTATGCCGATGGTGTCAAACGTAGTGACTATTGACGGATACAATCTCCTTGACGGTGGCATGGCGGATTCTATACCTCTGGAATTCTTTGAGGGTATAGGCTACGATAAGAACGTGGTGATTTTAACTCAGCCTGCGGGATATGTCAAGAAGCCTTCATCTGCAATGCCGCTGATACGTCTGAGTATGCGCAAGTATCCAGCTGTGGTCAATGCTATGGAGAGCCGCCACACAATGTACAACGACGAACTTAAATACGTTGCGGAAAGGGAGGCTGCAGGCGATGCTCTTGTTATCCGTCCCGAAGGTCCTATTCCTATAGGTCACGTATGCCATAACCCGGAACAAATGCAGCGTGCCTACGACATGGGACGCACCACAGGTGAGAAGTGGATTGACAGAATTATAGAGTTCTGGAAAAAGTAATATATGAATTCGAAAATCCGGAATTAGAAATTCGGGATTGAAATCGGGAAATCATTCTATAAAATTATAACCCTCTAACCTATAAAACCACAGGCACAAATAGAAGTTCCGCTTCCGGAAAATGCTTTTTAAGATACTGTGCAACGTACCTTTTAGTATCTTGTGCAATTATCTTGTCACTATCAAGGTGAGTGCTGTAAAGAACGTATTTTACGGGAATATTTCTGTGTTCCAATGCCTCTAATGAGAGAATTGTGTGGTTAATAGAACCGAGTTTGGAGTTAGTAACGAGTGCAACGGGAAGTTTACGGCTTGACACGTAATCTATGGTCATGTAGTCGTCTGTAATGGGCACCATTAATCCGCCCGCACCTTCTATGAGGACAACATCGTAGCGAGACGCAAGTATTTCCGATGAACGGTCAACGATGCTCAAGTCAATCTGCCTGCCGTCTTTCTGCGCTGCTAATTGGGCAGATGCAGGGTAAGTGAAGATTATAGGAGCCGTAGTATGGTCCAAATCCTCGGGAAGAAGAGAAATACCCATGAGTTCTCTGTGGCGAGTAATATCTTCCGAGAAATCCACGTTACCTGTCTGTATAAACTTTTGTGTGACGACGCTTTTGCCTTGTGCCATAAATTGCTTTGCAAGCCAAGCGGTAGCGTACGTCTTGCCGGCATCGGTGTCTATGCCTGTGATAAATATTTTTTCTCCGTTCATAATTTTCTGATTATTAAGTAGATATACTTATAGGTCAAATGCGGTGACATATCGAGTCGCTTAATCAATTCCGTCATTTGGGAGTATGAGAGAGGAGTGTAATTAAGTGCGTTTACTCCTGTATCTTTTATATGTTTTAATAGCGATTTTCCGTTTTCAAAAGTGCATACGTCACTGTCTTCCACGGTCAGTTCAGTCTTCAAGGTTTCAGGCAGCATAGCCGTGTATTGTGAAAGTGTGTAATAGTCCAGTGTACGACCTGCTACGTCTGCAATCTCTGCGTAATTACCCGATACGAAAGTTGAAATTGCAGCAATCCCACCCGTTCTCAGCACTCTGTTCAGATTAAAGAAAAATCTGCGCGGCGATTCGAACCATTGTATTGTAGATGAAGATATTACGGCATCAAACGAATTGTCTTCCACTGCCGACAAGTATTCTTCAGCATCGGCAGAAACAACTTTTATTTTATCTCCGCCTTCAATATCTCTTATAGTGGCTTCTATATCTTCGTAAGGCGCAATATCCACGAGCGTAAGGCGTGATAAGTCTACCCTGTCGGTATAAGTCTTTGTCATCAAACCTGTCCCGGACCCTATCTCAAGTATATCTTTATTATTAACATCTTGAAAACGTATCCAATACGAATATAGTGTCTCAGCAATTTTCTTCTGCACGTATGCAGAGCCCTCGTAGCTGCCTTTGCTGCGAGAAAAGCTTTTAGCGATAAGCGTTTTATCCGGTATTTCCGTATCTATAATCCTTTGGAAGTCCGGAAGGTGAGCATCGTCGGTGCGCTTTATCATAAATCCTTCCCACGCTTTTTCCTGATTTGCAGGAGGGATAATAGCATCATTGGCAGCAATAAATACCTTATCCCACATCTTATTCGGAGAGCTGCTCCTAAGGGTGGCATACGCTGCAAGGTCATCTTTAAGCGACTGCACATCTCGCTCGGGAAGGTGCGACATAAAGTATCCCCGAAGTGGAGAACGCCCTGCTGCCGATGAATAAAATCTCCGCATATTTTCCGCTGAAATAGAGCGTAATGTTATGGCGAATACGTGTTTAGGAATACCTGTCAGGTTATCCACAGGCGTTACCGTCCCGTTGACCGCTATTCTGAGTGATTCTCTGTCAGATATCAGCGAGTCTGCCGATACCACTCCGTAGGACCATGCAATGACTGCGGTAGTCTTATATCGTGAGAGCAAATCGGCATATATGCGCGGAGTATCCGCATCAGGTATTCCCCATGCAAGTACTATGTCGCTACCCGCCTTTTTCAGGTGCAGAAATGGAGTAGAGTCCATTCCCCAACCGAGGAAAATGAGAATCAGCGAGGTATTACTGTCTGTATTATTTATTTTTTGAAAATACATTTAAGTGCGTTGTCTAACTTGTCAATGTCTGCATCTGTCATAGATGCAGAAAGGCTGAAACGAATACGTTCCGTGCCTGCCGGAACTGTTGGAGTACGTATAGGGAGAGCTACGATGCTTTGTTCACGCAATTTGTGTGAAATTTCCACTGCAAGTGCCGCATCACCTACTATAAGTGCTTGTATATGACTATCGGAACAGCAATCGGCAGAGTATTTTGCCAATATATCGTGTAATTTGACAGATAAGTGCTTTAGATGGTCACGCTCTGCGTCCATCGTTGCCATTTTTTCAACCATCAGGCGGCTCCACTCTGCTTGGAGCGGTGAAATGGCAGTAGAGAAAATAAAACTGCGAGACTTATTAATCAGGTAATCCTTTATTTCCTGCGATACTGCTGCAAATGCTCCGTAAGAAGCAAGTGCCTTGCCGAACGTACCTATAATCACGTCTATTTCTTCAGGTGCGCTGCTGCTCATGGAAAGTCCTCTGCCGCCTTGTCCTTCAGCGCCGAAAGAGTGCGCTTCGTCAACATAAAGGAGTACGTTCCCGTACTTCCTTTTAATAGCGATAAGAGTTTCAATATCCGCAACGTCTCCGTCCATACTGTAGCGGCTTTCCACTATTACGAGAACACGCTTTGCCGCAGGTATCTGTGCCACGAGCCGTTCAAGTTCCGCAAAGTCATTGTGAGGAAATCTCTGGAACTTGGCTCTGGAGAGGATAATACCGTCTATAATGGAAGCGTGGACGAGTTTGTCTGCTACTATCACGGTGTCCCTGTCAGCTAATGCGGATACTACACCGGTGTTTGCGTGATAACCGCTGTTAAAGAGCAATACAGGGCGATGAAATATTTCGGATAAACGAGTTTCAAGTGCTTCGTACGGCTTCTGACAAGCAGAGAGGAGACGTGATGCAACAGAGGTCATCGGCATTGTCAGCAGGCTCGGATTGTCTTTGACAAAGTCGTTGAGACAATATTTACTAAGCCCGAGGTAATCGTTGCTTGAAAGGTCAATAAGTCCGGAATCAAGTCTGTCATCAGGGCATTGACGGAAGTTACCCGTGCTTCTGAGTGAATCCAGCGTCTTAGAGTATTCCATATCAGAGAGTTTTAACGATTTCAAGCATCTGAGCGATCAGGAAGGTCAGTTCTGAATCCGAAATTATGTACGGCGGCATAATATATACGTTTCTTCCGAATGGTCGTACCCATATTCCTCGCTCTACACACTGCTTTTGGAACGCACCCACATCTACCGGCTCTTTCATTTCAACTACACCGATGGCACCGAGCGTTCTTACGTCTTTGACGTTATCGTAAGTCTTTGCAGGGGCAAGTTTCTCGGTCATGATGCGATTTATATTACCTATTACGTCTGCCATATTCTGCTCGTTAAGCATCTTAATGGACTCAATCGCTATGGCACAGGCAAGAGGATTCCCCATAAACGTAGGACCATGCATAAGCACTCCGGCTTCACCTTTTGAAATGGTGTCGGCTACATCTTTAGTGGTAAGGACTGCGCTCGATGTAAGGTAACCTGCCGTAAGCCCTTTACCGATAGTCATAATGTCCGGCTCTACTCCTGCGTATTCCCAAGCGAACTTTTTGCCTGTTCTCCAGAAGCCTGTGGCAATCTCGTCAAAGATAAGGTAAACATCGTACTCATCGCAGAGTTTTCTCGCTTCTACGAGGTACTGCGGGTGGTAGAACCACATTCCTCCTGCACCTTGTACTACAGGTTCGAGAATCATAGCGGCTATTTCATCGTGATGCTGTTCGAGACATTCACGGAGCGGGTTCATTATTGTCCCGTCCCATTGGTCTGTGGGACGGATAGACGGCTGTGGGACAAAGTAGCGAATTGGCAATGCCGTGCCGAATGCACCGTGCATACCTGTTACGGGGTCGCACACACTCATAGCATTCCAAGTGTCACCGTGGTAACCGGAGCGGATAGTGACAAAGTTCGTTTTCTTATGGCTGCCTGTCTTTGATACTGCTGCCTGAACAGCCATTTTCATAGCCACTTCGATTGCAACGGAACCGCTGTCGGCATAAAAAATATTATTCATTGAGGGTGGTGCCATAGCAAGCAGCAATTTGCCGAGTTCTATTGCCGGTTCATGTGTAAAGCCGCCGAACATGACGTGTGACATCTTGCTTAGTTGTCGGTCAATAGCAGCATTAATTCTTTCATTATTGTAGCCGTGTATTTCAGCCCACCAGGAAGACATACCGTCAACGAGGTCTGTGCCATCGGCAAGATATATGTGTACGCCTTTAGCGTGGTCAACTTTATAAGTAGGAAGCGGATTTATTGTAGAAGTATATGGGTGCCACAAGTGTTCTCTATCCCATTGATCATGAACGCTGTTTGCATCGCTTTTAATTGTATCTATTGACATTGGTATAGTATATTGCGTTTGATAAGACAAAGTTACGGCTTTTTAAGTTAATAGTCAAATAAAATGGCGAGGCAACTGCTGTCACCCCGCCACTTTTAGCAATATTTGATATTTAACTATTCGTAAACGAATGTCATATCGTCGATGTACATTACAGAGTTACCGCCTACGAAGTAGTCACCGTCTTTACTTGCCGAGCAAACTATCATCAAGTTTGATGGGATAACGTTTGTCTTCTTGTAGTCAAGAGGTATTGTTACTTCGATAAGTCCTTCGCCTGAAGTTGCTTCCGTGAAGATTTTTTCACCGTAAGCGATTACGTTGCTTGCGTTCTTGTCAAATAATTGACGTGTTGAAGCCTTTGTCTTAACGATTACAGGGAATGAGTAGCTGTTGTAGCTTTGTGTAGTGCCGTCAAGGAGTGCAAGGTAGATAATACCTTTATCCTTATCACCTTTTGCCACACCCGGCACGTCACCGCTTGTGTATGCTACTGTACCCGGAGTATATTTAACGTAAACTTTAAGTGCAGCCGGACGTGATGTGAACGGACGACCCCAACCGAGGACACCGTCTGTACCTTCTGTATTGAGGTATTTACCTACGAAGGCATTTCCTGCTGCGAACTTACCGATAGAACCGATACCCACGAATTGTGATTGAAGTTTCGCAGAGTAATTACCACCATGCTTGATTGCAGATTCCGGTTGAGTGATATTCTTGTTCATTGTAGCGGAACCGTGGTTACCTGAATCCCAGAACATTGAGGATTCGTCTGCTGCGAGGAGATAAGCCTTACCTAAGGTGTTCCAGGTCTCGAAGTCACCGTTAGGAATAGTAGCTGCCGCCTGTGTAGTAAACGATTTGACGTCTGATGATTCATAGCCGTCGCATGCTGTGACGTATTCGTATTTAGTACCCGGTGTCAAGCCTGTTACTTGTGCCGAGAACGTATTACCTGACACTGTTGCAGCAACTGTTATCCATGAGCTTGCACCTGCTTTACGATACTTGAATGCAGGATTTGCTGCATCAGATTTCAAGAGGTTGCCGCGGAGTGTGACAGATGTAGGCCATACTTCGTAGTCTATAGTGGCGTTTGCGGAAACTGATGCGTTCGAAACGAGTATCTTAAGGTCTTTTGAAGTGAACTTGCCGTTTTTGTCTGTAGCCTTGAAGTTAAACGCGTGTTCTCCTTCAGCAAGTGCAGCGGTGAGTGTCTCCTCAAAGTTTACCTTGAGTGTAGAGAGGTCGTTTTCCGCATCGTAAGTATAGATGAAGTCAAGACCCTTGGCATCAAGGCTGTTCTTGACATCGTCAGTCATATTAAGAAGGTCAACATCGTTGCCTGAAATTGCAAGCAATGAAGCCAAATCGGCTGACGCAAGGATTACGGACTTGAGTTCGGTAGCACCTGCCACGATTACTGAATAGCGACCTACGTTACCTGCTTCGCCTACAATCTGTTGGTCAATATCAAAGTTGTAACCTGAGATTTGCGGAGCGGAGACGATAGTGATTTCGTCTTCAATAACCACTTCAGTATCATCAACCTCAATAGTAAGGTATCCGCCGCCTACTGATGATGAAGAAGATGTGTACTTAACGTTGAGTACGTACTGGTGTGCAGGCTGAACATTCTCAATAACGCCTTCTTTAACAAATGCATTACCTTTGAAGTCCTTACCTTCAAGTTTCCAAGCAAGGTTTTTGTCCGTAGAAGGCATCATGAATGAACCTACACGGCTGTCTTTACCCTCAAATATAAGTGAACCGCGGTCATGGCTCACAGTCATTTTATAGTCACTGAGTGCTTCATCTACTGATGCTGCATAGTTAACTGATGCGAGTACGTTAGCGATTTTGCATTGGAGATTAACAGTGACATCGCCTGATGTAACAGTAAATTCCTGGCGACCTTTGTAATAGCGTGCGTCCCAAGATGCAGAAACCGAGTCACCTGCCCATGCTTCTGCGATGTAGCGTCCGCCTACGAGTTTAATTCCGTCAGCCGGAACGTTGTTGATACCTTCGTACTTGCGTACAAGACCTTTTTCGCTTGAAATCCATACAATGCAAGACGAAGCAAGGTCTTCACTTGCGTCACGTGACACTACTTTTACGTCAGAACTGATGGCGGTGTTGATAAACACTCTGCCTTCACCTCTAAATTCGTCTTTATCTTCAGAGCAACTGCTGAGAAGGGTGATTACCGGCATTGCCAGTAAAGCACCGTAAAATAATATCTTTTTCATAACGCTTATTGTACTACAAAGGTTAATGTTTTGACTACTTGAACGTTATTAGCATCGGTAGCAGTAAGTTTGAACTTGTGTGTACCTTGATAAATGTTCAAGAGCGGCACGAACTGTGTGATGTCGAATACGATGTCTTTCTGTCCGATTACTTTATCTCCTACAGGGAAACCGAAACTGTCACGAAGGGCTTCTTCAAGTGAACCCGGATATGCGAGGTCAAACTTGGCTGCAAGTCCTACTCCTTGAAGCATTTCGTCTGTAAGATCGTTTGAAATGATTTCCACGATAAGGTGTGCGAGTCCTGCTTCACTGTGAATATTAACAATGTAATTAACGCCTTCTGCAGGTGTGTTTACTTCGTCAAAACTCAATGTTTCGCTTGTGAATGTGATTGGGTCAACGCCAGGTTCCGGTTTTGGTTCAGGTTCCGGATCAGGATCTTTCGGGTCTTCTTTACCCGGACGGTCACCCGGAATAACGTCTTCACCTGTAGTAACATCATTGTTAAGGTCTTCAACTACTACGTCAGTGTCAACATTGATGCCTTCACCCGGATTGATAGTACCTGTTTCATCAGGAGTAACAGGCTTAGTACCTTTAAGTTTGTAAGTGATGATACGGTGTTGTCCTGCTTCTACGTCAGTGTAAGTATTGACAACAGTTTCGTAGTAACCGCTGACAGTACCTGTGAGAGTTGCTACAAGAGTAGAGCTGCCTTCGATTGCTTCAAAGTATCCTGAACGAGTTTCGTCTTTAGTAAAGATGAGTGAGCCTTCGTCGTTCGCTACGACAACCACCTTAACATCGTCGCCGAGGTAAGGAACAATACTTGAGTCAAACTTGATGCTGACTTTGATGTTAGAAAGAACGCACTTGATAACGCCTATATCCGTAATTTTGGAATCTTGGATTGAGAACGTCTTTGTACCGAGGAAATAAGGTTTGTCCCATGCTGCTTTTTCTACGTTGTGGGACTTAACGGTGATTTTGTAGTCACCTACAGGGAGTGTGAAAATTTCCGGCATTTCAGAATATTTCCATTCTGCTGCAACGGAATTTTTTGCATCATAGATAGTGACGATGTAGTCAGATAAGTCAACGGCAAGACGTGATATTACTTGCTCGGCATTTGAAACTTCAACTCCCATTGAAGTCAACGATACCTGACCATTCTTGTCACTATTCGGCTGCGGATTCCAACCTTCGTTGCAAGACGAAAGAGTTATCGCAGCAAATATGAAAGTAATTAAGGATAATATCTTAGTTTTCATAAATTTTGTGAATTATTAGTAGTTAAGGGTAACGTCATCAATGTAAAGTTGCGACCCGAGGTACTTGCCATCGCTAAGATTGCCGAAATTCGGCTTGCTGAGGTTGTCGTCACTGATTGTCTGACATGCAGAATTACCTGATGAACGGAAAATGACACAGATTGTGGCTGCTTTCGCTGCATCTTCTTTGTAAGTCAACGGGATAGTCACGCTTGTGTAAGAGCCTGCAGCTGAAAGGTTCTTAGTGCCTGATGCAATAACGTTTCCGCTTGCATCTTTGACCCATGCTTCGGCATAGCCGTAGTCTGCAGAGTTCTTTGCAGTGTACTTGTAGCTGAATTTAAGTGCATCGGGACGGCAGTCGAAACTTACGCCGTAGTTAACACTTTCACTCTTGGAAGCAGGAGAACTGCCTAAGTGTAGAGAGCCTACGGTGATGTTTTTGCAGTTGCTGATAGAACCTGCGGCTGAGTTATCACCACCCCAACCTACCGTACTGATAACTGCTGCGTAAGTTCCGCTTGCCTTATCGGTAGTGCGGTCTGTGCCTGAGATAGCGCAGTATGCACAGCCGTTACGATTAAATGCGTTTGTGCTGCTGCCACCTTCTGATGTTGTAAGTTTGTTCATCGTACCCCAGATTGAACTTGAAGAACTGCCAAGGTATGAAGTCCACCAATATTTGGTCTTACCTGCGACGATTTCCCAAGTTTCCATATCGGAGTTTGCGAGTTGAGAACCTTTTTCAGTAGTAACTGTTACGGACTTTGATTTTTTGCCACCTGCTTCTGCGTAGAGTGTGTAAGTGGTGTTAGGATTGAGTCCTGTTGCTACAATCAGGTTACCCTTTACGGTCGTAGTTGCTTCACTGAAGTTTGTACCGTCAGTAGAGACAAAAAGTTTTGCGGAGGCTGCCACTTCAGCATTTCTACCATCTGAAGAAGTAAGTCTTACTGCAGCGCGCTTAGAAAAAGTGTTTGCAGTAGATGCCTCTACGTCAATGTTCGGTGTTTCGCGTGTTACGTCAACAGTTTCGCTTTCGTATGCTCCGTAAGCGGCACGGATAGTGAATGTGCTGACGTTTGCCGGAACTTCAAGTACTACCTTATACGTATTTGCAGCAGTTTCAGTAGCGGACTTGATAGTGAGTGCTGTCCATGTGCCGCGTTCGTTCTTGTAAGAGAACACTACGTTGTCCTTAAGGTTAGCACCGTTATAAGAAACTGTCAAGCTAAGTTCTGTAGCACCTGCAGCGAGAGTAGTGCCCTGTGTGATAGCAAGTTGTATCTGTTTTGTTTCAACTTTCAGAACTGTTGTTTCAGTAGTTTTACCGAAGAGGTCAGTAACTGTCACTTCAAATGTTGAAACAGGATTTTCTGCTACGTATCCTATTTTGCCGATAACATTTGTGAAGTCAATTATAGCCCATTTATCTACCTGCTTGTAAAGTCCTTTCACGTTCAGTCCTAATGCGTTAAGGATTGTTTGGTACTCGGCAGATGCACCTACGAGATTAAGTTCTGCAGGCCAACCTTGCTGGAGAAGTGACTTTGAAGTAGTCTTGAGAGTAACAGTGCTGATGCCGGCAAGAGCCTTGACATTCATCTTTAATGCCTGTGAAGGTACTGCTCCGTCAACGAAAGACTGTGCAACGCCGTTTTCAAATCCTTCTGTAAGAACTACCGGAGGTTCTACGGAAGATATATCCTGACTAAGGTCAATAGTGACATCTTCCTGCTCGATAGAGTCATCGAATGTGATTACGAGGAATGCTTTACCTGAAGTGTTAGTCAAGTTGAAGTTAACTCTGTAATGGTGTTTTGCTTCTGCATTGAACGCTGCAGGCTTAACAGTCTCGGTTGTGCCGTTAGGCTTGGTGTAAGTAACTGCCACTTGTACTGAACCCGGTGTAACATACACAGGACGAGTTTCTGTAGGAGCATAATATATGCCGTTACCTGAAACTGAAGTAACAGTAGCACTGTAAGAGTCCATATATGACTTGAAACTATCAGAGTAAGTCACTGTCACCATAGAGTTTGCAAGACTTGCCGTAAGAGATACAGGAGTTTCCTTGTTTTCTCTGACAGTCAAAGTTGTAGAACCATAGTAATACGGTTTTTCAAAGCCTTCTTCTGAAGAATTGCCGTAAAACGCTTCGAGAGTATAATTACCGATTTTGAATTTCTCCTCAGAAGAGAAGTCGGCAACTTTAGCCCATGACTTCATAAAAGTGCCGTCTGACGATGTAAGTCGCAGTCCGAGGTCGTCAACGGTGATATCACCGGCTGCTCTTCCTCCGCCATTACTTGCAGATAGCACTTCAGAGTCAAGATTAACGACAGGATAGAAAGTGCCTTCACCTTCTCCCGTCAATATGCCATTACTGTCACCACAACTCGCTAATAGCAGTGATGCTGACATAATGCCATAAAACATCGTTTTTTTCATAACTCTTTTCGTTAATTTTATTATTATTTTGAATTTATGTTCTGATAGTTTGTGTGTGTCAAAAAAGACACATATTCGTGCAAAATTACGATTTTTTTTCTTAAATCGTTCATTTATTGGAATTTTTCTTCTTTTTGGTCAAATTTTTCTCCTTTTCGGCGAGTATTAAATTGCAGAATGGATATTTATAACACAGAGAAAGGGTGAAAGAAATACGATATTTCACCCTTTAAAACTTGTCCCATTGTCCCACTGTCTCACGTCTGTCTCGTGGGACAAACGAGA
>SAMEA104315426__coassemble_794_pt1 | contig 13718 bp, 10 predicted proteins | sample SAMEA104315426__metabat2_low_PE_027 | metagenome-assembled genome bin SAMEA104315426 (sample SAMEA104315426) | gut metagenome | biome: Monkey gut; feature: monkey-associated habitat; material: faeces | place: China | collected 2013 | reverse complement strand
TATTTAGTGCCAATTATTTACAATTATTTTTCAGAGCCAAACTGTCAAACACCCGTCTTATTTTCAGCAAATTGCACATTTACAGCAAAACGTGCAAAAGTATAAATATTACAAAAACATTGCAACATTGTAGTTTATTATTCGTACCTTTGCAGTGAATTTTGTGACAAAACGAAAAAAATTTTAATATGAAGAATATACTTACCACTCTGATATCAGAGCATGTAAAGCAGAATCCGGACAGAGTGGCTTTTAAATACAAACAGTTTCCGGGTGGAACGGAATGGACTCCTACTACTTGGAAGCAATTCAGCGAGAATGTAAATAATTTAGCACTTCGACTTGTAGATAACGGGATTGGCGTGCAAGACACAATCGCAATATTCTCAGCAAATCGTCCTGAAATACTATATTCTGATTTTGCAGCATTTTCAATCCGCGCAATTTCAGTATCAATATATGCAACAAGCAGTGCAGACCAGGTAAAATACATTATTAACGACAGTAAGGCAAAACTACTGTTCGTTGGGAATGAAGCCCAATACAAAATTGCTCGCAGTGTGGCAGATAAAATGCCGGGATTGAAAGCAATTATCGCATTTGATGACATAGCAGTGAAAAACGGCGATTACACTTTCAGCCAATTCACAAAACTTGCTGTAAAAGGCGGAATTGCGGAAGAAGTGACAAAGCGCACATCTGAAGCAGTACCTGAAGATATTGCAACTCTCATTTACACCTCAGGCACAACAGGAGAACCTAAAGGAGCTATCCTCGCCCACTCAAACTTTGACGCAGCCCTCGAAATCCACCAAAAAGTATTACCCATCAAGGAAGATTGGACTTCAATTTCATTCCTGCCAATGAGCCATATATTTGAAAAAGCATGGACTTACTTGTGCCTTTCAATGGGAATGCAAGTATGGGTAAACAATAATCCTAAAGACATTGCAAAATCACTCCGCGAGACTCGCCCGAACTGTATGTGCTCCGTACCGAGATTTTGGGAAAAGGCTTACGCAACAATTACAGATAAGATGAGTGTAATGCCGTGGTACAAAAAGACATTCGTAAAATACGCATTACATATCGGTCACCGCAGAAATATAGAGTACGCAGCAAAAGGACTTAAAGTACCGTTCCTGCTTGAGAAGCAATACCAATTCCTGAACAAAAGGATATTTATGCCGCTAAGGAAAGTAATGGGTATAGAAAACGGATATTTCTTTCCAACAGCCGGAGCCCCCCTAAGTGCTAACATCACAGAATTTTTCCACTCAATAGGCGTAAATATCATCATAGGCTACGGACTGTCAGAAACAACCGCGACAGTATCCTTCTACCCTACTGAAAACTGGCAACTCGGCACAGTGGGACAACCTCTTCCGATTTACAAAATACGCATCGGCGAAAATAACGAAATTCAAGTGAAGAGCCCGACCGTAATGCAAGGCTATTTTAACAAGCCTGAAGAAACTAAGAAAGCATTCACGGAAGACGGTTGGTTCAAAACCGGTGATGCAGGAAAATTAGACCCTGAAACCGGTGCAATAACACTTACCGAACGACTTAAAGACCTATTCAAGACTTCAAACGGCAAATACATCGCACCGCAAGCACTTGAGACGCTTTTAGGCGAAGACAAATTCATAGAGCAAGTAGCGATAATAGCTGATAAGCGCAAATACGTCACCGCACTTATCACACCGGCATTTGAAGCACTTACGGAGTACGCTCAGAAGAAAAAAATTCAATACAAGAGCATTGAAGACCTCGTAAAAAACAGTGAAATAATCAAGATGATGCAGCAACGAATAGATGACATTCAGAAAGGCTTTGCATCATTCGAGCAAATAAAAAAATTCACTATCATACCACGAGAATTTTCAATGGAACTCGGAGAACTGACAAATACTCTTAAAATCCGCAGAACTATCATAAATTCACATTTTGCCGGTGAAATTGAGGCAATGTACGTATAATATCGCTTTTTTCTTGCTAAAAAGAGTAAAAATAACTAACTTTGGCGGACTAAAAGCGTTTATACATCGTGAAGCGAATACTAATAATATTATCCATTTTCATCACAGCTATCATCGCATCGTACGCAGGTGAGTCACGGCCGTGGGAAGATGCTTCACGCCCTAATGAAAGCAGAGAACAGATTCGTGACGGAATTGACGGCGAGGAAATAGAGATTACCGTGAGGGACGGCTGGGTATATGTAACGACTCAAAAGCCTGTCACAGTAAAAATCTTCACTATCCTCGGGCAGCTCATCACGTCCGAAACAATTCGTCCCGGCACTAAAAGAATCCACATATCCTCACGAGGAATATACATTCTACGCGCCGGCACTGTTACTCGCAGAATTACGATATAACATTGCAATAACTATTTCACACAGACAATGCTACACAAACACTTAAAAGGACTCACGGACGAAGAAGTCTTGGAAAGTAGAAAAAAGTATGGCAACAACGTTCTCACGCCCGTACCTAAAGAGTCCCTTTGGAAACAATTTTTACAAAAGTTTTCCGACCCTCTGATAATAATACTCCTCGTAGCAGGTTTTTTATCTATCGGTATCTCCTTTTACGAATACTTCGGGATAGGCAAAGGGCTAAACACATTTTTTGAACCGGTAGGTATATTCGTGGCAATACTCCTTGCCACAGGTCTTGCATTCTACTTTGAGATGCGAGCCGAAAAAGAATTTGAACTGCTCAACAAGGTAAATGATGATGAACTCGTAAAAGTTATCCGAAACAGCCAATACGTACAAATACCAAAGAAAGATATTGTAACCGGTGATATAGTAATTCTTGAGACAGGTGAAGAAGTCCCGGCAGACGGTGAACTGCTCTACACCACATCAATGAGCATAGACGAGTCAACACTTACCGGTGAACCGATATGCCACAAGACCACTGACCCCGAATGTTTTGACACGGAAGCCACCTTCCCTTCAAACTTTGCTCTTAGAGGAACAAAAGTTGTGGAAGGACACGGAGTGATGAAAGTAACTGCAGTTGGTGACCATACGGAAAACGGAAAAGTGTTCACTGCATCACAGATTGAAGACGATAGCGTTAAAACGCCTCTTACCGAGCAACTTGACAAACTCGGCAAGACAATTTCAAAAATAACATACGTCATAGCTATAGTAATCATAGTGTGCAGAATGCACTTATTTTTATCAGCCGACCCGGACATATCCTTGATAGATATCGTTGACTATCTGCTGAACTCATTCATGATAGCAGTAGCATTAATAGTAGTGGCAGTGCCGGAAGGCTTACCAATGGCAGTAACACTCTCGCTTGCTTACAGTATGAGACGTATGCTGAAGACAAATAACCTCGTAAGAAAACTTCACGCTTGCGAGACTATGGGTGCCACCACCGTGATATGCACGGATAAGACCGGAACTCTGACTCAAAACAGAATGCAAGTGGCAGACACGCATTTCCTTATAGACCGGGATTCAGACATTATTCCTCTGAGCATAGCCGCTAACTCCACTGCACAATTATCACTAAAAGACGGCGTGACGGAAGTGATAGGCAACCCTACGGAAGGAGCATTACTGCTTTGGCTTAAAGATAAAGGCATTGACTATAATTCCATCAAAGAAAACATCACTACTGTTCAGGAATTACCGTTCAGCACTGAAAGGAAATACATGGCAACAGTGGTCCGTACCGCTGACAATACTACTGTATTACTCGTCAAAGGCGCACCGGAAATAGTGTATGCAATGTGCAACTCAACCGGCATAGATGCCGACAACCTTAAAAAAGAACTTCACGGCTATCAATCGCAGGGCAAGCGCACACTCGCATTTGCATATAAGACTGTCAATGACGGCGAAATGCCGATAAATGACAGCAAAGTGACAGACAAAGACTTGACTTTCATCGGCATAGCTGCCATTTCCGACCCTGTACGCAAGGAAGTTCCGGCAGCCATAGAAGAATGTACTGACGCCGGAATTAAAATCAAAATAGTGACAGGCGATACACCACTCACAGCTAAAGAAATAGGACGCCAAATAGGACTATGGAAAGATAGCGACGATGAGCGAAACATCATCACCGGACCTGAATTCGAAGCACTCAGCGATGAAGAACTTCTTGAACGTGTTCTTGACATAAAAATAATAGCAAGAGCGCGCCCTATGGATAAAAAACGTCTTGTAGAAGCTTTGCAGCGAAAAGGCGAAGTAGTGGCTGTGACAGGCGACGGAACAAACGACGCACCGGCACTTAAAACGGCTCATGTAGGGCTGTCAATGGGCGACGGCACAAGCGTTGCAAAAGAAGCATCAGACATCACAATTCTGGATAACTCCTTCTCATCAATAGGCAGAGCCGTAATGTGGGGACGGTCACTATTCAAAAACATACAACGGTTTATACTATTCCAACTCACGGTAAACGTAGTAGCGTGCCTGACAGTGTTCGCAGGAGCATTGATGGGAACTGAATCACCGCTCACAGTCACTCAAATGCTTTGGGTAAACCTGATAATGGACACTTTTGCGGCAATGGCACTTGCATCACTGCCTCCAAGCGAAAGCGTGATGAAAGACAAGCCGCGAAACAGAAAATCGTTTATAATAGACAAGAGTATGCGGATAGACATACTCGGAACCGGAATTATAATGTTCGGAGTGTTACTCTCGCTGCTTTATATCTTTGAGAACTACGATATTACGAGCCTTACGACCCTGTTTGACTTCAAAGAACAGATAAAGGGTGCACCGAGATTGTCACCGTACGAGATGTCATTATTCTTCACAATCTTCGTATTTATGCAACTGTGGAATATGTTTAACGCTCGCGCTTACAGCCTTAAAGGCAGTGCATTAAACCTCACGGACTGCGGAGAATTCTGCTTGATATCGGCAGCCGTATTTGTAGGACAAATACTAATCATCACAGTAGGCGGAGCATTTTTCAACGTAGTACCTCTGACAATACAAGATTGGATACTAATAATAGCAGGAACGTCTTCAATTCTCTGGATAGGAGAAATAATCCGTCTATTCAAGAGATAGTTTTTCTTGGCACTTAATGAAAAAAGACGTAACTTTGCAATAACACTAATTACGGAATATTTTTCATGAAACACTATCTCGTTACCGGTGGAGCCGGATTTATCGGTTCTAATTTTGTAAAATACCTCTTAAGCAAGTACGGCAATGATGTAAAAATCACTATACTTGACTGCCTTACATACGCCGGAAATCTGCTTACAATAAAAGATGAAATAGAACGCGAAAACGTAACATTCATTAAGGGCGATATACGCGATGCCAAACTTGTAAACAGACTTATCGCAGAATCCAATCCGGACTATATAGTAAACTTTGCTGCGGAAAGCCACGTGGACAGGAGTATTACCGGTCCGAGAATATTCGTGGAAACAAATGTGTTAGGCACACAGACTCTGCTTGATGCAGCAAGAAATGCTTGGGCTATGCCTGAAGGCGGATTTCAGCCCGGCAAAAAGTATTTACAAATAAGCACCGACGAAGTTTACGGAGCACTTGACATTGACTATACTGAAGCCAAGACACTAATACCCTCACCGGAAGCACAATCCGTGATAAGTCACCGAGACAGGATAATAAAATACGGCGACAATTTTTTCACAGAGAACTGTCCCCTATCACCGCGTTCCCCTTACTCCGCATCAAAAGCCTCCGCAGATATGCTTGTACTTGCTTATCATGAGACTTACGGCATGCCGGTAAACATCACCCGATGCTCTAACAACTATGGACCTTACCACTTTCCGGAAAAACTTATTCCACTGCTGATTAATAACATTTTGCACGGAAAAAAACTACCGGTTTACGGAAAAGGCGAAAATGTACGCGACTGGCTTTACGTCACAGACCATGCACGCGCAATAGACTTGGTGCTACGCAATGCACCGATAGGCGAAATATACAATATCGGCGGATTTAACGAACAGAAAAATATTGACATCGTTAAGACTGTGATAGAAATACTCCGAAAATTAATTTCAGAAAATTCGGAATACCTTAAACTATCCACTCTGACTCCGGAAGAAATAAATGAATCACTGATAACATACGTAACGGACCGTCCGGGACACGACTTAAGATACGCTATTGACCCGTCAAAAATAGCATCTCAACTCTGTTGGGTACCCGAGACACCATTCAAAGACGGTATAGTCAAAACCGTCAAATGGTACCTTGACCACAATGAATGGACTGAAAACGTCACGTCCGGTGCTTACCAGAAGTATTACGAAGAAGCATACGGAAACAGATAGATTTCACAATAGTATTACAATTTTTTCACTTCAATAATATGAAAGGAATTGTTCTCGCCGGCGGCTCCGGCACAAGACTTTATCCCGTGACAATGGGAATATCCAAGCAATTAGTGCCAATCTATGACAAGCCGATGATATACTATCCCATATCCGTGCTTATGCTCGCAGGAATACGTGAAATACTCATCATTTCCACGCCACAGGATTTACCGGGATTTCGTCGTCTTCTCGGCGACGGCAAAAGGTTCGGAGTAACATTTTCTTACGCTGAACAGCCTCGACCTGAAGGACTTGCACAAGCATTTATCATAGGAAAAGAATTTATCGGCAATGATGATGTATGCCTCGTGCTTGGAGATAATATTTTCTACGGACAAGGGTTCACTCAGATGCTTGACAGAGCCGTAAGCAATGCCCGAGAAAAAGGAGAAGCCACAATTTTTGCATATCCCGTAAAGGACCCGCAAAGATTCGGTGTAGTGGAACTTGACTCTGAGCATAAAGCAATTTCAATAGAAGAAAAGCCGAAACAGCCGAAATCAAATCTTGCCGTAGTAGGACTATATTTTTACCCTAATGAGGTGGTCAACGTTGCACCTGAAATAAAGCCATCAGCACGCGGAGAACTTGAAATCACAACAGTAAACGAAGTGTTTATGAATAAAGGCGCACTTGACGTGGAATGTTTCGGACGCGGATTCGCATGGCTCGACACGGGGACAGTGGATTCGCTGATGGAAGCATCTTCATTCATAGAAGCAATACAAAAACGCCAAGGCTTTTACGTTGCAGCACTTGAAGAAGTGGCATTCAGAAGAAATTTCATCACTGCCGGCGAATTGAAAGCCGCTGCCCGAAACTTAATAAATACAGAGTACGGTCAATACCTTGATGCATTGGCTAACAGACACTTGAATAATGAAATACGATAAACCTACTATAATCCAATTACCGAAGATATGTGACCCTCGCGGCAATCTTTCATTTATCCAAAACGGCAGCCAGCTACCTTTTGATATAGCTCGTTGCTACTGGATATACGACGTACCGGGCGGTAAACTTCGAGACCCGCATGCCTTCCGACAGCAGGAACAACTCATAGTATCCATGGCAGGGTGCTTTGACGTGGTTGTAACGGCTATTGACGGTTCAAGTCAGAGATTTCGCCTTGACAGGTCGTATTACGGACTTTACATTCCGCCTATGACATGGAGAGGCGTAGATAACTTTTCCACAAACTCCGTAGCGATGGTGCTATCCTCCACAACGTATATGCCGGAAGACTATATAGACGATTTTGAAACGTATAAAATGCTTTGTGAAAATGGAAAAGAGTGATGCACATACACTATCATTAATTTCCGACTGTCGAATAGTGGAACTGAGCAGAAACCGCCACGTAAACGGTTCACTGACAGCCGTGGAAAACAATGCCGACTCACTTTTCCATATCAAGCGAGTGTTTTATCTCTACGACGTACCCGGCGATTCCGAGCGAGGAGGACATTCCCACTTTGAAGCACAAGAACTTATAATAGCCCTTAGCGGAAGTTTTGACGTGACCCTCAGCGATGGTCACACCACGAAGACTTTTACACTAAATCGCCCTTACAAAGCATTGTACATACCTGCCGGTATTTGGCGCAGCCTTGATAACTTTTCATCAGGGTCGGTGTGCCTCGTACTCACATCAGAACTCTTTGAAGAAAGTGACTACGTCAGAGACTATGACCGTTTCCTAAAACTAACAGCCGTAAAGAAGAGATGAACAATATTCCGTTTCTAAATCTTGGAAAGGTGAATGAACCGTATTTTGAACGGTTTGCAGCAGCTACGGAGCGAATAATCCGTTCCGGGAGATACATCGGTGGCGAAGAATGTACATCTCTTGAAAAAAAACTTGCTGAAATAGTCGGTTGCAAATATTGTATAGGAGTGAGCAACGGACTTGATGCTCTCAAACTTATAATCGAGGGCTACAAAGCACTTGGCATCTTTCACACAGGTGATGAAATAATAGCACCAGCCAACACTTACGTCGCATCAATCCTCGCAATATCCGAAGCAGGACTCAAGCCAGTGCTTGTAGAGCCGGATATTGACACTATGAATATAGACAGTGCCAAAATCGAGGCTGCTATAACGGACCGTACACGAGGGATAATGACTGTACACCTTTACGGCAGGGTAGCTTACGACACCACAATGGCAGAAATTGCCAAGAAATACGGCTTAAAAATAATTGAAGATAATGCACAAGCCATAGGTGCTGTGTCAGAAATCCAAGGGACGAACTCCGACAAAACCGGAGGACTCGGTGATGCAGCCGCCTTCAGTTTTTATCCCACAAAGAATATCGGAGCTCTCGGCGATGCCGGTGCCGTCACCACTTCCGATAAAGACCTTGCAGATGCAGTGAGAGCGATAGCGAACTATGGTTCAGACAGACGTTACCATAATATTTATATCGGTTATAACTGCCGCCTTGACCCTATACAAGCTGCAATACTCAGCATTAAACTTGACGATTTAAAACAAATATCCGAGCACAGACAGGCTATTGCCGCAGTTTACGACAAAATAATCACTAATCCAATAGTCAAAAAGCCGGAAATACCGGCATTTGCCAAAAGTCACGTTTGGCATCAGTACGTGATACTTACGGAGAACCGTGATGAACTTCGCCAATTCCTGACAGAAAACGGCATAGGCAGTGATATAAACTACCCTACTCCTCCACATCTACAACCCTGCTACATTAACTCTCTCGGCAAGAAGCAATTCCCGATAGCGGAACAAATCTCTAAAATGTGTCTGTCACTGCCCATTTCAAATGTTATTGACGCAGATACGGCAGCAATAATAGCTAAGGTACTCAATAATTATTAAAATTGTTGTCCGATTAAAGGACTTCATGAAAAGGAAGGGGCATTAGAGGGCTAAAAAGGCTAAAGAGGGCTGCAATGCTTTACAAATAAATTAAGCGGATAAAGAAGCCGATATCAGCGATTTCATGGAAAAGTGTAGTTTTAGATGGGTAAATTTGATGGAAAAGTGTAATTTTGAAACGTTGTTTTTCATGGAAAAGTGTAGTTTTCCATTGCTTATTTCCTTGGAAAAGTGTATTTTTGCACAGTAAAATTTTATAGAAAAGTGTAAAACAATATGCTATACAGGAAAATAAGGACATATATAGAAGACCACTTGAAGTCCAAAGATGACAAAATTCTTTTAATAGAAGGAGCACGACAAATAGGTAAATCATACATTATCCGAGATGTCGGCAAACGCCTTTACAAGAATTATATAGAGATAAACTTCGTCATAGACAGTGAAGGTGAGAAAATATTCCAAAACGTTCATACGACAGAAGAATTTTATCTAAAGTTGAGTATGATTGGTGGTTCAAAATTGGATAAGTACGAGAACACATTAGTATTTATTGATGAAATACAACAGTACTCACAATTTTTAACGCTGATAAAGTTTCTTAGAGAAGAACACCGTTACAGATTTATATGCAGTGGCAGTCTCCTGGGCATTGCATTGAAAAGGACCGTGTCCGTACCGATTGGAAGCGTGATTCTTAAAAAGATGTATCAACTTGATTTTGAAGAATTTTTAATTGCAAATAATTTCGGTCAAGACGCCATTGACTATATGAGGAAATCATTTGAGATGAAGCAATCTTTACCCGGAGAAATACATGAAAAAGTTCTTACACTTTTCAAGCGGTATCTTCTTGTTGGTGGAATGCCTGCAGCAGTAAATGAATATTTGACAAGTCATAATATTGTCAAAGTAAGAGATGTGCAGGATTCTATCCGAATTTTATACGGCGTAGATGCTTCTCGTTATGAGGAAGAGTCTGCAAAAAAATTATATATACGCCGCATATACGATATGATACCTTCACAAATGGAAAATAAAAAGAAGAGAATCGTGGCAAAGGCAATACAAAACAAGACCGGAGACAGATTCAGCAATTATATTGAGGAATTTGAATATCTGATTAATTCAGGTATTTCCATTGCATCAATAGCCATTAGTAATCCGAAATATCCATTAGTAGAGTCACAGCAAAAAAATTTATTGAAACTCTATATGAACGACGTTGGAATGTTAAGTTTTCTATTATATCAATACAACGTTCAGCCTATTTTAAATGACATAGATAGCATAAACCTCGGTGCTGTGTATGAAAATGTTGTAGCGCAAGAATTGAAGGCACATTACGGAAAATTGTTTTATTACGACAACAAACAAAAAGGTGAAGTTGACTTTCTGGTTGATGATTGTTTCACAATGAGCGTTTTGCCGATAGAGGTCAAATCCGGAAAGGATTATACAATACATAGTGCCTTAGACAACTTAATGTCTATCCGGGATTATAATATTAAATCGTCCATAGTGCTTTCAAATGAAAGGGAAGTCAAAGTTAAAGGTAACATAACTTATTTTCCTATTTACTACGTAATGTTTATGGGGTATAAATTCCCTGACACAAAAGATTTGTACTTCTGATACAAAAAAAGGAAGATTTATCACCTGTGTGATATACCTTCCAATAAAAGTAGTTTCAATAATGTTCAATTAAAAATGAGTTTATTTGTCATAAACTCTGGCGCAGGTATTAAAATACCATTCAACCGCCTTTTCAAGTAATTTTCTCATAGGATTACGTATTAAATTACACATCGGCAAAGTCATCTCATTGACTTGCCTCATATCTCAAGCACTCTTGCTTGATTTAATAACTATTTCCGAGATTTGTTGCCGCAAAGGTATAAACAAATTTCAATATATGCTATAAAAGTATGTTATTTAACATATTTATCACCTAAAAAGTTCGTTTTGACTCAAAAATTCGCAAAAAAAATCAAAATGACGCAAATAAATAGTAACTTTGCGTAAGGTGAAGAAATGTAGCCTGATACAAAGCAAAATAATTCACAATAACATATAAATAACAATCCAATGAAGCACAAATTCTTAAAAATGGCGGCAATCTCTTGTATGGGAATAGTAGCCCTAACTTCATGCGGAGGTAAAGAAGAAGTGGCAAATCCGTTTTTGACTGCTTACAACACTCCTTACGAAATACCTCCATTCGAACAAATCAAGCCCGAGCATTACCTTCCGGCTCTCAAGGCAGGCATTGAACAGCAAAATGCTCAGATTGACTCTATCGTGAACAATCCGGAGACACCGACCTTTGAAAACACAGTACTCGCTTACGAAGAATCAGGCGAAATACTCACCAAAGTGGAAATGGTGTTCTTTGCTCTCACTGAGTCAGATTCATCAGACGAACTCGTAAAAGTTGCTGAAGAATTCGAACCTCTCGTATCTCAACACAACGATGAGGTCTCAATGAATGCAAAACTTTTCGAACGCTTTAAATACCTCTACGACAGAGTAGATTCTCTCGGACTTGACACGGCTCAGAAACGTGCCGTAAAAAGTTATTACAAAAATTTCACCCGCAACGGTGCGCTCCTTAGCGATGCCGATAAGGAAAAACTCAAAAAGCTGAATACGGAACTTACCACTCTTTACCAACAATTCAACAAAAATCTTCTTAACGCTACAAACGAGTTCCAACTCGTAGTGGATAAAAAAGAAGACCTTGCAGGACTTCCGCAGTCAAACGTTGACGTTGCTGCAGAAGATGCAGAAAAAGCAGGTCTTAAAGGCAAATGGCTGTTCACACTTCATGCACCGAGCCGTCTGCCGCTCCTTCAATACGCCGAGAACCGCGATTTACGCCAAAAGATGTACGAAGGCTACACAAGCCTCGCTTCTTCAGGTCAATACGACAATGCTCCCGTAATCAACAAGATCCTCAAAGTGCGTGCTGAAAAAGCAAAACTTCTCGGATTCGAGAACTTCGGTTCTTATATGACAGACAATGTTATGGCTGGTAGCGTGGAAAATGCTGAAAATCTACTTATGAAGATTTGGAAACCGGCTATCGCTAAAGTGAAAGAAGAAGTAGCAGAAATGCAAGCAATCGTAGATGCTGAAGGCGGCAACTTCAAGATTGCACCTTGGGACTACTACTATTATGCTGAAAAGGTTCGCCAAAAGAAATACAATTTGGAAGAAAGCAAGGTGCGTGAATACTTCCCGCTCGACTCTGTCCGCAAAGGTATCTTCACTATGGCACAAAAACTTTACGGTATCACTTTCACTGAAATGCCTGATGCACCGAAATACAATCCTGAGGTTGTTGTTTACGACGTAAAAGATGCGCAAGGTAATCACTTGGCTGTGTTTATGACAGACTACTTCCCTCGCGCATCAAAACGCCAAGGTGCATGGATGAGCGAATTTAAAGGTTCTTACACAGACCGTGACGGAAAATCTTCACGTCCTATTATTTACAACGTTGGTAACTTCTCAAAACCTGTTGGTGACACTCCTTCTCTCTTGACACTTGACGAAGTGGAAACAACATTCCACGAATTCGGTCACGCACTTCACGGAATGCTCAGCAAAGTAGCACTACGCAGCCAAGCCGGCACAAACGTTGACCGTGACTTCGTAGAACTTCCATCACAAATCCACGAACATTGGGCACTCGTACCGGAATTGCTCAAAGTGTATGCTCACCACTACAAAACAGGTGAAGTAATTCCTGACGAAATGGTGGAAAAACTTACTGCAGCAGCGAACCACAATCAAGGCTTTATGACAACAGAACTTGTAGGCGCAGCACTTCTTGACCTTCAATATGGCAAACTTAACCCAACTGAAGATATTGACATTGCCGCATTTGAGAAAAAAGTGGCACAAGACCTCAATATGCCTGCTGAAATTCAATTCCGTTATCGCAGCCCATACTTCAAACATATCTTCGGCAGTGACGGTTACGCATCAGGCTACTACACATACTTGTGGGCAGAAGTACTTGACTGTGACTGTTTTGAATTATTCCAGGAAAAAGGCGTCTTTGACCCTGAAACTGCAAAGTCTTTCAAAGAGAATATCCTTGAAAAGGGTGATAGCGAAGACCCGATGACCCTCTTTGTACGTTTCCGCGGACACCAACCTGACGCAGACGCTCTTCTCCGCAACCGTGGCTTGATTAAATAATTTATTTAACAAGATATTAAACTAAAAAGCCGCATCGAAAAATCCGATGTGGCTTTTTTTATCAAATCCGCAGAATATAGTTAAAATATGTTATATTTTTTTTATTTACACAAATTATCAACCAGTTTATATAAATTTCATACATTTGCATTAAGATTTGAAATTAAAATCCATATAGTAGGATTTTTTTATAACTTTACAACAAAAAATGAAGAATATTATTTTTATATTTCTACTCTTATTTTCATTACGCAGGTTCAACTGGCAAGTGCAAAATTACGTAATATGTTTGTAAAATTCTTCTT
>SAMEA104315426__coassemble_789_pt1 | contig 13913 bp, 13 predicted proteins | sample SAMEA104315426__metabat2_low_PE_027 | metagenome-assembled genome bin SAMEA104315426 (sample SAMEA104315426) | gut metagenome | biome: Monkey gut; feature: monkey-associated habitat; material: faeces | place: China | collected 2013 | reverse complement strand
CTGCGCTATTACAATATTGTTATTTTCGTTTAAATTAAACATAGCGTTTTTGATTACAAAGTTAACTCTCAAAAACGCTATATATAAGTCGGCTTTATTCGGATGGTTACCGTATAAGCACGTAGTGCGCCATGCGGTGACAGGATAACCACCTCCACCACTCGCACCTCGGGGAGGTGCGGTCTGTGAAAGTTCCGAATAAAGTTAGCCCGCAAATAGCCTCTCCGAGACTCCCTGATGATGTATCTTTACCTGCTTGCATTTATAAAAAACATGTCAATATCTTCTATTTTAAATGAAAGTGCCTTGTGGTATACTACACTTTTTTACACGAACTTGTGTGTTCGTGTGAGGGGTTGACGTCTGCTGAAATTTATATATCAGTAAAAAGTATGTATTCAGACAGTCTCTTTTGAGTGGATTATTAAAAGTTTGGGTGGGAGATAAGTCACTTCACCAGGCTCAGAAAATAAGAAGGGAAGGGCGTCTCAAATGATAACGCTTCGTGTGTTCTCGGCTGATAAAATGCGAGTTTGAAGGCGTGGAGGCACATACGCTTTATCCCGTCAACTCTTGCGCCGTACTTATAGTCCCCGGCTATCGGGTGACCTATCACGGATAGATGCACGCGTATCTGATTTTTGCGTCCCGTGTGCAAGTGCAGCTCCACCAAACTTAAGTCTTTACCCTGCTTTAACAGTCGCCAGTCAGTCCACGCCCATTTGCCTCCGTTATCCGTCTTGCTGCTGATGATTTTTAAGCTCGGAGTATCTTTCAGCCAACTTTTGACGCTACCCTCACTCTTTTCCATAATGCCCTCAGCTACAGCTACGTAGCGACGGTCAATAATAGTCTTTTTCCAATCTGCCGTAAGCAGCTGCTGAACCTCAGTGCTTTTAGCATACATCATAAGCCCCGTAGTGCGCGCATCAAGGCGGTGAACAACGTGTGCCGTACATTTCTGGCGACTTTCAACGAAATACCTGTCAAGCAAATCCTTCATATTCAGACTGTTTTTGCCTACGCCCATTGAAAGCACTTCATCAGCCTTGTTTACCACTATCACGTCATCGTCTTCGTATATAATGTCGAAAAACTGTGAGTAATCGAACCCCTTGACATTGCCTCCCGGGTGCTTGCTTATCTCCACTATCATCTCCGGCATCACACGGAAATCGTGCCTGCTCTCCACATTATGCTCCACAAGCACACCGCCGCCGCTCAGTATTCCCTTAGCCTTCGTGCGACTTATCCCGGAAAGACTTTTCATCACAAAGTCGATCAGCGGCATCTCTTCACGTGCCACAAACTGAGTATATTTAGTATCCACACGGCGTACTCCGCCCACACCTTTATTTCTTGAATGACGCATAACGGTTCGTTTTATTTTTACCACAAATTTAGCCCTTTTCCGCTAACTCCGCAAAAAATATGTTACAAACATTACTTCATAAACGCTTATATAGTGCCTAATTCGTTAAAAATCACTAACTTTGCACTCCATTTCAAAAAAATCAAACGTATAAACAATGAAAAAAACTCTTATCACTATCCTTGCAGCACTTGCGACATTTGCATCTCAAGCACAAAACATACAGGTTCACTACGATTTCGGTCGTACTTTTTACTCGTCAGAACAGCCTGACCGACAGAAAGTTACTATCACACTTGAACAATTCAAGGCAGACCGACTCGGTTCATGGTATTACTTCGTTGACGTTGATGTCAAAAGCAAAGGAGCAACAGGCGGATACACTGAAATCAGCCGTGAATTTAACTTCAAGCAAAACTCTCCATTCGCTGCACACATAGAGTTCGATGGAGGATTGAACCTCGCCGGCAGCTTTCAGAATGCAGCCCTCGCCGGAGTGGCATACAACTGGCATAACGCAGACTTTACACGCACATGGTCGCTACAAGCACTTTACAAACAGCACTTTAAGAGCGGAGATCTCAAAGCCGTAGAAGGATTTCAACTCACCACAGTATGGGGCATGGAATTCCTGAACCGCAAACTCACATTCAGCGGCTTCATTGACTTATGGAACGGATATATCCCCTCATGGAAAGCCGACGGTACACAGAAAAAAGGACTCATCTTCGCCACAGAGCCACAACTCTGGTACAACTTCTCAAAACACTTCTCGGCAGGAACAGAAGTAGAAATTTCAAACAACTTCATCTACCACTCTGCCTCCACTTCCACCACCTTCTACGTCAACCCGACTCTCGCAGTTAAATTCACCCTATAATTTCCCATAATAAAACAGTAAAGGCTCCGATTTCGGAGCCTTTAGTTATTTCACTTAAGAATTGTACAAAATTGCTATATAATTATTTTTTCAGCCTTGTCCCAATCTATTAACTCATTTGCTGTTTTAATATCTACAAATTTGAAATCGGATAACCATTTCTCAAATTTGTGAGGAGCATTCTTAAGACCAACGTAAGACTTAAATTTTCTACTTAGAGGTAATTCTTTAATCATCGGCTGTCCTGCATCAAGGTCACGCGGATGAATATAGGCTAACATATAGTCTGATGATTTTGAACTTAGTGACTTAATTAACCCATACGGAAGAATTCTGAAATATCCACCGCCTGAAAATACAATTTGTTTACCTAACACCTTACCTGTGGTAATAGGTAATTCCTTAATTGATATTCCATTATGTGTAATTATTTTAGGCTTGGATTCACCATATTCGGGCATACCTCCATGTGCATGATGTGACGGAAATACGGAGCAATCTATTTCAATATCATATTTCGATAAAATTTCATAAGCCCAACTTTCCGACTTTCTAATAGAAAACCCAGGTGCTCTGAAGTATTTAACATCCTTGCCTGTAATATCTTGAAGAGTTTTTATAGACTTTTCTAAGTCCTTGTCAAACTCTTCCGGCGTTTGCTGCCACACCAGTTGGTGATTCATCGTATGACTGCCAATTTCATATTTTTCTGAAATTTTCTTTACGATATCTGGATAAGTTTTGGCAATCCAACCAATTATAAAAAAAGTAGCCTTTGTATTGGTTCTTTCAAGAATATCAAAAATACGTTCCATATTTTCATATATTCTCACTTCATAATTTCTCCACTGTTTTTCTGATCGCGTGGAATCATTGTCAAGGAGATGAAACCATTCCTCAACATCAGATGTCAATATGTTCATAGTGAAAGTATTTTATCCTTTTAATTTTGATTTGCGAAATTCTGGATTCAAATATTTTACAATTCCGGCAAATATTCCGGCAATCATTGGTAGCGGATCATTCCATGCTCCATCATGATAACTGACATTTCTACCAAAAAAATTAAACCAAGAAGGTTTGAACTTAAATCTGTTATGTGAGAATAAGAACCACATGACGTCTAATCCGAACCAACGGACTTGTCTGTTTGTCTTATAATCAAATTTTGGCATTTGCTGATCAAATAAATCTGCAAGATATACTTTACCAAAATCAATACCTGCAGCAAAAGATGCTTGTAAACTTGATGGAACTCTCGGATTTATTTCAATGATTTTGAGTTCCCCGGTATTTTTATCTTCCAGTACGTCAAAATCAGCAAATCCAATCCAATTTAATTTTTCCAATATATTTTTACACTCATTGAGCAATGCTTCGTGCATAATTGTTTCGCAATAACAACTTGAACCCCCTTTAAGTGGAAAATATCGTCTTATTTTTATGATCGTATGTCCGGCGATATTACCTTTTTTATCTCTGTAAAGCATGACATTGTAGTAGTGGTCCGGTTGTTCTACATATTGCTGTAAGGTGCATGCTCCGAATTGTGCAAAAATTTCCGGATATATATATACTAATTCTTCCTTGTTGTTTACTTTTACGATACCTTTGGCACCTTGAGATAAATTAGGCTTAATCATGGCAGGAAATCCAACATATTTGGAAACCGCATCAATATTGTCTAAACTTAATTCTCTTGTCTTTGGGTGAGAAATGTTATATTTTTCACACAGAGCCATTAACTTTTGCTTGTCATTTGCTATATTAAAAATTTCAAAAGGCATAATTGCACAGATTATACCTTTTGCTTCTATTTCATATTTGTTTTTACTTAAAAATTCTGCACTGTCGTCAGCCAAAGGAATAATTACATCAACCGGATTGTTTTCTAAAAATGATAATAAATATTTTTTGAAATTGCCGGATTCTTTGATTATATCAGGAGAAATAAATCTTTTGTTAAACCATCGTGTAGTATATCCGCTTGACAATTTTGAATTACAAAATCCGATTACGTAATTACCTGATTTTCTAAAAGATTTAGATAAACAAACTGCTTGAACACATTCTGCGTTGAGTAATAGAATCCTTTTCATAACTAAGTATTAAAGTGTAGAGATAAATTTGGCGTATTCTTCAGCTTTCTTTTTCCATGAAAACTCTTTTTTTACTCTGTTTAGATTAGCTTGCCCTTGCCATTCATATTTGCTATAATTATCATAAAGATCATTTAGCACATCTGTGATATCTTCTGCGTTTTCCTTATGAACCCAGATACCACTATCGCCAAGAGCTTCTCTGTTTGCAGGAATGTCAGATGCTATGCATACTTTACCATAACTCATTCCCTCAAGTAGAGAGATTGGTAGTCCTTCCATTGTAGAAGGTAAGCAATAAACCCAGGCATTTCTGAAAATTACATCCTTATCGGCTCCAAAAACAGCACCTGTAAATACAACATTAGGACAATTTTTCGCCAATTCGTGTAACTCATCTTCAAAGGAAGAACCTGGTGCAGCACAACCGCAAATAACTAATTGACGATTGCCATATTTACTTGCCATAAATCCTTTGATTAGGTAGTCAGGATTTTTATCTTGTACTAATCGTCCCATGTACACGATATAATTATTGGCTTTTATTCCGAATCGTTCTAATATATCACTTGACTGAGCTTCCGGAATATTAACTGCACCCGTAATAACGCATGAAGTTTTTTTGAAATTATCCATAAGATATTTTTGCTGTTCTACGGAACAAACAGTAATATTCTTGTGCATTCTACAATAAATATCAAAATATATTTTTGCAACTTTTCGCCAGAATGGTGAGTACTTTGTCCTTTGAAATTCCAATCCGTGGAGTTGTAAAACTACTTTCTTCCCAAAAATCTTAGCCCACATAGATGCAAAAAAAGCCGGACCGCCACAATTGTAGTGTATTAGCTCTACATTTTTTTGTTTGAAAATGGCATTAAAAGTAGAAATAACTCCTAATCCCATTTTATTGAAAATAGCATTTTTTGTGGATTTTTGGTGTATAACCTTAAAGCCATTAATCCATTCTTCTCCATTGTAATAACTTTCTTGATATACAATAGGCTCATGACCTAATTTTACAAGTTCTGTAGCGAGATTATACATAAAAGTCGCTATTCCATCGGGGTGGTGAAATGTTCTACCACCAATAAATACAATTTTCATAAAAATCAGGAATCGTTCTGAAGAAACATTGTCTTCAGCAACTACAATAATATTTGATTATCAGTATTAGATTCAGATATAAGTCCAAGATATATTATCTCAAACCCTGCTTAGCTATGAATTGCAATAGGATTTTTATAAAGTGAGATGTACAAGTCTTGTAACTTTTGAGCCTCTATCTTTATATTATATCCATTATCAGTAATTAACTGATAATTATTATTTCTTTCAGGAAGATGCATTAATACTTCATTTACTCTTTTAGCCCATTCCTCAGCAGATATTTTTAAGTCTAAAAATTGAGATTTATCGCTCAATTTTATTTCTTGTGTCACTTCTGAAGAAAATATGCAAGGTAAATCCGCTGCCTGTGCCTCTACACCTACTACAGGTAGTCCTTCGTGGAGTGATGGCATTAAAAATAAATCAAATGCTTGATACCATTCATTTGTATTTGATACATGTCCGGTGAACAAAATAGATTTGGATAGTCCTTTCCTTTTAACCAAATCTTTTATTTTGTCCATATATGGTCCTCCCCCTACTAAAACCAAAAATGCGTCAGAGTTAATTAGTTTAATTTTTTCAAAAACATCTATCAAAAATGGATGATTTTTAGCTAAGACGAAATTTGCTACCAATCCAATAACTTTTTTATCATTAAGTCCATATTTCTTTCTTATTTCATTTCTCACCGACTCATTGTATGTAAAACGTTCTACTTCAATGGCATTCCTAATTAAATTAAAATTGCCGCTATGAATAGTATCTTTGCCAAAATAGAATTCGCCTGCTTTTAATCCACATGTGAAGTGATGAGTCACTGAATACTTTAGAGTTTTCATACAATAGTATTTAATTGGCCATTTATAATCAAATAAGAGCATTGAACTATGTGCATGGAATATTCTAACAGGAACTCCGCAATCTTTGGCAGACTTAAGAGTAAAGCGCCCAAGTTGGTCATTATGAGCCTCAACTACTCTATACTCCGGATGCTCTGCAAACAACCGGCGCATAAATCGTTTGTATTCAAAATATTTGAGCGGATTAAACCCGGGGCTACGAAAAATTCTGCCACCAAGAGCCAGCACTTCGTCATCATACGCTCCTTTAGAGTAGCTATTGCATAAAAAATCAAACTGAACTTTGCTTCGGTCAATATGCCGATAATAATTCATCAGCATTGTTTCTATACCTCCACGAGTTAAATAACTTACTGAATGTAAAATTCGTATCATATCTTATAAATTCTTGATAAACTTTGCAGGCACGCCGCCCAGACTTCATGTGGCGGAATATCTTTGGTGACAACACTTCCGGCACCTATCACACAGCCGTTTCCAAGTGTTACAGATTTTGTTATTACAGTGTGAGCACCGACAAAAACATTATCTTCCAATTTTATGTGACCTCTGCTCCACGTCACTTCGCCATTGCCGGAGACCGATAACAAATGTATAAGCAAGACACAGCCTGTAGTGATATGACAGTTATTACCTATTTCAATTTCTTCAGGATAAGCAGAATCCCAACAGACATTTTCGCCAATATATACAAAATGTTTCCCGGTTTCAGGAATTCTGAATTTTATACCGGCATGTTTAAGAATTTTCCATCTCCAATGTCCCGGCATAGGAAGATTGGATAATTTCAAAAACAAGTATGATATTATCTGATTGAATGATTTAAATCCTATTTTCATGTGAATGATTTTTAAGATTTAGTTAATATGCTTGATATTTACCAAGAATGCCATTCCAGTGTATGATATATTTATTAGTTTTTCCCGGTGTCCATTTTGGATTAGGTATCATATAGTCATCACCATATCTGAATTTTAATAGTTCATCGGAATTAGTAGGAATATAAACTTCTAAATCTTCAAATTTGGTAAGTTTGCGCCCCTTCTTGAATGGAAGCTCTATTCTTCGGCATGCGACACCACCGTGTTTTTTCATCTGACTTTCAAATGATGTGCAATCATTAACCATTATAAAATCACAACAGTATGGTAGCTCATTAATTGGAGGATAAATATAAAATATATCAATACCAATATCATTTTTTACAAAAGTCTGTTCACGTCCGAGTACTCCACCTTTAACTATAAATTCGTGCTCAAGTTTAAATCCAGAACTTTCAAGGCAAGCTACTATGGAGGGATTATAATCTTCCGCCCACATAAATACATCTATATCCATATCATGCTTTATAAAGCCTTTTTCACGAACAGCTCCGAGCAATGAACCGAAAGCAAGAGTGTAGTATAGATTATTATCATCCATACATTTTACAAAAGATTCTAATACATTGTGTGCGTTCTCTTTGAACTTCTTTTTTTCGGTTTGCTTCTTCCATTTTTTTAACGTACAATGGTATAATGGACGGATTAACTTTGTAGCAAGTGAACTTTTGCCGATAAATTCACGTAAATTATTTAAGTAGAAATATTTCATATTGATATTAATTTCCCGAAGATGTAAAATTCAGAATAAATAATAGAAAAACTTAGCACCTTAAACAGCGTAGATGTATTGCATATCTTGTATGTGTAGCAATAAGATAGTATTATTGATAATGGTATACCGGTCATAAATAGAAACCTGTATCCAACAACATTTAAGCCATTAACGTTACTTATAAATCCATTAAATAAAAAAGCAGAAGCTAATAATGTTATTATTGTAGTTAATGTTAATAATTTGCGTATATAATCATGTACTGGAACTTTTTTTACAATGATTTTCCAAATGAGATACAGATTAATGAATATAAAACTGCAGTTTTGCAATAATGTTATTAACCCGAATTTCCAATTATAGCTAATAGTATTTGTGTTATTTAAGTACGAATTTCCGGATTTGTTAAACGACTGAAAACTTTCTTCTTGAAGTGTGTCAGAGTCTAAAAATGAAGTAGCAAAATAGTTCAATGACAATGATGCTATTATCATTAGCGGTATTATGATGAATAATTTTTGCTTTGTCAATTTAATAAAAGCAAGAGGGGTAATAGCTATCAGAATTAACATACTTCTGTGTGCAGTAAAGGCTATAATAAAAAATATAATTGACGGTGCAAATCCTTTTACAACCCCACGCTTTAGCAAATAAGTTAACCCTGTAAAATATAATGCCATTGCAAGTGATGCTCTTGCATAGGAAAAAATAAGTAAAAATATTATGGGGAAAACAAATGCCATCACATTTGTTTTAACTTTATATTCTTTAGCAAGTTTGAATACTAAGAATGTAGCAGTTCCCCATATAAAAAAACGAAATAAATTATATGATTTAAACGATATGACACTAAGATAAGGATATAAAAAGTCTTTATATTCAGTATCAATGTTCATATTCAAAAAACTTTCTCCTAATGAGATGTAATCGGCACTCCAACAGGCGAATATGCAAAACAGCGCAATCATAAACCATGATGCGTAGTTGGGCTCATTCCTTTTTAGATTGTAATAACCGGTGATAAATATAATATTCAAAAATGTATATATAAATGCATAATTATACCATGTGAATTTTTGAATAATTGTTTCTGTTCCCGAAAGGCTGACATAAAATATTGACAACAATAACACAACTAAGGTTATTGATGTGTAAACAAAAATATTAGGATTATATCGGACCATTTGTATTTAGTTGCCTTTTATTCTTCCGGATTGCAATTTGTATTCGTAGCTGTGTTCTCCCTCAGCTCTGAAATCTTTGTGGTATCTATCAAGCACGGTTTTATATATTTCATCATATTGTGGAATGTATAAATCATTTTTACATTCTAAATTTGCAATGATTTCTTTAGCCAAAGGTGCTGTAACAGAAATATCTGTAACTCCGTTATTAAAGCTTGTGCCTTTAATGGAACCTGGTGATACATTCAAAATTCTGTTAGAAGTGCCGTCTTTAAGCAACTCAATGTTTACACTTTCAATAAAAATTTTTAGTGCAGCTTTAGTAGCACCGTAAATAGCAAAGAACGGTGAAGTCATAAATCCGGCAATGCTAACCATAATTCCACAGTAAAAATCATCTTTGGAAGAAAGCTTGTTTATGAATTTGTGGATAATTCTTATTGGAGCAATGGTATTAACATTAAATGAGTTAGTGATATACTGTTCTGAAACGTTTTTGAATAATTGTAAATGCCCAAAACCTGCGGTTATCATTAGAGCATTTATGTCATTGAAATTATCAAAAATAGAGTAGTTATCACTATTTAAGTCAAAAATATAATTTTCTATTTTTTTGTCTGCGTATTTTGTATCTAACGGATCCTTGTCAATAATATAAACTTTTTCACATTCCGGTCTGAGGCACAATTCTTTGGCTATAGATAATCCAATACCTTTAGCTCCGCCTACAATCAAAATACGTTTTATCATATTTCAGTGTAATTTTGTCTTTTGTTAAACATTTCAATAATTGAAGCAATCGCAATGCTTTCACTTCTTCTCAATTTATAGCAGCTTCTACGATTGTTTACTATCATAGAAATAAATTCTTGTATTTCATATCTTAATCCTTCACCATCATAGCTGTAGAAATATTTCTTGTTTTTAGTTTGATCTTCGTATCTGATTTCAAAAAAAGAGGTAAGCCACCAAGGTGCCGGTACATACACATAACCTTTAGTGCCGGATACTACCAAGTTACCTTCAGTTTTTACACCGATTCCCAAAGTAATTGAAGATGTGGCGTGTGGATAATTTATTGTTGCTTTTGTATAAATATCAACGTCGTTTTCAATTTTAGAATGAAAGTCAACGTTTGAAAATCCTTTACCGAGAATTTTGATGATAGCCATTAGCGGTAATGCTGCATGTTCATTCGTAGCACCTCCGGCTTGAGATGCATCTAATTCTCGTGTAGGTGCTGAAACCATTTTTGATAATGAAGCTTTAACATCTATCACTTCACCTATACAGCCACTTTTAATAAGTGTTACCAAGTGATTAAATGACGGACAAAAAGCGGTTTTGCTTGCTTCTAATAATACGAGGTCATGTTCATCAGCGTAAGAATATAATTCACTTGCTTCATCAGCTGAAAGCATAAATGGAATTTCACAAAGTACGTGCTTTCCGGCATACAGTGAACGTTTGGCATAATCATAGTGAGTTGTGTGTGGTGATGCTATATATACGGCATCTATTCCATTTAGAAAATCATCAAATTTATCACAATATGGCTTAACTCCGTGTTTTTGCGCAAATTCTGCTGCATTAGCTATATTGGGATCATATACAGAATAAGGTTCCACTCCACTAACCACATTGCATTCAGGCACAAATCTATTTGCAATTCTACCGGATCCGACAATTCCAATTTTTAGTAAACTTTGCGATTGTTCTCTGAGCATAGTGGAGGAAATGCCTTGAGTACGTGGAAGGTAAACAACATTGCAATATTCGTTTAAGTAATCAAATTTTCCTTCCCAATCAGATCCGATAGCAAAGATATCTACATCATATTTTTGTATATCATCAATTTTTTGTCCGATATAATCTTCTATAATGATTTTATCAGCAAATCCTGTAGCTTTTACAGCTTCAACACGTTCAAGCACATTGTTTCTGACATTGAGTTTCCCACGCTCTTTGTCAAAACTGTCACTTGTGACTCCAACAATAAGATAGTCGCCAAGTTCTTTTGCTCGTTTTAGTAAGTTTATATGACCTTGATGCAAGAGATCATACGTTCCGTATGTGATAACTTTTTTCATAGAATTTATGACGCTTTTATTTTAGTCCTATGAGCAATTTAAGGATCTGTGTATTCTTTTGATCATATAGACATAATCTGTGCATGAATTAATAGATTTTACAAATTATGTCAGTTATATATTGTAAGTGGATATCCAACCCTATTTGATATTTAGTTTGGACTTTATAGGTCTTATGATATTATTAACTAAGATATTACCATATAAATTTGGAAAGAAAACAGCTGTTGAAATAACTATCCCACAAAATATGATACACGATACCATACTTCCTAATGTAATATGGCTTATTAAATAAAAACTGAATATAAATGCTATTGATGGAATGGTATTACTCTTAAAAATTTCACCATACAATTGTAATCGGTTAATTCTAATTTTATTTTTAAGTAATACTATTTTAATCACTACATCAAAGACTCGTGACAGAGTTAATCCGATAGCAGCACCTGTCATACCCCCCAATTTACAACCATAATACAAACAAATTACAGTTATAATGCAAGCTATCAATCTATTGCAAAAATAAGTTTTGACAATTCCCAAACTTCTCATAAAACAGTCTGCAATTCTGCCGTATCCGAGAAATACGACAGATATAGACAATATCTGTAATATTCCCAATAAATTCAGCCAACTGCTACCGAAAAATATTTCAATGCACAGTTTTGAGCCCAAAATAAACAGGTATGTCAGTATAAGTGAACATGTGACAACCAATATGGTTGCTTTGATGTATGCCGATCTTATTTTTTCTTCGTCGTCTTGAATACCCGATAATATCGGGAATAGTATAGTGTCAAATATACCGTTGATTTTTGTTGTTATCTGTGATAAAAAACCTGAAGGTCTGTTAAATGCTCCAAGCATAGATACTGATAACCATCTTGATAATATCAACTTGTCTAACTGCTCTATGATAGATCTTACTATGGCAGCTCCTGTTAACCAGCCTCCGTATGAGAAAATTTCCTTAGCCATATTTTTGTTAAGGCATAGCCCCGGTGAAAATCTGTTTATTCCGTAAAGAATAATAGTTGTGCATAATTGGTTAGTGATAGCAACTGTAATTATTGCATAAAATCCATAACCATTATATGCCATTACAATACCGATGGCACTTGAAACGATATATGCGATGGTTTGATAAATTCCGAATTTAAGGAAATCCAATTTTCTCATCATCATAGCCCTTGCAATACTGTTGATATTGCTTAAAAACAATGGTATAGACATCAGCATAAAGGCAGATTTCAGGTAATCGGATTCAACCATCAAATTTGAAAAGAATCCGGCTGTGAATAAAAGAAATATACAGAAAAAGGTACCTGTTAAAATACTTAATGTGAAAGCTGTAGATATGAATTTAGCAGATGGGTCTTTCTTTTGTATGACAGAAGATCCTAATCCGGCTTCAGTCAGTGTTTGAAGTATGGCGGTAACTGCAATAATGACTGCAAAATATCCGAAATCTTCTTTACTCAAAAGGCGAGACATTATGGCAAAGTATATGACTTCCAATATTCCCATTACTATTGTAACAATAGTCTGTGATTTCATTCCTTTATATACCTTGTTTTTATTACTGTCTTCCATCTGTTAAATCAAATAAATATTTCAGCCATATTTTTACTCTATATTCATCAGCAGGGCGGGGGATAGGTGTGGTGTTGCTACTGCGCAGATTCCGGTGATGGTTACTACCAGGCGACGATCTTTTTTGATGCGGACTATGGTGCCTTCGGCTCCTTCAAATTCGCCGGCTATGACGCGTACTCGCTGCCCTTCACGGAATTTAGCCAGATTGTCTGTGAAGTATTGGAGGTCCTCGTTGCCGGTGGAGGTGATGATGCGAAACATTCGCATTTCATGGTCCGGAATTACTGACGGCTGTCGCCCTGCTTTGGTGATTGTGGTGTATATCATGATGTGGTTCCTGAGTGCTTCGTTTATTTCCTTGATTTGCTTCATGTTGCATTTGAAGAAAATGAGTTGGCAGAGGGAACGCTCTCTTTCCACAATCTTGTGGTTTACTTTTTTTACGTCTTTTATTACGGGCATATACACGTCGTCTGACAGGCGTTTTACTGTCTGTGAGATTTTGTTGACGTCGTATCGGAACATTTTGGAGGCAAACCAATGTGCGGTGTCGTCTGTGACGGGTTCCGGTCGCTCTGTGATGATTGGTCGCAGTGCAGGCTTGAAGTCACCCGGGATAATACCCTTAAATGGTCCGTCTTTTTTGATGGTAGGGAAGTAATGCGTGTAAAATGCCCTGTATGCTCTGAAATAGAAGTTTATGGTGCTTGGCTTTAATCTATTGTTAGCGAGGAATGTGAGGTAATTTTTGATATGCTCTGCGCTGATATCGGTGAGTGCGATGTCTATTCCTTTGAGAAAAGTGTTGAGTGAACTTTTCAGTGCTGAAAATGTCTTGGCATAACGAATACGTCCGATGTCCTCCAGGCTTATCTGCAAGGCGTCAATGGCTGTAAATAGTGTGTATGTGTCAGACATAATGGTGTGTTTTGAAAAATAGATTTGCCGAAATTTCAGGACATACTTCTCATTCCCCACGCCGAAATATGAAATGGGTTTTTGATGATGATTTTATATGTCCATTTGTTGAAATTCAAGGCAGTACCTGCTTGTATTTCAGTGTGTTACGACCCTATCCAAGGTCTGTTAAATTTACTGTCTCTTACTAAGAGAGTGTAAT
>SAMEA104315426__coassemble_755_pt1 | contig 14514 bp, 11 predicted proteins | sample SAMEA104315426__metabat2_low_PE_027 | metagenome-assembled genome bin SAMEA104315426 (sample SAMEA104315426) | gut metagenome | biome: Monkey gut; feature: monkey-associated habitat; material: faeces | place: China | collected 2013 | reverse complement strand
TCTTACAGCTGAGCCTCGCCGAGGCTCTCCGATGGTGTAACTTCTTCAGTATCAGATTACTGACCTCAAACTCTCAGAGGTGCGGGTGGTGGTGTGCGGCTATCCTGTTGCCTGTCCCACGATAGATGCCGAGACACTTGGGACACTGTCCCATATATTTCACCTCCGACTTTCCCTGATGGCGCAACTTCTTCAGTGTCAGGGACAGACCGCACGCTTTCAGAGGTGCGAAGTGAAAAGTGTAAAAAAAATGCACTCTCCCGTGGCTGAGCCGGGGAGAGTGCTATGTATGTTGCAGTTAAGGCGTTGTATTTGTTTATTTTTTTCGTCTTACCGAGCGGACTGCGCTTGAAGATGTGGTTTTAGGCTTTGATTCTTTGACTTTGCTCTTTTTCTTGTTGTTGCTTTTGGTTGATTTCTTCTTTGAACGAGAATTTTTGCCTGTTTCTTTGACGGTGGCTTGTTGTTCTTCTTGTGCTGTTACTTCTTCGTTTCCGTCTCTTGCGGCGATAACGATATTTTCTTCTTGAGCTTCTTTGCGTTCACGCTCTGCGATTATTTCTTCGCGTGAGGGAACCCAAAGTTTTTTGTCGAAGCTTTCAAGTCGGTTCTGTATGCTGTCTTGAGCGCGTTTGAGGTCGTCGGGATCCGGGAACTGTTGTACCATTGATTTGTTGGCGAGGTTTCTTGTCTTGTATATTTCACCGTTGTACATATTGAGCTGGAAGTAGTCATCGTAAGTGTACTTGGTGAGGTTGTTGTCGTCGTCAATAAATATGGGTTGCTGTGAGAGGTAAGGACGAAGAGCATCAAGTTTTATCCAGAACATTGGATACTTTATCGGTTCTCCTCCGAAGTCTCCTGCACGGTGTAGTACTGGGCAGATGGCTTGAACGTTAGTTCTTGTTCTGTTGTTTCTTGAGTCAAATTCCCATTTTTCGAGGATATAGTACGAAAGGACTTCGTTTGCAGGGACATCGCTTTCTTCGATGTTGAATTTAGGATTTTTCTCCGTAGAGCCTTTGGCATCGGTGTAAAGGATATGGAAACGATCCAACATGTCTTTGACTTTGATGCGGTATTGGTCCGTAAATACTTCTCTACCGTCGAGATATTCGTAAGCTTCAACTTGGTTGTTGGCGAGGAGTCGGAGTATAATACGGAAGAGGCTTTCTTGTCCCTCGGTAGGTTCTTCAGGAAAGTATAGAGGAGCGTTTTCCGGCTTTTGCAGGTCAAGCTGACGGTATATGACTCTCATCCATTGGAGGTCGGATTCAGGAGTTTCCGTGTCTTGGTAGAAAGATTGCATACGCTGTGTAACTCCTGGTTTTTGACCTTCGTTTTTCTCGTTTCGGTCACGTTTGCGCATGACAGAGGTAGAAGAAGACCTGTTGTCTTGAGCAAATGACGGGATAGCGATTATTGCAGTCAATCCAAGAGCGAGTGCATATCTTTTAATGGTATTCATAACTATTATGTTGTTGAAATGAACGATTTTTAGTTTACTATTACTTCGAGGGGCGCAAGGTCACGGGTGATGCCGTCAGGTCCTTTTGCTTTAACTCTTGATATATAAAATCTCTTGCCGCGACTGAGTCGTCGGAATGAGTCTTTTTGTCGTTGTGAGAATTTAGGTCCGTTGCTTACCTCCGGTATTGCATTTCCCATTGAGTCAAAGAATACGGTTTCGAAGCTGATGACTGTGAATGATATGTTCAGCAAGTCGTCGTCAATAGCCGCTTCAATACCGGGTGACTGAAGGAGGAGCGTTTTAGCGAAGGGTTTACCTCCTCTGTAACGGTCGGTGTTACCCTTTGAGTCTTTATAGGTGATGAAAGGAGTAGGGTCAGGAAGTTTGCGTACACGGAATTTGGTAGATGCAACTTCTTGTCTTCTTCCGTCCATTTCGGCAGATACGGTGATTGTAGCGTCAGCACCAACTTGTGATGGTCTTGCAATCCATTTGTCTCCGCTGCGAGTAAGACTACCGTTTGTCATTGTGGCGGTTACGGAATTTGTGGGAATACCTGGAACCGAGATGCTCATCGGGTTGTCTATTCCGGCATAGAGTACATTCATCATAGTTGCGGATATGGTGGCTGTAGGCTCTATTACTGTGTAAGATGAAGAGAACGGGTGTTTGGTGATGCTGCCGTCGCCTCTTGGTACTTCAAGGTAGCCGCTGTAGTCAAATGTACCTGTAGTAGCTGCGATTGTTTCAAAGAGTCCTCTGTCGTTGTTAAGTTTATTTCCGTTAATGTACACGATAGGTCGCTGGGTGGTATCTACAGCAGCGAGGACAATGTTTGCGGAGTATTTGCTGCCTCGCATTACGAGTTTGGATTGAGGTATTACGAATGCGTTGAGTTCGTTAACTCTGACGTCGTGTGCGTCAACGTTGTTAAGTAGTGTGGTAAGTGCTTCACCTTCAGCGTATCGAATATCGTTTTGGAGCTTTGTGAGAAGTGTGACAGCCGCTACTACGGGCTTGTTGTCAAATGTTGACTCTTCCCATGTAGAAACTCCGAGTGATTCATCGCGACGAGTGGGATTAGTGGCTAATACTCGTTCAATATTTTCTCTCTTAACGGTGTCAGTCATCAGTTTTGCTATAAATTCGCGGTAGTAGTCGATTTGGTGACGGAGTTTTTCTCCGTTACGGTTCGTAGGCGCAAGCATTATTACGGAAGCGGCTTCAAGGTCGTCTCTGCTGATGATGTTGTTGACGTCTCCGTTTTCGCCGTCGGCTTTTTTGACGATGGCTACTTTGAAGGAGTCAACGAGGTTGTATATTTTGTCGGTGGCTTTTCTGACTTCAATAGCTTTGTCGAGCCAGACTTGTCCTTTACCGGGGTTTTGTTCGTTAAAGGCTTTAAGAGTGGCGAGGATAGCGTTGTTACGCTGTTCAACGTTGTCGTTGGATCTGTTCAGTCCGTCTTCAACTTGTGTGAATCCGTCTAAAACGTCGCTTGAAACGTTAAGTGCGAGCATAGCAGTTAAGACGATATACATTAAGTTTATCATCTTTTGTCTTGGTGAAAGCCTTGTGTTGTTAGCGCTCATTATATATGCCGAACTTTATATGTTTCGTGAAGTGTTATGATTATTGTTGTGGATTGCTGTTTGTTTCCGCTTCCGGTGCATGTGTATCGGGGACAGGCATTACGGGGCGATACATATTTACGGTCATAGCAGTAATCATCTTTTCGTAAACGGAGTTAAGTTGCTGCATGTATCGAGCCATTTTCTCGGTCTCTTCGCAGTATCTTGCGCTCTGCGCGGAGCTGCGTTCGTACATGTCGCGAATGTCTTTGATGCCTCGGTTAACTCTGTCGATGGAGTCAATTTGAGATGATACGCTTTTGAGTTGTATTTCGTAGATAGTGTTAAGTCCTCCGATGTTTCTGCTGAGGTCTTGCATTTGCTCTGCGTATCCGTTAGCGGCACGAGTGATGTTTTCAGAGTTTTCAGTTATTGCTCTGTAAGATGATAGAAGCGTGTCGCTGACTTCGTTGAGAGCGGCGGTAGTGCTGTGGAGGTGTTGCATCTCAGATGCAATAGCAGCCATTTGGTCAAGGTATGCTTGTGTAGCAGAAGTGAGTTCAGCCATACGAGACAGTTGTTCGCTTGCAGCAGCCATTTTGGCGATACTGTCGCTGAGTGACTGTGTGTCTTGCTCCGAGAGTTGTATTCCGGCGGGTATTCCGGCGGTTTGTTTTGCTTGTTCAGCTGTGATACCGGGTGTAGTAGCAGTGGCAGTACCGTTTATTACAACGGTTTCACCGGAGCCGCTGAAGTCCGGACGGTCCTCAGGGTCGTTAGAGTCAAGTACGGGGAAGACGTTTTCCCAGTTGTAAGTGCGAGGAGGACGGTCGAAAGCTGTGAGGACGAACATAAGAACCTCCGTACCCATACCGATAGAGAGCAGAGTGTTACCTCCGGGGAGGTGAAGGATTTTGAATAGTGCGCCCCAGATTACGACTGCAGCACCGATGCTATATGCGAAGTTGAAGAAACGCTGTCCTTGGTCGCTTGAGATGAAGCGAGAAACTGCGTTGCGATATCCTTTAAATTTTCCCATTTGTATTTGTGGTTAAGTCTTTGTGCGTTAGTTTTTATTGTTTTGTTTTTGTCCTTTTGCGAATCCGATTTGGCTTCTGACGCATCGGAATCCGATGTAGCTTCTTTGTTCGTTTTGGTATTCCCACATACGAATGTCGGAGCGAATGTTGTGTGCAACGTCTTTCCAGGAACCGCCTCTGACGATTTTGCGTTTCATCTTGTAAGGGTCTTCGATAGCGGCGTTGTAGCGGTATTCGGGGTTGATGTCGGCTGTAAGCTTGTCGATGCTTTCGGCGTAAGCTGTTGAAGTCCATTCGCTTACGTTACCAGCCATATCGTAGAGTCCGAAGTCGTTAGGTGAATATGTACCAACGCGTGAAGTGATGAGGTGTCCGTCTTTGACGTAGTTTCCTTCTTGCGGCTTGAAGTTTGCGTAGAAGCAGCCGCGGTCGTCGCTCATAGTGAGGTCACCTTCCCAAGGGTACATATTGTCGTTTTGTCCTGCTCTTGCGGCGTATTCCCATTCAGCTTCGGTAGGGAGTCTGTAAGGTTCGATGTAAACGCCTTCTTTGCCGAGTGATTTGCGGAGGAAGTCTGTTCTCCAAGCGCAGAAAGCGTTAGCTTGTTCCCAGCTTACTCCTACGACAGGGTAGTCCGAATAACCTCCGTGAGCGAAGTAGAGTCTTACGTAAGGTTCGTTGTAGGCGTTGTCAAAGTCGTTAACCCAGGCGGTGGTGTCGGGATAAATGTTTACGATATACGTATTTAAGAAGTCGTAGTCGCCTGTTAATGCGCGAGTTATAGTCTGACGGACAATTTCTTGTTCGTCGTTGATGTAAGCAGTGTCTTTTGAGATTATGGGCAGTTGTGTAGGTGTAGGGAGGTCAGTGTTATAGACGCGAGTTTTGGGGTCGAGTCTGTTTCTGCGCTTAGCAGCTTCCGTGTGGTTGTAAATCTCGTAGCGGTAGTTCATCTGTGTAGGGTCAAGTTCCCTTGCACCTGTGATAGGGTTGGTGCGATAGACGCTTTCGATAGCTCTTGCTTCGTCTTCGTTAGGGTTTCTCCATGGAATAGCTTTGTTCCAGTTAAGGTGCGGCTTCACCGGGTTACCTTCCTTGTCTTCTTCGATTTTGAATTCTTCGTTACCTCCGTAAGCAGGGTCAGCGAGACGTTCACGGATGATAGAGTCTCGGACCCAGAATACGAATTGTTTGTATTTAGAGTTCGTGATTTCAGTTTCGTCCATCCAGAAAGCGTCAACAGACATACCTCTGGGGTTTGCTGCGAGGTTCCAGGCAGAGTCGGGTTTTTGTGGTCCTGTCTGCATAGAGCCGCGAGAAACGAGAACCATACCGTAAGGAGTAGGTTCAGCCCAAGCAGTTCCTCCGACACCGGTGACTTCACCGCCGGCTGCTCTGTAGTTTCCTGATGCACAAGATGCTGCAGTGATGAGCAATGTTGTGGCTATTGGTAGAAGTAATAAAGATGAATTTTTCATATCTTACATTATACGTATGCTCTTATGTTTGTTTTTATTTTTTTCTGATAGGTCAAGTTTAAGACTGTATCCTGCGAATATTTCGTGACTGCCTGATGATGCTTTTGATATGGCTGAAGTCGGGTAGTCGTAGGAGTATCCGAGGTGGAAGTTTTTAATTTCGGCAGCGAGGACAACAGATATAGCGTCTTTGTATCTGTATCCGGCTCCGATTGACAGAAATTTGCGGTACCTGAGTCGTCCTGTTATTTCACCGGTGGTGAAAGTTAAGTCGCTTTTGACGAGAACTGTAGGTATCACTTCAAATAACGTATTTTTTATGGGAATATTGCTACCTGCCATAAAATATAGTATTCTTCCTGCTTTGAATTCGTAGTTTTTTTCGTTTGTACCTTCTCCGGATTCGGCGTTGAAGGTAATTTTAGGACTGTTAGCATGCTGGCAGGAGAGTGATGCCCAGAAGTATTTGTGGGTGTAGTACGCTCCTATTCCGAGGTCGAGTGCGGTGCCGTTGAGGTCCGATGTGGGGACTCCGTCATCAGTGGATTGGTGGTAGTCGTCGTTGTCGGGTATATAAACTTCCGAGCCTTTGAATGTTTCGTTGACAATACCGATTTGTAGTCCGGCAGAGAGTTGTCCGCCGAAGAGTTTTATTTTGTAGGATAATTGTGCGGCGAGGTTGAGGTTTTTGTAAAGTCCGAGGCTTTCCTGCTGCATATTCAGTCCTACACCGAAACGTTTGCCTATAAATTTGAATGGCATATCAGCCGTGATTACGAATGTTTTCGGTGCATTTTTGATTCCCATCCATTGTAGTCTTGTGCCACCTCTTAGTCTAAGGTAGTCCGTAGAGCCTGTAGCAGCGGGGTTGTAGTATGTAGGTATAGCATAGTACTGTGTGAACTGTGCATCGACTTGTGCCGCTGCATTTTGGTGCAACAGTGTTATGAGTGCGATTATCAGTAGGGTTAATATGCTATTACGTTTTGTTGTCATTATATTGCTATTCGAAGTAGAATGTGAGGACTACCATTGCAGATGTTGCTTTTTTGATTGATTGTGTAATTTTGAGTTTAGAGGGGTCGTCTGTAAGGTCTTTTCTTTCGTGGTCGATAACGTCGGTCAGCCCGAAGCAGAATTTTAGTTCGGGGATAAGTTTGAAGTACGGGAGGTAGAAGTCACAGCCGAGTCCGCATGTGAGGTACACGTCTGTCGGTTTGAGTTTCAGGTAGTCGTTATTTTTTTTTGTAACGTCAAATGCTGGCATTACTCCTGCGGTGATGTAAGGTCTGGCGTTTCGGTATCTGAGTGCGGAGTATTTGATGTCAATGGGCATTACAACGAATGCGGATTTGACGTTTTGTTGCAGAGTCTGTTCGCTTGAAGTGTCTCTCATTTTGATGACACGGTTTCCGAAGTACATACCGGGAGTTACTCGAAGATTGAAGTGTTTATTGAGTCGGAGGTCAAAAAGTCCGTTGACGCAGAAGCCGGGTGAGTAATCGGGCTGGTCCATGTACCAAGTTTCTCCGTCTTCAGTAGTGAAGCCGTTGTGTGTGATGTTCAGCATCTGTGCGTGGAGTCCGAAGCTGAATCCCAAGTGCCAGGTGCGGAAATCGGTGTAGGGTCTGTTAAGGACTTTGTCGTTTAAGTCTTTAGCAAATCCTGTTGCAGTGGCGATAACTGCGAGTAGTATTACTGTTATTATTTTTTTATAAAACACCATAATTATTGTTATAACGCCGGTGTGGTGTTTTTATTGTGTGGCGCAGGGATTTTTTTGAGGAGCTACAACACGGCTCTTTCATTTAAAGTGGAAGAAATTGATGTGTTATTATAAATGAAAGCAAGTAAAAGTTACATCATCAGGGAGCCTCGGCGAGGCTCGGCTGTAAGTAACACCGTATAAGCACGTAGTGCGCCATGCGGTGACACAACACCCACCCTCCCCACTCGCACCTCGGGGAGGTGCGGTCTGTGATAGATATTTATGGAAAACATTCTGATTTTTTACAGACCGAACCTCGCCGAGGTTCGTTATATTTTGACGTTTCTATCTCAGGGTGGCGCACAAAGTGCTTACCCTGAGTTACTTACAGCCGAAAGTCTCCGACTTTCCTTGATAACGTTGTCTTTTTACTCACTCTATTATATATTTTAAATGAAAGAGCCGTGGGGCTGCAACGGGAGGAAGGGGCAAAAAAAGCTTATGGGCTGCAAGGAAAAGTGACCAAGATGGCATTTTCTTTTTCCTTCTCGCCTTCGGCTTTAAGAGTTTATTAGTCGGCGGAGTTTGAGTATTGTTTCATTCCAGCGGCTTGTGATTGGAGTAATTATCGGTCGGAATTTTTCTGTTTTTGCAGGAGCAAAAGTTTTTAGAGCGGCGTGGTGAGTTTCGATTTGGAGTGTTTTTGCGAGGATAAGCGGTTCTCCGTCGATGTGAGCCGGTCCTTCAGTTTTTCTCTCAATAGTGATTTCCTTTGTTTTGAAAGTTTCTATGAGGAGGTTATTTTTGATAGTTCCGGACATAAGGTCAATACCTACGAGTGCGGTGTTAATCATATTTCCGGCGTGGATAATAGTGACGTCAATGAGTCCGTCAGTGATGTCAGCACCCGGGGCAATGTAAGCGTTGTTTCCGTATTGTGAAGCGTTGCTGCATGCTACGCAGAAAGCCTTTTCAGTGAGGATATTTCCATTAGCTTTGATGGTGTATTCTTCGGCTTTGTAGTGGAGGTATTCCTGAAAGGTGCTTTTGAGGTATGTGATAAGTCCTCTGCGGTTTTGTTGTGCAAATTTCCAACTTACGGCGGCGTCAAATCCTACGCCGAAGGTGCAAAAGAAAGGTTTGTTGTTTACGGTTCCATAGTCGATGTTCAGTGTATGGTCTTGGAGGATAATGTCGAGTGCGCTTTCGGTGTCCATGGGTATGTAAAGGTGTCTTGCGAGTCCGTTACCTGAACCTGCGGGGATTATTCCGAGTGCGGTGTCTGTGTCTATGAGTGCTTTTGCAGTTTCATTGACAGTGCCGTCTCCACCTGCAGCAATTACGGCGTAGTAGCCGTTTTTTACAGCTTCTGTGGCGTATTTAGTGGCGTCACCGGGGGCAGTAGTGAGCCTGATGTCGAGGTCGAAAGACTTGGAGAGTTTGTCTGTAATTATTTGTTCGAGTCCCGCTTTGCTGTTTGTGCCTGAGACTGGGTTTATGATTACTAATAATTTTTTCACTATGTCCTTTCTTTTGTTAATAAAGTGCAAATGTAGTGATTTTTTGCGTGATGGGCAAGGTGATGTCAGTCCCCTTTGATTCTATTAATTGAAGATTTGTCTCCTGCGAGGCAAATAGAGTCCCCTGCGAGAATAGGAGTGTTCAGGAGGTCTTGGATATATTCATCGTCACGTCTGATGGCGACGATATGTGCCTGGTAGTTTTTGCGGACGTCTGCTGTGGTGATAGTTTGTCCGATGAGAGGAGATGTATCGGTAAGAGTTATAGTTACGAGTTGGAAGTCGGATTGTTGTGGTTTGTCAGTGTCAATTTTCTGTTCCTTTTCAATTTCCGGGATAATGTGTTGTATTTGTTCGTCAGTGCCGATAATGCCGATTGTGTCGCCGGGGAATAGACGAGTGTTTCCACCCGGGACCGGGATAGTAATGTTACCGCGTCGGATATTAACGACGGATACACCGTAGTGTGAGCGAAGTGGTGAGTCCATAAGTTTCATTCCCACGAAATTGCAGCCGTATCCTATTTTCATATATGCGAGGTGGAGGTCGCTGACGATTGTATTGTTTTTTCCTGTTTTACGGAGTTCTCTTTCGTTGAGGTTGTTGAGGAATTTTTCTTCAATTTTGTTCATTCTGTCTTTAATGCTCTTTGTGAAAACGAAGAGGATAAGGAAGAATACAATAATACCTGCTATAAATCCTGTTTTGAGGGTGTATATAGTTGCGAGGATATTGACGATGAAGCACAGTACTATTATGAGTCGGAATATGTTGAGTGCGATAAGTGGTGCGTGGTAGTTTGTATTTTTTTCTGCGAGGATATTTTTCTCTGCTTTTTTAGAGATAGGAAGTGACATGGCGAGGAGGAATGGGGACATAGAGAATACGGCGACTACGGCTGTGATGAGTTTGCTCCATTGCGGGATTATGTTGTCAAGCCACGGGAGGAGAATTTGTGTGGAAATAAGAGTTATAGCTATCAGAATTATAGCATAGAGGAGTATTCTCCATGTGTATCTACGGAGAATTGTTTTCCATACGTGGTTGTCGGAGTTTGCGGAAGCGGTTGTGGCAGAGTATCTGTTTATGAGAAATCTTAGTCGTCTCGGGAGGTGTCGTTCTACGAAAGCGTCTGCCGGGTCAGCGAGTCGGATAAAGTACGGTGTCGTAAATGTAGTGATTACGGACACGGCAACTACGATAGGGTAGATATTAGGTTCCAGTACTCCGAGTGACATACCGAGTGATGCGATGATGAATGCAAATTCACCGATTTGTGTGAGTGAGAATCCGGATTGGATAGCGATGTTCAGCGGTTGTCCTGTTGCGAGCATACCGAGTGTGCCGAATGTTATCATACCTGCTATTACGACTATAGAAAGTGTCAGTATCGGTTGCCAGTATTGGACTATGATGTCCGGCTGTACCATCATTCCTACGGAGATGAAGAATACCGAGCCGAAGAGGTCTTTGACAGAAGTGGTGACGTTTTCTATTCGTTCGGCGTAGATAGTGCCTGCGAGTACCGAGCCCATTACGAAAGCACCGAGTGCGAGAGAAAATCCGCAGAGAACCGAGAATACAGCCATTCCGAGGCATAGTCCCATTGAGATGATGAGGAGTGTTTCGTCGTTGAGGTATCGGCGTATTTTAGAAAGTATAGTGGGTAAGAGATATACTCCTGCTACGAACCATATTATGAGGAAGAATACGAGTTTCCCTACGCTTAGTAGCATCTGTGTGCCTTCAATATCGTTGTTTATTGCTACTGAAGATAGAATTACCATCATGAGAACTGCGAAGAGGTCTTCCACGATTAGCACTCCGAATACGAGTGAGGCGAATTTTTTCTGTTGTAGTCCGAGGTCGTTAAATGCTTTGATGATGATAGTGGTAGATGACATTGATAACATTCCGCCGAGGAAGAGGGAGTCGATGTTCGTAAATCCCATGAGGTGTCCTATTACGTAGCCTGTTACCATCATTCCAATCACTATGATGAGTGCTGTTACAACTGCTGAGCCACCTACTCCGATTAGTTTTTTGAAACTGAATTCGAGTCCTAACGAGAATAGGAGGACGACGATGCCTATTTGCGCCCAGAACTCGATGTTTTGTTCTGTGGTGACCGATGGGAGGAGTGAGAAATTCGGGCTTGCGAGAAATCCTGCTACGATGTATCCGAGTACGACAGGTTGTTTTATCCACTTGAAGAGGACCGTTACTCCTGCTCCGAGGATAAGGATAAGTGCGAGGTCTTGTATGAGGCTTTCAACCGTTATTTGTGCAGCGGCTGTCTGTGTTAGGAGAAGCATTTTTGTGTGAGTTAAGTGTTAGGCAATATCAGATGTCGCCTTGGTTCGCGAGTGTGATAGTGCGAGTGGGGTTAAGTGTGCTTAGTGATTTGAATAGTGTGATGTAGTCCGTGGTGTCTTTGGCGAGGACAAAGAAGTTGAGGTTCGTAGTGTTTTCGGTGTAGTCGTATTCCACGTACACGTTTACGAGGGTGAGGTTGTGTCTTGCGAGTGTCTGTCGGTATGTGTCGATGTTGTCGATAATGCTACCGATTTTCATACGTATTATACGGGATTGAGCGCCCATATTTCTTCTGTGCTCGAATTTTTCCACTTGTACGAGTACTATCATGATGAGAGCGGTGGCTACGATAGACAGGGTGTAAAGTCCTACGCCTACAGCGAGTCCTATCGTTGCTACTATCCATATACCTGCGGCAGTTGTCAGTCCTCTTACAGAGCCTTTCATCTGTATTATAGCACCTGCGCCGAGGAAGCCTATTCCCGAGAGTACTTGTGCTGCTATACGTCCGGGGTCTCCGTTTTTGAGTCCGAGGTATTCTTGGGGTACGTATATAGAGATTAGCATAGCGAGGGTAGCACCCATAGAGATGAGGGCGAATGTACGTATTCCTGCGGTCTGTCCTTTGCTTTTACGTTCGTAGCCTACTACGCTGCCGAGTGCCATGGACAGCAGGAGTCGGAATAGGGCTGATGTGGTGTTGACTTCTATTCCTGTGATGTCGTTGTAAATTTGTTGCAGGGCTGACATTGTAGGGGATTGGGGATTGGGGATTTGGAAACCCGGGATTGGGGATTTGGAAACCCGGGATTGGAAATTTGGAAACCCGGGATTGGGGATTTGGAGGCAAATTTCAGTTTCCCAATATCCGATTCCTGATTTCAGATTTCAGGTTCCCAATTCCGGATTTCCTTCAATTATTTTTTCATTGTAAACTTGCGGGAAGCGAGTCGGTAGTTGTCGGCGAAAAGTTCTACGGTGTATTCCCCCGGGTTAAGTGTAGCGTTTACGTCCCAGTAGATTGTGATGCCGGGGATTTCTTCACCGGTGTATTCAATCATTTTTCTTGCGGAGCATTTGACGTTTTGTCCTTCGAAGTTGAATACGCCGCCGTTGCCCAGGAGTTCACCTTCAGGGCTGACGAGTCGCATATAAATAGTCTTTTCTCCAACCGGTGTGGAGTTGTTTTGCGGAATAGTGAATGTTACCATTAACTGGCGAGCCTTGGTGATGTTTTTTTCAGTTCTACCTTTTTTGTTAAGTGCGGTAAGTGAAATGCCGGTGACGTTTAGTTTTTCGGCAAGGACCATTCTTTCGTTGAGTTCTTCGTTTGTTTTGGAAACGGACTGAACACGTTCGTTAAGTTTGCGGTTTTTGTCTTTTATTTCTTCGTTTTCCGTCTTGAGTCCTTGGTTTTCACGCGAGAGTGAGTCAATTTGCGCTACGTAGTGACGGAGGAGAGATTTGAGTGTAGCTATTTGGTCTTGAAGTTCTTTGATGCGAGCGGCATTTTTATGCTTTTCGTTTTTGAGTTCTTGCAAGAGTTTTTCAACTTTAGCTTTTGCAGCAGCGTATTTTTCTACGATAGAGTCATTTGCGAGGAGCTGCGTTTGGTTTTCGTACTGAGCGTATTCGTTGTTGAGGCTTTCGTATTCTCCTGCGAGTTGGAGTTGTTCGTTAGTGAGCTTTAGTTGCTCCATTTCCTCCTGAGCGGCGTTACTTTTACTGAAAAGTGCTCCGATAAGAACGCCGGCGATGATTACGATGACGATAATTGCAGCGATTAGGATTTGAGTGGTGGAAAACTTGGATTTAGTTTTCTTTTGGGGAGTATTGTTTTGTGGAGTCTGAGTCGTTTCCATAATGTGTATCTATATTTTATAGGAGTGTGGTAAATCGGAATATTATTTGTTGATAGTATTCTTTGCCGGGGCGTAGAATCTGTGAAGGGAAATTTTTGTGGTTCGGGGCATCGGGAAGACCTTGACATTCGATAGCCACGCAGTCGTAGTCTTTGTATTCGTAGTCGTCTTTGCCCATAGGGGAGCCTGTGAGCCAGTTACCTGTATATACTTGTACGCCTGGCTGAGTGGAGTCAATTTGCAGTTGTCGTCCTGAATTGCGGTCTTTAAGGATAGCGATGACGTTAAGTTTCGGTGCCTTTTCAGAGAAACCGTCAGCCACCCAGCAGTGGTCGTATCCTTTTCCTATGTGTAGCGGCTTGAAGTCGTCCTTAATTCTGTCTTTAATAGGGTGTGAGCGGGTAAAGTCCATAGGCGTACCTTTGACGGGGAGGAGTTTTCCGGTAGGAGCGAGGCTGTCGTCAGTGTCGAGGTATTTTGAGCAGAACAGTTGGAGTTCGTGTTCCAGGGCATTGCCGGCATTGTGTCCTGAGAGACAGAAGTATGTATGGTTTGTGAGATTTAATATAGTGTCAGCATCGGTAACAGCTTGGAGTGTGAGATGCAGTTCATTATTTTCAGTCCAAAGATAGTTAGCACGGATTTCAATATTTCCGGGGTAGGATTCGTCACCGTCTTTACTTTTGAGGACGAAAGTGACGTCTCCGGCTTCACCGTCAACGGCGAACAGCCAGTTTTGATTTTGAATACCTTCCGGTCCTCCGTGGAGGTGGTTTGGTCCGCAGTTTACGTTGAGGTGGTATTCTTTGCCGTTAAGGGAGAATAATCCTCGAGCAATACGGTTTGCGTATCTGCCGGGGATTTTACCGCAGCAAGGTCCGTCGTAGATATAGTCGCAAGGGTTTTTGTATCCCATCACGATGTCAGACATTTTGCCTTCAGCATCAGGAACTTTAATGCTTACAATTCCTGCGCCGAGAGTGGAAAGCGTGACGGAAGCACCACTTTCGTTGGTAAGTGTGATGTGTGAAATAATCCCTTTGGGTGAATCAAATTTTTCTATTTTGCCTTTCATAATCTTGAATTGCGTTTGTGGTGCAAATTTACTATTTTTTTTGCAATTACTCAATTTCGCAGTGTAAAAACTGATTGCACTTTCTCTGCCGGTGCTACTTCATCAGTATCAGGACAGACCGCACACTCGCCGAGGTGCGAATGTGGAGAGTCTGTCTATCTCAGGGTGGCGCACTTCGTGCTTACCCTGAGTTACTTACGGCTGAAAGTCTCAGACTTTCTTTGCAGGCGTAACTTCATCGGTATCTGACTGACCGCACCTCCCCGAGGTGCCTCATTGGCGCAACGTCTTCAGTATCAGGGGGGGGCAGACCGCACTTCTCCGACTTTCCCTGATGACGTTGTCTTGTCCCACTGTCCCACGATAGACGCCGAGACACTTGGGACACTGTCCCATATATTTCATCTGTTACACTGTTACACTGTTACACTCTGTCCCACTTGTCTCACCTGTCTCATAACACCGATGGGACG
>SAMEA104315426__coassemble_730_pt1 | contig 15052 bp, 15 predicted proteins | sample SAMEA104315426__metabat2_low_PE_027 | metagenome-assembled genome bin SAMEA104315426 (sample SAMEA104315426) | gut metagenome | biome: Monkey gut; feature: monkey-associated habitat; material: faeces | place: China | collected 2013 | reverse complement strand
GGGGAAAATAAGCCCCTAATCGGTCTGTTTTTGCTTTTATCTCAGATTTTGCACCTTGAGAATCGAATATTTTGGAAAAAACGAAAATTTTGATCGCTTGACATATATCGCATTCTCAGCGACATAAAAAACAAGAGGATGTACCAAATGCTTTATTTTGATACACCCCCTTTTATCGTATAGCGAATAATCAATGATTATACACCCTGGAGTTTGAAGTTAATAGGTAATGTGTACCATACGTTAACAGGTTGACCGTTCATACGACCCGGGATAAAGTTAGGAAGAGATTTTACAACTCTTACAGCTTCCTTATCAAGGTCTTGGTCACGGCTACGGATAACCTTAACCTCACCAATGCTACCATTCTTGGTAACGACGAATTGAACTACTACTCTACCTTGAATATTGTTCTCAGCTGCCATAGTCGGGTAGCGGAGGTGTTCTTGGATAAATTTCATAAGTTCTGCATCACCGCCCGGGAATTTAGGCATTTGTTCTACAGATTGGAATACCTGTTCAGGTTCCGGTTTCTTTTCCTCAACGATAACTTCGTCTTTGTATTCACGAACTACGTTAATATCATCAGTACCCTTGTCGAAGTTAGTACTACCGATAGCAGTTTGAGATTCCTTAATTTCATCTTGAGACTTAATTTCTTCAACAACTTCGTTATCGTCAGCAATAGCGATTTCAGTTGCCTTCATTGTATTAAGTACTTCTTCAGGAAGAACTTCAGGTTTCTGTTCTTCAACACGTTGTTGAACTTCTTCTTCTTCTTCAGGTTGTTCCTGTTCTTCAGTAAGAGCAGCCATAGCCTGTTGTTCGGCAAGAAGTTGGAGTTCCTTTTCCTTCTGTTCCATACGGTAGTCATTGTACTTTCCGTAAGCGAAAGAAAGGATAAGGATAACGATAACACCGATAACGGTGATTAACATAGCCTTATTGTGGCGTTTGTCTGATTGAGCACGAAGCACGTATGCACCGAACTCTTTATTTTTACCCTCAAATACGAGGTCGCGCCATTCTTTTGATGAAAGATCTACATCTTGTGCCATTTACTTTTAATTTTAAAGGTTAATAATATAGTCATTCATCACGTTAATGTTTAGGATGTTTTGCGATGTAATCAAGAATCAATGCAGAGTCAACTTGATTGATGTTATCGATTTGATAACGAGAAATCTGGTTAATTTGCATTTCGTCAAGAGCAGTAATCACGCTTTCCCAAGAAGCCTCGGGCGTAGCCTTGATAATAACTACCGGACGCACGAGAGTAGAGTCGTTACGAATCTCTTTTGCACGTTTCTGATATTCCTCATCGGTAATTTTCTTTTCGCGCCAAAGAGCTTTTTGCTCATTAATTTTTTCAAGTGCTTCCTTGTTTTTATTATGAAGGATTTTGCGGATACCTTGTTCACCATCTGCAGTATTACCAAGGAAACGTTCCTGGTGAAGTACACCATAGTTATCCGGAGATTCGTCGATAAGACCATCCTTGTTACTATCTTCTACGAAAGGTTTACCTTCGTAGTAATAAATGATGTTCATAGGACGACCTTCACCATCTGTCTTGATGTTACCCTTAGAGTCACGTTCAGTGGTAAGGATTAGCGTGATAGCTTCTGAATTCTTTGCTTTAGTTTGTTGCTCTTCACTCTCAATCTTCTCATTAGAAGGTAATGAGATATTAAGAGTCTGTGACTTAATCATTGTAGTACACAGCATGAAGAACGTAATCAAAAGCATGTTCATATCCACCATAGGAGTAAAGTCCACGTGGATACTCATCTTCTTTTGGGCGCCTTTTTTCTTTTTGCCGCCGCTTGATTGTTCAATTTGTGCCATAATGATTAATCATTTTCTGTTTTAAGAGCAGTCATTACACTAAAACGGTTCATCTTGATTGTCTGCAAGTTATCAAGCACACCGTGAATAGTTTGGTAGTTTGTGTTGTGGTCTGCCTTTACTGCGATACCTTCACCCTTCTTCATTGCATCGCGAAGATTGTCGTCTGAAGAATTGTAAATTGCACGCATCCAGATTTGGAACTCATTAGTGATTTCCTTAGCACCACTTGCATCTTGGAATACTATCTCTGTCATAGGTATGCCGGCTTGCGGATTTTCCATATTGCCTACGAATTCATCTTGCTTTGCTTGATCAAGAGCAAGGAACTCATGCATTACTGCCAATGGCACACCGAATGTACCTATTTTAGAGAATTTTTCTGCATCTTGTTGAGTAATATTAGTTTTTTTGCCGGTTACATCTTCATATCGTTTAGCGGCTGCTAAGAGAGCCTCTTTACGAACTGATTCAGAAGACCATGATTCATCGTATGTGTCAAGGTCTGCTTCACCAAGGATTGAGATGAAAACCTTACCTTCAGGGCTTACAAGGATTTGAGCTACGTTTGAAGTCGGCACCTTGATTTCTGAAACTGATGATGGTGTAATCACAGTCACAGGCTCTTTTGTAAGGAATGTTGAGGTCAACATGAAGAAAGTAAGCAAAAGAACAGTCACGTCACTCATCGCGGTCATGTCGATGAGCGTACTCTTTCTTTTAATTTTTACTTTGCCCATATTTTACCTTTAATTTAAATTGTTGATTGATTAATTAAAAAAGGAAAATACGGATTAGTGATTAGCTGCGAATGTTTGTACGATTGAGTAGCCAATCTCGTCGATAGCGTATGTAAGGTTATCGATTTTGTTAGTGTAGAAGTTATAAGAAATAACTGCGAATGCACCTGTTGCAATACCGAATGCAGTGTTCACAAGTGCTTCAGAAATACCTGTTGAAAGTTCTGTTGAGTCAGGAGCACCTGATGCTGAAAGTGCTTGGAATGATTTGATCATACCTAACACAGTACCGAGAAGTCCGACAAGTGTACCAAGAGTAGTAAGTGTTGCTACGATTGGAAGGTTTTGTTGGAGTGAAGGCATTTCCATTGCAGTTGCTTCTTCAACTTCTTTTTGAAGAGTTGCAATTTTTTGTTCTTTTGAAAGAACTGTGTTTTCTTCCATTTCTTTGTAACGTACGAGTGCAGCAGAAACTACAGCAGCAACAGAACCTTGTTGTTTTTTGCAGAGTTCTTGAGCGGCAGCGATGTCTTCTTTAACGAGGCATGCTTTTACGTTTTTCACGAATTTTGTGATGTTACCTTTACCTTTTGCGCTTGAAAGTGCGATTGCACGTTCAATAGAAATAACGATAACTGTCAAGAAAAGAGTTTGAAGAATAGGTACGATGAAACCACCTTTGTAAACTGTACCGATAAGGTCAACAGGGTGGAACTTGAGTTCATCAGGAGCAAATGCCATTGACACGAAATCACGAGCTCCTTCGAATTCAAAGTGGCTCGGACCACCAAACACGAAGAGGAAGAGTGTTACAGCTACGATAAAGCATGCAACGATTACCAAGAATGCGTTCTTGATACCACGAACATTGCCACCTGCAACTAATGCAGTCTTTTGAGAAGGCTTTTCCATAATTGAAATTACTTTGATAATGTTATTAAATATTTATGAATTAATTATTTAAGAATATTTCTTTTTTCTTTATTACACTTAAGGTGGACTTAAAAAGTTATGCTGTCTTGTTATTATACACAATTATTTTTCGACATTATATGAAATGCCTGTGCAAATGTATCCATACATTTTCAAAAAAAAAAATTTTATAGCCACTTTTTCGCTTTCAGTCACTCATTTTTCACGTTTTTTTTGTTTTCTCGCTTGAATACATTTATCCTTATAACGGAATACTCTCCGTTTTATTATAAATTGCATATAACAAAACACAGTTAAGGGCCCGAAATCCTTCAGACCCTTAACTATAATATATCGTGCAATACGATGAATATTTTTTTGAAACTCGGTCGGTGCGGACCCTCACGGCGTCGACCGGTAATTTAGTATTTGTTTTATTATTTGCTTCTTAGACAATTCAAATACTAAAAGGTTTAATCTCCCGACAATTTTTTTCAAAAAATTTCATTTTTTCTTTATCTTCGCAGATTCTCAGCTTTTTTGCGGTACATTTCCGCCGTTTTTTCTGCATTTTGAGCATTACGGAGTTTACTTTCATAGTTTTTTATAGCAGTTTCAGCCCTACTCGTTGACTGGAGTGCCTTAGTGGTATTTCCCCCGCGAGTATAGTAAGATGCATCGTTAAGATAATTCAGTGCCTTTCTTTTATAATCATCTGCATCGCGCATAAAGTTATCTGCCTTGCGCTGATAGTACACAGCTTCTTTTTCGTACCTTTCGGCTTGACTCCTGTTATAGTCACTGACGGCGCCAAGCATCGTGACAAAGGAAAACACTAAAATTGTCAATAGTAAAATACTCTTTTTCATATTCCGCATAGTAAGTAAACAGTGTATATTATATAGACGAGCAGAAAGATAATTCCCTCAACTCGGTCAAAAAATCTTTTACCGAAAGTAAACACTACGATAAATGTCATTATTATTGACAAGAGAAGCACTCCGTAGTCAACCATATTTATCCCCAAGATATTTAACGGATTTATCAGCCCGGATGCTCCTAATATCATAAGAAGATTAAACACGTTTGAACCGATTACATTGCCTAATGCAAGCTGCGGATTTTTCTTTACCGCCGCCACTATTGACGTTATCAATTCCGGAAGCGATGTTCCTACCGCCACTATCGTTATTGCTATCACTGCATCACTCATGCCCCACTCTTTTGCAAGAGTTTTGACTGAATCAAGGAAAAGTTGACCGCCGAGGAGCAAGCCTGCAAGGGTTAATACGGCTATAAGAACCAATAGTACAACGTTTTTACCTGCCAACGATGAACTACACTCTTCACCGCTCTGACCGTCTCCCCCGCCTTTTCTGTCTTTTATTACAACGTATGCCATATATCCTACGAACGCAAGTAGCAAAATCACGGCGTCATAGCGAGATATTACATTAACATCACCGCCGAGCAGCATATCATTAACAAACACTATCACCAATAGCGTGGCAATAATTGCAAATGGTATGTCACGGCGATACGTTGTCCTCTCGATTGCAAACGGACATATAGCGGCAGTAACGCCCAATATTAACAGTACATTGCAGATATTGGAACCGATTACGTTTCCTAATGCCACATCTCCTGCACCTTCCACTGCCGATGATATGGATACGAACAGCTCGGGAGCAGACGTGCCCATTCCCACAATAGTAAGTCCTATCATGAAATTTGAGATTTTGGCTTTCTGTGCCAAAGCCACTGACGAATCCACCAGGTAGTTTGCGCTGATGAGCAATATTATCAGTCCTAATATCAGATACAAGTACAACATTGCAGAAAACTATTTTATTTCTTTGACTTCAAGTCTGTCACCCGTTGCTTTTACGATATTTTTGTAATATTCATAGTCATCGTAGCCTCCGAAAGCCGGAGATACGGGCATACCGTCTTTTGTGTACATAAATCCGTTGGCATCTTCCTTCTTGATGTTGCCGTCCATGTGTTTCACAAAAAGATAATCGCCGAGTTTTTTATAGTCCGTAGTTGCCTTTTCCGCCCATTTGTCGGCAAGTGCTTGTGACTTGATTTTGGCGATAGAATCGTTTTGCATTTCAGAGTCGTTTTCAAGCACTTTGACATCTTCAACAATAGCCTTTTCAAGTGCGGATTGCACTTTGCGGATATCCGGTATCAAACGGCTGTAACGACAGTATGCTTGATTGGCTACATAATTGTTAACCCAGAAGTTTGCGTTCCAGTCAAGATTGTTAATATCGCCGTAACCGAGTTGCGACGGTGTACGTGTCACTTTGCACAGTATCGGCAAATAGACGCAAGTGTTTGCATCATCTGTTCCGAACCACAATATGCCCTTGAAAGCATCAGGCACATCATTTCTCAGTTCTGCAACGAACGAAAAACCTGTTTGCTGAGTGGCAATAGCGCGTTCATTGGTGTATTCTTTGCCGGCAACTCTATATGTCATAGGACGGTAACGGTACGGTACATGGAAAGGTCCTGCACCCGGGTCTTTTGTCATATCAAAAGGGGTATCTTCGAAGTGGTCACGCATCATCCATTTCATATCTTCAGCCGTAAGTTTGCGATTAGGCTTTACCCACAGTGGCATCGGCTCACCCTTACCTTCATTTATCCACGACAAATATTTGTCTGCATCGTCGGTAAACTTGTTAAAGAACGCCCATACACGCGCATCGCAGCCGCGAAGTGCGAGGTAATCTGTCACTGAATAAGTCTTTGAGAAATCAAAATCCTCATCTTTGCCTGAATACAAGCCTATCTTACGTGCGAAGGAAATAACGTCTTTTGAGTACAATGTTTCCGGGTCATTAAGAGGAAATTTATGTATTCTTGCCTGGTTCGCATGTCCGGAGATATGTCCTTCCGGCACTTTACGCGCCACCCACACAGCACCTTTTTCAAATGAACCTTTACCGATAAGTTCAAGTATCCACACCTCATTACCATCGGCTATTGAAAAAGATTCACCGGAAGATGCGTAGCCGTATTTTTCTACGAGGGAAGTCATTGTAAGCAATGCTTCTTTAGCGGTTTTGCATCTTTGTAGTGCCAAGTATATCATAGAACCGTAGTCTATAATTCCGTTTGGGGTCTCGAGGAGGTGAATACCGCCCCATGTTGACTCGGAAATAGCCAAGCCGTATTCATTCATATTTCCTATCACCTGATAGGTGTGGCGAACTTCGGGAATCGTGCCTAAGTAAGCATTTGTGTCCCATTCACGTATCACTCTCACTGCGCCCTCGGGATAGTCGGCGGCAGGGTAATTGTAGAGTTCACCGTAGAGTACATGCGAATCCGCTGCGTACGTTATAAAATTACTATTATCTTCCGTAGCTCCTTTTGTTGCTATAAGACTCGTGCAGGCAAAGACATCTATTGACGACACTGCCAGCAACGACAACATTATTTGTTTTATCATCTATTTGTATATTATTACTTATTATCTATTTATTCTTTATCTTGTTCAACTTTTAATTTATAATCTCTGCAGTAATTGACGTAATTTGTCTTTACGCTTTTTGCCCAAATGTCAGCCAGGTCTTGGAGCAGTTCCACCGCTATTTCTTCATCATTGAAATCCGGCAACTGCTCATACGCCACTGTCACATCTACTGCTATGGAATCTTCAAGCATAAGCTGCATTTCACGCAACGCGTCCTTTGCAACTCGGGAACCGTTTGCCACTTCTAACGTTTTGCTTAACAAATCCGATGATGACTGCACTGATTCAGGACCGATTTCTTCCGGAAGTTTCTTTACAGCACGAAAAAGCGGGATAAACGTTGATATATTAGGATTTCCGAGAGCAAAATACGTCAATGTCTTGAGATAATCAGGCTTTGAACCGTTTGATTCTACTATAAACGAATACTTTGCCAAGCAATTTTCGTATATTCTCAACGCTTTGCGCAAGTCATAGCAGGATATTCGCATACTCGGCATGCCCCACAAGTTTGATTCTACATCGCGGATTCTAAGAGTATTGTATATCTGACCGGCATCAAATCCCGATAAATAAGATTTCGGAGCAAAAGCTTTTGCGAAGTCAAATTTTGCGTCAGAGCCTGCGAATTTTCCTAATTTTCTTGCATAATCCTGAATATCAAGCGAATACAGACAGTTTCGCAAATCTTTCTCAGGCAATTTATGTATCAATGCAGCACCGGTAAACACAGTCGCCTTGTCATCGGGTACTCTTAAAGCAGCCCATACGGCACCGGATTCTTTTCCCTTTCCTGCGTACTCGAATATCCACGCCTCTTTATCATCTGCAACAGATAGTGTGGCATACGTACTGCCGACAGGTGCATTTTCCAGTATATTTGACAGTTTAAAGATTGCTTCGCGGCAATTTTCAGCACTATCCAAAATGCGCAATGACACTTGCTCCGCAGAAAATTCCGGGTCCGGCTTTATTCCTCCCATCGGTAATGCTTCTGTCCATATCACTGTCAAGCCGGAAACATTCGTGCTAAAATACCCTTGCCATTCGGAGGTATCCTCGGAACACGCAACGGTAACTGCGCCAGTATTCGTAGCATCTTTTCCAACAGCTACCCACATCTTGGCGTTAACAGTGATTACGGATAAGATGACAAATACTGATATTAGTAATATTTTGTCCTTTATTTTCATATTAAAGCGCAAAGTTACGAATTTTTCACATTAACAAACTACTAAATTATAACTTTATAAGTGCAATAAACCACGCCTCTGCCTCCTAAGCCGCATTTCTGACGAATTAGTCCCTCATTCAGATAGTTTCCGCCGTCCTCGTTAGACGTTCCGAGGTCAAAGTATCTTTTGCCCTCACACATATTCCGGATAATATGCTCAAACACTGCAGGAAGTACTTTTAAGTCCCTACCCTCTTGAGTGGTAGCGATATACTGTGCATGGACAACAGTATTCGTAACATACAATACCGTTCCGCCAACCATTTTTCCGTCATTGTATGCCGCCACGAGGCGTATATTCTCCGGGAAAAGTTTATGTAATCGTTCTATCTCATCAAGAGTATGAACCGGTTTTGCACCGTACTTTTCACCAAGAAGAGCGGAAAGTATATCCCAATACTCTTTGAAGTCGTCGGTCTCCTTCACCTCCACTCCTGCTGAAAGACAATATTTCAGTCCTCTTTTACTATTTTGGTCAAAAGGAAGTCTGTCAAGCAAATCTACCGTTGAGGATATCAGCACCGCCTCCACTGTAGCACGACTTCGGAAAAGTGCATATAAATCTTCTTCCGCAGGCGTAATGTGATAAATATGCGGTACAGGCTTATATATCAAGTATTTGACACCATTTTTTTGTAGATAGCATTGCATTTCTACCCACACATCAAGCATATCCGTCACAGTAAAGCCCTTAGCGCATGTAATCCAGCCGCCGTATGTCAAACCTCTGTGGGAATAAACGGCATCTCCTGAAATATTTGCCGGTAATAATGCTATGATTTTGCCATTTTTAGTTGCTATCAGCGAGAAATCATCGAACCGGTCTGAATGATAGTCCATATAGTCACGCAAAAAAAGGAATGTCCCGTTTTTTGACATTTTCACGAACTCGTTCCATCGGTTCTTATACTCCGCACTGTACCTTTCTATAGCTATCATAGCATCAAACGATATATCTTTTCAGTATCAGCAGAATTTAACTTATAATATCCACCTATAATTTCGCCCTTATTTTCATGAAGTTTTTTCACAAGCAAATGAATATCCGGGCTTGCTATTCCGAGTTCGGCAAATGTCAGCGGCAAACCTAATGAATGAAAAAATGCTTTCATACGGCTTATTCCTGCAAGTGCAGCTTCCTTATCATCTTCAATATTCACATCAAAGACGCGGCGAGCCAACTGTGCCGGTTTTTCAGGTGCGTGATGTGCCATAAAGGTCAGGAATGCCGGATAAACCACAGCAAGACCTGCTCCGTGTGTCACTCCGTACACCGCACTAATCTCGTGTTCCATAAAGTGTGACACCCAGTCTTCTACTCTGCCACAACCGCAGATGCCGTTATGCGCCATAGTTCCGGACCACATGATGTTTGCTCTCGCATCATAGTCCTGAGGATTTGCCATCACTTTCGGTGCCTCGAAAATTATTGCTTTCAGCAAGCCTTCACTTATACGGTCCGTCACCTCCACTTCCTTTGTGGGTGAGAAATAGCGTTCCATAATATGCGCCATCATATCCGCAATTCCGCTTGCCGTCTGGAATGGAGGCAGTGTGAACGTTAGTTCCGGATTTAATATTGCGAATTTAGGTCTTAGCCAATAATCGGTACGCAGGCTGATTTTATGAAGTCCGTCAAGTTTTGTTATCACGGAATTTCCCGAGCCTTCACTGCCTGCTGCAGGGATTGTAAGTACTACGCCCACGGGAAGTGCGTTTGCTATAACCGCTTTTCCGGCATAGAAATCCCAAAAGTCACCATCGTAAACAGTTCCGGCGGCTATTGCCTTTGCCGTGTCTATGACAGAACCGCCACCTACGGCGAGTAGTCCGTCAATTTCGTTTTCGCGTGCTGAATTTATTCCTTCATATACTCTGTCGTCAGTAGGATTGGGCTTTATTCCGCCAAGTTCCACGTACTCTATTCCACTATCTTTCAATGAATTTTTAACTCGGTCAAGCAAACCGCTCTTTATAGCAGAGTGACCGCCGTACACGAGCATAATACGCTTGCAGCCGAGAGATGCAACTTCGTTGCCTGCTTCTGTCTCCGTGCCTTTACCAAAAATATAACGCGTCGGAGTTTGATACTTAAAATTATTCATTGCACTATGATATTACTTTTTTTGTTCCTTATTTATTAAGTCTTCTATCTTACTCAACTCTTTGGGATCAAGTTTCCCGAACATTTCTTTAAGCTGATTTTTCGTCTGAGTCAAAATTTCCATACTGATATTGCCGGCTACTGATTTAAGGACAAGCATCGCAACCGTTATATCATCTGTAAAGCCGATTCCTATCAGTGCATCGGGAATTAAGTCTATCGGCAAAATGAAATAGCCTAATGCGCCTACTATCTTAGCCTTATCCGCAAACGGCACTGCATCATTCACGGCGAGATTGTACAACAGGAGTATCGGATACATCAATGTTATCCCCGCCTTTTTCCCGAAACTCTTCACTTTCGCTCCAAAGTCCGACTCGGAAAAGTTTATTGCATAACTTGCTATATCAATACTCTTGATCTTATCAAGAATATCATTTACGGATTCTTTTGAAAACAAACTCATATCTTCTTGCTAATTATATATGCAAATATAATTATTATTTCAAGCACTTACAAAAGTGACGTATAAAAAAACACAAGCAGTGCTGTAAATAAATACAACACTGCTCGCAGTTTTATCTATTTATCGGGATTAAATACCGAGGTCTTTCTTTATTGCTTCACACTTAGCCTTAGCAATTTCACCTGCTGCATCATAATCATCAGCAGTAGCCATTTTACCCTTAACTTCAAGGTAGAACTTAATCTTAGGTTCTGTACCTGAAGGACGGATAGATACTTTGCAACCATCTGCAGTGAAGTATTGAAGTACATTTGAGAATGCAGGCATTTCCATCTTTTCAACCTTACCGTTAACAAGGTCTTTAACAGTCAAATCAGAATAATCTTTGATTTTTACGATTTCACTGCCGCCGAGTTGTTTTGGAGGGTTGTTACGGAAGTTAACCATCATAGCCTGAATTTCATCAGCGCCTGTTTTTCCCGGACGTACAACTGAGATTCCTTCTTCAAGAGAATAGCCGTACTTGAGGTAAATTTCCTTAAGAAGGCCGAGGAAGTCAAGTCCTCTGTCTCTTGCCCATGCTGCTGCTTCAGCCATAAGTGAGATAGCAGAAAGTGAATCCTTGTCACGTGCAAATGTTTCTGCAAGGAAACCGTAACTTTCTTCACCACCGCCGAGGTAACGAGCACCTGTCACTTCTTTCTCACGGATTACTGATGCAATCCACTTGAAGCCTGTGTAGCAATCGTAGCATTTAATGTGGTTAGCATCTGCGATAGCCTTAATCATTTCAGTAGTTACGATAGTCTTCACGATATATTCGTTGCCTGTAAGTTTGCCGAGTTCGGCATTACGAGTCATCAAATAGTAGTGAAGAATCATATTGATTTGGTTACCGTTGATAAGAACGTATTCACCTTTGCTGTCACGCATTACGCAGCCGATACGGTCTGCATCAGGGTCTGATGCCATTACGAGGTCCGCATTTGTTTCTTTTGCTTTTGCGATAGCCATTGCCATTGCAGAAGGTACTTCAGGGTTTGGAGAAACTACTGTCGGGAAGTCGCCTGAAGGAATATCCTGTTCAGGAACGTGAATAATGTTTTCAAAGCCATAGTTCTTCAATGATTGAGGAACGAGTTTCACACCTGTACCGTGGATAGGAGTGTAAACTATCTTCAAATCGCTGTGACGACGGTTAATTTCCGGGCTGAGTGAAAGTGAAAGAATATCAGCGAGGAATGCTTTATCCACTTCTTTACCTACTATCTGAATAAGTTCAGGATTACCTTGGAAACGAATTTCTCTTACTGACTTGATGCGATTAACGTGGTCAATGATGTTAACATCGTGAGGTGCGATGATTTGAGCACCATCACTCCAGTATGCTTTGTAACCGTTGTATTCTTTCGGGTTGTGTGATGCTGTGATATTCACACCGCTCTGACAACCGAAATGACGGATAGCGTAAGACAATTCAGGTGTCGGACGGAAGTTCTCGAAAAGATATACTTTAATTCCGTTTGCCGAGAAGATATTTGCCACCATTTCAGCAAATTTGCGTGAATTGTTACGTACGTCATGACCTACTGCAACGCTGATTTGTGGAAGATCCTTGAATGCTTCGTTAAGGTAGTTTGCAAGACCTTGAGTAGCAGCACCTACTGTGTAAATATTCATTCTATTTGAACCTGCTCCCATAATACCGCGAAGACCGCCTGTTCCGAATTCGAGGTCTTTATAGAAAGATTCAATAAGTTCTGTCTTGTCTTCCGCTTCAAGCATGCGCTTTACTTCGTTACGAGTTTCTTCATCGTAACCTTCACCGAGCCACAACTGTGCCTTCTCGGTGCACATTTTAATCAATTCATTGTTTTCCATTGGTGAAAATATTTTTATTAATTTTTATCGGGTTAATTATTGTATCACAAAGGTAATGTTTTTTTCTCATTACGCAAAAATTGATACTCCTTTTGGACTAATTATCAAGAGAATCAAGCTAATTATCAGTACATGAGATGTTGCTTTGACTTTGTTCTCCAACCTGCACGGTACTTATTTTTGACAAAGTATATAAGTAAATCCGCCTGATATCTTCCATCTACGAAATAGATTTTCTTATCTGCATCGTACTTGTTGTCAGAAAAGTACCATACACCCTTATTTTTATTCACATCGGATTCGTACTTTTTTTCTGCTTTATACACAAGCAAGTCTGCTTGATACTCGCTATCCACAACATAGACCTTGACGTCTGCTTGGTACTGCGAGTCCGTAGAAAACACTTTCTGCGCTTTTGCGCTTAAGATTGACAATAACACTGTAAACAAAAATAATACGCATTTCATTTTATAGTCACTTTTGCGTTATTAAAAAATTAAAAGCCGACTGACTGGAAATTCCAATACAATCGGCTTTATTCTTGTGTCCGAAATGAGACTCGAACTCACACGAGCGAATGCTCACTACCCCCTCAAAGTAGCGCGTCTACCAATTCCGCCATCCGGACAGTAAGCATAGTTGCAAACTACTTGCATTATATCTTTGAGCGAAAAACGGGACTCGAACCCGCGACCCCAACCTTGGCAAGGTTGTGCTCTACCAACTGAGCTATTTTCGCATTTTCTCATTTTGCAACGATGCTTAGATGTTAATGTTCTCTTTTTTGAGCGAAAAACGGGACTCGAACCCGCGACCCCAACCTTGGCAAGGTTGTGCTCTACCAACTGAGCTATTTTCGCATTTCTTGGTTTTGCGCTGCAAAGTTACGTCGTTTTTTTGAACTGACCAAATTTTTAAGCAACTTTTTTTCAAAGTTTTTTCGCAGTCAAAACACAAGAGTTGGTTATTTATCACATATTCCGTGACTTACGCTCTATTTGATAAGGTCGTGAGCGCGGAATACTTTTTGGATTTTTTCAAGTGCAGTAGTAACTTGTTCCATCGTGTGAGTAGCCATAAGACTGAAACGGATAAGTGTATCTTGAGGTGCCACTGCAGGTGAAACAACAGGATTTACGAAGATTCCTTCTTCAAGAAGGTCACGTGTAATAGCGAATGTCTTGAAGTTATCACGGATAAAGAGAGGTATAATAGGAGTTGAAGTATTACCTATCTCAATGCCCATATTCTTGAATCCTTCAAGTGCATAATTCGTAAGCTTCCACAAGTTTTCCTGGCGTTCCGGCTCTGATTTCATAATCTCAATAGCCTTAAGTGCTGCTGCCGTTGATGCAGGAGTGATACTTGCAGTGAAGATATAAGAGCGTGAGTGGTGACGCAAGAAGTTTGTAATTTCCTTATCTGTTGCAATAAATCCGCCGAGTGATGCAAATGACTTGGAGAATGTACCCATAATCAAGTCAACGTCTTTTGCCACACCTTGTGCATGACACACACCGCGACCGCCTTCTCCGAATACTCCGATACCGTGTGCTTCATCAATCATTACGGCGGCATTGTATTTCTTGGCAAGTTCTACCATTTTCTTTACATCTGCCACATCGCCTTCCATTGAAAATACTGAGTCTGAAACTATAAGTTTCAAGCGATCCGACTCGCAACGCTGTAATTGGCGTTCAAGTGACTCATAGTCACGGTGCTTGTATTTCATTGATTTTGAAAACGATGCACGAAGGCCTTCAATGATTGAAGCATGATCTTGCTCGTCCCAAAGTATATAATCTTTAGGGCCTGTCAAACATGAAACTACACCCAAGTTTACTTCAAAGCCCGTAGAGTAAATCATCACGTCTTCCTTACCGATGTATTCGGCAAGAGCGGCTTCAAGTTGTTTATGAAGGTCAAGAGTACCGTTCAAGAATGGAGAACCTGCACATCCTGTACCATATTTACGAATTGCTTCAATGGCGGCTTCCTTGATTCGCGGGTCATTCACAAGTCCTGAATAACAGTTTGAACCGAACATTAACACTTTCTTGCCATTGATTATAACTTCCGGGTCTTGCTCACTTGAAATAGCACGGAAATAAGGGTAAATTCCTGCCGCCTTTGCTTTCTGAGGCTCTGTATATTGAGCAAGTTTTTCTTGTAATAACTTCATATTGTTTTGCTAATGAGATTGTTAAAATCATCAATCTGCATCGGTTTCCGCCAATACAGGCTGCAAAATTACTAAAATTTGATGATATAAAAGTACTTTTTTACTTATTTTTTTGCTTTTTTATTTCTATTCGTTATCATCGCAGGTTCAACTGGCAAGTGCAAAATTACGTAATATGTTTGTAAAATTCTTCTT
>SAMEA104315426__coassemble_666_pt1 | contig 16519 bp, 15 predicted proteins | sample SAMEA104315426__metabat2_low_PE_027 | metagenome-assembled genome bin SAMEA104315426 (sample SAMEA104315426) | gut metagenome | biome: Monkey gut; feature: monkey-associated habitat; material: faeces | place: China | collected 2013 | reverse complement strand
AGCAATTATGTTTTGTTGACGAATATTTTTTGCAGTTCGTTTTGGAATCTACACTATTCGTTATCATTTTTCTTTTTTTACGCTATTTTTCGTTTATGAAAAAGTTACGATAACATTACGATTTCTCAAGCGTTTTCTATCATCGCTATAAAAAGCAGAGGCGGAAGTTTTATTCCGTATTATTGCTCTATTAAATCAGCCGTTCAGCATCGCATTTACACGTTTCAGTGCATTGATAAACGCATCTACTTCTTCAATAGTGTTATACACGGCGAAAGATGCACGTACTGTACCTTCAATACCTAAGTATCGCATAAGCGGCTGAGCACAGTGGTGACCTGTTCGTACTGCAATACCGAGTTTATCAAGAAGCATACCTGTGTCGTAGTGATGTGCGTGACCTAAAAGGAATGAAATTACACCGCACTTTTTCTCTGCAGTCCCGAACAATCTTATTCCGGGGATTTCTGCTATCATTCTCTTTGTAGCATACTCGGTGAGTTCTTTTTCGTGCGCTGCAATATTCTCAACACCTACTTCATCAAGGAAGTCAAGAGCAAGAGAGAATGCCGCTATATCAACAAAGTCCGGTGTACCTGCCTCAAATTTAAGCGGTGGCTCGGCGTATGTCGTTTTTTCAAAAGATACTTGGTCAATCATCTCACCTCCACCCTGGTACGGGGGCATTGCAGAGAGATGTTTAAGCTTTCCGTAAAGTACGCCTACACCTGTAGGTCCGTACATTTTGTGTGAAGAGAATGTGTAGAAATCAGCATCAAGGTCTTTCACGTCAATTCGGGTATGAGGAATTGCCTGTGCACCGTCAACGAGGACAGGCACATTATGTCCGTGTGCTATTTCTATCAATTCCTTTACGGGATTTATCGTACCTAATACGTTTGATGTATGACAAACTGCTACGAAACGTGTTTTTTCATTAAAGAACGACTTGTATTCGTCTATATCAAGCTCACCCTTTTCATTAATTGACACGGGGCGCAACACTATTTTTACACGATTTTGAAGTAATTGCCACGGAACAATATTGGCATGATGTTCCATCACTGTGAGGATTACTTCGTCGCCATCTTTGAAGAAAGTTCCGCCATAACTTGCCGCCACAAGGTTTATCGCCTCCGTAGTTCCCCTGGTGAATACGATTTCATCACGACTCTCGGCACCGATATATTTCTGCACTCGAGTTCGAGTAGCTTCCATTAGTTCCGTTGCCTCCTGAGATACGGAAAATACACCGCGATGCACGTTTGCTTTAGTTTCAAAATAACTTTTTTCTATTGCATCAACCACTCTCCTCGGTGTCTGTGACGTCGCTGCATTATCAAGATACACCAACGGACGATTATAGACACTGCGGTCAAGAATCGGGAATTGACTTCTTATATCATTAATATCAAACATAGTTTCTATTTACTGTTTATGACAATCGGACTGACACGTTCCGCATAGCATATAGTCTCCTGACAAGCGTTTTTCCACAAGATGACGCATACGGTCTTTTATTCCTTCCACAGGTATCGTGTCAATCACTTCAGACATAAATGCCTGCATTAATAGTGTTCGCGCCATTGACTTAGGGATACCGCGCTGTTGCATATAGAATAGTGCATTCTCGTCAAGTTGACCGGTTGATGCTCCGTGACTGCACTTCACCTCATCATTATATATAAGGAGTTGTGGCTTTGAATGCATTCGTGCCGTACCTGTAGCGAGAATATTACTATTGCTTTGATAGCCTTCCGTGAACGGTGCGTCCTTGGATACGTAAATACCGCCTTCGAATGCGCCCTGTGCTTTATCATCTACAAGGTACTTAAAAAGCTGATTGCTATGGCTTCTCGGAGCAAGGTGATTTACATTTGAATTATTATCCACTATTCCATCACCTGCCACTATTGCTATCCCGGTCAGATACGTCTCGCAATGCTGTCCTGAAATATCAATAGTGAAATCATTACGCGTTTTGCCGTTAAGCAGTGTGGAACTGTTAATATACAGTTGTGAACCGTCTGTTTGCTTCACGAATATTTGTGAATAACGGTTTGTCTGCGCTGATGATTCTTCTATACCGCAAATGTCAATATGCGAGTTTGCTTCCATATACACTTCCACTACTTCCGATGACAAATATTGCATATTCGGTGTCTGTGTATGGTCGCAGAACAATACATTTGCCGAGCTGTCTTCTTCTGCGGCTATAAGCACTCGGCGGATTGCCATTGCCGGTGCAGGCGTGTTGAAAATGTTTACTATCTGGATAGGTTTTTCTACCTTAACACCTTTTGCTATCTTGATGAATACGCCGTCTTGTACAAGGAGAGTATTAAGTGCCACGTTAACATTATCACCCGGCGCTACTTTTCCGAAGTACTTTGCCACTTCCTCCGGCATTTCTTTCGCAGCCTTCGCAAGCGACATCACTGTCACTCCCTCCGGGATATTTTTCAGCAGCGTTGCTGTAGGAACGAACATATCATTGACTACAACGCCAAGGAGTGTCGTCACATTCGGCACATCGCACTTGAATGATGCGGCTACATCTACCGGTATATTTATTCGATTGATATTCAAGCCATAGTCCGGCGCAAACATCTCTTCTATCGATGTTTTTTCGAACCCTTCTTCACCTTTTTCCGGAAGTTGTTTATCCTGCAGAAAAGCGTATGCAACCTCTCTGCCGGAGTTCAGCAATTCGCTTGAATGACTGTTTATAGCCTCACGATTATCGGTATAGAGGGTCAGGTATTGTGAAATACTACTCATAATCCATTAGTATAAATCGTCGTATTCCTTTTTAATCCAATCGTAGCCTGTATGTTCAAGTTCAAGAGCAAGCTCAGGACCGCCGGTCTTTACTATTCTGCCTTTGTAAAGTACATGAACAAAGTCAGGACGGATATAGTCAAGAAGTCGCTGATAGTGAGTGATGACTATTGTGGCATTTTCTTCGGATTTCAGTTTGTTCACTCCTTCTGCCACGATTCTCAGCGCATCAATATCAAGTCCGCTGTCTGTTTCGTCAAGAATGGAAAGTTGAGGTTCAAGCATCGCCATTTGGAAGATTTCATTGCGCTTTTTCTCACCACCGCTGAAACCTTCATTCACTGAGCGTGATGCAAGTTTGTTGTCAAGTTCCACTACGGCACGTTTCTGACGCATCAATTTCAAGAAGTCACTTGCCGAGAGCGGTTCTTGATTAAGATATTTACGCTTTGCATTCACTGCTGCACGCATAAAGTTCACCATTGACACTCCGGGGATTTCCACAGGGTATTGGAATGAAAGGAAAAGACCTTCGTGACTGCGATCCTCAGGGGCTAATGACAAAAGGTCTTTGCCGTGAAAACTCACAGTTCCTTCAGTCACCTTGTAAGCCGGATTGCCGGTAAGTACGGCGGAAAGAGTACTTTTACCTGAGCCGTTAGGACCCATCACTGCGTGAACTTCACCTTTACGAATCGTCAAATTTATGCCTTTAAGTATCTCCTTGTCGTTAATTGACGCATGGAGGTTCTTGACATCAAGAAGTATATTGTTATCCATAATTTCTAAATTTCTATTTTACGTTTTATCCCACGGAACCTTCAAGTGTAATCTGGAGCAATCGTTGTGCCTCTACTGCAAATTCCATCGGCAATTTATTCATCACTTCCTTAGCATAACCGTTGACTATCAGCCCTATGGCTTCCTCTGTGGGAATTCCTCTCTGATTACAGTAAAAGAGTTGGTCCTCACTGATTTTTGAGGTTGTGGCTTCATGCTCCACTATCGCAGTATCGTTCATCACATCTACGTACGGGAACGTGTGAGCGCCGCAACGATTACTAAGAAGAAGGCTGTCACACTGGGTGTGGTTTCGGCAACCGTCGGCATTAGGTGCTATCTTCACGAGTCCGCGGTAAGAATTTTCACTTTCACCTGCCGAGATACCTTTTGAAACAATAGTGGAACGAGTATTTCGTCCTATATGTATCATCTTTGTACCTGTATCCGCTTGCTGCTTGTTCTTTGTCACGGCTACGGAGTAAAATTCACCGGTACTGCCTTCGCCTGCGAGTACACAGCTTGGATATTTCCAGGTGATTGCGGAGCCTGTCTCCACTTGAGTCCAGGATAGTTTGGAATAGTCACCGCGACATAATCCTCTCTTGGTAACGAAGTTATATACACCGCCTTTACCGTCTTTATCACCGGCATACCAGTTTTGCACTGTTGAATATTTCACTTCAGCTCTGTCTTCCACGATAATTTCCACTATCGCGGCATGAAGTTGATTTTCATCACGCATAGGTGCAGTGCAGCCTTCGAGGTAACTTACGTACGCATCATCGTCCGCCACAATAAGTGTTCTCTCGAACTGTCCAGTTCCTGACGCATTAATTCGGAAATACGTTGACAATTCCATCGGGCATCTCACTCCCTTCGGGATATACACGAAAGACCCGTCGCTGAACACTGCCGAGTTCAGTGCGGCAAAGAAATTATCGCGGTAAGATACCACTTTGCCAAGGTATTTTTTTACAAGTTCCGGATATTCCTTCACTGCCTCGGAGATTGAGCAGAATATGATGCCGAGTTCCGCAAGTCGCTCCTTATGGGTTGTCTTTACGGATACCGAATCCATCACCGCATCTACCGCCATTCCGGAAAGCACTTTCTGCTCTTGAAGCGGAATACCGAGTTTATCAAAAGTTTTCAGCAACTCCGGATCTACTTCCTCCATAGAGTTAGGCGCATTCTTTTTAGGCGCTGCATAGTAACTGATACTATTGTAGTCAATAGGAGGAATATTCAAGTGAGCCCAGTGTGGTTCTTTCAGAGTCAACCAATAGCGATACGCCTTCAAGCGAAAATCAAGAAGCCAATCCGGCTCACCCTTTTTCTTGGAAATAAGCCGTACAACGTCTTCGCTCAATCCCTTAGGGATTATATCCGTGTCAATATCAGTGACAAAGCCGTATTTATAGTCGTCACCCGTAGCCTTTCGGAGAATATCCTGTTCACCGGCAGGGGTGCTGTTAAATTTTTCTTCTTCTGTCATATAATTCAAGTCTTACAACACAAGCCCCAAAACAGCAGGACCGAGGTCTAATATTGCATTTATGGCGTGACCATTAGCAAGTGTAGAACCTGTTATGAGGCTGCTTTCCGGAGATATCAATTTCACCAAATTCAAAAAAAGGCTTAAAGCAAGCATATACTGAAACAAGGAAAACAGCGCACCTAATGCTCTGTCAAATATTCCCATAAGCAATACACTTGAAATGCTTTTTATCAGTGATGCGATAAGCCTTGTAGCGCAATAACATACTATAAACAACAATATATACGCTATTGTTTTATTTATAAATGCTGCTGTTGACGCATCATCGCTGAGCACCGGCAGTATGCCGCCTATCCATGTCGCTACGTCAGAGCCAAAAAGACGACACGCAGCCACACCTATCAGCACTCCTGCTATTGACCCTATTTGTACCACAAAACCGCGCCAAAAACCGTACCCTAACGATGCTATCGTTACTATCAGAATTATTATATCTATTAATGCCATTTTTTTGACGATTTATAAGAGCGCAAAATTAAGCATTTTTTTCCACTTCTGCAACAGATAGATTTGCTGCCGACTTAGCACTTTTTGCCTTTTTTGCTTTCTTGCCCGAGCATCTCTTTCTTGGTGATACAGAAGACTTCCGTAACAGCCTTGCGAATTTTAACTGCCTGGGGACAATCTTTCTTGAGAATATTTAATATCTGACGCAGATAGCCGTCCGGATTGTTTAGTCCGCAGAGTTGTGCCACTCCGCAATAATTTAACATCGTCTTTTCATTAAAAACTCTTATCACCGATGCATAATCACTCTTGGCATAATAATCGTTGAATTCCTTGCAGAGCTGATTATAAATTCCGCCCGGATTAATTTCATTCACTAAATCCGCCAAGTGGTCTTCAAGCTCACCGATTCGTGAAAATCGCTTATCTATACGGTATTCCACAGTACGCTTTACACGGTGGCGTGTATGTTGCAATGCTTGTTCTTTCAGTTGGCTCTTGAAAAGTGACAGTATCTGTTTACGAACGTGATAAAATACTTTTTCCGGTTTTTTTCCGCAATACTCCGCCACTGCTTTGACTACATCTTCCAATATCAGCAGATTTTCCACTTCCGCTACGTCAGGCACAAGGATTTTCTTATTTCTAAGGTATTCCACTTCCTTTACGTCACGTCTGTCACGGTCAACGATTCCGTAACTGTCAAGGTGATGGAACGAGGATTGGTCATTAAATGTTCTTACAGTTTCTATCACTTTATTGCAACTGCCGAGGGGCTTAACAGTAAATTCCGGAAATATCAGCGGATATAATTTTGAGTCAATGGAATGTTGACTGTCTCCTTCAATAAACAGTACAGGTTTTCTTGCACCGATTATTGACAGATACACACCGTCAGGCAAACCGGTATTTTCTTCAAGTATTGAATAGTTCCACTGATTGGCAAGTGCATCGTAATCCCTCACCCACACCACTGACGTATCCGTTCTTGACACTGCAAATTCAAGGTCGTGAGTCGTATATACGAAAGCGCAGTCCGGGCGCATATTCTCTATCTCATTCCATAGTGCCGTACTCACTGCCGAATGTAGAAACATGCTTGGGGAATCAACGAATATAATGGAGTTTTTCGGTGCGTAAAGCACTGAGCCGAGGTAGAAAAGCACCGTCTTTTCACCGTCTGACAAGCGTTTTGACATATATGGATCGTCATCGCCTTCACGCTGAAACAGCAGTTTTCCTTCTTCCACCAATATTTTATTTCCGGGAAATAATTTCTGCCATGACTTAATCACTTGGTCAAGCCTCGTAGGAGTCAATTTTGCATTGCTGTCTGCTGAATACTGCACCTTGTACCTTATCAAGTTCACAATCTCATCATATAGCAATAGTGCCACAAGTTTTTCAGCCTTAATATTGCTATCTATATGAAACATTGCGGACTTTGCCACCATATCATCGTAAAAACGGTCAATGGATTCCTCTCTATGATTTCCGCGATTTGAATCACCGTAAAGGGCTTCAAGTGCCGAAAGACAAAATGCTCGTTCTTTCAAGTCTGACACAAGGTAATCCGTAAATCTTGTTTTGCCGGCGCCATTAGCACCGATTATCAATAGTTGACGAGAAGACAGTTCAAGTTCTTTTCGTGAATTTTGACGATTGGGAGGAAGGAGAATTTTCATGGCTAAAAAAGACGTTTTTTAAGATTGTTTATAACTTTCCTATATGTCTATATTCCTTTGTTTATCGGATTTTGCTCCCGTCAGTTTACGCCACAAGCCACTAAGTTTTACAAGCATAGGCACAGGGGCGAGAGTGATATCTGATGCCATAGGGTCTGAGAATGAGAACACTGACGGTTCTTCGCCGAATTGTTCCGGATAAATCACCATCAAGTTGTTATGCGAGAAATATTTTTGTAAAAATGTCGGCACTTCCACCATATCCGCCGAATAAGATACGGAATTAGCTCTGGCTGACACGTATACGAACAGGTCATCGTCCTGAATCTTATTTGACAACAGTATGAAATCGTCACGGTCCTGCATCTCTATAAATCCCAATCGGATAGCAAGTTGCTGCTGACTTATCACTGCTGTGATATATTGATTCAATTCGGCATTACAGCAAAAAAGTATTTTACAACTTAATTGGCGTGCAAGGTTTCCAAGAGCGGTCACCCAACGACGGAAACCTGTTTCGAACTGTGCTTTTTCAGGCACATACACCACTATTCGCATTATAGTGTTCACAGGGATATAGCAGCGGGAGATGACGAGCATTTTGTTCGTAGCCTTCAGCAAGCCTTCCACTTTAGAGCCGAAGAAACTGTCTATGACAGTGGTCTTACGGTGCATACCGAGTATCACGGTATTGATGTCTCGTTCCTCTATGACATTTATTACTCCTGTCACGATATTCAGGTCGTAACGCTCTATCGGTGTAAGATTTACGCCTACGGTTCCCGCCACCTGCATCGCTATATCAAGTGCATTGCGACCTATTGCCTTTGACGACAGAGAGTTATCATTTCTGACGTGGAGGGCATACAGGCTGTCACGCTTATAGTCGTCAGACGGCTGCATCATCAGAGCAAGTTCCACGAGCGGATATGCCGTTGTAGGATTTGCTATCGGGATTAGAGTGTTACCTTTCCTGTGGTTTTCTTCCTGAGCGGCATCTTCGCCGGAATCCACCATCTTAATCTTTATTTTTGCGGCTGCCGGAGATGTGACAAGCGGTGCAATAGCACACGTCACAAGGATTACGAGGATAGTACCGTTCAGAATGGTCTCGCCAATCATGTGACTGCCATCAACATTAGTCATCTGATAGCCGATAGTGACCACTGCGAGAGCCACAGCCGTGTGTGCCGTTGTCAAACCGAATATCACGCGGCGAGAATAGCGATCCATAGAATAAATTTTCTGGGTTATATATGCCGGCAGCCACTTGCTCACAAGTGCCACTGCAAGCATTATTCCTGCCACGGAGAGTGTTCCCTGTGACATTATAACACTGACGTTTATCATCATTCCCACTCCTATCAGGAAGTATGGAATAAACAGAGCATTACCTACAAATTCTATCCTTGACATCAATGCTGAGCCTGACGGAACATATCTGTTCAGAACAAGTCCACCGAGAAAGGCTCCGAGTACGGCTTCAAGTCCGATAAATCTCGCTATCTGAGCAGACATAAACACCATTGCCAATATGAATACAAACTGTGTGACATGGTCACTGTAACTCTTGAAGAACCATCGTGTCAGTCGAGGATAGATATACACTACTCCAAGCAAATACAGCAATGACTTGCCGATTAGAGTTCCCAATGCACTTAACTGAAATTCTCCCACGCTGTGGATATTTACGGCTACAGCTATCGTCATAAGACCGCCTACCACTGCCATAATCGTACCTACTATTGATATCAGCACTGCGGGGCTCTTAGTGATTCCGAAGCGTGCTACTACAGGGTAAGATATAAGGGTGTGAGATGCATACATTGCTGCAAGTAATGCTGACGTTATCCAGTCAAGATTCATTATGTAGCGACTCGTAAGCAAGCCGAGAGCTGAAGGGATCAGAAACGTAAGCAAGCCGAACACGAATCCGCGCTTCAAGTTCAATTTAAGCCTGTACATATCTATTTCAAGCCCGGCAAGGAACATGAGATAGAGCAAGCCCACTTGACCGAAAATTTCAAAACTGCTGTCACGGTCAAGTATATTAAATCCGTAAGGACCCACAAGCACGCCGGCAGCAATCATTCCTATAATGTGCGGTATATGCAACTTGTTCAAGAACACAGGTGCAAGCAATATTATCACCAACACTATCAGGAAGATAGATACAGGATTGCTGACTATGGCTAATGTCATCATGGGGTCATCGTCTGTATATTTTTATTGTAAAAAACTTATTTATGCGCAAGCATATACAATGCTATCTGTACGGCATTAAGCGCTGCGCCCTTCTTTATTTGATCCGATACTGCCCAGAAAGACAATCCGTGGTCACTCGTCAAGTCTTTACGAATACGACCTACATACACCGGGTCTTTCCCTGCCATCATTAGTGGCATAGGATACTCTTTAGCGGCAGGATTATCCATCACTACCACTCCCTCTGCCTTTTCAAAGGCCTCACGCGCTTCACTTACTGTGACAGCCTTCTCAGTTTCCACCCATATAGCCTCGGAATGTGCGCGCATCACGGGTACACGTACACAAGTAGCACTGACATCAAGATTCGGAGCATGCATTATCTTCTTCGTCTCATTGTACATCTTCATTTCCTCCTTAGTGTAGCCGTTATCTGTAAACACGTCTATATGAGGAATGACGTTGAAAGCAAGTTGATAAGCGAACTTGTTCACTGTTGGTTCTTCACCTCGTGAAATCTGAGCAGACTGTTCTTTCAACTCGTCCATTGCAGCTGCACCAGCACCGCTGGCAGCCTGATACGTTGCCACATGGACACGTTTTATAGTAGCCAAATCATGGATAGGCTTCAATGCCACTACCATCTGAATCGTAGTACAGTTCGGATTGGCTATAATATGTCTTGGTGCATTAAAAGCATCATTTCCATTAACTTCAGGCACTACGAGAGGCACATCGGAGTCCATACGGAATGCACTTGAATTGTCTATCATAGTTGCGCCGAACTTAGTAATAGTATCAGCATAATCGCGTGACACTGATGCGCCGGCTGACACAAAAGCAAAATCTACACCCTTGAAGTCATCATTATGGCACAATTCTTTCACCGTATAGTCCTTGCCGCGAAAAGAATACACCCTACCGGCACTTCGGCTTGAACCGAACAATAATAATTCATCAATCGGAAAATTTTGTTCATCAAGAACCCTTAAAAATTCCTGACCCACAGCACCACTGGCGCCAACTATTGCTATTTTCATTTTTATCTCCTTTTTCAAGTTTACTTCTTTCTGCAAAATTACTCAAAAAAAATAAAAACTTTCCGATAAAATCAAGTTTTTTAACGCATCTACGCAAACAGGACACTTTTAAATCCATTTTGGACAAATTATTAAGTTTCGGCAAAAAACTTTTGCTAATCTCAACCTTTATTTTTACATTTGTGAAAACTAACATAAACAACGGATTTTGAACTGCTTGTTGCGCATATCGCTCCTTTTTTTCTTTTTGTCGGCACACATTTATTCTCTCGCTGTTACGACAAGTAAAAATTATGTGCGCATTATTCGCCCTATTGACGGCTCGACAAGTATTCTTCCTTTTGACTATGATTTTTCTAATATTTCCGTTTCCTATTTCGATGGTCTCGGAAGAAAAATGGCTGACGTTGATGTTACGGCAAGTGCCGCTGACTTTGATTTGGTGCGGTTTTATGAATATGATAAGTTAGGACGCTTGTCAAAGACCTATTTGCCTTTTGTCTCGGGTGATGTTACCGGTTCTCTGCCTGCTTTCAATCTTTCGGATATTCAAAGTCATTATAATGATAATCAGCCGTTTTCTTCTGTTTCTTACCAAAATATGTCTGACCGTCCTACTTGTGAGGCGGGTCCGGGAAAATTATGGAATGAGAATGGAAAGGTTGTGAAGCACGATTATCGGTTTAATGAGGAAAATAAGTCTCAATACAGTTGTGTGCTTTACGATATTATTGATAATAAACTTGTTAACACAGGTAAGTACAAGACGGCTACGCTATATGTTGAAGTCGTCACGAATGAAGATGGGGATAGCATTGCCACGTTTAAGGATAAGGCTGATAGAATGGTTCTTGTGCGTAAGTTTTTATCTAATGCCGAATTTGCCGATACTTACTATGTATATGAAAATACGGGTAATCTACGTTATGTTATTTCACCTGAGGGTGCTACACGGCTTTCGGTTCGAGGTGTTTGCGACAATGATGTTATTGAAAAATACTGTTATTCGTATTTTTATGACAGTCGTAATCGCATTGTTGAAAAACGTTTACCGGGTGCAGGTGTCACATACTTTGTGTATGATAAAATCGGAAATATTGTGATGACTCAAAATCCGAGTCAGAGGAGCAGCAACGAGTGGACTGTCACTAAATACGATTTCAAGAATCGTCCTGCCGTTATGGGTGAGGTAAAGACCGTCTTATCACGCTCGGAGTTACAAGTGGCTTTCGGTGATACTCTGTTGCAGGAAAAGCATGATTCAAGTATTCTGATGGAAACTCGATTGCAATACACTGACCATAACCAATTACCGGGATTCAAGCCGAGAATGGCGTGGTACTACGATGACTATTCGCACTGGGGAAATGAACACCCTGAACTTTGGCAAAAGGATAAAATTAACCGTTATTTAAGCATATCGGCTATGGGAATACAAACGGGTACTGCTATGATGCTTGAAAGCGGAGACTGTATTGTCACTATTTCCGTAAAAGACAGAAAGGGTAATGAAGTTTTTACAGCCGACAGAGAGGTGTATTACAATTCTTTTATCTATTCCGCATATCGCACTTTTGACTTTCAAGGAAATATGACAAATGAATACCGTGAGTCTCGTCTACTTGCCGAAGGCACTACACAAGCTATTTATCCTGACGAACTCTATTACCAATACGACCGTTTCGGAAAACTCCTGTCAGTTTCTCATGCGTACAATGCCGGTCCTAAGACGGTGATTGAGAGAAATCGCTATGATGACCTTGGGAGAGTGATAAATCAAAAATACGGAAATGTCAACAAAAATATCAACTATAATATCCGTAATTGGGTCACTGAAATAAGCACCAACAGTTTTACACAATCTATTTCATACGCAGAACCGTCACTGCTTAACAGCCAATACAGCGGGGCTCCTGCTAAAATCATTAACACCTATTCGGCAGGAAGTCCGCTGACGATAAACAACGACTATCTCTACGACCATATCGGCAGACTGACGAACGTTTTTTCGGACATTGACGCATATAATGAACGTTTTGACTACGACCTCAACGGAAACATCACAAGCCTTATCCGCGGCAGCGACTTGAGCAATCAGTACGATGTGCTTTCATTTAACTACGACGGGAATAAAATGACAGAAGTTACGGATAATGCCGCACCATCAGTATTCATTCAATTTCCACAACTGCACACAGGTACATTTGAACTGAAATACGACAGCAGCGGAAGACTTATAACTGACGAAACAAGAGACATCACATCTATATCATACGACAGGAACAACAATGCGAAACTAATAAATTACAATGGCGGACTTATTAGAGCGACCTATCGTCCTGACGGAGTAAAAATGTTTCAATCAACCCAAGAAGCGCTATCCTCGTCCGGAATATCACCTGCATATATTGATACCGAAGACATTGACAGCAAAATAGCACCACTTGCAAATCGTCCTTCGAAATACAAATACACCACACGATATTGGTATGGACCGGTATATATTGAATCCGACAAATATCCGAGAATATATTTTGACACAGGCTATGCGGAAATCAAAGGTGACTCCGTACAATACTACTATTTCGTCAAAGACTATCTCGGGAGCATTGTAACAATAACCGATAAAAACGGCTCTATTCTACAGACAAACAGATACTTATCCGGAGGATTACCACAAACGGCTATGACTGTCAATGACCGGTTCATTGACAATCACCTGTATTGTTCAATGCAATACACCGGCACTCACTCAATGGGCTTCTACGACAACACCGCCCGTATCTACGATGCAATCCTCACTCGTTTTACCGCACCAGACCCACTATCTGAAAAATATCCGGACATCTCCCCTTACGCCAGCCGTGCTAATAATCCGATGAAATATGTGGATGAAGATGGACAGGATTGGTATTCATATAATTATGTTTACAATGATGAAAACGGTAAAGAAATATCAGAAACAAAATACGCTTATACAACATGTACGTCACAAGAAGAATTGAATGAAGCCGGCATAGATGGTTCTTATATTGGAAAAATTGTAGTTGTTTTTAATGGTTTTTATGATGAACATTTAGGTAAGAATAACAGTATTGATGATCCATCTTCAAAGACGGCAATAGCGACAGTTTATGGTAAAGATGGCAAAGATGATGTTTCAGAATACACAGCCTTTACAATGTCTTCAGATTTTAAGAAGTATGGAGCCATAAAAGATGGTATATATTTCGGTAAATGGAGAAGTTATGCAGGAAAAGGAATAATTCCAAAACATTACATATTAAATGATGGAAATGCTATAGATACTGTAGATGGAAATAGATATGAAAATGGTTATTCTAAAACTCAGAAAAACGGGATCTGTATTCACCGCACAAATAATAATGGCACAGCAGGGGGAAAAGTATCACTTGGTTGTTTATTAATATTGGCAAAACAATGGAATGATTTTGAAAATAAAGTCGGAAAAGGAAATTTTACTGTAATATTACAAAGAAAATAAAGTATGAAAAGGATATATAAAATATTATCTATCATTACTTGTGTGATTGTTACTTCAAAAATTTCACACATTCATTCTGAAAATTTGGAGTTATTCTTTAGAAATGCCTGTTCAGATGGTGTTAAAGTATATGATAGTCCAATTACAACTGACACAATATCTATTATTTATGATGATTGCGCCAACGAAAATTATTATGATGTTGTGTTATTAAATAAATCACATAACAGGTTTTTTGTTTCAATATATTTAAATGCAAATTTTATTAAACAAGGGTGGGTTGATTGTTGTAAATGCGGTACATATATGTATTCACACCAATGCAATCAAGATGGCGTCTGGATATTCAGTATATACAATACTCCTGACGTAAATGAAGAACAGAAAGTGTTTTATGCCAATTATTGTGATGGATTTATTGATGATGCCATCCCTGTATTAGATTTCTACAAGGATAGAGAAAACAGATATTGGATTAAAACGGAATTTATGTTTCAAAACACACTGTATAGCGGGTGGACAAAGGATTTTTGTTCTAATATATATGGATCGTGCAACTAATTTAAGATATACATTTATATCGCTTATTTAAACATTAAATTATAAAATCCAAATGGGAAACTTATTCACAAGTCAAAGTAAATTTAACTTACGAAATTGTAAGACATTAGCAAAAATGTGTTGGCGAGGCATAAAACAGAATCATTTTATGTCAATCAAACGTGTCTTGAGCTTTATCATATTTATGATGGGATCATGTTATCTTATATTTGATATAATCTGTCAATTTAGACATGAAAAACCACTTTTGCTTGCTACATTAATTGAAATGTGGTTGTTTTTCACATTCTGTCATAGATGGCTCGCAAAGTATTTGACACATAAAATGTTATTCTTATTGGAATTTATAGTAATCATTCTTTGTGGAGTGGAAATATACACGTTTATGACTCCTAATGAAGATTTATATTGGGGAACAATTTTATTTAATTTTGTTGTTTGGATTAGTGGTGGATAGTCCATTCAATTTCAATCAGATTAAACAAACTAAACAAATTAATAATATGAATGAATCAAACAAATCAAAGCCAATTACATTTTATCAAGTTGGCAAAATATTATCAGTAGTAAGTTCAATTCTATTGACATCAATTTGTGTGTATTGCATAAGTCCTGATGAAAATTACTATTTTTTATTATGTTTTGATTTATATCTAACTATTATAATACCATATAATCATCTTACTGTGGTTCGATATTTCAATGAGCTATATACTCTATTGGCTGAAACTCTGATTTTATATGCACTATTCGGTTTAGCGCTGTTTTTTTGAAATTTAGTCACTGTATAATATAAAATAGATCAGAAAGATTAAAATGCAATATCTGAATAATTATTATGATAGCATACCCTAAACTATTGCGTGCCTGCGGTTATTCATTACAACTTGAAAATTCTTCCAAGCAAAAAAACGATACCACATTACATTAAAGTATTTTAGAAAAATTTATAATTGAATTATGTTCTCAAATGCCACAGAATACAATTACGAACAATAAATCACAGTGTATGAGACACTTCATTTTCTTAATAATTCAATTAGTGACATTCACTTGTTTTTCACAAGAGTTTAAAGGATTGGATTATGAAAACTACAGTCCTAAGATCGGAGACAAAATAAAATCATATATAGCAAAAGATGCATCTGCTTTTGATATTAAAAATTGGGATTTTTCAAATATTAAATTGAAAAGCAAGCCGGACACCACTTATATATTTGAGAGAACTTTTGGATTTTCAATATTTAACCGTAAAGAAAATAGCACAATATTCCAACACAATGACTCATTATATATCTCAAATTTTTATGACAGGCATAGAAGCTATTTTGTATTCGAAAACCGTCCGTTCCATATCTATCCCATCACCTCACAAACTAAATCCATGCAGTATTCAGCACGCGGCACTTTTGATAACGAGACGCCGGTTAAACTTGAAGGCATATATACTGAAAATATTGATTACACCGGGCTTTTAATAACTCCTGATAAGAGAATATTTAAAAAATCTTATCGAGTAAAATGCGTAGATAAATACACAGCATATACACAAAATAAAGCTAATGAATGGCAAGTATATTGCAAAGATAATGTAATAACAAAATACGAATGGTACGTACCGGAAAACCGATATCCCATATTAGTATATTTAGAAATATTATGCACGGATAATGAAAAAAAATTATACGACTATAATTCATATCTTGAATATATTCCCATTCCAAACAAAAATATCGTAGAAGAAACTAATGAGGACATAAAACTAAATCCATATAAAAATACTTCAACAAAAATAATTCCGAAACCGAAATTTACCGATAATAATCTTCCGATTTTGAACTACTCAAATACTAACAGACTCCTTACTATTTCTAACATAACTTTCACTAATACAAAAATCTATATAGGGAGTTTCAGTTAATGCGCTCAAAAAATATCGGTTAACTGCCTTATG
>SAMEA104315426__coassemble_657_pt1 | contig 16668 bp, 11 predicted proteins | sample SAMEA104315426__metabat2_low_PE_027 | metagenome-assembled genome bin SAMEA104315426 (sample SAMEA104315426) | gut metagenome | biome: Monkey gut; feature: monkey-associated habitat; material: faeces | place: China | collected 2013 | reverse complement strand
TCAGCGACATAAAAAACAAGAGGATGTACCAAATGCTTTATTTTGATACACCCTCTTTCTAAAGTTGCCACACTGCCATTTCATTAAAAGTAGATATTGTTGATGATTTTATAATATTAAATTTTACTTTTGCAAAGGTACGAGAATGTGCACTCTGTCTATTCTATACGTTAAATAAAACTGCGTGTAATCCCAATGGTTGATTTTACAAAAAGAAGTTCAGCCCTTAATTATTTTTTTTGTAAAATATTTAAATATTGTTTACTCATCTATAGGATAAGTCTCATCATATATTTCTTGAAGATTTTTGCCGTTATAGCTCCAGCGTGGAGTTGGTTGTACAGCGTATTTTGAGTTAAGAAGTTTTTTCGTGACTGCAGTCAATGACATTTCTTCGTCAAGATACTCTACCTTTTTATCTCCTAAAACTTCAACAGTAATAGATGTATCTGCAATGTATGATAATATGCTTCCGGGCATAATTCCCATTAGGCTAAAATTAAGGGGCGGTCGATGCTTAGTTGCTTTATCTTTGGACGCTATATCGTCCGGGTTCAAGTCGTTGTTCATTTCATCGCTTACTTCGGTGGTAACATCTTTCTCATTAAAGATTTCTAGAATAGCTATAACTTGTTCCTTTTTGATTTGAAAAAATTCACGATTAACATTTATGCGATTCGGTTCAAAAGCCTTATGTAGTGCTTTTTCAATTTTCAGGCAGTCGCAAGATTTTACTTCACAGGCATACTCAACATCAAATGGAATCGGGACACCTGTTGTATAAAGTTCTTTAAGGCGAGTATCCAGTTCTTTGCGAGTTGTCATACCGATTTTGACCAAACCTGGCATTGCTCTATTTGAAAGTACATAAACTATTCCGGTAGAATGATCTTTTGACATAATTATTTTGTTGTAAATTGTTAAGTTATAACGATTTGTGATCTTATTCCTCCGGTGCTTGCCAGAACCATTCTTCGTCGGTCGTGTTGAAATTTGAATTCGGGTAGGTGATGCCTTGAGGGACGAGTGTTACGAATTTGCCTTGAGGGTGAGCGCTTTTGCCTTCCGGTTCTGCTTGATTGAATGTGTTGGCATCTATTATATACAAGTTTTTAGCCATATAGTTGTCAAGGTAGTTTTCTTTAGTTTGCGTAAATCGGTTATTCCAATTAGCATCACTATTCAGCACCAGCGGCATATCGTGCTGTAATCGGTATCTAACTTCACCGGGGTGGAGTAATACTCCGTTTTCATCAGTGACGTATGCTGCAAATGTAGGATCTACCCATATCCATTTATTCAGAGATTTGCTCCACGCCACGCATATCACGTGGCAGTCGTTGTCTTTATCCCATGCCTTTGGCAGACAGGTGAGGTATCTTGCCGGAATACCTTCTGCAAGCAGTGCCTCGGCAAGGCAGATGGCGAGTGCGCGGCAGTTATATCCGCAGCCGTTAAGGCGTGCGCTGTCGTAATTGTTTCTCAGGTTGCGAGGACCCGGTGCAAGTCCGTTGCTGCCATCGTGGGTGATGTTGTTATGAACCCAGTATAGTAAATTTTTTATTCTGCTGATATCGTCACCTGTTCCGGCAATGCTATCAAGATTGAATCTCTCACGTGACAATGTCAGCAGGCTGTCATCGGGTGTGGCATATTTGAATTTAATATTCGTCATAGAAGAATCCGGAGCGTACGCAGGCGATTCTTTCAGTATCCTTAGCTTTGATTTGACATCATCACCGCAATAATTCCAAGCATAATTTTTCGCTTCTTTAAGACTATCAGCCTCGTTGCTGCCAACCTTTACCAGTATCGGCTGCAGAATACTTGCGGCATTAAATTGAAATTTGCGCATTATCCCTGAATTCTTTGCACGCAGCACTTCGCATTGCCATCTTGCTATGCGTTCCATATCCGCAATAAGGCGAGGACTTGATTTAAGTTGCTCAATGGTAGCAGTGTGAGTTAAACTGTCGTCATATATTTTAAGAAACGCTCCGTTGTTTGTGATTTTATGCAAGTTGGGGCAAAGTGCGCGTTCATTATAGTCAAAACCGCATAGTACTACAACGCTTTCAAATACTACTTTTTCCAGGTTCGGAAGATTGTATATTAAGTCAGTACCGGTAGTGGAAATCGGACCGCGGAAAATGATACTTTTGAGTTTAGGACAGTTAGAAGCGATAGTGCTGTCAAAGTGTCCGATCATACCGTTGAATACAACTTCTTCAAGGTTCGGCAGGCTATCAAGAAGAAAGCTCGGCAGATAATCAACATTGCCGAAAGTGATTTTTCGCAACTTAGGGAATGAATTATATTCACTAAGGCGGCAGAATATGCCGATATCCGGAATATTTAATTCTTCAACTTCAGAGGAAATTACTATACTGTCCGGAAAAAGTGGCTGAGAATCACGAAAAGGCTCTCTAAAAAATCCCGGCGCTTTTATCACAATATCTTCCGCATATCCTGCGACAATGCAGCAAACACTTGCCACAAACAGTGCAATAATTTTTTTCATACTAAACGGTTTCAAAATTTATTATTTCATTCTCTGCAAATTTAGGCATAAATATTTAATTACCAAATTCTCGTTTTATTATAATTGCATCGTTTGTCACCGTTATAAAGTGTTTCCCCATTGCCACAATAGTATATTCTTTATCTTTCTGCGGTTTTTCAATAAGTGTATGCTTGTAGAAGTATTTTTTAATGAAAAATACGTGATTTTTCATAGTTTCAACTTGTTGTGTCAATAATTGTGCGTATTTTTGCATATAGCAAACAATTAGAGCATTATTATGATAAACAGCCATCGCAAATTGCCAGTAGGTATTCAGTCATTCTCTAAAATCAGAGAAGGGCGTTTTCTTTATGTTGACAAGACAGATGTAGTGTGGGATTTGGTTAACAATGGGAAACAGTATAACTATCTGAGCAGACCGCGGCGATTTGGCAAGTCGGTACTCGTTGATACGTTGCAATGTTACTTTGAGGGAAGGCGCGATCTATTTGAAGGACTTAAAATAATGAATTTGGAAAAGGACTGGATAGTCCGTCCGGTTATACGTTTTGATATGAGTTGTGGCGGAGCCGGTGAGAAGTCATTGCGCTCGTATTTTGACTCGGTATTCAGAGAATACGAAAAAAAATACGCTATTGAAATTCACCCGTATGACTCGCTTTCCGTTCGATTTAATGCAATTATCCTTGCTGCATATAAACAGACCGGTCGTCAAGTGGCAATACTTATTGATGAGTATGACGCACCATTGCAACACTCGTGGAATACACCGGAACATGAGTTATGCACGGCTATCTATCGAGAGGTATTTGCAATATTGAAAGCTGACGATGAGTACGAACGGTTCGTCTTCATCACAGGAATAACAAAGTTTACTCAGATATCGCTATTCTCGGTAACGAATAACCTTAGTAATATAAGTTTTGATGCCGAATATGCAGATATTTGTGGTATAACCAAGCAAGAACTTTATGACAATTTTATGCCTGAAATAGAACTGATGGGAGTGGCTAACGGCTGGACTGTGCAGGAAACTAAGGAAAGGCTCAGGGCGCAGTACGATGGTTATCATTTCTGCATAGACAATATGATAGATATATACAACCCGTTCAGTTTGATAAATGCACTTTCAGATAAGCGGTTGCGTAATTATTGGAGTACTTCCGGCGCAACTACTTTGTTGCCTAAATTTGTTGACAATATGGAGCTGCGTCTCAAGGATTTTGAAAATTGTGCCGTTCTCAGTACCATAATAGAAACGTCAGATGTGACGGGCGGTGGTGCCGAACTGTTCCTATATCAGTCAGGATATCTTACCATAAAGGGATACGAAGATGGTATATATCTGCTTGGTTTTCCTAATCAAGAGGTGCGGCAGGCGCTATATGAGACAGTACTTCCGGCTCTCGCTATGCGTCAGCGAGGTGATATACAATCAACACAGGCATTCTTGCGCTTATATATGAGCCGTTGTAATCTTGATGATGCAATGAAAGCCATGAAGGCTCTTATTGCAGATGTGCCTTATAGTAATAAAAAACTCGCTTCTATGAATATGGAGGAACGTTATCGCCTCATTATGTCAACAATATTTAATGCCATCGGTTTTCGTGTTGAGGTGGAACATCTCCTCTCCACCGGCAGGGTTGATATGGTGGTGGAAACCGAGCGCTATGTTTACGTTATAGAACTTAAACTTTCCAATAACGGTGGCATATTAGCGGCTGAGCGACAAATTATAGACAATGGCTATATTGAACCGTTCCGTAGTGGTGGTCGCACTGTCGTTGCTCTTGCAATAGAACTTGATAGCGATGGTAAGGGACTTATTGATTGGAAAGCGGTAAATGCGTAAATATTCAATAATACGCATTTTTAACAATTATAGTTCCGGTTGTACATATTAATATTTATAAACCCTTGTATTTACAGGTAATATTTGTAAATTTGCAAGATGACTGTCAATCTAAATCGTGAATAAATGAAAACGGAATATCAAAAGTGTATTGATGGGGAGTTTTTTACTGCTGATCCTGAAATGCTGCAGATTATTTATCACTGTAAACGGCTCGTGAGAGAACTTAATGACACTGATATGGAAAATACGCAGAGACGTCGCCGGATATTGTCAGAGTTGTTTGGCTCAATGGGAGATAATGTGCATGTAGATATTGATTTTCATTGTGAGTACGGGATAAATATCCATTGTGGAAATGATGTGATTATTAATATGAATTGCACTTTTGTGGATAATAACAGGATTGATATCGGGAACAATGTGCTTATAGCTTCCGATGTAAAAATTTATACTGCTACACATACCACAGACGTTGCCGGACGTACTAATTCACCGGAGAATAAAAAGATTTCAGGGTGTTTCTGTCGTACTTTTTCCCGTCCTGTAAGAATTGAGGATAACGTTTGGATTGGTGGCAGTGCTATTCTTTTACCCGGTGTAGTCATCGGCAGAAATAGTGTGATAGGTGCGGGAAGTGTTGTTACCCGTTCTATTCCGGAAAATTGTGTGGCAGTAGGTAATCCTTGTCGTGTCATAAAGCATATAACTAATGAATAAGAATGTGTAATGTCACTATTTGACTTCTTTAAATCGAGTTTGAGGATAAATGCTAATCCTGCAGGGGTCAAGCCTTTTGCTTTTGACTCGGATAAGTATGCCTTTGTAGATGTGGAAGTCAGCGTAGGTGACGGGAAAATTAAGGATATTGGTGCCATTCGCTACGATGATGCTTTAGTCCACACTCATTTGTTGCAGAAGGTACTTGTATTTCTTGAGGGTGTGGATTATATCTGCGGGCATAATATCGTTCATCATGATGCGAAATATTTGTTTCCCGCGGGGTGTGATTTTACCCTTGTGGATACGCTTTACGTATCTCCTCTACTTTTTCCAGCCAAGCCGTACCATAAGTTGGTGAAAGATGACAAGTTGCTTTCGGACCAGTTAAATAATCCCGTTAATGACTGCAAGAAGGCTAAGGAACTGCTTTTTGATGAAGTAGCAGCTTGGAACAATTTGACGGAAAACAAGAAGAAAATTTATTTTTCTTTACTTAAAGATAAAAAAGAATTTACAGGTTTTCTTAATTTCGTCCATGCTTTTAATCTTGGATCAGAATTGTCTGTTCCGGAGTTAAGCAATGTAATAAAATCCGAATTCAAGTCAAAGATCTGCGCTAATTCTGATGTGGATAATCTTATTTCCTCAAGTCCAGTAGAACTTGCTTACGCTCTGGCAATTATCAGCACATCGGATTACAAGTCAATCACTCCCGGCTGGGTGTTGCATCAATATCCTGCTGTGGAAAATGTGATATGGATTCTCAGAGGGGTGCGTTGCAGTGATGGTTGTGATTATTGCAACAATCAGTTGAATATATATTCAGGGCTGAAAAAGTTTTTCGGTTTTGACGCTTTCAGAAAATACAATGGTGAAAGCCTTCAGGAAAATGCTGTTCAGTGTGCTGTTGACGGCAAATCATTGTTAGCGATATTCCCTACAGGTGGAGGTAAGTCGCTTACGTTTCAGTTGCCGGCATTGATGGCAGGGCGTGCTATCCACGGGCTGACGGTGGTTATTTCCCCACTTCAGTCTTTGATGAAGGACCAGGTGGATAATCTTGAAGAACGTGGCATTACAGATGCTGTGGCTATAAATGGGCTTCTTGACCCGATATCCCGTGCCGATGCTATAGAACGAGTAATGTATGGTGATGTTTCGCTTCTGTATATTTCTCCTGAAATGCTGCGTTCCAAGACTATAGAGAAAATTCTATTAGTGAGAAACGTAGTCCGTTTTGTGATTGATGAGGCTCACTGCTTCTCTGCGTGGGGACAGGACTTCAGAGTTGACTATCTCTACATCGGTAAGTTTATAAAAAATTATCAGCAGAAAAAGAAATGTTCATCAATACCTGTCTCTTGCTTTACTGCCACTGCAAAGCAGAAAGTTATTCAGGATATTTGTGACTATTTCAATAAGTGGATTGGGGTGGAACTGAATATTTTTGCTACCTCCGCTTCAAGAAAAAACTTAAGGTATTCCGTTATACACGTTGAAGGGGACGATGAAAAGTATTACCGTCTGCGTTCGCTTATAGATGGTTCCCGTTGCCCCACTATTGTCTATGTGTCCAGAACTAAAAGAACTAAAGACCTGGCGAACAGGCTCACGAGAGACGGATATATGGCACTGCCTTACAACGGCAAAATGGATTCTGATGAAAAAATCAGAAATCAAGATGCTTTTATGTCAGGAGATGTTGATATTATCGTGGCTACTTCCGCTTTCGGTATGGGTGTTGATAAAAGCGACGTAAAGTTAGTTGTACACTATGATATATCCGATTCACTTGAAAATTATATTCAGGAGGCGGGGCGAGCAGGCAGAAATCCGCAGTTGGAGGCAAGCTGCTTTGTACTGTACAATGATAATGATCTTGACAAGCATTTTATCTTGCTGAATCAGACGAAACTGAGTATCAGCGAGATTCAGCAAGTGTGGCAGGCAGTAAAATATTTTTCAAAGGTCCGTCCTCATTTCGCATGTTCTGCACTCGAAATAGCAAGGCAAGCAGGCTGGGACGATACCGTCTCTGATATTGAGACGAGAGTACGTACAGCCCTGTCTGCGCTTGAGCAGTCGGGATATATAGAACGCGGAAATAACATTCCGCACGTGTATGCCACCGGTATAACTGTCAAAAACGTTGATGAAGCGAGAAATAAAATTACCAATTCTTCACTATTTGAAAATCCTGAAATTGAAAATGCTGTAAGAATTATCAAGTCGCTCATTACTCAGAAGTATGTTTCAAGGTCTGAGAATAGTGAGGCTGAATCCAGAGTGGATTATCTTGCAGATATCCTCGGACTTAAAAAGTCCGACGTGATAAATACCATTGAGCGAATGAGGCTCGCCGGTGTTCTTGCTGATAGCAAGGATATTACGGCATATCTATCTGAAATAAGTGCTAATGACAGAAAGTCCAAAAAAATTCTTGAACGATATTCGAAGTTAGAACGGTATATTCTGAGTAATATCCCTGATGACTCTCTTAATATCTCTTATAAGCAACTTAATGACAATGCTTTGCGTGATAATATAGATTCTTCTGAGAAAGAAATCCGTACTTTGCTTTATTTTCATATACTCAAAGGATATACTCGCAGAAAGAATGATGACTTGAAAGTTATCTCTGTGGTGCGACAAGGAAACTTGGATTTGCTGCTTAAGAGATTCGAAAAACGTCTTGATATATGTAATTTCGCTATTGAATGGCTTTATGGAATAATCAGTAGTAGCGATTCAGAATTGGTAAAGGACGGCGTTGTGCAATTTTCAATCGTCAAGCTGCTTAACGATATGAAAATGAACGGTGGCTCATTATTTGTGAACTTTGATGAAGTTCAACTTGAAGACGTGGAGGAAGCTCTGCTATATATGTCGAAAATCGGGGCGTTAAAGCTTGAAGGAGGATTTCTTGTTATCTACAACACTATGGATATCAGAAGAATAAAGGAACCTCGTTGTTCTTATAAAATAGAGGACTATAAGATTCTTGACGAATTCTATAAGCAGAAAATACAGCAGATACACATCGTAGGTGAATATGCGAACCTGATGGTAAAGGATTACAATGCCGCACTCGGATTCGTGACGGATTATTTTCAGATGAATTATCGTGATTTTATCTCAACGTATTTTAAGGGAGATAAGCTGAAAGCAATCAATAAAAATATTACTCCGGAAAAATATGATGCTCTGTTTGGTACTTTGTCGCCGCGGCAAGAAGAGATTATCCGTGATAAAGAATCAATGTGTATTGTAGTGGCTGCCGGTCCGGGCAGTGGAAAAACTCGTGTTCTTGTTCATAAACTTGCATCGCTGTTACTCCTTGAAGATGTCAAGCATGAGCAGTTGCTGATGCTCACTTTCTCGCGTCTTGCCGCTGTGGAATTCAAACTCCGATTAATGGAACTTATAGGCAATGCAGCACACTTTGTGGATATAATGACGTTCCATTCTTATTGCTTTGACTTACTCGGCAGAATAGGAAACCTTGATGACTCTCAGAATATTATTTCAATGGCATCTGAGATGATTGAAAATGGTGAGGTTGAACCGAACAAGATAAGAAAAACTGTGCTTGTGATAGATGAGGCACAAGATATGAATGAAGATTCTTACCGACTCGTATGCGCTCTGAAAAATGCAAATGATAATATGAGGATTATAGCAGTTGGCGATGACGATCAGTGCATTTTTGATTTCGCCGGCGCTAATCCTAAGTATATGTATCAACTAAGTTCCGGTCCTGAAAACAGGATTATGGAAATGACTGATAATTACCGAAGCTGCAGAAATGTGGTAGCCTTTGCAAATGCTTTCACAAGATTTATACCTAACAGGATTAAGACGTCTTCAATCGTAGCGGTGAAGAACATTGAGGGGCGAGTGAAGGTTGTGCGCCATTCTTCAAAATATATGTTCACACCGGTGGTATCCGATTTCCTGAATAGCAAATATCCCGGTACAACTGCTATGCTCACGCAGACAAATGAGGAGGCTGTGATACTTCTTGCTCTGCTTAAAAAGCGTGGAATACCATGTAAGTTAATTCAATCAATGGGTGGATTGAGATTTTGTAATCTTGCTGAAGTCAGATTCTTCATGAGGTATTTGACGTCAAATGTTGTCAGCCCTGTTATTTCAAGTCGCCAATGGGAAGAAGCAAAGTGTACAGTAAAAGAAAAGTACGACGGCAGTACGTCTCTTCCTTACCTTGAACGCTGCTTATCCACATTTGAAAAAACAAATAGAAGTAAATATCTTAATGACTTGAAAGAATTTATTTACGAGTCAAATATAGAAGATTTTACGGAAATCGGTGAAAATGAAGTAGTGGTATCAACGATTCATAAAGCCAAAGGTCGAGAATTTGACAATGTCTATTTACTCATTGACAGTAATCACGGTGTCTCCGTTGAAAAAGCACGGTCGTACTATGTAGCAATTACACGAGCCAAGTGTAATCTGTCAATTCACACAAATACTGCGATATTTAACTCCTTGCCGGCTGAGATTATTTCAGATAATAATGACTATTTTATGCCTGATGAAATAGTCCTTCAATTATCCCACCGAGACGTCATGCTGAGTTATTTCAAATATCATCAGTCTGAAATACTGTCACTCAGGAGCGGTGATCCGATGGTATTCAAAGATAATCACCTCTATCTCACAGATGGCATTGCAAAAGTAGGCAAACTATCAGCACGTATGCAAAAGGAAATTGAAACTTGGGCAGAAAAAGGATACAAGCCTATTAAAGCCAAAGTCCGTTTCATTGTTGCGTGGAAAGCAAAAGATGCTCCTAAGGAAGAACAAAAAATAGCAATAGTACTTGCCGATTTATTGCTGAAAAAGAGTGAATAAAAAAGTTTTACTATAAGTTTTAATTATGGGTTGGGATATCGTAGCTATAGGCACAAATCATAAACTACCAATTAATGATGCTATTGAGACCGCAAAAATATTGTCATCTTTGGTTAGTGGTACAATAAGTATTGGATATTACTGTGATTATGAATATAATAAATACGAAAATACTATACATAATGTAGATGGAGAAACGTTTAAATGGAAGGAGTTGTTATTGCTTGATACCTACCGCAAAGGACATAAATACATCTTTGAAATAAAGAATGGTTGTGAAAAGGAGATATTCAAGCAAATAACATCTATTGAGAATATAAAATTTGATGATGATATTTCAAAAAAAATATTCATAGGTCGTGTTTATGAAAAAACATGTACACTTTATGAATTTTATTCAGAAGACTTATCCGACGATATATATTACATAGGTATTTGTAACGAAATCGTAGATTTTAGCGTACGTTTTGATTATGGACGGTGGAGCGATTTTGAAAGTATTTTTAAAAAACAATATATTGGAGAGAATAAACGAATTTTAGATAATTTTAGAACGAGTATTTTTAAACAATTAAGATTATTCGGCTGTGATTGTGTTTACTATTTTCCCGATCAAGGTTATGGAGATTTGCTTTTGGAGAAAATAGGTAGAAATAGCGATGATTGGTTGTCTTTTATGAAATCTCGTTCATATTTAAAAGATAATGATCCGGAAGATATTATTTTAGATATTAATGATTACTTAAATGGTAAATTACTTTTAAAAAGTTATGACAACCTAATTTGTGCGATTGATGATTTTTCTATTTTTAGATCCGGCATATAGGCCCTGTGGATTTATATAATGAGCTTAAAGAGGAATTAAAAATAGATTAAAAAAAAGGACTGAATCTCCGTGCGGGAAAATCAGTCCTCAATTTTATACAGTCTATATGTGATATTTTATGGGACAAAAAAGCATTTTACGGAGCCTACCGGGAGTTTCCCTTCAAGTTTTACCGGGATACGTTTTGAATCGTTTGATATCCATGCTTGTAAGTCGTCACTCGTCTTTTTCTTGCCGTCTGAAGTGAAAGAGAAGGTGATATGGTAACATTGATAATATTTTTCGTCAACTTGCACGGTAGAATATCCCTTAAAGGTTATCTTGAGAATTTCCTTGCGTTTACCTGAAAAGATATTCATACTTTGGCTGTCACCGACCTTCATACTTCGGAAATCCATATATCTCATGTGATAAAAAGAACTTATCATATCAATAGTGTATCCTGTTGCGCTGAGTGACTTTGTGGAATGTGTCATTGCTTCATCACCTTTTTGTTTCCATCGTTCACAGTGTGCGGTGACGTTATTGCCTTCACGCTTATAAGTTATCAAGTCGCGTTTGTAGTCTCCGCCTTCATGGCTGATTTTTTCGTATAAGTTAGGGATAATGCCGTCTGTGATTATATGTCCTTTCAGAGTGTCCCTTACGCAGTAAAACTTATCTGCCCAAGATGCCGAATGTCCCACAAGAAGAGCATCAAACGTCTTATTATCACTACTCAAGCGAGTATCTATTGTGACAGTACCTGCTTGCTTGTTAATTAATCCCCATTTGTACATCACTCTATAAGTGATTTTTTCATTCTGAACTTTTGCAGTAGCCGTGTTAAATAGTATAACTGCCACAAAAAGCATTGTAATTATCTTTTTCATACTACCTTAGATAGTGATAATCGTAATTAGTTTAATTTATAGCAGGAGTAAGACAACAATTTGTAATAATACGATTCTTGCAAATAGTGATAGTGCAAATACGGTGGCGTATGCGATAGACTGTCTGTTGCCCGGTATTAATGAATTTACGTAATCCAGTGCCATCGGGTTTGCCATAGAGCCGCAAATAATACCGATCAGTGATGCATAATCCACTTTAAACAGTTTCAGACTGAAAAATCCAAGGATTAGTAGCGGAATCAGTGTCAATATAAAGCCCATGGCGAGCCATAATGCACCTTGTGCGCTGAATGCGGTGCTGAAGAATACTTCGCCGGATTCTATTCCCAGTCCTGCGAGGAATAGGGATAGTCCAATTGAACGCAACATCAAGTTTGCACTTGGAGTGGTGTAGGTGACCATGTGAAATCTCGGACCGAATGTCCCGATAAGTATTCCCATTATGATAGGTCCTCCCGCAAGACCGAGTGTCACAGGTATATCAATGCCCGGGATAGGAATAGGTACGCAACCGAGTATTACACCTAATAGGAGTCCTATAAATATTGATATCAAGTTCGGTTCATCTAATGCTTCCACTGTATCGCCGAGCAGTGATGGTATTTGTTCAAGCGATTTTCGTTCACCCACCACTGTCAGGCTGTCTCCTAACTGCAGAAGCAAGTTCGGTGATGGCAGCAATATTACGCCACCTCTATATATCTGTACGCAGTTTATTCCGTACAAAGTACGCAGGCGTAGTGAACCCAATGATTTGCCGTTAACTTCTTTTCGTGTGATAAGAATGTTCTTGGCTGTCAAGTGACCGTCCGCAGTGTCCCAGTCGATTTCTTCTGAGTTCCAGTCTTTATCCACTTGAGTTCCGAATAGAAGTCTGAGACTTGGTAAATCTTTTATTGTACACACCACAAGAACGTGGTCGCCTTTCTCTATAATATCGCTTGCTTTGAAAATGGCAACGTTACCATCTTTCCATATATGTGTTATGACGCAACTGTCGCTACAATTTGCGTTTGCGTCAATTTCCTCAACTGTCTTTCCGAAAATAGCAGGATTTGAAACTTCAAATTCTGCGTAATAAGGTTTCGCTTGCGACTCATCACTTACTTCCAAATCTTTCTTTTTGACGAAAAATTTATGTATTAAAATAGCCGCAAAAATGACGCCCGTAATACCAAACGGATATGCCACAGCACACCCTGCTGCAGCGGAATCCGTAGTTTCTCCTATGTGGAGTAAAGTTTGCTGTAATGCACCGAGTGCCGGTGTGTTAGTTGTAGCACCGCAGAATATACCCATCATATCGGGAATACTTACAGGCACTATGTAAGTTAAGCCTACCGCAAGCAGAAGTGTTACCACTGCCAGTGCGAGTGCTAATAAGTTAAATTTAATACCTCCATGTGCGAGGCTGCTGAAAAAGCCCGGTCCTACTTGAAGTCCGAGTGTATATACGAATAGTATTAGTCCGAAATCTTCTGCGTAGCGAAGCATGTCGCTATCTAACTTCAGTCCCAGATGCCCTGCTATGATGCCTATGAAAAACACGAAAGTAACACCTAATGATATCCCTTTGATTTTTATATTACCCAGAAATAATCCTATGGCACATATCAGGGATAAAATTACGATTGCTTGCAGTGTGGTTTGTTCTGTGAAAAGGTCTATTAGCCAGTTCATCATTAATAAATGTATTAGAGGATTAGTTTGTTTATTATAATAAGGAGGATATGAATGGAGAATTTTCCATTTCACACCCTCCTATAAGATTATTACATATTATATTATCATATAATTGTATAGGCTTAGTATGCTATTGATGATAAATCAAAGTTTGCGAATTCAAGGTCTTTAGCAGCTTTAGCAGCGAGAGTCTTGTCAAGTTTTACTGCTTCGTTAAGGTTTGATTTAACCATTGACTCGTTGTTTGTACGAGCACCCAAGATAGCATTGAGATAGTATGTTGTAGCATCAGGGTTTTCGATACCTGCAAGAGTAGATTTTGCTTTGCTATAGTTCTTGGCAAGAATTTGAGCAAGAGCGGCATTGTTTGTCTTAGCGTCACCGAATGCTTTTACTGCAGCATTTGTGTCACCTTGCATCAAGTACATAGTACCTGTTGCTTCACCGAGATTGTCAAGACCGGCAGCGTTGCCGAATTTTTGACGTGCATCGCGGTAATCTTTCTTCAAGAGGCTTGTAAGACCGAGGTTTAGTTGTGGTTCTGCTTCAGCAGGAGCAATTCTTGAAGCCTTAGTGAAATTAGATTTAGCTGAATCGTAGTCACCTGCAACGAACTGAGTTACACCGAGGTTGTTGAAAGTACGGAAATCATCAGGATAGAGTTCAGATGCTTTCTTGTAGATTTTCATCTTTTGTGCGTTGTTGTTTGTAAGAGTAGCGCAGTAAAGAAGTTCGTCAACAGAAAGTGCAGATGGATTAGTTACAAAGTATTCTTTGATTTCTTCATCGCTCTTACCGATTACGTCGATTGAAGCTGTGATGCGAGAGTAACGGAGTTGTGGAAGAATTTGCTCTGCAAGTTGGTCAAACACTGAAGAAAGGTTACGGATTTCTTTTTCACGTTGTTCCGGGTCTTTGTACATTGAGAGTACGCTGATGATAAGGTCTTTATCTTGAATATCGCTTGCAGCAACGAGTTTTTGGAAACCTTCCCAATCCTCCGGAGTAAATTGAGCGGTAAGTTCACCGAATTCAGTGATATTATCTTTCTTCAACTGTTTGTCAAGGAATGATTGAGTATTTTTCTCACGTTGTTCAGCAAGTTTAGTGTTGAAGTCAAGTTTACCATCAGGTGAAGCGTAAGAAGAAATGTTTATTTCTTTGATTTTGCGTGCTTGATCAGAGTTAGCATTGTTGATTTGCTCGTTGAGGCTGAGCATTTCGTTAGTCTGAAGTTGCTCGTCGCGGATATTAGCGCGGTTGATGAGGAACTTGATGTCAGCAGCGTATTTTTCGTTGATAATGCGTTGGAAACGATCCGGAGCGATAGCCGGTGTAGCATTGCCTGCATCTGCGATAGCAGCAGTGGCAATAACGCCGTCAGCAACTTTTACTCTTGGAAGAACGTATTGCTTGCTGCCTTGACGTACGTTGAAGTCAAGATAAAGTTCGCTCTTCATCATTTCCGGTTGATAGTTGTACATCACAGGAATTGTAACCATACCGCCTTGTTCGTAGTTAATTACTTGTGCATTACCGCGAACTTTTTCTCCTTGGAAATCGTATGCTTGAGATGCTACTTCTTGTCCGTCAAATACGAGGTAAGGAGTAACAGTCACTTCAGCATTTTTCACGAAGAACTTTTGAGGAATGTTTGCAGTCACAGTAGCCGGAACTCTTTCACCTACAACTTCAAGCGGACTTGGGTTTACAGTGAAATAGTCTGAAGCAAAAGGACTGAGCTTTTTGCCGCAACCTGTGAGCATAATTGCACTGCCGGCACAGATTGTTACGATTGTTTTAAGTTTCATAATTCAAGGTTTTACTTGTAAAAAAATATTGTTCTTGTTTTTATTTATGCAAAGTTACAATTTTATTCTTCAATTATAGTGTATAAACACTAATTTTATGTGTGGTATAATTCAAAAAAATGTTGTATCGGTAATAATTTTTTTAAATTTTACTGAAATATCATTCTTCTTGCTTGTCTATCAGATTTTGAGGAAGGCTTTTTGATGCTTTTGCACCGATTTTTTTTAAGTCCTCGGCGCGTTTGACGAGGTTACCGTTACCGGTGGATAATTTCGTCATTGCATTGTCGTATGCAGCCTTTGCTTGTTCAATGGCTTTTGCGATTTTCAGCATATCGTCAATAAAGCCTACGAATTTATCGTACATTTTTCCGCTTTCTTCAGCCACTTTGATGATATTTTGGGTTATCTTGTTTTGTCTCCAAAGTTGTGAAAGCATACTCAGTACGGTCAATAAGTGGGTAGGGGATAAGATTATTACTTTTCTGTCGAATGCGTATTCCCACAGGTCTTTATCAGCCTGCATTGCTGAGATGTATGCCGGTTCATTCGGAATAAACATCATCACATAGTCAGCTTTTTGTATTCCTGCATAGTTCTGGTAGGTTTTGGCTGCAAGCTCGTCAACGTGCTTGCGTACTGATTTTACGTGTTGTCTCTTGTATTCTTCGGCTTCAGCATCATTGTCAGCATTGACAAGGTTTACGAATGCTGTTAAGGATACTTTTGAGTCTATCACCACGCTTCTGCCGTCGGGGTAGTACATTATGACGTCGGGTCTGATATTCACTTCCTTGATTTGCTCTTGCACTTTGTAGTGTACACCCTTTTCAAGTCCGGATTTCTCAAGAAGTGAGTCGAGAATCATTTCGCCCCAGTCTCCTTGCACCTTTGAATTTCCGCGAAGAGCAGTGGTCAGTTCTTTGGCTTCTTTCCCGATAGTCTGTTGGAGCATTTTCAGTTCGTCAATTCTTTGGAAAAGTGTTCTGCGGTCAGCTGATTCACTTATGAAGTTTTCGGTAATAGTCCTTTTGAAATGTTCAATATTTTCTTTGAGCGGATTAAGAATAGCATTAAGTCCTCCTTCCTGCTGTGCTTTTAGAAATTCGGAATTGCGTCTCAGGGCCTCATTGGCAATATTCTTAAATCGTTCTTCGTAAGCTCGTTCAAGTTGCTCTCGTTGGTTTTCATACATATTGATTCGCTCCTTTAATTGAGCATTTTCAATACTGCTCTCGGAGAGCCTCTTTTCTTTATCAGATAACTTTTTGGATAAATATATTATAGTGCTGATGCAGAGGGTTATAATTGCGGCTAATAGTATTTCAAGCATACAGTGGAAAAAATTTTCAACGGTTAGTGTATGACAAAGTTATAAATAAATTCCCATATCTGCAACACACTTGGTTTAAGCGTATGCCACGGCTCTTTCATTTAAAACATATAATAGAGTGAGTAAAAAGACAACGTTATCA
>SAMEA104315426__coassemble_580_pt1 | contig 19090 bp, 17 predicted proteins | sample SAMEA104315426__metabat2_low_PE_027 | metagenome-assembled genome bin SAMEA104315426 (sample SAMEA104315426) | gut metagenome | biome: Monkey gut; feature: monkey-associated habitat; material: faeces | place: China | collected 2013 | reverse complement strand
GCAAAGTTCGCTCTCAAAAACGCTATTTAAAAGTCGGCTTAGTTCGGATGGTTACCTATCTCTTGCATTAGTATCAAGAATATGTTGGCGTCCAAGAGATGATAACTGATTAACCTTTTCAATTATATAAAAACGGCATCGGAGAGACTTACGGGTGTAAATCTCTCCGATTACTTATATTTTATATTCCTGTTAGTTAGCGAGTTCGGACATAAATTTAATTCTGACGAGGCGAATTTCTTCTTCCGTGCAGTCACTTCCGAGTTCTTCTATTGCAGCTTCGAGGTCATCGCTTTCGCTTTCTTTGAAATAGTCATAGATATCGGCTTGACGGTCTTCGTCTATAACTTCATCAACGAAGTAATTGATGTTGATGTTTGTGCCGGAATATACTATGGCTTCAATTTGGTCAAGGAGTTCGTCAAATTCAAGTCCTTTTGACTCTGCCAAGTCGTCGAGAGGAATTTTCCTGTCAATGGCTTGGATTATGGATATTTTAAGTTTGCTCTTATTTGCTACTGAACGGACTCTAAGGTCTTCCGGACGCTCTATTTCGTTTTCTTCAACGTGAGTTTTAATTACTTTGAGGAATTCTTCTCCGTATCTCTTAGCTTTGCCTTGTCCAACTCCCGGGATAGTAGCCAATTCTTCCATTGTGATAGGATATGTTGTAGCCATAGCTTCGAGTGAAGGGTCTTGGAAAATGACGTAAGGCGGTACGTTGAATTTTTTAGCTTCTTTTTTACGTAAGTCTTTAAGAATTGAAAAAAGTTCGGGGTCAACGGCGCAAGTAGCTCCGCTTTTCATTACTACGGGTTCATCATCTTCGGAAAATTCATTATCTTCCACAATCTTGAAGGATGTAGGTTTCTTGAGAAATTTGTTTCCCTTAGGTGTAATTTTGATAAGACCGTAGTTTTCAATATCTTTGTTAAGGTATCCGGCTATTATGGCTTGACGGATAACGGCGTTAAGGAATTTTTCGTCTGAAGTATCTTCACAGCCGAACACTTCAAGTTCGTCGTGATTATAGGATTTAACGTCTGCAGTGGCTTTGCCGAGCATAACGTCAATGATATAGTTTGACTTGAATTTTTCTTTCAAAGCGGCAACAGTTTCAATCACCGCACATAATACATCTGATGCTTCCACTTGTTTTTTTGGATTTAAACAATTGTCACAGTTTCCGCAGTTGTCTTCCGTATATTCTTCACCGAAATAGTGTAGCAAAGTCTTTCGCCTGCAGACGGAGGATTCCGCATAGCTGGCTGTTTCGATTAATAGTTGCTTACCTATTTCCTGCTCTGCAACGGGCTTGCTTTGCATAAATTTTTCAAGTTTTTGCAAGTCCTTTGCGGAGTAATATGTGATGCACAAACCTTCACCGCCGTCACGTCCTGCTCTACCTGTCTCTTGATAATAACCTTCAAGTGATTTAGGTATGTCGTAATGGATAACGAACCTTACATCGGGCTTATCAATACCCATCCCGAATGCTATTGTAGCAACGATGACGTCAACTTTTTCAAGGAGAAATGCATCTTGGTTTTCGGAACGAGTCTGGCTATCCATACCTGCATGGTACGGCAGTGCTTTAATATTATTTACCTGTAGAAGTGCTGCTAAATCTTCTACGCTTTTTCTGCTGAGACAGTAAATGATTCCGGACTTGCCTTCCTGACTTTTTACAAACCTGATTATGTCCTTATCCACATTAGCCGTCTTTGACCTTACTTCGTAGTACAGGTTGGGACGATTAAATGAAGACTTGAATACATTAGCGTCCTGCATTCCGAGGTTTTTCTGTATATCGTGTTGCACTTTAGGAGTAGCGGTTGCTGTGAGTGCGATAACGGGTCGAATACCTATCTCGCTGATGATAGGACGTATTCGGCGATATTCCGGTCGGAAATCGTGACCCCATTCGGATATACAGTGTGCCTCATCTACAGCGTAGAATGAAATTGGAACTGTTTTAAGAAATTCTATATTTTCCTCCTTTGTTAATGATTCGGGTGCCACGTACAGAAGTTTTGTTTTTCCGCTGACGATGTCTGCTTTTACTTGCTCTATGGCAGCCTTGTTAAGGCTTGAGTTCAAGAAGTGAGCTACGACGTCGTCTTCCGAGAAATTTCTCATTGCATCAACTTGATTTTTCATCAATGCTATGAGAGGAGAGATGACAATTGCGGTACCTTCCATTAACAATGCGGGTAACTGATAACAAAGGGATTTACCGCCGCCTGTAGGCATAAGGACAAAAGTATCATGACCTTCAAGCAGTGACATCATAATTTCTTCCTGGTTACCTTTGAATGTATCAAATCCAAAGTGAAGTTTAAGTGCTTCGGATAAATCTTTCTTTGTAATCATAGTGAGAGGAGAGGTTAATATATGCTATTCTTGTTCTATATTATTTGATATACTTTCGAAATTTGCTTTTTGTAATTGACTGATAACGTAATCTTTATCAATAGACAGTTTTTTAATCTTAGATGACGGAGCTTCATACATTGCATCTATCATTACCGTTTCTACGATTGACCTTAATCCGCGAGCGCCGAGTTTGTACTCTATCGCTTTGTCAACGATAGTATCAAGTGCTTCGTCTGTAAAGCTTAATTTGATTTTATCCATCTTGAATAGCTTTACGTACTGGCGAATAATGGCATTTTTAGGCTCGGTAAGAATTCTGCGGAGTGCTGTCCTGTCCAGAGGGTTAAGATTAGTGAGGATAGGCAGACGACCGATTATCTCGGGTATAAGTCCGAAGGCACGGAGATCCTGTGGTGCAACGTGGTGCAAGAGGTTTTCACGTTCTTCCTTTGACATTCTTCCTGCCTGTGCGTAGCCTACTGCGTGAGTATTCAGTCGCTGTGCTATACGGCGTTCTATTCCTTCAAATGCTCCACCACAGATAAAGAGGATATTCTTGGTGTTGACCGGTATCATCTTTTGCTCCGGGTGTTTGCGACCGCCTTGTGGCGGAACGTTTACGATAGAGCCTTCAAGGAGTTTTAACAATCCTTGCTGTACGCCTTCACCGCTGACATCTCGTGTTATTGACGGGTTATCGCCCTTGCGAGCTATCTTATCAATTTCGTCTATGAATACGATGCCTCGCTCGGCAGCAGCTACATCGTAGTCAGCTGCTTGAAGAAGTCTTGTGAGTAGTGATTCTATATCTTCTCCTACGTATCCTGCTTGTGTGAGGACAGTGGCATCGACGATAGTGAACGGCACTTTAAGAAGTTTGGCGATACTTCTTGCAAGGAGTGTCTTACCTGTACCCGTAGGACCAACAAGGATAATATTGCTTTTTTCGATTTCGGTTTCGTCGTCTGACGTGTCTTGTGACAAACGTTTATAGTGATTATAAACTGCTACGGAAAGGAATTTTTTAGCTTCTTCCTGTCCTATAACGTAATTATCAAGGAATTTGCAGATTTCTTGCGGCTTGGGGATATCAGTCATCTTGACTGCGTTCTTTTTTTGGGCGTCAGGCTGTGCGCTTCTGTATTGGTCAAACAGACTGTTAATCTGCTTAGCGCAACTTTCACAGATATATACGCCTTCAAAGACCGGAGATGGCACCAACGGCATATCACCGGCAGCAGTACCGGCACAAAAACAGCAAATTTGCGTCTCTTTTTTAGCCATTACTTTTATTGCTTAGCCTTTAAAAGCACATTATCAATCATACCATAGTCCTTTGCTTCCTGAGCTGTCATCCAGTAGTCACGATCAGAATCGCGATATACTTCTTCATAAGTTTTACCGGAATGAGTTGATATGATTTCGTAAAGTTCTTTCTTCAATATTTGTATTTGCTTGGCAGTGATTTCGATGTCGCTTGCCTGACCTTGCGCTCCGCCCATCGGCTGGTGAATCATCACTCTTGAGTGTTTGAGGGCAAAGCGTTTACCCTTTTCACCTGCCACAAGGAGAACAGCAGCCATAGATGCAGCCATACCTGTACAAATTGTGGCAACATCGCTGGAGATGTATTGCATAGTGTCGTAAATGCCGAGACCTGCATATACAGAGCCGCCGGGAGAATTGATATATATTGAGACATCTTTGCCGGGATTGCAAGAATCGAGGTAAAGAAGCTGTGCTTGTATCACATTTGCCGTATAATCATTAACTTCTGTGCCGAGGAAAATAATGCGGTCCATCATCAATCTTGAAAATACGTCCATCTGAGCAACGTTGAGCTGACGTTCTTCTATAATGGTAGGGTTAATGTAACTTGACACGATGCCGGAAGCAGCTGCCTGAGAGTTAAGTGCAGCTGCAGCCTGGTCAAATGCCAAACCGTTATTTCCCAAATGTTTTACTGCGAAATTTCTAAAATCTTTATCCATATTGATTTTCTTTTTTTCTTAATCGTAGTCAAAGTTACGATTTTATTTTGATATATCAAATCTTTTTTATCTTATTGCCAATTATTTTCCACGGCTATTTCATTAAAAATTATTGCATAATAGAAGATATTGTCATCATGGTTCAGTGACGCACGGAGATGAGAAACACCGTATAAGCACAGAATGCGCCATACGGTGTTAAATACGTTCCTCCGGAATAGCCCGGCGGAGATGCTCGATATGTGATAAAAAGCCTATTTTATGAATTTAACGTTTTCCAAAGTCCAACACACACATATATCTATATTTTTTATGAGTGCCGAAAGACACTCCGACATAATTAAATTTCCCGAAAGTATTTTCTCTATGACCACGTGAAGGAGCACCATCATCAACAATCAGACTCCGAATAATTTCTTTACCGGTAGATGACCCATAATCAATATTTTCACTTGTACATATAAAATTGAGGTCATATTGCTGTATTCTTTGGTAAAATGGCGTTCCGTCAGAACTATCACAACCTGTTAAACCTTTAGGACCTTGATCCGCACAATGCTCCGCAGCTGCCGAAGATAAATTCCTATTAGGTAAAAGCATAGGTAAAGGCTTCTGACTTTTAAGAGCATTTATTGCCTCTTGAACCGCACTACGTCCTTCTTGAGTCATAATATTCAGACCCTGTGAATCAACATATATGCCATCATCGCCCATACGTTTAAGATAAGGCACAAGTACCTCATCAGCATAACGAGCCGGATTAGTGCGGCATTTATTCAATTCCACAATCACATCTTTTTCTAAATCAGAAAGATATGCACAAGAACGCACACACTCAAAAATTGAATCCGGCCAATCGGAATGATTCTCTTCCAACTCCATTTCTACAGATTCTACAGAACCGGAATAATAATCAGAAAAGTCCAGAACACACATATATCTATATTTTTTATGAGTGCCGAAAGCCACTCCGACATAATAATAGTCCCTAAAAGTATTTTCACGATGTCCGCGAGATGGAACTCCATCATCAACAATTAGTTGACGTATGATGTCAAATCCTTTGTTTTCACCGTAGCTTATATTCTCTCCAATGCCAATGTAAGACAAACCGGAATTACGTCGCCTGACTCTATCAGCCATCGAACTTCCATCTGAACTATCATGACCAGTTAAACCTTTAGGACCTTGATCCGCACAATGATCCGCAGCAGCCAAAGATAAATCCTGATTAGGCAAAAGCATCGGTAAAGGCTTCTGACTTTTAAGAGCATTTATTGCCTCTTGAATCGCACTACGTCCTTCTTTAGTTATAATATTCCTGCCATTGGAATCAACATACTTGCCATCATCACCCATACGTTCAAGAAAAGGCACAAGTACCTCATCAGCATAACGAGAAGGATTGCTGCGACACTTATTCAATTCAATGACCACATCTCTCTCCAAATCAGAAAGATAAGAACAATTCCGAACCACTTCAAATATTGAATCCGGCCAATCGGAATGATTCTCTTCCGATTCCATTTCTACAGAACCGGAAGAATAATCAGAAAAATCATTTGCATAAACAGCCTGATGTGCACAGCAAGACTTAATGCAAACAAATAGCATAAACACTGACACAGCAGCAATTACCACAATACGTAAAGGTTTCATAGATTAAGTATTTAAATTATAGTTTTAATAAGTTCTACTTTCAGTAACTACCTATATATACAATAGCATCTGCAAATGTAAACGGAACTGTTAAGAAAATGCTGAAAATTTTTCAGCTTATTTGCGAATTAACACCGCACGGAATAAGTTATGTAGTAATACATTCCAAGCCTCTTGGCTAAATGAAGATTGGAAGATTTCTCTTAGTTGCTGTTTGCTATATAGTTGTGCCATAATCAAATGAATTTTTCTAATGAATTATTATGTTTTATTCTGTGATATGCTGCAATCTGAATATCTCTTTTTGCTTTTCAATTTCTCTTTCCAATTCTTTTTTTGACGGAAGCCAGGTGAGATATTTTGATGCAAACAACTGCTTGCTATCGTGTAGCACAGAGTATTTAGCAATGGCTGAACTTGTTTCAGCACAAAGTAAAAGTCCTATTGTGGGATTGTCTGACTCTTGGCGTTTTAGCTCATCGTACATTCTCACATACATATCCATTTGCCCTACGTCTTGATGTGTGATTGTTGTGGTCTTCAGGTCAATAAGTACAAAGCATTTAAGTATATAATTGTAGAAAACCAAATCAATGAAATATTCCTCAGTGTCGGTAACAATGTGCTGTTGTTCGGCAACAAAAGCAAATCCTTTACCCAGTTCAAGAAGAAAATCTTTGATATGCGTAACAATGGCTTTCTCTAATTCCGACTCTTTGAAGTCGAACGACGATTTCATATTCAGAAACTCTGCCACAATCGGATTTTTCATATATTCGGCAGGATTTTGCAAGGGGGCGGTAAGTTCTTGCATCTCTTTAATCACTGCATCTTTATGAGGTGATTGGAGCAGACGATGATAATATTGCGAACCGATGTTGCGGCTCAAAGTGCGAACACTCCACATCTGTGTGTCGGCTTCTTTTAGATACCAGTACCTGGCGTTATCATCGTAACTCTCAACAACATTCGATAATGGGACCACGACAGATTGTGAACACACGTGTTCACAATCTCAAAATCGGGGAACATCATATAAAATTGGCGCATATATTGCAAATTGCGAAGCGAATAAGCCTCTCCGTAATCGGTTGTAAGATTTTCGGATAGTCGTTTTAAAAGTTCTGTACCATATTTTGCACGATTACTTCCTTGTTGTTCTTCCTCTACAATTCTTTTACCAATATTCCAGTAAACTGACGTAGATATACGTAAAACATCAGAATAAGCAAGTCGGAGACCGGACTCAATAACAGTCCGAATATCCGAAACAAATTGATTTGGGACTTCTATATGAGTTATATCTGATTGTGACATAATCAAATGAATGTTTCTGAAATAATAATTGAAGGAGTGCCTATTATTGTTTCATCGGAGTTTGAATTTGAATCATTATGGTATTCCTCAACAAGTTCTCCTATTCGTTGCTGAAGAATATACGTATCCTGCTTAATCTTTAAGCGGTCTTGTATTCAATACCTTTTAATTTATCAAATAAGGTATTACCGATTTCATTATTAAAAAATTTTGTACTCATAAAAAATGTTTTTGATATTGATAAATAATAACAGTTATTAATTATCTTTTATTATAATTTGTAACAACTGCAAAGTTACAAATAAATATCAAATTATGAATACAAATAAAAGTTGTTCTTTAACACATATAATCGACTAATTCACATATATGTAATTTAGTATAATAAATATGTTCAAAACACCTTTCACTTCCCTTTCTCCACAGCATCTTGCACAACGAGTCCTGCGAGGGTGAAGCCGAAGATGGCTGTGGTGTGGGAGAGTGTGCCGTTGATTTGGGCTTTTAGTCCGTTCATATTTATGGAATCAAGGTCATGTACGTCTATTTTGCCGTCAAGGGCGTGCTGTGCCGGCTGTTCTCCACGGTTTCGGAATATTTCGGGAGAATAGACGCATTTGAATTTATGCTTGGGAAACGCTTTGGCAGATTTGAATTTTCTGCGTAATGCTGCTGCTAACGGACAGCCTTGTACTTTCCAAAATTCAGCTACGCTGATTTTTTGCGCATCAAGTTTGAGGGCTGCTCCCATTGAAGAAAAGAGTCTTGCTTTGCTTGATGTGGCATTAAGGATAAGCAGTGCTTTGTCTTTAAGCGAATCTATGGCATCTATGACGTAATCATAAGTATTAAGGTCAAATTGTGATGCTGTCTCTGCGGTATAAAATTGTCGAACTGCCGTAATTTCCGCTTCGGGATTAATGTCAAGGAGTCTGCTGCGCATGACGTCAACTTTCACTTGCCCCACTGTGGAAGAAAGGGCGGGCAGTTGACGATTAATATTTGTGATATCTACTCTGTCCGTATCTACGATTGTTATGTTTCTGATACCGGAACGGACGAGGCTTTCAGCACACCAGCTGCCAACACCTCCGAGTCCGAATATTATAATTCGCTTTGATGAAAGACTATCAAAAATCTTTTCACCAAGCATAAGTTTTGCCCTGTCAAATCTTGAGTCCATAATAAAAAGCAAGGTCGGCAGCGGATATTACTGTCGACCTTGATGTCTAACTTAAAAAAACTTTTTGATAATGAAAAGTATTATTTCGTTTCTTCGATAGTAACGGCTCTGTCAAGTGCAACGTATTTTTCACCGAGGTCACAAAGGTTACCTGCATTAATGGTAACATCAAGTTGTGATTCAGGAACGCCCATCTTAACGAGTTGTTTCTTAACACCGTTTACACGGTTGTGACGAAGACGAGTATTGATTTTGTCGTTACCTGTATAGTTATCAGCCCAACCTGTAATAACGTAGCGTTTATCAGGGTTATCTTTCATAACTTGTGCGCAAGCTTCAATGACATTAATATCTTTGCGAGTAAGTTTGTAGATATTGATTGGGTAATAAATAGTAGCGAGTGGAGCCGGCTCTTCAACAATTTCCGGTTGAGGACATTTTTCGCAGCAGTGTGCGAGTTGGTCTTCAAGGTCAGCAATTTTTTCGTTTGCTGCAGCGAGTTGAGCACGGATAGGGTCACAGTTTTCAGGTTCAGGACAAACAGGCACTACAGGTGGGTACCATTCGCGACGTTTGAAGAGATAAGTAACACCTACGTAAGCTTGCAAATCGTGAGAAGTTTTGTTCCATCTCAAATCCGGTTCATCACGGTGGTTATCAAGACCACTGTAACGGATATCAAGATTCAACTGAACTTGTTCTGTGATACGGAATGAGTTCATGATACCAAGACGGAATGTCAATATACGGTCTTGCATGTTGACGTAACCGCCGCTGGTGTAAGAACCTTCTTGTCCGTAAGTAGAACGTGCGTATGACCAGTAGCCACCTGCACCGGCGTATGCTACGAGGCTGTACTTACGTTCCGGAACGTATCCGCGAATCATATTTGTGATGTTGAACATAACATCAAACACAGGACCTACGTGATTGAATTGCTGTTTGTAATAACCATTAACTGTAGGATTGTTCCAGTCAACGCCGGGAGCGTCTGCGACGCTTGAAAGACCTTTAACTTGGAGCCAATCAACACCGATACGTGCTGCAATTAATGGTGAGAACCACTTACCTACATAAATGCCGGCAGCGGGGTCAAAACGGTCTGTCCAACTACGGTGTTGGTCACCGGGTGAAAAATACATGTTACCACCAATTTCACCGGTTACAAACCAGTTATCCTTGAAACGGTTAAATAGATAGCCCTGTGAAGGATCCTCCACATAAACTATTTCGTTTGATTTTTCTTGAGCATTAATTGACAATATCGATGCTCCAAGAAGGGCTAAAAGAATAAACTTTTTCATAGCTCAAATAATTAATCATATTTTGGGCGTAAAATTACAATTTTTTCTTCAAATATAAGCAAAAAAATTTACTTTTTTTGCATTTTGCTATTTAAGGAATTTTTTAACTTCTGATAAGATATTTTGAGCAGTAAAACCGAACTTCTCGTCAAGGATTTTATAAGGAGCGGAAGCACCGAAGTGATCCAAGCCGAATACTTTACCTTTAGGTCCTACTACGCTGCGAAGTGTAGAAGGCAGTCCGGCTGTAAGTCCGAATACAGGACCGTTTACAGGGATTACGCTGTCACGGTATTCTTTATCTTGTTCGTTAAACAAGCCGATTGACGGAAGTGATACCACACGGCATTTAATATCCTCTTTTTCAAGGAGTTCTGCCACTTCGCAGAGCAAAGATACTTCAGAACCGTTTGCAACGAGAGTAACTTTAGGGAATGGAGTGTCAATAACTACGTAGCCACCACGCATTGCGCCTTCCGCTTCAAGGAGACGATTCCCGGTAACTGCAGGAAGATCTTTGATATCTTGACGTGAAAGGATAAGAGCTGTAGGAGTCTTGGTGTTTTCGAGTGCCATCTTCCATGCGATAGAAGTTTCAGCAGCATCTGCAGGACGAAGGACAAGTACTGATGGACGACCTGAGAAGTTTCTAAGCTCTTCCATTAAGCGGATTTGTGCTTCTTGCTCTACAGGTTCATGAGTAGGACCGTCTTCACCTACACGGAATGCATCGTGTGTCCAAATGTATTTCACAGGAAGTTCCATAAGCGCTGCAAGACGAACAGCAGGCTTCATGTAGTCGCTGAATACGAAGAATGTACCGCAAGCGCAGATAACACCGCCATGGAGTGCAATACCGTTCATCACTGCAGCCATTGTCAATTCAGATACACCGGAATGTAAGAATGCACCACTGAAATCACCCGGCTTGAACGGAGTGGTCTTTTTCAAGAAACCGTCAGTTTTGTCGGAATTAGCAAGGTCAGCACTTGAAACAATCATATTTTTAACTTCAACTGCAAATGTGCCGAGTACGTCAGCAGATGCTTGACGAGTTGAAGTGTTTGCTTTATGTGCGATAGCAGAATAGTCAATTTCAGGTAATTTACCTTCAATAAAGTCTTTAAGTTGCTGTGCGAGTTCAGGATTAGCCTTAGCCCATTCCGCTTGTTCAGCCTTACGAGCAGCAACGATTTTACGCAATTCGTCTGCACGGTCAGCGTATAGTTTCTGTACTTCAGGACGGATTACCCAAGGATTTTCAGGATCACCACCAAGGTGACGAACTGTAGCAGCATAGTCTGCACCTGACTTACTGATAGGTTGTCCGTGAGTGCTGCATTTACCTTCAAACGGTTGTCCGTCTGCTGTCAGGCAGCCACGTCCCATAACTGTATGACCTATAATAATAGTAGGACGCTTTTTTTCTTCCAGAGCTTTAGTCAAAGCGTTTGCCAAGGCTTCAGGGTCAGTACCGTCAACAACTAATACGTTCCAATGCCAAGCACGGTATTTTTCAGCGACATCTTCATTTGACACAGCATCAACGTCTGTAGAAAGCTGTACATTGTTGCTGTCGTAGAACATAATCAAGTTGTTAAGTCCGAGGTAACCGGCAAGACGACCGGCACCTTGTGAAATTTCTTCCTGTACACCGCCATCTGAAATAAATGCATACGTCTTGTGAGCAAAAACTTCACCGAAACGTGCTGCGATAAATCTTTCTGCGATAGCGCAACCTACAGCCATTGTGTGACCTTGACCTAGAGGACCTGAAGTGTTTTCAACACCGCGTTCCGGCTCACATTCCGGGTGCCCAGGTGTAACGCTTCCCCACTGGCGGAATTGCTGAAGTTCTTCAAGAGTGTATTTACCTGTCAATGCCAATACGCTGTAAAGCATCGGAGACATGTGTCCCGGATCCAAGAAGAAACGGTCACGAGAGAACCATTTGCCATCATCAGGGTCATTAACTATAAATGATGAGAATAACACATTCACAAAATCGGCACCGCCCATTGCACCACCAGGGTGACCGGACTTAGCCTTTTCCACCATTGACGCAGCGAGTACACGAATATTGTTTGCACCGCTATTAATAACGTTTAAGTCTTCAAGCATAATTATAGAGTTGTTAATATTTACGTTAGGATTGTCTTAAAACTAATTTGCGAAGTTAATAATATTTTTTCACATCTACAAAACTATTCCGGCTTTTCGAACTGTGCTTTGTACTCAGTAGGCGTAAGTCCGGTAATTTTACGAAAATGCTTATGAAAGTTACTTTTATCAGCCACGCCTACAAGTTCATATACATTTGCCGTGGATACATTTTCTTCTCGTAGCAGCCTTTTTGCCTCTTCCATTCTTAATGCAAGGCGCCACGAACGGAAGTTTGTGTTCAATTTATTAGTAAAATACCAAGCCAAAGCCCTTCGCGTAGTACCGAGATCTTCAGCTAATTTTTCAGGCAGAATATCTTTTTCAGTATATTTTTTGCCTGCGACCCAACGGTCTAACTTTGATTCCAATTCTAATATCTGTTTTTCATTCAATAATGGTTTTTCTTCAATGCTTGCTTTATAAACGTACTTGATTAAAGTATCAAAATCTATTCTGTAATTGATAAGACTAATTGAAAAATATACATAGTACAACGTATAAACCACGCAGAACAAATAGTCCAGCAAAATACCGGCAGGAAGAATCACTACTACAAGATTAACTATTCCGATACATAATGCCGTGACAAAAAAGTTTCGCACCCAAGTTAATTTTTGACGTTGCAAATCATCATCTACAGAATCCGATGAACGATGATAGTACCTTATGAAACTTCGTGAATACTGCACTAACTTATATATGTATATACACACTATTCCCCAAAAGGCTATCTTGTAAAGCAGCATATTGCCAAATGTCAATAATGATACAAGGACTACGCCCTGAATGGCTATCCGCATGGCATTCAATCCTATTCTTGAAATAGTTGCAGCACCTGGCGCCACAAGGACCATACATGTAGCAGTAAAAAGTAACGCTTGGAAAGAACCTATAATCAATGATAGTGCAGTTGACAACTCCGACGTATCCACTGAAGCATTAGTGATGCCATGATATAAATTTGAGGCGCTTAGCAAAATATACGATATGGCAAGAATAATCCGCATTTTTCTGAATTGTGACCACTCTTCTTCCTTCTGCACGTGAATAAGCATAAATATGATGCCCATCACTGCGATAATTGAACCGGAAATAAGTTCTATATGATTGATATCCAACTTCATAGTCTCACTAAATATTAATTAAATCAAACGGACATGAATCTATTAACGGCTGAGCATCAAACGTTATCGGTTTCCACTTTCTGCATTGCTCAATCAGATTGTCTACTGACGTATTTTCGTCAATATATATCGGTTTATTCATTTCTCTTGACACAGACATATAATAATCATTGTACTTAAAATCACCTCCTGCAGCACAATCGGAAAATGCAACTCTCACATTAGGTACTCCGTATGCATCAGACACTATCAATCCATGCAACGAACTTGATGCAATACATTCACAACTGCATATATCTTCTATCACAAGCCTCCAATCATTACCGTAATCCATCATATTGATAAATTTTACATTCTCAGACTGTGATAAAAGTGATTTCAGATTAGGATTATTAATGTCCGGGACAATAGGCACAATGCCGAGTTTATACTTTATCTTTCTTTCCGGTTTCACTATCCGCGGTAATAGCAATGCCGGGTCACCATACACTTCCGGACATTCAACCCCTCTTTCAAGCAGATACTTACGAGATAGCGGACCACGGACCGCACATACTCTTGCAGGTTTTTCTTTCAGAACTGAATCACCGCAAAGAACTCCGCTACCCCACACCACAGTACGACTATCGCAAAATCTGTCTATAACAGAACCGATGCACGTATAGTTAGGTTCACCTTCACGAATGGTGCAGCGGAAAATACTGCTGTAATTAAAAATAATACGACGTGTAATAAGTGACAATACATAATAATTAATGTCATCGCCCCAATTATTCCGTATTACATTCGTTCCACAATGTCTGAACCAACCGTTCACAACAAGGCGCAATGACCTGCCGGTAAATAAAAATTCACTCGTATTCCTCAATTTATATATTACGGGGCGTAATAATAAATTATAAGCCGTCTTAATTTTCCTTAGCAGTATTGACATACACTATACGTGACTTTTCATCTGTGTTAGTGAGACCTTCTTTCTTCAATTTTAGATAAAATTTCTTTTCAGCAACAAGACGCTCATAGTTTTCTTTGTTCCTGTATTTAATAACTTTTGCAGGCACTCCGCCTGCGACTGCCAATGGAGGAACGTCTTTCGTAACACAGGAACATGCAGCAATAACGGCACCATCACCTACGGTTACACCCGGCATTATAGTAACATCTGCTCCAATCCACACATTGTCACCTATCACAACGTTACTGACCAAATATATATCATCGTAAGGTAACATATTTCCTTCATAGTTATGATTGGAAGTATGAACCTTAAGTCGCGGACCGATTATTGTGTTTTCACCCACTATAAATCTTCCTCGAAGCGAAAGCCATGAGTCAGGACCAATGTAATTATTACCCTTTAACACCAAGTTATTCCAATTAGAACACACTGCCGGAAATTCCAATCCCAAAGTGGACATTTTTCGCACTAAAGAATTGTAGGCTATCTTGTTCTTGATTATTTTGAATATATTCAGGCTCATCATAACATTATCCTTTTAATCTTTTCTTTATAATCAAAATTACCTTTCTTCTTTCATCACTCGTCAGTCCTATAAACGCCACACTTATTAATGTGGACATCGAACTTAAAGTTATCGTTAACAAGAATCTTAATACTCCTGTCGGGATAAAACTACAAATTAATACAGGCAAAATCAAAGCCGGAACGGTTACAATCAATGATTTACAGACTACATTGTTAACAAACATCATTGGAGGAAAACCTATTCTTTTTTTCAGAAAATCAATACGTACCACTATCATTAGTGCCAATACGACAAATGAAATGCAATACACTGTCTCTACTCTGAAACCCATCTTATAGAAGATGTATGTCCCGATAAACATCATCGAAGAAACAATACTGACCTTAATAGAATAACCGGCAATATTTCCTACCGCATAACAGCCTGTTAATAAAGTATTTCCAAACATATATGCCAAAGATAGCAGCACGGAAAAACGAGTAAATATCACCGCTTCTTCAGGATATACACCGAGCCATAAGTCCAGGATTGTTCGCGCCTCAAAAAATATCGGAATGGCGAAAAACAACATCAAAAAATATGAAAATTTTGCTCCTCGACATATCAGAGTAAACATTCCGTCCTTATCTCCGGATGCATATAATTTTGTTATCTGAGGTGACATTGCCGCCATAAAATTACCTACAAACTGATTTACCGCACCTTCCACTTGTTGCGCGATAGAACGTGCAGCATTAAATATCACACCGAAAAATATATTTATCAGTAATTCTATGCCCTGCTTATTGAATGTGTATACCACACTGTTTAAGGCAGTCCAACCTGCAAAACCAAACATTTCCTTAGTTGCAGACTTGTCTATTACGGCATGATAAACGCACTCGCTGTATTTCTTACGACAGTAAATGTTATAAATAATCCGGATTATTACTGCCACGCATAATTGAAGTATCGCATACAAAATCAATTTATCAACATCGCCAAGCAGAAGCATAAAAACTACCCCTAATTTCAGCACTGCCTCCAATATACTCATATACGCAAATACTTTCATATTTTCGTGAGCCACTATCACCGCTGTGTAAGGACAAACCTGGATATTTACAGCCATCGCCATCAGAGAACAACACATCACCCACCCGGCTGCTTCAAGTCGCTCGGCAGGTATAGTCAGCTTTGTATTAAGAAACCATAGTCCCAACGTAAGACCGAGAACAAGAACCAATATGCCGAGAATAAAAAGCACATTTACGGAACTGCAAAATATCCTGTTAAGTTTTTCCTTATTTCCTTTGCCAAGTTCAAATGTCACAAAACGTCCTATTGCTGAAATAAAGGAATTTGTCACCATTGAAAACATTCCAACTGCTCCGGAGACCGCCCCCACAATTCCATAATCAGTAACACCGAGCGTCTGAAGAATTACCCTCGATGTATAAAGCGAAATCAACAGAAGAATAAGACTGCGCAAATAAAGCACAATAGTATTCTTGGCAATCCTGCGATTGTCGGCTATAGGATTTTCATTCACTGTCACTTTTTCTTCACTCATCACAGACCCAAAATTGTATGATATATGTAAGACAAAATTGTGTGAAACACTTGCACGCTCTTTGCTGCATAAAAAAACGACAAACTCCGCTTGTATATCGCAAAATAATACATTCGCTGCGGAAAATTCAATTGTTTAACCACTTCAGTACGACACGCCTCAGATGCCTCAATAACATCTGAATCATAAAAAGCAGCTTTTATCAATCTGTTCTTCTCACTAAATGATAACGGACACTTCTTTTGAGAAAAATTATATGTAAGCGCACAAATAATGTCATCTATAAACTTCTTATAGACGTATTGAGTAAATTCTGTATCGGAAATTTTCCACTCCGAGATAAGCAACTTATATTCGTTAAATACGCTCTTATATATTTCCATTCTGTCCGGGATATATCTTGCACGATTATTCCCCTTATCAAATACTCGATATTCATAAAGAATATCCGGTATCAAGCGTATTGAAGAAGCCGTTCTATACACCCGGAGATTATACGGCTCATCTTGCTGAATTGCTTCAGTACCGAATCGCAGATTATTATCAATCAAAAACTTTCTTCTATATACCTTATTCCACGCAAAACCATTGTTAAACCTTAATCCGGAAAACTCATTGACGTAATTATCACGGATCTCATTATTTTTCAACAAAAGGTCATTGAATGAGAAACTAAAGTCCGTATCGTACCGCTCGGAATGTTCTACGTATCCGAACATCAGTACATCAACATCTTCCTCGCAAAGCTTTTCATTGACAACTTTAGTTGCACCTAATGCTAAAAAATCATCTGCATCGTAAAACATTATGTAATCACCGGATGCAGCTTCAATCCCTGCATTACGTGCAGAGCCAAGTCCGCCGTTTTCCTTATGAATGACTCTGACCCTATAATCTTCTTCAGAAAATCTATCGCATAAAGCCGGAGTTTTACCATCGGTAGAACCGTCATCTACAATAATAATCTCTATATTCCTGAATATCTGGTTTGACAATAAAGCAAAAGCACTTGAGAGATACTTTGCAACATTGTAAGCACATAATATGACAGATAATTTTGGCATAAACATTAATTGCGGAGTTTATAAACTTTCTTTACGATATAAATAGCTTGATTTACAAAGCCTTTTCTCAATAAAAACCAAAACAACTTGTATTTTATTGATAATTTGGAATCAGTTTTCCAATTAAGCGCATCCTTCATCAGAGGATTTTTGAAAAGACTACCAATTATATCCTCAGCATTTTCCTCGTGCAGGATTAACTGCATAAAACACATTGAAAACTCACCGGCAAACTTCTGCTCAAACATTTTTTCATCAATAGTCAGATGCTCGGCTTCCTTAAAATCAATCAATACTTTGAGTGACTCAAGTTTCTTGCTAATATCATCAGGATTATATTTCGATGTACTTGAATCAATCCTGCGACAGTAAACGTAAGGAACATCACTAATTACTAAAACCGTGCTAATATAGCGTGAATATTCAAGATTAAAGAGCCAATCTTCACCCTTACGACGACCTTCCTCAAGCCTTATATTATTATCACGAATTATATCAGCCCTGTAAAGTTTTGTACACATAGAGCCGAGACCATCAACGTACCTATAAAACATACACTGATAATCCTGCTTTGATAAAACTTTACACTCCAAAACTGCCGGACTCTCAAATTTATTGCGTGACTCATTAAAATTTTTGAAACCACACCAAACGACATCCGGATCACTCGCCGACATATTATCATATAGTAACTTCAAAAAATCAGTATCTACAAAGTCATCACTATCCACGAATGTCAAATAGTCACCGGTGCTAAGTTCTATACCTGTATTTCTTGCAACACTTACACCTCGTTGCTCCTTATAGCCCACGAAAGTAAACTTTACAGTACATTCCTCGTAATGAAATATCTTAGTCTGTCCACAAAGCAAGCCATAGCCTTCTTCTATAGTTAAAACACTATTATCATTACTCCCGTCATCAACAATAATTATCTCAAAATTATCAAAATCTTGCGACAATAAACTGTCAATGCATCGACAGACATAACTTTCACAATTATGATTCGGAACTATTACTGATACTTTAGGATTCATTAATATTACTTTCTGATTTTTGAAAATTATACAAACTTACACAAAATTTTTTATTATTGCCACACACAAGCAAATTAAATTGCATATTAATAAAGTATTATTTAACTTTGCGACACAATAAAAACAAAAAGACAATGTTTATAGCATCACAAAAACGTAAAGAGAACTATGCCGAATACGTACTTTATATGTGGCATATTGAAAATATAATCAGAGCTTGCAATCTTGAAATTGAAAAAATCAAGACAGCAATGATTGACAAATTTGACCTTGACGATGAAAAGAAAAAACAAATGATTGAGTGGTACGAATCACTCATCGATATGATGAAAAGGGAAAACGTAGTAGAAAACGGACATATACAAATAGTCAAAAATTCTATTACGGCATTAGCAGACTTACATCACAAACTTCTACAAGACCCTCACTTTGCTGAATACGGAGCAGAATTTTATAAAACACTGCCATTTATCGTAGAACTCCGTTCTAAAGCCGGAGACAAAGCAGTAGGGGAAATAGAAACCTGTTTTACAGCACTTTACGGAATACTCGTACTAAAAATGCAAGGGAAAGAAATAACACCGCAGACATCAGCTGCAATTTCACACATTTCCGAATTCATAGCACTCTTGTCACATTATTACAAACTGGATCAAGAAGACAAACTCTTTAAAGACCAAGACTAACGCCGAAAAAATACAAAAGCGCGCTAATAAAAATTAGTGCGCTTATATTATTCTAAAAAAATCCTCCCCGAAAACCATTTTGCCATTTTAGGCCTTTTTGACCATCCGGGATTAAAAAAGAAAAGCCCCTGAAAACATTTGTTTCAG
>SAMEA104315426__coassemble_574_pt1 | contig 19238 bp, 19 predicted proteins | sample SAMEA104315426__metabat2_low_PE_027 | metagenome-assembled genome bin SAMEA104315426 (sample SAMEA104315426) | gut metagenome | biome: Monkey gut; feature: monkey-associated habitat; material: faeces | place: China | collected 2013 | reverse complement strand
CTGAAACAAATGTTTTCAGGGGCTTTTCTTTTTTAATCCCGGATGGTCAAAAAGGGTAGTAATAATTTTCGGAAAAATTTCTCGAATAATAAAAACGCACTAATTTTTGATTAGCGCGCTTTGTATTTTGGGTTGAAATCCTTTATTGTAGTGCTTGTTTGATGTCTTCAAACAGGTCATCAACGTCTTCGAGTCCTACTGATAGGCGGATTGTGGTGTCAAATACGTCCATTTCGGCTCTTTGCTTGGCTGTAAATGGTCCGAAGATTGTTGATGCAGGATGGATAGCGAGTGTCTTGTTGTCAAAGAGATTAGTGGCTCTTTTTACGAGTTTTAATTTGTTGAGGAAATTAAAGCATGCCTGTTCGCTTTCCAGGTCTATTGTCATCATAGCTCCGGCGGTTTTTCCGTATTGTGCCACTGATATGCTGTGGAACGGATTATCTTCAAATCCTACGTAGTTTACTTTTTTAATTTCTTTGAGTGTGCGGAGTTTTGTAGCGAGTTCAAGTGTGTTTTTTGATTGGAGTGTGTATCTTGCATTAAGATTTTCAAGTCCGAGAGTCTGCATATAAGCTACGTGCGGCGTCATATATGCACCGAGGTTCATAAGTGTCTCACGGCGCATTTTTTCTTGAAAATCAGGGATTGTGCCGTAATCTATTATTAGTCCTCCTATAGTAGTTGCACCACCGGAGATATATTTAGTGCTTGATATTACTTCGATATCCACTCCGAGGCTGTGAGAGTCAAATTCAGTGAATGGAATAACAGTTGTGTCAGCAACGACAGGTACTCCGAATTTGTGTGCTATTTCACTTAATGCTTTAGTATCAGCTACTTCGAGTTGCGGGTTGGTCATTATTTCAAAGAATAGACAGCAAGTGTTTTCGTCAACAGCTTTTTTGACTTCTTCAAGGTTAATCAAGTCAACAGCTCTATATTCTATTCCGAAGCGAGTGAGTGTCTTGGATATAAGTGCAAAGGTGTTGCCGAAAAGATGTCTTGATGTGACGATATTTTTGCCGGCACTTGCGAGTGTGATAAGGACGTTGCTGATAGCAGCCATACCTGAATTGACAGCTATTACATCACGAGCGTTTGTCAGCATTTTTACCCTGTCTTCAAGGTTTATTACAGTAGGGTTTGTGACACGAGAGTAGTCAGGCTCATTAATACGTCCGCAGAAAGCATCTGCCATTATTGTTGCATTATCGAACTCGTATGCGTCAGTGTGATAAACCGGCATTGCTATTGCTCCGTAGGCATCGCGGTGTGGAAAAGGTGATTGTATGGCTATGGTTTTTTTTTTCATCTTAAAAAAGTTTTTTCGGTTTTGTGGCTTGAAATTCTTTGAGGTATTCCGGAGTACAATAAGCTGTGTCAAGGAATTTTTTCCTTGAATAAGCTCTTTCAGCGAGTGCGCACATATCTACTGCAAGTGGCTTGATGTCTTCAATAAATATTGCATTATCGTTTTTTATAACGTCACGGACTTTATCACTTCCGTTTCCGAAAAATGCGACTTTGTTTTCTTTTAACCATTTGTCAAAACTGTCCGGCTCTACTATAAGCGGTGTCGGTTCTACGAGTGTGTTGAGCCCGAGGTCGTAAATGGCGGTATAGACTTCCATTCTGCGAGCATCAATCATCGGTGCATAAAGGACTTCAGGGTCGATGTCATTACGGAACATAGCCGATACTGTCATTAACTGGAGTGTGCTGATTCCAATGAGTGGAATGTCCAATGCGTAAGCAAGTCCTTTTGCCTCCGAAAGTCCTATTCGGAGTCCTGTGTAACTACCGGGTCCCATACTTACTGCTACGGCGTCTAATTTGAGTTCTTTGTCACGAGCGTAGTCAAGGCAACGTTTGACAAATCCTGTGAGCATAGTAGCATGGTTCTGACCTTCAAAATTTTCAAGGTGAAATAGTATCATTCCTTCTGCAGTAAGTGCAGCGGAACAAACTTCTGTAGATGTTTCAATATTTAATATTACTGCCACTGTATGAGTATTTAAGTATGTAATATTCAATGGAATGTCGCAGCGTGTCTGTAATGATTTTCCACGCTATACGGCATACCGATTATTATACTGCAAATTTACTCATTTTTTTTGTAATCTCTTCATTAAAGTAATATTCTCTATCACAGACCGCACGTCTACGGCGTGCGATTATGCAGGAAGTTTGCCTGTTGAATCTGTGTATGAGTTGGTCGATAATGAATTATAACAAAAATTGGCGAAATATTTGTATAGTTAAAATATTATACATACCTTTGTGAATATCTATAAGAAATACACACGAATTTAATATAATTACGAATTTGTGAATAAAGGAAGTTTATCACTCGATAAACTAAGTAGAGTGTGAAAAATAAGAGGACATAGCCGTGACGGTTACGTCCTCTTAGTTCTTGTATCTGGTGGCATTTCGGTTACCACCCATTTGTTAACGAAAATTCATTGAGGTATTACTTTTTCAAGTTTGCCAATGACTTGCGGTATTCTTCAATATTGAGGTTTCTGTGAGCGACTCCGCTCTTTATTGCGGCTTCTGCTACGGCAGGTGCAATGCTTGTGAGGAGTCTGCTGTCAAATGGCGAAGGAATGATGTGCATCGTGTCAAAGTTTTCACTGTCTTGTGCCAGTTTAGCGAGGGCATATACGGCTGCAAGTTTCATTTCTTCGTTGATTTTTGTAGCCCAAGAGTCAAGTGCGCCGCGGAAGATGTAGGGGAAGCCAAGGACGTTGTTTATCTGGTTAGGGTAGTCGGAACGTCCTGTAGCGTAAATGATGTCTTTGCGGGTGTTCATTGCCGTTGCATAGTCAATTTCGGGGTCCGGGTTAGCGAGTGCGAAAATGATAGGATTTTCAGCCATAGAAAGTAGCATTTCCGGGGTGACAACGTCTTTAACTGACAGTCCTAAGAGCATATCCGCACCTTTCAGTGCGTCGGTGAGTGTATACAAGTCCTTATCAGTGGCGAAATAACTTTTTTGCGGAGTTAATTCTTTTCTGTTTTTACGAATGACGCCTTTATGGTCACACATGACGATGTTTTCTTTTTTGACGCCGAGAGTGATATAGAGTTTTGTGCATGCGATAGCAGCAGCACCTGCACCGTTAACGACGAGCTTAAGTTCTTCAATTTTTTTTCCTTGAAGTTTGAGTGCATTGAGGAGTCCTGCAGCGGTGATGATAGCCGTTCCGTGTTGGTCGTCGTGCATTATAGGAATATTACATTCTTCTCGGAGTTTTTCTTCAATCTTAAAACATTCCGGTGCTTTTATGTCTTCAAGGTTTATAGCACCGAAAGTTGGAGAAATAGCTTTTACTATTTCCACGAATTTATCCGGGTCTGTTTCGTTAATTTCGATATCGAAACTGTCAATTCCGGCAAAAATTTTGAATAGCAATGCTTTTCCTTCCATAACGGGCTTTGCGGCGGAAGCACCGATGTTTCCAAGTCCGAGTACCGCTGTGCCGTTAGAAATTACGGCAACGAGGTTTGACTTGTTCGTATATTTGTAAACGTCTTTTTCGTTATCTGCAATTTTTTCGCAGGGAAAGGCTACACCCGGGGAGTAGGCTAATGCAAGGTCTTGCTGTGAAGAATGTGGCTTTGTGGGTGATGTCTCGAATTTGCCGGGTTTCGGGTATTGATGATAGTCCAGAGCCATCTGCTCCGTGACGGAAATATGATGTAATTCTTTCATAATATATTGTACCTATATACTTTTCTAACGGAAATTTCAGTAAAATGTTTTTTACTTTGGATTAATTAAAGTTAATGAGGGCTCGGCTTATATTCTATCACAGACCGCATGCTCTCCGAGATGCGACTTGGAATGAGTCGTCTATCACCGTATGTCGCACTTCGTGCTTATACGGTGTTTCTTACAGACAGAGCCTCGCCGAGGCTCTTTGTCGGTAAAATTTCTTCACTGCCAAATAGTCCGCACGCTTTCTAATGTCGTGATTTATATCTTGGTGAAGGCTTTATTGATGTTGATGGTTACTTTGTACGGAGTGGCTTGCGTACGCGGCTTTCTGCTTTTGTAATAGTAGAAAGAGTGTTGTATATCCCATGTTTTAAATGCTACAAGGCGAGTTTCTTTGTCCGGGATAGTGTAGATTATGTCCAGTGTTCGAGATGTGAGTTTTCGGTCAAGGTTGTCAAAGTAGTCAATAGTGATGTTTATTTTGTCAATATTTTGTCCGCTATTGTTGATGATAAATACGCTTTCGCGGTCTGCTCCTATTGGTTTGTCGTAGCCTGTGAAAATGATGGCGGAGTCCGTGACAGCAGTGATTTCTTTGTACTGGGTAACGGCTTCCGTTGTAACGGAGTCAGTACGCAACTTGAGCTTTTTGCGAGTTGTCTTTTCCGCACTTGCGGCGGCAGTGATAAAGACGGCAATAAGTATGGCTGCTATTATTCTCATGGCGGATTAAAGGTAAATTGGAAATGAACGAGCTTCCGGCACGATAGGGAATATCTTGACGCACCCGTTAGCAATGTTGCCGGATTTTTTATCTCGGACTACGGATATTCGGAATAAGTAAGGTAGCCAACGCCAAAAGTCCAGTCTTACTTTATTGTTGCCGGAACTAAATGTGAGCCGTCCCTTGTCTGTTAAGTCCAGAATATATTTTTTCAGTTTCAGTGACTTGTCGCCATGAATATCGGAATACAGTTCTGCTGTAAATTGTGTGGCGGAAGCGGAAGAATAGATGTGTCCGATAAGCGTACCGTCTTCCACTTCGTCGTCAACTGAGGATACGATTACCATATTGTATCGGCTGATGTGCGAGTCAATGTTTACTTCAGCACGTTCCACAGCTACAGTTGCGCCGTCAGGCATAAATTGCCATATACCTTCAATATCGGCAAGGGAAGTTTGGCTCAGTCTGGCTTTGACTTCATCGTATTTGTAGCCTCGCAACACTTCTGTTTCTTCAGCCGTCAAGGGCTGAAAAGAGGCGATGATGAACAGTAGCAGGATTATTGTACTCAACTTTTTCAAACAGTAGCAAATTTATATGTTAGTCCGAAACTCAAAATTTCTTTTAACTGCCAGGTGTGCCACTTAGAGTCTTCAATACGCGGAGTTGAAGAGTCGTAGCGCAGGTGGACGTAAATTTGAGTAGATAAGTACCTGTTCACGGCGAAAGCTATGGTATGTTCCCAGTCACCTTGTACGTAAGAGTAGTCCGTGAAGAAATACATACGAGAAGTGTAAGTGATATTGTAAGCAGCTTTCCACTTTATTTTTGCTTCTGCGTTACTACCGTATTGACTTGCAGTGTTTTTATCTTGGTAGATGCCGAAATCCGCTTTGTTGAGTCTGTCGTCAGTGCAGATTTTAAGGTTATAAGAGAGTGGAGAGATTGAAGTGTCGAAGGTGAAAGTTTTCTTTGCATTTGTGTGGCTGTAACTCATACCGAGACCGACGTTTAGTTCACCCGGTGAAAGAAATGCGGCAGTGACATCATTAGTGTTGCTCTTATAGTTAGTCAGCAACTGGGTCTTGAACATAGTTGTGATAGAGTAAAACCAGTCTCTGGCAGCTCTTACACCGAACTTGGTGTTTATCTGGAAGAGATCTTCGGAGATGCTGTAGTTTCTCAGCGAATCTTCCGGAGCACTGTTGAGAGCGAGTTTGTACTGGATAGTATTCTCAAAGAGGAGATTCGGGTGGAACGCACGATTAAGTTTTACGTTATGTATCGCTTGACAGATAATATTGAGGTTATTGTTACCGCCTTGGTACCAGTTAGGTGAATTATATGCTTGTGAGAAGTGGAGTGATGCTTCAAAGTCGTTCAGCCAGTTTTTACGTTTTATATCCACAGGCTTTGGCGCATCTTTCACCTTGTTGCGGTCAACAGGATTTTCTTCAATGACTATGGTAGCCTTTTTAGGGTCAACCTTAGCGTGATATTCCTTAGGAGGGTCCGGCAATAAGTTTTCATTGTACACGGCGAGTGACGGGTTTGAAAACATAGTGCGCTGACGCAGCATGGTGATATCGTTCTGCAATCTTTTTTGGCGAGAAATCCAGTTGTACAGCGGGTTATCATTATCTTTCTTTATCGAGACGCTGTCACGCGTGAGCCTGAAACGGTCATAGACAAGTTTGCCGAAAAGTCGCTTGGGAAGCGTCATGTCCGTCACATTCAGTGTAGTGTCAACGCTGAGAGTGTCGGTGACGTTTGCAACTTTGTCCTTTGAAGAATATAAGTCGTCAAAGAAAAAGTCAGATGAAAAGTCATCGTCATTATTTGCGCTCACAGTCAGCGGAGCGAGCAGGATTATGGTTAGAGGTATTAATATCTTGCGGAGTATCATAGATTTTCGTTGTGAAAAAGTTTGGTTGCAATACTACTTGCAAAGGTATTAAATAATTTTGTTATTAGCGAATAAGTCAGCACACTTTCTTGCCTGCGGCTATAATTCCCGTAATCAGTCCCGTGCCTGTGATTACTGCTGCCACGATGAGTACGTCTGTGGCGTTTACGACAACGGGATATACGTCAGTGGCAAGATTGGCATTGCTTGCTGCGGTGATTTTTATTATCCCGAAGAATTGCTGTGCGAGTGATAGTGCTACGCCGGCGATAATTCCTATAAGTCCTCCTGCAAGACAAATCAGCCAACCCTGGAATACGAATATTTTACGTATCATTCCATCAGTTGCGCCCATTGCGCGAAGTATATCCATATTAGGGCGCTTGTCTATTATCAAAATGGAGATTGTGGATATAATGTTGAATGAAGCAATTATGAGAATGAATGCGAGCATCAGGAATGTCACCCACTTTTCTATTGAAATCATCTTGAATGAGTTTTCTTCCTGTTCTATTCTGTTCTTAATGTTGTAGCCGGGAAGTGCGCTGCTTAATTTGCTTTTCACCGATGATGCATCGAAAGTGTAGATATTTAATGCAGAAGCCGTATTTTCGTCATAGTCAAGCAGATCGCGGACAGAAGAGATTGGCAAGATGATTATGTCCATGTCGTAAGTGTCCTGTTGCAACTGATAGACGCCGGAGGCTATAAATGATTCCGAGCGGAATGATGATGAAGGGTTTGATACGTGAATATTACCTTCGCGACGAGGTACGTAGATGTCAATGTACTTAAAACTTCCAGGGCGAATATTCAAGTCAATGGCTACTCCTACGCTAAGCACGGCATAGTTGTAAACGGAATCGCAGCCCACGTTGTCATCACCGTCAATGATGACACTCCTAAGGCATGACGACTCCGAGAATGAGTCACTTACTCCGAGAATGTTTACCGGCGTCTGTGCGTCCTGCACTGCTGCAAGTGCCTGATGCGTGATAATGGGCTCAATGCGTGTAATTCCGTTAATGGAGGATAATACGTCATTCAGGGAGTCAACACAGGATATTACGTTGCTGTCTGCAGACGTTATTTGCAGAGGTGGCGCAAGGAGCGAAAGCCTGTCTTCCGAAAGTTTTGAAAACCCGTTGAATATAGACAATACCACCACCATCGCCATAGTGGCAACAGCCACTCCGGACACGGATATGAGTGATATTATGTTTACCGCATGGTGCTGCTTGTGAGAAAACAAATATCGCAGTGCTATTTTCAGCGGGAAATTCATATCAATAAGTGACGGATAAATTATTCCTTATCGGAATTATCTTTGTCGCCTTTGAGTAGATTGTCTATATTTTCGATATAGTCAAGTGAGTCATCGAGGTGGAAAAAGAGTTCGGGCGTTTTGCGGAGTTGATATCTCACTTTAGCGGCAAGTTCGTAGCGAATGGATTTAGAGTTGTGATTAATGCTGTCAATGATTTCCTGCCCTTTTTCAGACGGGAAAATTGAGAGGTAAGCGCGAGCAATACTTAAGTCCGGAGACACTCTCACCGCACTTACGGAAATAATCACGCCATGTGTTTTAGCAGTCTGCTGACGAAAAATTTCGCTGAGTTCTTTTTGTAGCAGACGAGAAATTTTAGCTTGTCTTGTTGATTCCATATATTAGTTTTACAATTATCAGTACAAAGGTACTAAATTTTTATGCGTAATATTGTTGTGTATCGTAAAATTTTGCCTATCTTTGTGGAATAGGTAACGAAATATATTAATTCTTTAAAATTATAACCGATGTCACTAATGAAAAATCTTTCCGGAGATGGAGAAGGCTTGATTGCAGCGACTATCAAGGGTTTCCTTGACAGCAATGAATATAGATACGATTTTGATGAAGAAAAAAACGTATTCTCAATGAGTTTCACTCTTGATAATGATAAAGTGAGAGTGAGAATCGTCTATAATGAGGAAAAAGAATGGTTTGCGGTATTCGTATATCCGAGTCATTCCATTCCTGTCAAGCAAGTTGATAAAATCATTCCGGTGTTGAATAATATTAACTTTAACATTCTCTTCGGTTCAATCTACGTTGATCCTGAAGATGGTGAACTTGCAGTTCGCTGCTCTGCTACCGTTGATAATCGCTCTATCAATGAGACTATGGTTGGTGTGATGTTATCTACCGCACTGAATGTGGCTGATGACCATATCAATGATATTATGAAAGCCCTTTACGCTTAGAATAATATTTTTTTTCATATTTTTTATTTTTCAGGCTGTATCTGAATTTTCAGTTGCGGCCTGTTTTTTTTCACCGGGTGAAGTGCTATATCTATGCTCCTTAGATAAAATAAAGTATGTTTATGACTTTTACGGATAGTGTATGTTAATATATTGTTGATTCTAATAAAGTTGTTGAATTTGCGAGTATATTTCCTATATTAAAAACTTTGATGCATCATTTGTGTTTAGTTTCCAAAGACAATTTAACTTACCTAATGCTTAAGGAAACTATGTTCTCAATATAGGAAACCGAATAGCCATAATGGGATTTTGTTGCCTAATCCGAATTCAATATCATCTGCAGCAACAAAGCTGTCCGGAATATCGCGTATTTGTGAAAAGCCTTTTCCTTTACCCCCGATTTCAAACAGGTATCTGTTATCAATAATGAAGTCTCCGTCTTTTGCAAATCCTACACGGTGCTTAGTGCTGAGGAAAGAAGCAAATGTGCATTCTCTTTCAGCTCCTATTTTAGGTGAATCCAGAGCGCACATTAGTGTTGAATTATTAAGAAGTATTTTTTGTGGCTTGGCAAGGCTTTTGGGACTATTCGTAGCAGAGAATATTTGTCGTATAATACCCGCCCTGTCAAGAAGTTCAAACAGTTTAAGTAATTGGCTGCGATTTGTTCCCATCAGTCCTGCGAGCGTGGTCATATTCGGCAAATACGGTTGAGAGCCGGCGATAATTCCTATAAGCCTTTTAGCCTTAATCAGTGTCTCATAGTCAATTTTGTTTTCAACGGCAGGAATATCATAGTCAATGACAGTTGAAATTGTCTGAGCTAGACGGTTGTAATAATCGTCTGTTCTCATTGAACGATAGAATGGATAATACCCTATAGAGAGATATTTGTGAAAATAACGCAATATGTCAACCTTTGAGGATATTGATGCTGCAATAGTTTCGTGTGAGTACAACACATCGGTCAAAGACAGTCTGTCTAACGAAGTATTTATGCCTTCAAACATAAGAAATTCTCTAAATGACAGTCCGGGTAAGTTGTACATAGCAGTACGCCTTGACAGGTCTCCGATAGAATGATCTACTACGAGCAATGAAGAACTTGTAAAGACAATATGTAGTTCAGGATATGAGTCATACAAATTTTTTATCTGTCGCTCCCAACCCGGTAAGCGGTGGACCTCATCAAGATAGAGATTTGATACGCTTTGCTTGATTAAGGTCTCGGCAAGGTCTATGAGACTATGTTCAGAAAACCATAAGTTGTCAAGAGAAACGTAAAACGAAGATTCACCGGTAGGATCAATTTCCTTGATTCTCTGAAGCATAAGAGTAGTCTTTCCTACACCTCTTTGCCCTTTTATTCCTATCAGTGGCTGACTCCAATCAATCTCGTTATAAATAAACCTGTGAATATTGGTCTTTGTGTTGTCAAGAAGTCTTTTGTATCTGCGTCTTAAAATGTCCATATCTCATTTTTTTGCAAAGATAATAAAAATGTTCCGACAAAGGAACATTTTTTTTAATTAAACCTTCTGAGGTACAATTTGCTTAATTGTACCTCAGAAGGAACAATTTTTCAAATTAGACCATTGAGGGAACAATTTTTTTCAGTCTGAACCGTTTCTATTGTAGTCTTTGCGGTATTGGGAGATGGATTTGCCGGTGTGCTTTTTGAAATAGCGGTGCATATATGAGGCATCAGGGAAATTCAGTGCCGAGGCTATTTGCTCGGCAGTTAGAGTAGTGTTTTTGATTTGATATTTAAGTTCAAGCACCACCATACGATTTATAGCATCTTTAGGTGACTCATTGCACACTTGGCGTGTGATCATAGCGAGATAGTTCCGTGAAATGCATAGTTGCTCTGCATAAAAGCGAGTGTCACGATGCTCCTTGAAGTGGTCAAAAATAAGGTCATAGAACTTCATACACAGCTGTTCAGGACGATTATAGTCAAGTTTTACGTCATCATTTTCGTATTGCTGTTGCCATAGGTTCAGATAGACGAGGTAAATGTTTCTAACTACATTTTCTATTATATTGAGGCGATACTGGTAGTCGAAATAATTGTCGGAAATATATTTCAGCATGTCAAACCATATTGCGACATTTTCTCCTCCGTTCACAATAGGACTTGAATAGATATTGTCGTAGAGAGTCTTGGAGATACCGTAAAGTGTTTCTTCCGCAAAGTTTCGTTTCATCAGGCAGAATCTTACGTTGAAATCCTAAGTACGTGATACGAATGTTGGAAACATATCCGGAGATATTATGGCTATTTGCCCTTCCGTGATAGTATATTTCCGGAATTGAAGAAGCATCTGCGCTTTTCCTTTCAGGCAGTAGATGATTATTGACGAAGGCAAGTGACTTTCCCACCATTCCGTAAAGCCGCTCATATCCGATGTGCCGGTGATAAATGATTCTTCCATACTCCTATTTATTGTTTTTACACACAAATATACTGCTTTTATTGCAGATAAAAGTATTTTCTTATAAAAAGTACATGTTTAACCGCCGTTTTGAAAGGACATGAGCCGAATAATATGCCTACCTTTGCAGTCCTAAATTATTAGCATATTGACTGGGAAAAAACGGATATTCCGGCACTTTTCCGCAAGATGTTTATTCCCACACTCTTGGGTATGCTCCTCGGCGCTACGATTAATATTGCCGACGGTTGTTTTGTAGGTCATGGCGCAGGTAGCGATGCTCTTGCGGCTGTAAATATTGTCGCACCGTTCTTTTTGCTTGCCACGGGTATGGGTTTAATGTTCGGCTGCGGTGCATCTATTGCAGCATCTGTTCACCTGTCGCAAAGCAACGTGAAAGCAGCGCGGATAAATGTGACTCAGGCGTATATCGTGGCAATGCTTTTTATGGTATCTGTGGTGGTGCTTGTGATGACTCACACCACTCAAGTGGCTGTCATTATGGGAAGTAGTGAACGGCTTATGCCTCTTGTCAAAGATTATATGCGGTGGGTGATACCGGGAATGCCTTTCGGAATGTTGATGAGTATAGGCTTGTTTGTAATCAGGCTTGACGGCAGCCCTAAGTTTGCGATGTGGTGCAATATTATTCCGGCAGTCATAAATACAGTGTTTGACTATTTGCTCGTTATACCATTCGGTATGGGCATAGAAGGAGCGGCTATCGCCACGGCATTTGCGGAATTTGTGGGAGCAATGATGATAGTGTATTATATGGCGCGCAAAACCAAGGTACTGACATTATATAAGCTGAAAGCATCATGGAAAAGTGTTTGCCTTACTGCTCGAAACATTTATCAGCAAGCAAAACTCGGTGCGCCCTCAATGATTGGAGAACTTGCCATAGCGTGTATGATGTTTACCGGGAACTATGCGTTTCTGAAATACCTCGGTGAGGACGGCGTGGCGGCTTTCAGTGTGGCATGCTATTGCTTCCCGTTAGTATTTATGGTAGGTAATGCGATAGCGCAGTCCGTGCAGCCGATTATCAGTTATAATCACGGAGCGGGATTGACAGAGAGAGTACGGAAAACGTTTCACTTGTCGCTTAAAGTGGCTGTGACATTCGGAATTATAGCCACAATAATCGGACTTTTCTTCAGTAATATTCTTGTTACAGTCTTTGTGTCAGACACTACGGAGGCAAATCATCTGGCAAGTTATGGAATGAGATATTTCTCAGTGGCATTTCTCCTCTTCTCGGTAAACTTAGTGTGTATCGGTTACTATCAGAGTTTGGAACGATATGCCGGAGCCACAATTCTGATGCTGCTCCGAGGAGCGATATTCGTAATCCCAGCATTCCTGTTTCTTCCGAAGATAATAGGAGTACCCGGACTCTGGCTCGCTGTCCCCGTGTCAGAAATACTGACGTTCCTGATAATGATTGCGGTGATGAAAAATTACCATTAATCTCAAAATTTGGAGGGCGTCGGGTATGTGATGGATAATACGTCAGATACGATTTTCTATCACAGACCGCATACTTAAATAAGAAAATCCATTCCGTAATCGGAATGGATTTTCTTATAACTTATTGATAATTACAATTTAATTATCTAATAATCAGATTAATATTCTTCTTCATTGAAAAAGAAGTCTTCGTTAGAAGGGTAGTCAGGCCATAGTTCTTCGATAGATTCGTATGGTTCACCTTCGTCTTCAAGTTCTTGAAGGTTTTCAATCACTTCCATAGGCGCTCCTGAACGCATAGCATAATCGATGAGTTCATCTCGCGTTGCAGGCCATGGTGCGTCTTCCAATTTTGATGCTAATTCAAGTGTCCAGTACATAATAGTGATATTTATTATATATTTGGTTTATAACGTATTTTTTAAGTGGTGCAAAATTAATCAATGTACTTAATACTAACAATCTTTATCCCAAAATATTTCGCTTGCTTTGGCAATAAAATTGTTAAATCGTGCTAAAACGAACAGATAGTCGCTCAGGCGGTTAATAAATCGCATTAAGTCCGGGTCAATGTATGCTGTTTCGGAGAGTGAAATGATGTTTCTTTCGGCTCTTCGGCACACAGTGCGGCATACGTGTGCTTGTGATGCCGCGGGATTTCCACCGGGGAGCAGAAATGCGTGCAGGGGCGGCACTGTTGCGTCAAGACTGTCTATTTCTTTTTCTAATTTTTCAATAGCAGTCTTTCCGAGTCCGTAGCATACGGCTTGCTTTTCGGAAGGGTTTTCTGTGGCAAGATATGCACCGATGTTGAAAAGCTTGTTTTGGATAAATGTCAAAATGGCTTTCTGACAGTTGTCTTCCGTCATCATTGATGATAGTAGTCCGATGTGTGAGTTCAGTTCGTCTATCGTACCGTAACTTTCTATACGGATATCGTCTTTCCTTACTCTCTGTCCGCCCACGAGTGAGGTTGTGCCGGTGTCACCTGTTCGTGTGTATAGATTACTCTTTTTCATACTGTTGTAAAAGGTTTAAGCGATGTATCAGTTCATCGATATTTTTATAAAATTCTAATTTTTCAAGGACGTTTTTGTTCAAGAGGTTTTGTTTCACCATCAGGTTTAACTGTGATAGCATTGGTGTGTAAAGTCCGGCGGTGTTATCTATGAGAATGTGTTTGCCCTGTACGTCGTAAAAGACGGTTGAGGTCCAGATGCTCATAAGCTCGTCAAGTGTGCCGAAGCCTCCGGCGAGAACTACGAAGATGTCGGATTTTTCTTCCATCACTTTTTTGCGCTCGTGGAGTGAATTTACATAGACTACTTCGTCAAGGCATTTGCTCTGACGCTCTTTACGGCTTGATGGGACGATGCCTGTCACTTTTCCTCCGGCTTCTTTTGTAGCCGCGGCTGTAATCTCCATCATTCCGGCTGCTATTCCGCCGTAAATGAGTGTATTGTGATTGCTTCCAATCCAGGCGCCTAAGGCACTTGCAGAGTGTTTGTACTCCTGTGGAATAAGGTCTCTTGATGAGCAAAAGACGGCTATATTGACACCGCTCATATTTTATATTTTAGTTTTTATTACAAATGACGATTGCTGCGATAATTCCCGGTATCCAGCCGCATGCTGTGAGGAGGAATACGATCAGGAATGAGCCACAACCTTTGTCAACTACTGCCAAAGGTGGAAAAATTACTGCAAGAATTGCTCTTATTAGTGACATAGTTTCTTATATATTTAATCGGTTATTAATCAGTCTGCAAATTTAATCAGTTTTCGGAAATATTTGCTCGTTTTGTGTAAAATAATTGATAGTTCTACAGTCGCTTCCACAGATCGCACGCTCTCGTACGTTTTCTGTGTGCTATGATGGCAAAAAATAAAAGGGCTGCGTAAAAATACACAGCCCTTTTCGGTATTAATTGGTAAGTGATTATTTACCTTTAGAAAGTTGTTCTTTGAGAGCAGCGAGTGCTTCAATATCACCAAGTGTAGTCTTTTCAATAGGAGTGGTAGTTGCTTGTTCAGCCTTAGGAGCTTGACGTTTAGCTTTCTTAGGTTGTTCAGCAGCTTTTTCAGCTTTAGCTTCATCTTCGAAGATGCGGCTGTGGCTGAGAATGATACGTTTGTTTTCCTTATTGAATTCGATAACCTTGAATGGGAGTTTTTCGTCAACCTTAGCAGTAGTGCCGTCTTGTTTAACGAGGTGCTTAGGAGTAGCGAAACCTTCAACACCGTAAGGAAGTGCGATAACTGCGCCCTTTTCAAGCATTTCGACGATAGTACCTTCGTGTACTGAACCTACAGTGAAGATAGTTTCAAATACGTCCCAAGGATTTTCTTCGAGTTGCTTGTGACCAAGGCTTAGACGACGGTTTTCTTTGTCGATTTCGAGAACTTGAACGTCGATGTCAGCACCGATTTGAGTAAATTCGCTCGGGTGTTTGATTTTCTTAGTCCAAGAGAGGTCGCTGATGTGGATAAGACCGTCAACGCCTTCTTCGATTTCAACGAATACGCCGAAGTTAGTGAAGTTACGAACTTTAGCAGTGTGTTTGCTACCTACAGGGTAACGAACTTCGATGTCTTCCCAAGGATCTTTCTTGAGTTGTTTGATACCGAGTGACATTTTGCGTTCAGCACGGTCAAGTGTAAGGATAACGGCTTCAACTTCGTCACCGACTTTCATAAAGTCTTGTGCAGAACGGAGGTGTTGTGACCAAGACATTTCAGAAACGTGGATAAGACCTTCTACGCCCGGAGCAATTTCGATAAATGCACCGTAGTCTGCCATAACGACAACTTTACCTTTAACTTTGTCACCAACTTTAAGGTTCGGATCAAGTGCGTCCCATGGGTGAGGTTGAAGTTGCTTAAGACCGAGTGCGATACGTTTTTTCTCGTTATCGAAGTCAAGGATAACAACGTTGAGCTTTTGGTCAAGAGATACAACTTCTTCAGGGTGGCTGACACGACCCCAAGAAAGGTCAGTGATGTGGATAAGACCATCTACGCCGCCAAGGTCAATGAATACACCGTAAGAGGTGATGTTCTTAACAGTACCTTCAAGGACTTGTCCTTTTTCAAGTTTAGAGATGATGTCGCGTTTTTGTTGTTCAAGTTCAGCTTCGATGAGAGCTTTGTGTGAAACAACAACGTTCTTGAATTCTTCGTTGATTTTAACGACTTTGAATTCCATAGTCTTACCAACGAATACATCGTAGTCACGGATTGGTTTAACATCAATTTGAGAACCAGGAAGGAATGCTTCAATGCCGAATACATCAACGATCATACCACCCTTAGTGCGGCATTTGATGTAACCTTTGATAACTTCGTCATTAGCAAGTGCTTGGTTAACTCTTTCCCAAGAACGTGAAGCGCGAGCTTTACGGTGTGAAAGAATGAGCTGACCTTTTTTGTCTTCTTGGTTTTCAATGAACACTTCTACAGTGTCACCAACCTTGATGTCAGGGTTGTAGCGGAATTCGCTGATTGGAATGATACCATCGCTCTTGTATCCGATGTTAACCACTGCTTCGCGCTTGTTAAGTGCGATAATGGTACCTTCGATTACATCCTTGTCTTTGACGGTGTTAAGCGATTCGTCATAAGTTTTGGTGAGTTCTTCTCGAGATTTTTCACCACGGGTTTCGCCTTTTTCGTAGGCTTCCCAATCGAAATCTTCGATTGGAGAATTTTTTAATTCTTCAGTCATTTAAATAGTTAATAAATATGGTTAATTATTAAGCCGCGGGCAAGCCTGCGGTTTTGCGCTGCAAATTTACGTAAGTTTCAGCGGTTTAGCAAATTATTTGGCATTTTTTTTGAGGTTCTGATGCACGAAAGATTCCAATAAGAAGTGCAACAACACGGCTCTTTCATTTACAACATATAATAGAGTGAGTAAAAAGACAACGTTATCAAGGAAAGTCTGAGACTTTCGGCTGTAAGTAACTCAGGGTAAGCACATAGTGCGCCACCCTGAGATAGAAACGTCAACATATAACGAACCTCGGCGAGAGTGGTGCGCTCTGTGCTGATACTGAGGAAGTTATATAAAGGCAGAGCCTCGGCGAGGCTCGGCTGTCAGGAACCCCGTATAAGCGAAGCGCCATGCGGTGACACGATAGCCACCCACCACTCGCACCTCGGGGAGGTGCGGTCTGTAAAAAAATGCGATAACCAATCGCAAGCAAGGCTACCGCATTTTTTGAGTTCCAATCATTTATTGAAGTTACTATCTCAAAGAAACTTTGAATGATTTATTTTCCACAGTGACGATATATAGTCCTTTAGGCAAATTATTCACCACAGACTCCGATGTTTCAGCAAGCATAGAGCCTTGAATGTTATATACCCGCACTATGCTGTTTTCATCTTTATTTTCTATTCTTATATCTCCGTTATCCGCTACGCAAGAAAGAGCATTATCCTCCTCAATAGCTTCAACGCCTGAAAAATCACATTCTTCAATATTCCAAAAGTTTTTCCAACCTTCAGCGGATTTGTAAGCGTTCAAGGTGCCTACCGGAACTTTTAAAGAACAATATAAGTAGGTATTCTTTGAGAATGTTTCGTTAGCGCATATTGGAGGAGTAGCCGTTTTTACCAACATTGTAGAGATGTCATTATTACCCAACGGCAAATTTCTGATATAATTCACACTCCCGCAAACCTCTAAATGTGTCAAATTTGAGAAACCTCTAAACATTGAATATGCGTTATCCAAATTTCTACCTAAAATTAAAATATTAGGGTTAAATCTATAGCCTGAATATTCATTTTTCTCCGTATAACTAAGTGTTTCGTCAGAAGGTAGAATATTAAGTTTTTGTACACTACATCCTTCACCAAGAATATTCGAACGTATATTTGTAACTTTACTACCTATGGTAAGTGAATCTATATCTGCATATTCAGATTCAACATAACCCCAATTATAATCATAAATACAATCTAAATCTCTGCCAATATAGAGATCTTTAATTTTAGAATTTGAAATAAACTCTGAATAACAACCCAACTCTTGGTTAGAATCTGAAATATATAATGATGTTATAGTAGATTGCATAAATGCGTGTCTTAAAATACTTGTCACCCCCTCAGGAATGTTAATTTGTATAAGCGAACGGCAATTTTCAAATGCGGAACTGCCAATTATCGTTACTCCTTCCGGGATGTTTATTTGTGTTAGCGAAGTGCAATTTTCAAATGCGGAACTGTCAATTGTCGTTACTCCTTCCGGGATGTTTATTTGTGTTAGCGAAGTGCAATTTTCAAATGCGGAACTGCCAATGCTTGTCACTCCATCAGGAATGTTTACTTGTGTTAGCGAACTACATCCTTCAAATGTGCTATAGCTTATGCTTGTCACACCTTCAGGAATGTTTACTTGTGTTAGTGAACTACATCCTTCAAATGCGTGTCCTTCTATGCTTGTCACACCTTCAGGAATGTTTACTTGTGTTAGCGAACTACATCCTTTAAATGTACAATATTTTATGCTTGTCACTCCTTCAGGTATATTAATAGACTGCAGTTTTTCACATTTGTAAAATGCATACTTACCTATTGAAGTACAAGTTTTTGGAAGGCTTATACTAACTATGTCCGTTTCTTTGAAAGCATTGTCCATTATGCTAACTACAGTCAGAGTCTTACCTAAAAAAGAAACGTGCGAAGGAATTACAACTTCTTTGCTGAAGTCAATAGATTCTGTTGTTCCGCTAACGCCACAAGTCAGTTCAACAAGATCAACTACATCATAGCATATCCCGTCAATTTCAAAATCGTAGGCAGATGCAGTGAAAGATAGGCACAGCATTGCTATGCCTATCCAGATTTTTTGAACTAAACGCATAATAGTTAGCATTGTTTCATTTGATCAATGGACACTTTGAGCAAGTTGTCATCTCCTTGAATATCCTCTGCAAAAAATGCGTTTCCATGAAAAGACACTTTCACATCAGTAACTATTTTTGATGCGGCATCTTGCTGCTTAACACGAGCAGTCCCATTGAATTGAACAGCTCCGCTTGGCAGAGTGTTAATAGATTCAACTGGAATTACAACTTCATAGATGCTGTTGATTTCAAATTGGTAGTCATCATCTATGATGATGAAATTGCGGTCATTTCCATGCTTGTTCAAAAATGCGGCTATGATATCAGCCTTTTCTTTTTTACTATCCATTTTTATTAAAAAGCGCCGCAGTCATCCCCTCGTTGGCATTAAAATTAAAAACAAAAAAGCGTAGGATTCCGTATCTGTTGCCGTCCTACTCTCTGAGGCTTCTCGCATTGCCTTGTCTATGTCGGACGGCAACGAAGAAGCCCTACGCTTGTATATGCAACGAAAGCATACGGATACTACATTTTCTCAAAGCAGTTTCCGTTGCTGATATTACATACCCGCGGGCATCTATCGTTGCTTACTCCTTGACATAGACGGAAATTTTGCGAGAATTTCAGAGAGTCAAGAATATGCGTAGATAAACGCTTTCTATATGTTTTGCTTCCCGCCTCTTTCCCCTCGACCGGGGCCTCTGACGGTCTGCTGTTGCAAAGTTAATAAATAATTGTAATTTTTTGTTTTTCAGACGGATATTTTTTTCGCGCCATTTTTCTACCACAGACCGCACCTCCCCGAGGTGCGAGTGGTGGGTGGTGGCTATCCTATCACCGCATGGCGCACTGCGTGCTTATACGGTGTTTCTTA
>SAMEA104315426__coassemble_554_pt1 | contig 19785 bp, 16 predicted proteins | sample SAMEA104315426__metabat2_low_PE_027 | metagenome-assembled genome bin SAMEA104315426 (sample SAMEA104315426) | gut metagenome | biome: Monkey gut; feature: monkey-associated habitat; material: faeces | place: China | collected 2013 | reverse complement strand
AATTAAATCAGCCCTAATTTTATCAGACGTCATTTTTTTAGCGGACAGTAATAATTCAGAATAAAATACTTAAAAAATAAGGGCGGATATTTCCGTCCTTATTTTTTTGCCTTATTTCCTTACATTATCACTTTTTGATGATTAAATCCGCGACTGCTGATTATCAAGAAGTTATAAAGAGGAAGATGTGATGCAGGGTGATGCATTGTCAAAGTCAAGAGGAAAACTTTTAGAAAAAAGTTGCTCAAAATCATATTCTGTAAAGTGTAATGTTTGTTCTATGGCTCTTTCATTTTAAAATTGACAATACATTGGGTAAAAAGATACCGTATTCAATGAAAGTGTCCGACTTTCCTTGAAGATATTATCTTTTTACTCACTCTACAGTATATTTTTTATGAAAGAGCCGTGTACATTAACGTTGAATAAAAATTTTGTGCTAAGAAAAATTAAGTCTATAAATTGCTGTTATAGTACTTTGCATTACCGGTCACTTCTTCACCGATAAATGGTGGTAGGGTGATATTTTCGTCTGCGTTTTTGAGTTCTACTTCAGCTACTGTCAGTCCTTCGTTTTTTCCGTGAAAAACGTCAATTTCCCATGTGTGATTGCCGTATGACACTATGTGACGGTCTTTTATGATAATATTACCTTCACATACAGTATCAAGCATTTGCTTGGCATCGTGAACGGGTATTTCGTATTCCCATTCATCTCTGCTTGCTCCTTCGTTTTTACTTTTAATGGTTATATATCCTTTGTCTGCCTTAATTCGGACTCTTACTGTTCCTTCAGGTCTATGGGAAATATATCCTTGTTCTATATGAAGGACTTTTTCAGCCATCTTGACGAAACTGTTGTTGATGACCAAGAATTTACGCTCTATTTCTTTTGCCATTATTCCTCTTTACGAAGTTTTAGTGCTACGACGTTTTCTACGTGTTGTGTGTGGGGGAACATATCAACGGGTTGTACTGCTGTAATGTCGTATTTTACGTGAAGTAATGCGAGGTCTCTTGCTTGAGTGGCAGGGTTACAACTTACATAAACTATTTTTTCAGGTTCTGCATTTAAAATCACGTTTACTACGTCGTTATGCATACCTGCGCGTGGCGGGTCAACAATCATTACGTCAGGACGTCCGTGCTTACTGATAAATTCGTCAGTGAGTACATCTTTCATATCTCCTGCGTAAAATTCGGTGTTGTCAATTCTGTTTATTGATGAATTGATGTGTGCATCTTTGATAGCGTCTTCAACGTATTCTATTCCGATCACGTGGCGACAGTGGCGTGCGACAAAGTTTGCTATTGTTCCGGTACCGGTGTAAAGGTCGTAAACGAGTTCATCGCCTTTGAGGTCAGCAAAATTGCGTGCCACGGTGTACAATACAAGTGCTTGGCGAGAATTTGTCTGATAGAATGATTTAGGACCGATGCGGAAACGGAGTCCGTCCATTTCTTCTTCTATGTACGTCTTACCGCTGTGGAGCAGTATTTCCTGATCTGCAATAGTGTCATTAACTTTGGTGTTAATCACGTAAAGCAGTGATGTGATTTGTGGAAATTCGCTGCGTACGGCGTCAAGGAGTGTTTTGATTTTTTCAGAATCGTTTTCACCAAATACCATTACTGCCATAATTTCGCCGGTGGTGGCAATCCTTATCATAAGGGTGCGGAGAAAACCTTGGCAAGCACGAATGTCGTAAAAGGAGTAGTCGTTTTCTTTACCGAAGTTTTTTATGAAAAGACGTAGTCTGTTTGATAAGTCGTCTTGCAGGTGACATTTTTTGATATCAAGAACTTTGTCAAATGCACCCGGGATATGGAAACCTGTTGCGTCACGGTCCGGAAATTCGAGTCCGCTGTTTAACTGTTCGTATGTCAGCCAGCACTTGTTGGAAAACGTGTATTCCATTTTATTTCTATATTCCCATATCTGCTTTGACCCTATGATGGGTGTAATTTCAGGGAATGGCACGTGCGCAATTCTTGTCAGAGCATCGTAAACTTGCTGCTGCTTGCATTTGATTTGAAATTCGTAAGGTAAATGTTGCCAACGACAGCCGCCGCAGATTGTGAAATGTTCGCACCTGGGTTCTACTCGTATTTCCGACGGCTTTTTTAGTTTTACTATATGTCCTTCTGCGTAAGACTTTTTCTTTTTGTCAATTTTGACATCTGCGACGTCCCCCGGAGCCCCGAATGGAATGAATACTACCATTTCGTCTGCACGGGCAATGGCATTGCCTTCTGCGGCAACGTCGGATATTGTGAGGTCTTCCAGTACGGGAAGTTCTTTACGTTTTCTTGACATATCAGTAATTTGAGTTTATTATTTATGTTGACTTATGTTCTTATTTTTCTTGTTCTTTTTCTTTTTGCAGCAATCCTTTATTTCACAACCGGCACAGTCCGAGTCATCGCTGAACAGTCGTCTGAAAATATAGACAACGGCGGCAACTACTATTATTCCTACTATGATGTATTGTAAAGTTTCGCGCATCAGATTATTTTTTTATGGACTCTTTTATAAGTTTCGCTAGTGCATCAGGGGTGGAATCTGCCGGAAATCTGTCGAATGGATAAGTGTCTTTACACCCTGAGGCGTAATTGCTGCACCCGAATGCCGTTTTTCCTTTTATTATATGTCCTGTATTGCAGATAGGGCAGGGTATCTGTTCTATTGCAGTATATTTGGCTTTCTTTGTCCTTTTCTTGACTGGTTTATCGTCAGTTTTTTCAGCCGTTTTTTTACCTACGGATTGGTCTGTAATGATTTTTGAAGACGAATTATCATTAAGAACGTTTATTACGATTTCCTGTATCTGTCGTTTAAGTTCTGAAATAAATTCGGCTGCACTGAAGTCTCCTCTTTCAATTCTGCGAAGTTTATTTTCCCATATACCTGTGAGTTTTGCGGATTTAAGCAGCTCCTGGTTGATAGTGGCGATAAGTTGTATTCCTGCGGAAGAAGCCATGATATTTTTACGTTCGCGATATATGTACTTTCTCTTAAAGAGTGTTTCTATTATAGCGGCACGCGTAGAAGGACGACCGATACCGTTTTCTTTCATTGCCTCTCGCAGTTCCTCATCGTCAACGGTCTTGCCGGCAGATTCCATAGCCCTCAATAGAGTACCCTCAGTGTAATACTTCGGTGGCTGTGTAGTTTTTTTTACGATAGAGGGCTTATGAGGACCGGATTCACCAACGGTAAATGGTGGAAGTATTTTATCTTCGTCATTATTGTTGTCGGAAGACGTCTGTTGGAGCAGTACTCTCCATCCCGGTTCCGTAATGACCTTACCTGTAGCCTTAAATTCATGACTTGCAGCATCACCTATGACGGTAGTTGTCTGAAAAATACAGTCAGGATAAAATGCCGCGATAAAACGCAATGCTATCAAGTGATACATCTTGCGTTCATCTCCAACGAGTGCGCTCGGTGATTCACCGGTAGGAATTATGGCGTGGTGGTCTGTGACTTTAGCGTTATCAAAGACTTTTTTTGATTTAGGAATTTTATTAGCAAGAACCGGTGCAGTCTGAGATGCATACGGAGTCATTTTTCGCAGAATATCCGGTATTTTGGGGTAGATATCCTCGCTGAGGTATGTGGTATCTACACGAGGATATGTAGTGACTTTCTTTTCGTAAAGCGACTGGATAAGTTTCAGAGTTTCGTCTGCTGTCCAGCCCCACTTTTTATTACATTCCACTTGAAGAGACGTCAAGTCAAACAGTCTTGGCGGTGCTTCACGACCTTTTTTCTCGCTGACGGATTTTACTGTGAAAGGAGAAGCGGAAATAGCATCAATTATGGCTTGAGCATCAGCTTCAGTCTTATATTTGCCGCTTGTAGAGTTAAATGTGACTTCTCTGTATTCCGTCTTGATTTCAAAATAATCCTCGGGTACGAAATTCGCAATTTCGTGGTGACGTTGCACGATAAGCGCAAGGGTAGGTGTTTGCACTCGTCCTATTGAAAGTACATTTCCTATTTGTCCGTATTTAAGCGTGTAAAGTCTTGTAGCGTTCATTCCGAGAATCCAATCGCCGATAGCGCGAGCAAGTCCGGCGTGGTAAAGGGAATCAAACTTTTCCTGAGGTCTTAAGTCCTTAAACCCCGTTCTGATGGATTCATCGGTAAGTGAAGAAATCCATAAGCGTTTCACGGGGCATTTGACACCTGCCTTTTGCATCACCCAGCGTTGAATCAATTCACCTTCTTGCCCGGCATCACCGCAGTTTATGATTTCAGTAGCCTTGGAAAAAAGTGATTCGATAACTTTGAATTGGTGTTCTATCCCGTTGTCCGGGATAAGTTTTATGCCGAACTTCTCAGGTATCATAGGGAGAGTTCCGAGTGTCCACCTCTTCCATTGCGGAAGGTAGTCATTCGGCTCTTTAAGCGTGCAAAGGTGTCCGAAAGTCCATGTTACTTGGTAATCGCCACCCTCGTAGTAGCCATCGCGTTTTGTTTTGGCTCCTAAGATAGCGGCAATGTCCTTTGCTACGCTTGGCTTTTCCGTGATACAAACTATCATTTACTTATAGATTTTGCTTCTTGCCACAGTGCCTCCATCTGTTCGAGTGTCATATCTTTCAGATGAAGTCCTGCTTCTTTTGCTTTGGATTCGATATAGTTAAATCGTGATATAAACTTGCGGTTCGTATATTCAAGCGAATTTTCCGGATTTATGTGGTAAAGTCTTGCAGCATTTATTAGAGCAAAGAAGAGGTCTCCCATTTCTTTCTCCATATCTTTTTCATTACCTGCATTCAGTTCTGTCTCAAACTCGGTAATTTCTTCTTTCACTTTGCTCCACACGTCTTCCGGCTTTTCCCAGTCAAATCCTACGTTTGCAGCTTTCTCCTGGATTCTTTCAGCCTTTATCATAGCCGGAAGGGCGGAAGGAACACCTGCGAGGACCGACTTGTTTCCGTCTTTTTCTTTGAGTTTTATTTGTTCCCAGTTTTGTTCCACTTCATGTGAATCGTGAACGTTAACTTCCCCGAACACGTGCGGGTGACGGAATATCAGTTTGCTGTTCAGAGCATCAGCCACGTCAACGATGTCAAATTCTCCTTTTTCTTCACCGATTTTAGCGTAAAACAGAATGTGAAGCAGCACATCTCCGAGTTCTTTCTTTATGTTTGCATTGTCTTCAGCAATAAGTGCATCGCAAAGTTCGTACACTTCTTCAATAGTGTTTGCTCTCAGGCTTTCATTAGTCTGTTTGCGGTCCCACGGGCATTTCACTCTCAGAATGTCAAGAGTGTCAATCACACGTCCGAGTGCTTCTATTTTTTCTTGTCTTGAATGGGTATTCATAAAAAATCAGTCCTTATTGTAGTTTTCAATGCCTGTATTCAGCCAATTGATGAATTTAGGGAGGTTTTCATCGTAATAAGCCGGTGTGGAAATAGCATTACCTTTATTGTCCAAAATGATATAGTATGGCTGAGAATTAGCACCGAATTTATGGCGTTGCAAGAAACTCCATTTGTCACCGATAGTGGATAGGCGTACGGTCTTGCCGTTTTCTTTCACGTCCATCGGTTTGTCAAGAGACTGCTTGTCGTCAACCATAAGTTTGATTAATACGTAGTTTTGAGAAATAATTTCTTTAACTTCTTCTGTGTCAAACACGGCGCCTTCCATTTTACGGCAGTTTACGCAGCCGTAGCCTGAAAAGTCTATCAGCACAGGTAAATTTTTCTTTGAAGCGTATGCCATACCTTCTTCATAGTTGTCGAATTCAACGAAGTTATTGTCGCCGTAAAGATTGAAATCCTGAGTGTACAATGGCGGTACGAAAGCGCTTACGCTCTTCAGTGGGGCGCCCCATAATCCGGGTATCAAGTACAATGAAAAACTCAATGATGTCATTGCCAGGAAGAAACGGAATATTGAGGTGTGTTCTACCGGAGTGTCGTGGCTGAAACGTAGTTTGCCGAGAAGATAGAAGCCGAGCATTGCGAATATTATAACCCATAAGCAGATGAATACTTCGCGGTCCAGTATTCCCCAGCCGTATGCAAGGTCTGCTACGGATAAGAATTTTAATGACAGGGCAAGTTCAAGGAAACCTAATACGACCTTTACAGAGTTCAGCCAACCACCTGATTTTGGCATTTCTTTAAGCCAAGACGGAAAAATGGCGAATAATGTAAATGGCAATGCAAGGGCAAGGGCGAAGCCTGTCATTCCGATTGCCGGACCTACAATGTCTCCTGATGATGCTGCTTCCACGAGAAGTGTTCCGATGATAGGACCTGTGCATGAAAATGATACCAGAGCAAGGGTAAATGCCATAAAGAATATGCTCAGAAGTCCTGTTGTGGATTCTGCTTTATTATCAACGCTTGTTGACCATTTTGACGGTAATTTGATGTCAAATGCACCAAAGAATGAAATCGCAAATACTAATAATAAGAAGAAGAATGCAAGGTTGAAAATTGCATTCGTGGCAAGTTCGTTTAGTTTGCTTGCTCCGAATATCGCAGTGATTGTCAATCCTAAAAGGAGGTAGATTACTATGATTGATACTCCGTAAAGCATTGCTTCTCTGATTGATTTTGACTTATTTGAATTCTTCTTGAGGAAGAAACTTACAGTCATTGGGATTAGAGGCCATACGCATGGGGTGAGAAGTGCTATAAATCCTCCGCCGAAGCCTAAGAGAAATATGTACCACCATGGCTGTGTACCTATTTCTGCGTTTTCATCGCCTTTCGGCAAGTTTACCGGCGCCCATAGGTCTGTGTTGTCCTCACTAATGTTCGGCTCGGAAATATTTGTTTCCTGCTTTTCTTCATTGGTTTCAGTTATGGTGTCGCTCTTAATCGGGTAACTGAATACTATTTTAGAAGGAGCAATGCAACTTTGGTCATTACACCCTTGGAACGATATTATACCACTGATTTTGTCAATCTTCGTCTTATCTGTGATTTTATAAGGCACGGCGAATGATACGTCTTTGTCCCACCAGCTGAGTCGAAGATTAAAGACAACGTCAGTCTTGACTATAGGTTCTATTGATGGCTGAGGATCTCCAAATTCTATGCCGTCTTTTTGATCAAAAACAAATTTCGTAGGGAGCGGACCTCCGTCAGGTAATTTAAGTCCGTAGATATGCCACCCTTTTTCAAGCGTTGCGGCAAAATATAGCGTTCCTTCCGTGTCGCTCTTTTGTTCAATACGGTGTTGCCATTGTATAGGGTCCACTATCTGAGCATAAACGTTTGGATAGAGTGTAGCCAATACCAACAGAATGGCTGAGATAATGCTCTTTTTCATTTACTTGTTCGTCTTATTTGGTTAACTTTTAATACTTTACTTCTTGGCGGCATACATGAACTGCCGTTGCAGCTCATATATCTTACATTTGCTTCAATATGCGGCTTTTCACCTGTGATGATGAATTTACGAGTAAATCTGATACGTTGTGTCCAATAATTCTCATTTCCGTCTTGTATCGGATTATGACTTGCCGTTAATTCTGTTATGAATTTGATGCCGGTAGTCTTGTCGAACGTGACAGTAGTGGGTATAGGTCCGGATTCCGGCATTGTAAATCCGTAAATATGCCAACCAGACTCGATATTCGCTTTTATTGTCACTATGCCTTCTTTCTCTGAAGTCATTTTTGCTGAAATGCTCCATTTTACCGGTTCATTACTCTGAGCTGATAATGAAATTACGGCTAACAATACTGATGTAAATACGATATATATTCTGTGTAGCATTACAATCTTTTTACTCGTTATTTCTTGCAAATTTACGAAAAAGTAATGATATGGCAAAAAAACAATGAAGGCGAACCGTTTAGGGGTCGCCTTCATCTCTATGAAATATGAAACTAATAAATGAAATTATCGTTTAATAAACTTCTGTGAAGTTCTGCCATTGATGCTGATATAGTAGAAACCTGTAGTCAAATCATCTACGGAGATTGTAACTTCATTTTCGTTTCCGTCAAATTTAGCAACTTTAACTACTGAACCTGAAACCGAGAAGAATTTAACTTCATCGATTTCAAATGGTGCAGCGATGTTAACTTCAGATTCAGCAGGAATAGGATAAACTTGAATTGCGTTGTCTGCATCTATGGCTTCTACGCCTGTAGTACCCGGAATACCTGCAGAACCGCAGCCGTTTGTTCTTGTTTCAAATGCAGTTTCTGATGCGTAAACAGGTCTTACACAAATCTTGTAGTCCTTAACGATGTTGTTTTGTTCTTCAATTATTTGTTGTTCTGTCTTACCTGTCTTATCAACATCAGGTGCTGAAAGATATACGGAGAAGATAGTGTTGTCCTTTTCACCTGCTTCTTGACCGCCGCCTGTTGCATAACCGGGGTCGTTTACGAAGTCATAGTCACCCGGAATTCTGTCTGTTGCTTCACGTTCCGGAGCTGTGTGTGTATCATCACTTTTACCTGCTGTGTACTTCGGACATTGTCCCGGTGCTTTAGTGTTTGCAGGGTAAGTAGGAAGACCGTTTTCAATTATCCAGATACCGCGTTTTTCGTCTTTACGAAGGTCCGGATTGCCTGTTACCTTGTTGCCTTGAGCATCAATAAGAATATTACCACTTTCATCAGTCTTATAGCAAGAGTATGGTTCTACAACGTATTTTTGAGGACCATTACCGTCGTTTTTGTCAATCCATACTTCGTAGTATGATACAGGATCAGGACCTCCAGGCATATCAAATGATGCATCTACACGATATGGGTGATCACCGTTAGATGATAGAATTGAGCCGGATTGGTTATCCTTGTCAGCATCATATCTGTAAGTTTTTGTATCTACAGTCGGAATTCTTGTTTCAAGTGTTACAGGGATTGTTGAAGTTGATGGTTCACATTCGATGTATTCATCTTGACCTTTACGTCCTACCCAAACTGAAATCTGAGCAGTGTAGTCACCGAGAGATGTGAGAGGGAAAGGAAGTTTGAAGTTATGTACAAAGTCACCTACGCTACCTGTATAGTCATCAGGTAATTGCTGATATTTATCGTAATATACAGGGTTGCCGTCTTTATCTACTACAGGGAATCCCTTTTCATTGTATTTTTGTACAGGAAGAGGATTGCCTGAAGCATCTGTCTTGATTTTACCATTTTGGTCGGCTTGTGAAATACGGCAATAGTAAACCATCTTGCCATCTTTTTCGCTTGATTTTGCACCGATTTGGTATTTGTAATAGTTACCAAGCGGGTCAGTAAGAATGATGCTGTAACCTTTTACTTCGTAGTCATCGGTTGCTCCTTCACCGTAAGCCGGTTTTTGGAATGTCATATAGTTATCAAAACCTACAATACCTGTACCTGTACCCGGCACCGGCTCTATTTTATCAATAGTGATGCTGATAGGAGTTTCTGCTACACCGATTTGCGGGATTATTTCGTATTTTGCGATACGGTAGCTCGGTACGTATTGATATAGATAGATGTGGTATTTACCTGTTCCGTCATCTTCTTTTGTGAAGAAGATTGAAGAAAGGTTTGTGTTCGCCGCTGTTCCTTCAAGGTACTCTTCGCGTTGTGCAAATGTTGCTAACGGTGCCATTGATGAGAAATCAAAGTCCTTAGCCGTTGCTGACGCTTTATCTGCTGAAGTACCTGAAAGGTTAACTTGGAATGAACCTGCAGTAATTGAATTGAACGACATTGATGATGCAAGGAACATATCATTGCACTGAACGCCGTTTGCTGCTGTTCCTTTGAAGTAAAGTGTTGACACTCCTGCTTGGTTTACCTGACCTGGTGCAGAAATGTAATTAAGTACTTTACTGTTTGAAGAACTTGTTACATCGCCGCTTGCATTCTTGTCAAAGTCAAACTTAGTATAGAAGTTGCTTCGGTGTTCGTAAATAATACGATCTACGTCATCTACACCGTTGACGAATATTGCTTCGTTTTCAGCGTTAGTACATTTAGCCTCGGATTGGCTGTCAACTGTTGGCTTAGCCCAAGTTTCAGATACTTTATCACCGTTGTTAAGCTTAAGTCTGAAGCAGTACGGACCTTGACCTGGTGCCATCATAATTGATGCCTCACCGCTATCCAAAGTACCTTTAACGGAGATTTTGTCGCATCGTCCCGGTTGACCCTCTGCCTTTAAAGAAAATTCCGTTAAGTCTTTACTAATTGTACCTGTTTTCCAAGGAGATGCATTTTGATTTGATTTATAATCCTCGTATCTGAAGATTTGATAGTTAGTAGGTGCTGCGTAGAAATAACTGGGACCTGCCTTTGCAAATATGTTTTCATATTCATCAACTGCGATATATGCAAAGTTTGGATAGTTAACAGTTGTTCCATATAAGTTTTTCTTTTCAACTTGCAATACGAGTTGGTATTTAGAGGGATCAGTTAATGATGCAGGGTCATCAGCAACTTTATAAATCTTTTCGTAGTTTTCTCTCATGGTCAAGTCTTGCAAAGTCGAGTTTCCATACGTATTATCAACGAAGAACCAGTAGCCTTTGCCGTCTCTCTTACTGATGATATGGTAAGCACCGCGGACGAAGTCAGTAAGCATAAACTTAGGGACGTTTGTAGTAGATGCTGTCCATGTAGGAATATATCTTGTACCGTCGTAAGAGTTTGCTTTGTTTTCTTCGCCGATACGGAAGTTATAAATCTCTTCAATACGATATTTGACTTTAGCACTGTTACGAGCTGCGATATTCAGTGAAATCGTATTTGATGTAACATCTAATGTCTTGGAGTCCAACACTGTGTTTCCTTCAGTATCTTTTGAAGAAGTGGTGTACTCAACTTTTGCAACTACCTTATACGTAGTAGCACCTTGTGAAAGGTTGTCGTCAATATATGTTGACCATGGAATGTCTGATTTAATCAACACGTTGTTTCGATAGACTTGGCTTGAAAGTACACGCCAAGACATTCCTGTGGGAAGTGCTTTAGTACACTCCGTAGTCCAAAGAAGGCGTGCATTGCAATAGCCGTCTGCTGCAGTACCGGACAGCGTTATTTTGTAGTCCTCAGCTGCAGTTTGCGCAATTACTCCTTGTGACGTTGCCATCACTCCAAGTAAGAGGGCAATTTTACAAAATTTCATTTTCATAGTTTGTTTTGTATATAAATTGAGTTAGTTATTTCTATTTCTTTGTATTTATGTCTATATTGTCCTTTTTTAACCTTTAGAATGCAAAATTACTAAAACAACAAAAAAAGAGTCTGTTTTGTGGATTAAAACTTGTTGTAATTAACATAAATTAACAATAAATGCTAAGCTAATAGTCTTTGATTGTAATATTTGTGCTTATTTTATAGCCTGTTTCATAGGTGGTACGGCTAAAATCAATATCGGACTAACAAGTCAGCCATTAACATTTATTGTCTGTTTGCCGTTATTTATAAGTCAAAACAGATAATCTTTCCGGTGAAATAATCTGTGCTGCTTGGAAAATATCGTCAGGTGTTATAGCATTTATTTCTTCCAAATGCGATGATATGTGTTCAGGTTCTGTACTTTCTTTTGCTGACATTACGTTTACGAGGTATTCGTGAGCGGCAGACAGGGCGAGTTGTTCCCTGTTTTCACCGGCCACTATCAGTTGACCAAGATATTGACGTTTTGCTTTGTCTAATTGTATTTTTGTTAATTTTGTTTTGGTGTATTTGCTTATTTCTTTGAATATTAATTGTTTACATTTGTCACTATCATCTGCATCACAACCGAAATATATAGTGAAAGTTCCGCAGTTGTTGTAAAAAGATGTAGTTGCCTCTATTGTGTAAACCAAACCGCGTTCTTCACGCAGGATAGTATTCAGCCTTGCATTCATTCCCGGACCTCCGAGAATATTTGTCAGAAGTGCTAACGGAAAACGTAATTTTGAACTGACACCGGGAAGAAGTGTACCGATGATAGTGTGTGACTGATGACTTTCAATATTACATACTTTATTGACAGGCTGAGTGTTAAAAGTGTTTGTTATAGCATCGTATCCTCTTAATCCGGTGTTGCTGATATCCGCAAAATATTTTTCTACAGTAGTGAGAACTTTAGCGGGCTTTGTTGGCCCCATATAGAAGAATATCATATTTGATGCGGTGTAATATTCTTTCAGGAATGTCATGCATTTTACGGAATCAAAGGTCTTGATGGTATTTTTATTTCCGAGTATGTTGTGCGCCATAGGTGTGCCTTCAAAGAGGTATTCTTCAAAGTCATCGTAAATAGCTTCCGCCGGAGTGTCACGGTAACTGTCTATTTCGTCAAGTACCACGTCTCTTTCTCTGTCAAGTTGCTCGTCAGGAAAAGTGGAATTTATTATGAGGTCTGCTATTAATGAAACGGCGCGGTTTATATTACCTTTTGGAAAAATTGAGTAAACCACCGTTTCGTCCTTAGTGGTGTAGGCATTGAGTTCGCCGCCTACCTGCTCCATACAGTTAGAAATATAATTTGCGGTATGTTTTTTTGTCCCTTTAAAAATAGTGTGTTCTATAAAGTGTGCTATGCCGAAGTTTTCTGTGTCTTCATTACGACTGCCCACAGCTACATCTACACCACAATATTCGGCATTGCTGTTTGTGTTCAGATATATTATTCTCAGTCCTCTTGACGTAGTGAAATATTGATATTCCTTTTTCACTGTATTTTGCTTTTTAATAAGGTTTGTTTTGAAAATTTATACAGCATAAATAGTGAGAATACAGTCAGCACTATGCTTAATGTAAGAATGATAATGTCGCTTGTACTTGAACCTGTTCCGATACTGTTAATGTCAATATCTGTGCCGTTGGTCTGATTTATCCATTCAAAAGTTACTATTATGCTGTTATTAATGATGTGCATTAGTATAGGTATCCATAGCGAGCCGCTCCATGCTAATAGGTAACCGAATAATACGCCTAATAACATTCTCGGCACGAAACCGAAGAACTGTAAGTGCAGCGTTGAAAATATTATTGCTGATATCCATATTGCTTTATGAGTGCCAATACTTTTAACACCACCCAGGAGTCTCATAAGTCCGCCTCTGAAAAAGAGTTCTTCGCCAAGTCCCGCAAATATTCCTACTATCATAATGTTCACTATCAGAATACCGGCGCTGTTTCCTGATGTCATAATGTTTATGGAGTCTTCGGATTTTGCCTCAAGGTCTTTGAATGTCTGCACTATGCCGGACATACTTTCCGGAAAAGTAAGATTCTGATTCCAGTTTATAATTATATTCATCAGCGGTATTGATACGACGAGTGTGAAAATCGCTGTGAGTGTAAACTTTAGTGACGGAAGTCGATCCACTGCAAGAAGTGATGCAGGAAAGCGAGTGGTAAGCATTGCCACTGCTAAAGCAGGAGTGATGAACACCAATACACTTTGCAATACCGCAGATATACGGTAAGCAGCGGCTACGTTTGTCATTTTTCCGAATAGGAATGTTGTAATCATTCCGGTTGCAACCATTAAAAAAATGAATAGTGAAAAAAGTAACACTATTGAAACAGCCGGTTTTACGGCGAATTTTTTGGAGTCAAATTGCTGCAACATAATGATAAAAATTTGTGGGTGCTAAAAGTTTATATAAAAGTCTTTTGTGAGTGTCTTATATTGTTGAGAATATTGATTGTCCTCATTTCGGATATAAAGTGTATCGCTTACGGAGTTTTTTTCTTCTTTACCGAGTTCAATCAGTATTCTTATCGGTCTTGAATTCGGCTTATTGAATATCGTTGTTATTTTGTTTATTTTAAATCCGTTGACAGTGGCATCACTTGAAATGTCATCAAGTCTGTCAGCGGGGGCTATCAGCGATATGCTGCCGTTTTCAGTCAGTAATGACTTCGCAGCCGATATTATGTCCGAGTACTCAAGTGTGTCGTCATGTCTTGCGGTTGCTCTCGAACTGTCGGGTGCTTTTATTCCGTTATTAAAGTAGGGCGGGTTGCTTACTATCAAGTCAAATTTTTCATCAGAAGAAAACTGCTTGAAGTCGCAGTGCTGTACGTTCACTCTGTCTTTCCACGGTGATTTTTCAACATTCAGAGTAGCTTCACGAAAAGCGTTTTCGTCAATATCTATAGCCGTAATCAGAGCATTGTCACATCTTTGGGCAAGCATGAGTGCAATAAGTCCGGTACCTGTTCCCACGTCAAGGATTTGCTTTTTATTCAGCACATCTGTCCATACACCGAGCAGCACGCCGTCTGTGGAAATTTTCATAGCACTTATGTCATTGGACAGTGAAAAGTGCTTGAAATCAAATGTCTTGTTCCTGTTTATGTTACGGCTCATTGCGTACTGTAAAAATTACAAATCAAGAATGCCTTCAGGAAGAATGAAACTGATGGTTTTTGAGTTTTCGTCAACACCTTCAATGTATTCATCGGCGATAGGAATATATAATATTTTTCCTTCACCGTTGCGTACAAGGAATAGTGCATTCTCTGTACTGTCGTCAATATCCTCAATTTCCCCGATACAATTATCGTTTTCAATAGCCTTGTAGCCTATTAAGTCAGATGCATAGAAGCCTGTCTCTCCGTCTTCGTCTTCATTAAAGACAAGTTCTTCTTTTTTTGCATAGATATCGTGATTGACGATTTCGGCTGCTTGGATTTCATTGTCAATACCGTCTATTTTAAGCAATATGGATTCGGCACTGCGCTGTCTTGTGCTTTCAGTGAAGAATGGTACAAGTATGCCGTCAATATCAAGAATAATGCAACTAAGTTCGGCTACATCAATGTCGCAGTCAATGTTCACCACCACTTCGCCATTGATTCCGTGAGTCTTGATGATACGTCCTATGACAGATGTTTCGCTGCGACTGATCATTTTTTCTTTTTCTTTTTGCTGTTTGGCGGAAGAATGATATTGTACTCATTCAAGTGTACTTCTTCAGAATTGAACCTGAAAGTGCCGTGTGAGATGTTTGCAAGGTCTTTGAAGATTCTGTTATCGTCAACTCCGTCGTTTCCTGATGCAAGCATCACTTTTTTCATCTGGTTCGCAAGCAATAGAACGAGGGCTTCGCGTTCTTCACTTGGTTCCATTTCCGCCGCTCTTTGTATCATTGCTATAAGGTGACGACCATAATGGCGATTATCGGAAATAGTGGCATTGTATGCAATTTTTTCGGGCTTGCTGTCAAGAGAATCTTTTTTTACTATTTCGTACGGGTAGTCAATGTCAAGTTTGAAATCCGCCATTATTGCAAGGTGATCCCAAAGTTTGCGTCTGTTTTCATCACCGTCTTTGAGGTTCGGAAATAGATTACCCATAGCCTTGACTATACTCTGAGCGCATAAATTTCTCTGCTCTTTATCCTCTATAGTGAGGCAGTGGTCCACCATTTCTTGAATTATTCTTCCGTATTCAGGAAGAATGAGCTTTTTTAAATTTGTGTTGTATGTGAGCATCTTAAAGCGCGTTTTCGTTTATAAATCTTTCAGCATCTATTGCAGCCCTGCAACCTGTTCCGGCAGCGGAAATAGCCTGTCTGTATCTCGGGTCTGCAACATCACCGGCGGCAAAAATTCCCGGTACGCTTGTCTGAGTAGTTCCTGCGAAAGTTTTTACATAGCCTGCTTCATCAAGTTCTATTTTACCTTTGAAAACGTCGGTGTTCGGCTTGTGTCCGATAGCGAGGAAAAATCCGTCAATGGCAATATCAAATAGTCTTTCGTTTTCGCTGCCTTTGTTTTCCACCAGGTGCGCTCCTTCCACGAATTCTTCTCCGAAAAGTCCTAAGGTGTTGCAGTTAAACAGGATTTCTATATTCTCAATTTGCTGAACTCTCTTTTGCATTATCTGAGATGCGCGTAAATACGGTTTGCGTACTATTAAGTACACTTTTTTAGCCAATGTACTGAGGTAAATAGCCTCTTCGCATGCAGTATCGCCGCCGCCTACAACCGCTACCGTACGTTTGCGATAGAAAAAGCCGTCGCAAGTGGCACACGCTGATACACCCAAGCCGGAGTATTTTGTTTCATCGGCTAATCCAAGGTATTTGGCAGATGCACCGGTAGCAATAATCACAGTAGCTGCAGTGATAGTTTCTTTGCCGTCAATAGTGACTGCAAACGGGCGAGATGAGACGTCTATATCCGTAACTATACCCGTTTTGATATCTGCACCGAAGCGTAGTGCTTGTTTTTTGAGGTCTTCCATAAGTTGTTGACCTGTAACTCCTTCAGGGTAGCCGGGGAAATTTTCCACTTCAGTTGTTTGAGTGAGCTGTCCGCCTGGTTGTACACCACTGTAAAGTACAGGTGAAAGATTTGCTCTTGAAGCATATATAGCAGCAGTGTATCCTGCAGGTCCGGAGCCTATTATGAGGCATTTGGTGTCTGTTTGAGGCATATAATATTCTTTTATTGTTATCTTAAATCAATTATTTCCGCTTTAGGAAACATTGCTTTATTGAATTGGAATGCTGCACCGGAAAGTCTTTTCCCGATTTTAGCATTAGTTATTTGAATTTTTATAGTTGAATTTTTAAGATAGAGAACTATTAAAGTCGGTAATTTTGAAGTCTTGTTAATTGTCACTTCTATTTTTTTTAAGTCGGCTCTTTTTACCTTGGGCGTCAGTTCTATCTTATCTTGTTTTGCATCGGAGGAGAGAAGACGAGGCTTGTAATCGCTGCGTGCGGATTTGATAAATGCAAAGGGATTTATTTCCTGTAATTCTTCATTTGTAGGATTTGACAGGTTTACCTCTTGTGTATCTGCGGAGTAAGACCAAAGTGTAGTTCCATCGAACCATGTTGACATTTCAGGTGATGAGAATGCAAATTTATCGCCGGCAAGAGTAATGCTGCCTTTTACCGTCTTAGCTGTTATTACTGCAAGATTAGCACTTAAAGACGGAGCGGAACGGATAGTTTCCACAGTCTTTTCAATTATGCTTGCTGCAGATTGATTTGCTGCATTTACTGCAAGAAAAGAAACTGTAAATAGTAATATAGATAGTATTTTATGTTTCATACAATTTATCTTAGTGTTTCAAGAAATTGTTCAAGTGAAGTGGAGTCCATTAGGATTTGACGTGGTTTCATACCTTGTGGTGGGCCTACAATACCTGCTGCTTCGAATTGATCAATAAGATTACCTGCACGGTTATATCCGATGCGGAATCTTCGTTGCAAAGATGATGTTGAGGCAATTCCTGACGTAACTATAGAGCGAGCCGCTTCTTCGAACAGTTCGTCTCTGTCTGTGACTGCTCCTGCGTTTCCTGTGTTGCTTTCATTCGGATTATAATCCGGGAGGAAGTATGCGTGGTCATATCCTACCTGATTGTCAATGAAGTTACATATACCTTCCACTTCTGCAGTCTCAATAAGTGCGCACTGGACACGTTCTATTCTTCCTGCATTCAGGAACAACATATCACCGCGACCAATCAAGTGTTGAGCACCGGCAGCATCAATAATAGTGCGTGAGTCAATCATTTGTGACACCTTAAATGCAATGCGTGCCGGAACGTTTGCTTTAATAGTACCGGTGATGACATTTGTTGAAGGACGTTGGGTGGAAAGAATCATGTGTATTCCCACAGCACGTGCTTTTGCCGTGATACGTGAAATAGGTAATTCTATTTCTTTTCCTGCTGTCGCTATAATATCCGCAAACTCATCAACGATAACCACTATGTATGGCAAATAGCGATGTCCTTTTTCCGGATTCAGTCGTCTTGAAATGAATTTTTCATTGTATTCCTTTATCGTACGGCAACTTGCATCACGGAGTAGGGCATATCTGTTATCCATCTCAATACACAGTGAGTTAAGTGTCGCTACTGCTCTGTCAGGAGTTGTGATAATTGAATCTTCATCTTCCGGCAGTTTTGCAAGGTAATGTCGTTCAAGTTTACTGTAAAGTGAAAATTCCACGAATTTAGGGTCAATAAGTACGAATTTCAATGTAGCGGGGTGCTTTTTGTAAAGCAGTGATGCTATAATCGTGTTCATACCCACGGACTTGCCTTGACCGGTAGCTCCGGCTACAAGTAAGTGCGGCATTTTAGCCAAGTCTGCGATATATACGTCGTTTGAGATTGTGGCACCAATAGCCATCGGAAGTTCTCCCTTGAATTCCCTGTAAGCTTTTGACGATAGTATTGAGCGTATTGACACTATTTGAGGATCCTTGTTCGGAACTTCTATACCTATAGTACCTCGTCCCGGCATAGGGGCAATGATACGGATACCTGTTGCCGCAAGATTTAGCATCAAGTCGTTTTCAAGATTCTTAATCTGCTGTATTCTGACACCTTCAGCAGGTACTATTTCATAAAGGGTAATAGTAGGACCTACGGTTGCTTCAATCTTTTGAATACTGATGCCGTATTGGCTGAGGGCTTGAGTGATTCGTTGCTTATTTTCCTCCTGTTCCTCAATATCAATTTGTACTTTAGAAGTGTCGTACTCTTTGAGTAAGTCAATAGGTGGAAATTGGTATCTTGATAGTTCGGCTGTAGGGTCGTATGGAGTTTCAGGTCCGAGATGTTCTGCCGTTTCAATGCTTGTGGCAGTGATTTTCAGCGGAGGCTCAACGTTAGTTTCTGTTTTTGTGACAGTTTCCTCTTGTTCGGAGTTTGTGCTATCATCATTGTTGGAATAGTTGATTACGAAATCTTCAAACTCAGGATTGGTTTTCTCCGGCTCTGCTTCAGTTCCATTTTCAGTTTCTGAAGTTTCAGTAAGTTCAACGGTTGTATCATTCTCAACAGTTTCAGTATTGTCATTTTCTGTGTTATCAGTTTCGTCAACAGTTTCCGTTTCTTCATTAGAGTCTTCTGTTTCATCAACTTCTTTCTTGGCCTTTTTAGGAAATGCCGCTTTGCAAACTTTGCCGAGAAGACCGAATAGTTTTCCTACGTATTTACTGTAAATTACAAGTATTAGTAGTATCAGAAATGCGCTGAGACCTAAAGCTGCTACGTATCCGCCGTAACTGATGAGCGTGGTTACCACCATTCTGCCGTGCATACCGCCGTACAGTATTGCACCGGCGTTATAGTATGTAAATGTGGCTGCGGAAATAGAAAGTGTTACGGCAAATAACAGTGTCTTAAACGTTACTTCCCAAAAGTGTATTTTCACGTGGTTCATTAACACGACACTCAGAATATAGAAGTATGCAAAAATGACGAATATTGAAATACCTAATGAATTTGTAGTCAATATTTGTCCTATGGTAGCACCTACAGGACCTGCAGGGTTCTGAACGGAGTCCGGGTCTTGTGCAAGTTCTGAGATAGCCTTTGTGCCGATTTGACTTTCATCTGCCACGCCATCACCGGAGATGTACTTAACGCAAGCAAGCAAGAAGTATGACGTGATAATAAGCAGAAGAATTCCTAAAGCACGGTGGAAACGAGCATCAGTGAAAAATGATACTATTGAAGTCCAAAATCCCATTGTTTCCACATCTTCATCTTCTTTTTCTTCCACTTGCTCGGGCGATGAAGTTGTCACTTTTGTGGTAGGATTTTGAGTTGAAATTCCGCTAAAACCGGCTTGGTATCCGGTATTTGTGTTGTTCCCGGTACCATTAAATCCACCTTCTGTATCGTCATCAATAATTGAAGGGTCTATATATGTTTTATTTGTTGACATTCTTAAACTTATTTGAGATTGATATAATTTACAAAATTAATAAAAACTTTTCATTATTCCTCTGACCCACTTCTGAAAATTAATTTTATTTACAAGAAAGAGGTAGCGCAGGTTCAACTGGCAAGTGCAAAATTACGTAATATGTTTGTAAAATTCTTCTT
>SAMEA104315426__coassemble_496_pt1 | contig 22096 bp, 15 predicted proteins | sample SAMEA104315426__metabat2_low_PE_027 | metagenome-assembled genome bin SAMEA104315426 (sample SAMEA104315426) | gut metagenome | biome: Monkey gut; feature: monkey-associated habitat; material: faeces | place: China | collected 2013 | reverse complement strand
TGGAATCAGCCCTAATTTTATCCGATCTCAAATTTTTTTAGCGGACAGTAATATTATTAAACCACATTTTAATAGTCGCTGAAGAAGTGAGGACGTATGACGATACCGGCTCTGATTTTGCTGACGTGCTTGTTATAGTCAAGAAGACCTTCACCGTATCCGCAATAATACTGAGCAAAAAGACTCCAGTCCGAATGTTTAGAGAAACGGTAACTGATTTCAGTAATAATATTATAATTAGGTTTCCACCCTCTTCTCTTTACAAGAATAACGGAACCCGCCCATTTCTGATTTTCAGACATCACTTGTGTACCAACCTGATAAATACCGCAGTAGTCAAGAATATCCTTATTATTTTCACCGTCAATAATAGGAATCCAGACTTTACCATGCACCATAAGTGTTCTGTCTATCATAATGTTAGCACCGAAAGTTACTCTGTTCCAGGAACGAGAAGCATCACCGTCTTTACCATTGCTCTCATGCTCTAATTGCATACTCAGTTTACCAATATATCTGCCATCGGAAAACAGAGGTTTTGCAAGTCCTATACCAGGATTAAAGTTAAGGTCCGTCATAGGTAAAGACTCTTCAAGGACGTGCCAAAAAACTTTCTGCGTATAATAAAAATAGAGGTACGTATTCCATGGTAAAGTGGTATTGGTAAGCCTTATTTGCATAGAAATTTGAAACTTTACATCTGAATTTTCATTAGTAGGCTTATGATTAATAGGAGTGCCGAAAATAAAATAGTTATCTTTGAATAGTGAGAAAAAAGGTTGATTTTTATCTAAGTACTCCCTGATTGAATCCTCCTTAAGTACAGAGTATTTCGGTGTTTCCACAAGTTGTGCGGAAACAGATGGAATAATGGTTAAAAATAATAGTGAAAAAAGAAAAATTTTATATCTGCTCATATCTCGGATAAATTTGCTGCAAAATTATTAATTATTATCATAATTACATTGTTTCATTAGTCGGAAATAATGGTAATAATTACGTATTTTTCTTAAACAAGTTACAATTTGAAAGGAGATTTTATTCTACTATAAGATAGAATTCTATGTGTTTAAGAAAAAAAAAAATTATATTGCTTTGATTTTTATATCAGCTTTTTGTGCAAATAATTTTGTAAGGCTGTAAAAGCAAATCGGAGTATATATGCTGCTGATATAGTGGCTGCAATGGTGATGGCAGTGACTGCAAATATGTTGAAATTATGTAATTTTACGAATGGGGCAAAGTATTCTGCAAATCCATGCACGAGGTACATAGGGAATGTAAGTGATGAAATGAATTTTATAACTTTATATATCGCATTAACTTGAATTTTAATTTGCTGTGCTAAGATAAAAGTAGTTATTGACACTGCCATAATAGTTATTGACAGATTGTTTTTAAACACATCATGCGCTATGCAACGCTGTCCGTATTCAGTGTATTGTATAAGAAGGGGAAAAAGCATCAGAAAAACGAGCGTACCGATTATTATAATTTTAGAACGTTTTCTCCATCTGCTATACTGATAACGGTGTAAGTACCAGCCGGCTATCATATATCCGGCGTATCCTGCAAATGGACGTAAGACGTATTCAGAATGTAGGGGTCTTCCGTAAAATGTCTCAATAAACGGAACAAGTCCTGTCATCAGCCACAGAATTATGAAAAACTGTGTAAGCCTCTGATTTTTATTAGTTACTAACAGTGATATAAACGGAGATGCTATATAAAGTCCCGTTATGGCATACATAAACCAAAGCCAGGGCTTATGCGGATAAAACATCAGGTCAGTAAGAAGTTTTGTAGCCAGTCTGTCCTCATTCTTATAGACTATATAACGGTCAATAAATGCATAAATAATGGCAAATATGGCGGTGACAAAAAGAAATTTAGTTGTTTTTTTTACAAGAAAGTCACGAATATTTGTAACAGGCAGATTGTGTATGCCAGCCACCATAAAAAAAAGTAAAGAATCTCCTCCGAAAACATATACGAACAGTCGCCAGTCAGGTGTTTCAGTACTGAACCATGTGAAGCAATGGTCAGCAATAACACAAAGTATAGCCACCGCTCTGAGCAGGTAGCTATACTGAATATCTGATTTTTTAACAGGCGTCTGTGTGGAAGAGGGTTGAAGCATTAGTATTGCTCGTTTTCGTTAGGGAAATCACCGCTTTTTACATCATCAATGTAGTGACCTAAAGCAGAGTTAATCACTGAAGAAAGATCAGCGTATTTACGTAAGAATTTAGGTGAAAATCCATTGTTAAGTCCAAGCATATCCTGATAAACGAGAACTTGTCCGTCAGTGCCGTTACCTGCACCGATACCGATAGTAGGAATAGAAAGTGATTCAGTAACTTTCTTAGCGAGAGCAGCAGGAATTTTTTCAAGTACTACTGCAAAGCAACCAATTTCTTCAAGCATTTTAGCATCTTCAAGAAGTTTGTTAGCTTCAGCCTCTTCCTTAGCACGAACAGCGTAAGTACCGAATTTGTTGATAGATTGCGGAGTAAGTCCGAGGTGTCCCATAACCGGGATACCTGCAGATAAAATTCTTTCAATAGATTCTCTGACTTCAGCCCCACCTTCAATTTTAACGGCTTCGCTACCGCTTTCCTTCATAATTCTTATAGCAGAAGCAAGCGCTTCCTTGGAGTTACCTTGGTAAGAACCGAAAGGCATATCTGTAACTACGAGTGCTCTTTTAGCGCCTTTAACGACACCCTTAGCGTAGTTAATCATTTCGTCAAGAGTGATAGGTAAAGTAGTGGCGTTACCTGCCATAACATTTGAAGCAGAGTCGCCAACAAGTATTACGTCCATACCTGCAGCATCAACGAGTGAAGCCATAGTGTAGTCGTAAGCAGTGAGCATAGCAATTTTTTCACCACGCTGTTTCATTTCAGCGAGTCGGCGAGTTGTTACTTTTTTCTGATTGTCTGTAGTGTTAGTTGACATAATAAATGATTATTATAATAGTCAAATTTTAATGATATCATTTGAGAGTGCAAAATTACTAAATTATAATATAATAACCGATTTATTTTTTATAAAAGAAATAATAAAGCACGGCTCATTCATTTAAAGCAGAAGATATTGATGTCACCGTATGGCGCACTACGTGCTTATACGGTGTTACTTACAGCCGAGGCTCGGCGAGGCTCTTTGATGATGGAACTTTTTCAGTATCAAGGACAGACCGCACCTCGCCGAGGCTCTACCTTGGTGTCACCTTCATTAGTAGTTATTATAGATTAAACCGGTATTAAAATAAGTTGTAGAAAAGTGTTGAAAAGTATGTTTAAAACGTTAGAAAACTTTTTAATAGAAAAATAACAAATAAATTTGGAAAAAAGTAATCAAATACCGGTATATAATAATCAACGATATAAACAAAACAGTTATCAAATACTTATTAATGACGTTTTAAACTAATTTTTATGAAGTTATTAACTTAATAAGTCATCTTAAATTATTAACTTTGCAGTTATAAACAATATGTTAATAAGCATGTTAATACGCTATAATACAAAGAGAAAGTATGTTAATAAGTGGTTAATAACGAAAACTCTTTGTTTAATAACTTAATATGCAAGTAATTAAAGAAAAAGTTATAAGTGTTATTAACAGGCATTATTATTACTCTTTAAAATTATTTTTTTGAAAAAATTTAATTTATAAAATAAATAATATGAATGTTGATAAAAGCTATGTAGATGTGCCGGTTGATAAAAGTATTGACTTGAAAAGTGAAATAACAAAACTCAAGAAAGAGAAGAATGCTGTAATCTTGGCGCACTATTATCAGAAAGGAGAAATCCAGGATATTGCAGATTATATAGGAGACAGTTTGGCACTCGCGCAAATAGCATCAACATTGGATAACCCTATCATAGTGTTGTGCGGCGTTCACTTTATGGGAGAGACAGCAAAAATACTGTGTCCGGATAAGAAAGTACTTGTACCGGATATGAGTGCGGGCTGTTCTCTTGCGGATAGTTGCGATGCAGATGATTTTGCAGCATTTTTGAAGAATTATCCTAATCACACAGTGATTAGTTACGTCAATACGTCTGCAAGGGTTAAAGCACTTACTGATATAGTGGTGACTTCTTCCAATGCAAGGAAGATAGTGGAATCATTGCCTAAGGACGCTCCTATAGTGTTCGGTCCTGATAGAAATTTGGGAAATTACATTAACAGTATAACGGGAAGGAATATGGTGCTGTGGAATGGAGCTTGCCACGTGCATGAACAGTTCTCAGTAGAAAAAATAGTGGAACTTAAAAAGCAATATCCGGGAGCAAAAGTACTTGCGCACCCTGAATGTAAAAAGGCAGTGTTGATATTGGCAGATGTAGTAGGTTCTACGGCAGCACTTCTTAAGTACGCAGTGGACAGTGAAGAAAAACAATTCATAGTGGCAACCGAAAGCGGTATCCTCCATGAGATGCAGAAAAAGTGTCCGGGCAAGGAGTTTATAGCAGCACCTGCTACAGATTCCACATGCGGCTGCAATGATTGCAACTTTATGAAGTTAAATACGCTTGAAAAACTATATAATGCACTTAAATACGAACAGCCTGAAATAATGGTTGATCCGGAGATTGCAGCAAGAGCGGTGTTACCTATAAAGAAGATGCTTGAATTGAGTAAATAATAAAAATACACATAATATAAAATGGAATATAATCATAAAGAAATAGAAGGTCGCTGGCAACAGTACTGGAGAGAACATAACACATACAAGACTGTAGAAGACAAGTCAAAACCTAAATATTACGTACTTGATATGTTTCCTTATCCGTCAGGTGCGGGACTTCACGTAGGTCACCCTCTCGGATACATAGCATCAGACATTTATTCAAGATATAAAAGACTGAAGGGCTTCAATGTGCTTCACCCAATGGGCTACGATGCGTACGGATTACCAGCCGAGCAATATGCAATACAGACAGGTCAACACCCTGAAATCACTACAAGAGAAAATATTGCACGTTATCGTTCACAACTTGACAAAATAGGTTTCTGTTACGACTGGAGTCGTGAAATCAAGACGTGTGACCCTGAATTTTATAAATGGACACAGTGGGCGTTTATACAGATGTTTAATCACTACTACGACACTGACACAAATAAGGCGGAGAGTGTAGATAAACTTGTAGAAAAACTTGAAAAATCCGGTACTTCAGAAATTCATGCAGCATGTACCAAGAATATAAATGTTACAGCCGATGAATGGAAAGCAATGGACGCCAAGGCTAAAAGTGACTTGCTGATGAATTATCGTCTTGCTTACCTTGGTAATACTATGGTGAACTGGTGTCCGGAACTCGGAACAGTTCTTGCCAATGATGAGGTGAGTGAAGGACTTTCAATCCGCGGAGGTTACCCGGTTGAACAAAAATTGATGTACCAATGGTGTCTCCGAGTGTCAGCATACGCACAACGCTTGCTTGACGGACTTAATGATATAGACTGGACAGATTCACTTAAGGAAACTCAGAGAAACTGGATAGGTCGCTCGGAAGGAGCTGAAATGAAATTCCGGATAGCAGACAGCGATGTGGAAATGGAAATATTCACTACTCGCGCAGATACAATTTTCGGCGTAACCTTTATGGTACTTGCGCCGGAAAGCAAATACGTGGACATAGTGACTACTCCGGAACAAAAGAAGGAAGTAGAAGAATATATAGCATCAATAAAGCATAAGACGGAACGTGAACGCTTGATAGAGAAAAAAGTGACAGGTGTATTCACAGGTGCTTACGCTATAAATCCTTTAAGCGGTAAAAAAATACCGGTATGGGTGAGTGACTATGTACTTGCCGGCTATGGTACAGGTGCTATAATGGCAGTACCGGCACACGATAGTCGTGACTATGCATTTGCCCGTCATTTTGATTTACCTATTATTCCACTAATCGAAGGTGCAGACGTAAGTGAAGAGTCATTTGATGCAAAAGAAGGAAAAATGATAAATTCCGCATCTGAAGAACTTAACTTGAACGGACTTGACGTAAAAGATGCTATTGCCGCAACTAAAGTATTCATAGAAAAGAAAGGCATAGGAAAGGTAAAAGTAAACTATCGTCTTCGTGATGCAATATTCAGTCGTCAGAGATATTGGGGTGAGCCGTTCCCTGTATATTACAAGGACGGAATACCTACAATGATGGATATAAAAGACCTTCCGCTTATGTTGCCTGAAGTGGATAAATATTTGCCTACCGAGACAGGAGAACCACCACTGGGACGTGCCAAGAACTGGAAGACAAAAGAAGGTTATCCTATAGAACTTAACACAATGCCGGGATTTGCCGGTTCTTCCGCTTATTATCTCCGCTATATGGATCCGCATAATGATAATGCACTTGTGTCGCACGAAGCAGATGAGTACTGGAGAAATGTAGATCTCTATATAGGCGGTACAGAACATGCAACAGGTCACCTTATTTATAGTCGCTACTGGAATAAGTTCCTTTACGATATAGGCTGTGTGTGCGAACCGGAACCTTTCAAGAAACTTATAAACCAAGGTATGATTCAGGGTTGCAGCAGTTTCGTATATCGCATAAAGAATACCAAGACACTTGTGTCATATAACTTGAAAGACCAATACGACACTACAGAAATACACGTTGACATAAACCTTGTAGATGGTGATGTACTTGACACTGAAGGTCTCAAAGCATGGCGTCCGGACTTCAAAGATGCGGAATTTATCCTTGAAGACGGAAAATACATCGTAGGCCATGCAGTGGAAAAGATGTCAAAGTCAATGTTTAACGTAGTCAATCCTGATGATATAGTAGAGCGTTACGGAGCAGATACACTTCGTCTTTATGAAATGTTCCTCGGTCCGCTTGAACAGAGCAAACCATGGGACGTAAAAGGTATAGACGGGGTAAATCGTTATCTCAAAAAACTCTGGGGTCTCTTCTATAAAGGAGATGAACTCCAAGCAGATGAAAGTGAACCTACAGCAGAGGCACTTAAGTCACTGCATAAACTTATAAAGAAAGTAAGCGGTGATATAGAAAACTTCTCATACAACACTGCAATAAGCGCATTCATGATAGCCCTTAATGAACTTTCACAGCAAAAGTGCAAGTCAAAGGCAATCCTTGAAAAATACCTTGTAGTTCTTGCACCGTTCGCACCTCACATTACAGAGGAATTGTGGCACGCTTTGGGATATGACACCACAATCTGCGATGCAGAGTGGCCTGCATTCAATGAAGAATACCTTAAAGAATCAACTGTAAAAATAGCAGTATCATTCAATGGTAAAGCACGTTACACTATCGACGTGGCAGCCGATGCATCAAAGGAAGAAGTGGAAAAAGCAGCCTTGAGTCACGAACTTGCCGCTAAATGGATAGACGGTAAAACTATACGCAAAGTGATAGTAGTACCGGGAAAAATAGTGAACGTTGTAGTATAATAAAAAGTAAAATAAAACGTTATATATTAATAACTTGTACTAACAAATGCCGAAACTGAATAAAATAGTATTTGCTACCAATAATGCTCACAAGCTTGACGAAATCCGCAGTATTGCGGGTGAAAGTCTTGAAGTGTTGTCACTATCCGATATAGGTTGCCATGCAGATATACCGGAAAATGAAAATACTCTTGAAGGAAATGCGTTGGCAAAAGCGAGATACGTCAAAGAGCATTACGGGTATGACTGTTTTGCCGATGATACGGGTCTTGAGGTAGAGGCATTGTCAGGTGCTCCGGGAGTACATTCAGCACGTTTTGCTCCCGGTACGGACCACGATTCTCAAGCCAATATGACTTATCTGTTAAGTCTGCTGGAAGGAAAGGAAAACCGTAAGGCAAGATTCCGTACCGTTATAGCGCTAATTGCAGGAAAAGAGGAAACACTTTTAGACGGAATAGTGGAAGGTGAAATATTGAAGAGTCCGCAAGGAAATTCAGGTTTCGGCTACGACCCGGTATTCAAGCCAAACGAAAGTGACAGAACATTTGCGCAAATGACAGCAGAAGAAAAGAATGCCATTTCACATCGTGGACGAGCAACGTCAAAACTACTTAAAAAATTGAAAATATAATCCAAGAAACAATATGATACGCAGACTATCACTTATATTATTGTTAATATTACCATTTTGCATTAAGGCTCAACAGATGACCGGAAGTTGGGAAGTGTTTACAGTTTACAATGCTGTAGATAAAGTTCTTGAAACTCCTTCTAAATTGTATTATTTATCATCGGGAAACTTGTATTCATACGATATGGGTACTCAAGAGTCAGAGTCGCTCAACACTCAGAACGGACTAAATGATTCAGACATATCAAATATGTACTACAATCCTGCTGATAAGTATTTGCTTTTGACTTATACTAATGGTAATATAGATATTATCTACGACAATGGTGACATTGTGAATATGAGTGATATAAAAGATGCTATCATGGCAACGGAGAAGACAATTAATCACGTGTCTTTTTATAAAGACCGTATCTGTGTAGCCACAAACTTCGGTGTAGTTCTTTTCGATGGAAAAAAACATCACGTAATACAATCAGGTATTTATAAGGCTAATGTGGATTTCTTTGCACAAGTAGGCGAATACTTCGTGATAAAGAAAAGTGACAATAACTTGTATTACTTACCTGTAAATCAAAAATTTAACGTTATAGATAACTTTAAGCCGCTTTATCAGTCAAGCGGATCCCAGACGTATTTTTATTACAAGACGGGTGTTGTGGTAAGCGACAATAAGTTGATAGCCGTCAACACAGGTGGTGCAGATAAGATGCGTGCATATACTTTTGACTTTACAAACGGAAAGTGTGCCATATCACAAGTGAATACCACAAATTTCAATGTGAAAGACATAAATGCATGGAACGGAGGATATTATATAACAGATGGTACAAATGTTCTTACTGTTGACGCTAATGGTGAAAACGGAGTATTGACTGCATTGCCAAGCCTCGTAAAAGGTCAAAAAATAGCATTTTGGAGCGGAGTGGATAAAGTGTGGGCGTGTGATAATTCCGGACTCGGATATTACGACTTATCATCAGGTACACCTACAGTAATAAATGATAAGTTCAAGCCGGGAAATCTCACCGTGGGATATATAGACTTCCTTAGAGCCGATGCGTGGGGAAATATTTATATGACATCAAGAAGTGAAAGTTTACTTGTATCATATCCTAAAGGAAGAGAAACTCAGACCGACGTAAACAGAATAAATGCAGACGGAACTATTGAAAATATAACATCGTCCAATCATACTTATCAGAACAGTGTGTTCAGCGCGGCAAAATATCAAGGTAAACTTTACGGAAACAACTCTATCTGTCCTCACCCTACCGAGCAAGGCGTTTACTACGTAGGAAACCGTGCAGAGGGTATTATGAAATTCAAGGATAACAACTACTTGTACTCTTACAATGGTAATAATTCCAATATCAATGAAATATGGGGTTGGGACGTAAATGGAATAGACTTTGATTCAAAAGGTAATCTATGGGGTATTACCGGAACAGGTGTAACTCCGATGATAGTAATGCTTCCTGCTGCAAAAGTAGCTCAGGAAACAACTGCGAAAGACGACTGGATAGGGGTCAATAATGAGTTCGGAGCAACTCACGACGGATATATTCTCGCATGTAAAAAGTCAAATGTAATAATTGCATTTGACGGTCAAGGTGAAAATGCTCCTATTTATTTCTACACTACAAAAGGTACTGAAACACTTACAGATGACAAGTTCACTGAAATATCTTATTTTACTGACCAGGACGGTCGTCAATTCTCAAGTTATAAGATTATATGCGCTCTTGAATGTAGTGACGGAAAAGTGTGGATAGGTACTGATGACGGTGTGTTCGAATTGCCGAATCCTGAAAAGGTTGCCGAAGGAGGAACAGTGGTGAGAATAAAAGTACCGAGAAATGACGGTACAAATCTTGCCGACTATCTTCTTGCAAGTCAACTCGTGATGTGTATTGCAGAAGACAGTTCAGGACGTAAATGGATAGCAACACGCGACAGTGGTATATATCTCGTAAGCAGTGACGGTACTGAGATAATAGAGCATTTCACTCAGGATAATTCCGTGCTTAACTCAAATGATGTACACAGTGTGATATGCAGTCCTGTCTCAAATGCAGTATATTTCGGCGGTGCAGGTATATTGTACAAGTACAATGCTACGGCAGCACCGGCAGCAGAGGATTACAGCAACGTAATAGCATATCCTAATCCGGTACGTCCCGATTTCTCAGGCTGGATTACCATAAAAGGTCTTATGGACAGTTCATTAGTAAAGATTACAGATGCAGCCGGAAACTTGGTTTATCAGACAAAGTCCGAGGGCGGTATGGCAGTATGGGACGGATGTAATACGTCAGGTGAAAGAGTAAGAACCGGTGTATATTACGTATTTGCATCTCAAAGTGCAGAAGATCAGTCCGGAAATTCGGCTGTGACAAAAATATTAGTAGTGAAATAAACCCAACCAAAATTTTGCAATGGAAATATCATTAAAATATAAAGACGAAAAAGATAAATCGTACGGACTTGCCGGACTGGCAGTGAGTCTGTTTATATACGACAGTGATGAATATTTGTCATCACTGTCGCTTGATGATGAAGTACCGGTGAATTTCGTGCCGGGATTTTATTTTGTGTCAAATCCTGATTTTTCCGCAAAGGAAGTATGGTCTCACCTTGTGAAACAGTATGAACTGTTTATTGCTATGACAGTTGGAAACTATTTATGTCGTCAACTTGTTTACAAAGGAAAAAATGTTGACCCGTTTGCCAAGACAGAACTGAGAAAATCCGTTTACGAGGAAGGTAAAAACGTATGTTCTCTCGAAGATGATGAGATAGAATCATACTTTACTCGCGAATATTCAAATATGCAGAAGGTGTTTTCTCACCCCGGAGTGCAGCAAGTGGTACGCAATTTTGCAGAAAAACTTGAAGAGTCCCGTACATTGTCCCACGATGATATAGTGTCAATACTGAGGGCTCTTCAAATGATGTAAAAAATTTTTTTACATCAATAATGTAGTACAATATGTTGCGAGACAGCAAGTTAAATATTACGACGCTATTTATTTTTGCAGTTTCGGCAGCATTGGCTTTACAACTTTATTTTACGCCTTATTCAGGCGATGACTGGGTATATTTCGGAGCATATACAGGGTATAAATCCGTGTGTCATAATGCTTGGGAATGGCTTAAACTTGGTTTCGGACATTGGCTCGGAACAAACGGACGTTTTGCCAATATCGGTCTTACTCCGCTGCTTTTATTGCCAAAGTGGCTTCTTGCGGGATTGTGCGGCATGGCTGCATATATGATGTATTCCAAGACAGTATTTTTCATTGATGAAAAGAAAAGTCTGCCTGTAACTGTCATTGTGTTGACAATCCTTGTTGCGGCGTTACCGTGGTGGGACTCAATGATGGTGTTTGACTGCGAATTTAATTACGTATTTTCATCAGCGATGTGTCTGACCGCTGTAAATCTTTTATTCAAGACACCCCTCAACAGACTGCACTACATACTTTCAGCGGCATTTTGCTTTGTAGCCGGAATGATGCATGAGGCGGCTTCAATGCCTCTGCTGTGTGGCGTGGCAGTGTATATTTACTTTGGAGGTAAAAGACCGGACAACCGGTTGTTATGGTCATTTGCAGCAGGAACGTTTATAGTGACTTTTTCTCCGGGAATATGGCTCAGAGCATCACATTTGTCAGAACCTGACGATATTTTACCATTATTATTGCTTAAAAGTGATGCATTGTCGTTGTTGCTCGCCGGAGGTATTTTTTACAGCCTGTTGAGGAAAAAAATGCGTGCCGAGGTAAAGAAATATTCGTCAAGTATAATCTGCATTTTTGCAGTAGCCTCTTTAGTGTCAATGGCAATGAGCGGTGTATCCGGCATTGTAGGTCGCAGTGGCTGGTTCGCAGAGATATATGCACTGATAGTAATCACATACTTTGCAAAAGAGTATTTATTAAAAATACCAAAAGTAGTATATACATTACCGGCATTAACAGTATTGGTACATGTGTCAATGGTGGTGTACGGTCAGCGGTCGGCAGGCATAGAGTATGCTGAATTTGACAGAAAATACATGAATTCAAAATCCGGAATAGTATTTATTGACTATACGAGAGATGATGAGCGAAGTGCTTTTCTGCTTAATAAAGTGCGAGGAGTTCCTGATCCTGATGATACATATTTACTCAAGACGTATGCTGAACATTATTCTGAAACGTCACCCAAGCCGATAGTATTGCCCTCAGATGCAAAGAAATATTTGGAAGCAGGACTTAATGAGACTGTTGTTCTGAAATCCGGTGATATTCTCAGTACAGTATGTCCGAAATTAAGTGAAATTCGTGATGACGGATTAATGCTGTGCGAAAAAGACGGAGTGCAGATGGTGGTTCAAGAATTCTGTTACGACGGAAAGCAGTATTATCATATATCCAAGAGAATATTGGATCCCGGAGACAGATAAAAAGTTTGTTGATATGAAAGAAAAAATCGAATGGGTGTCCATAATACGCGGAATAACAATAATGCTTGTTGTGATATACCATGTGCAGCTGGTAGATATGTCCACGGGGTGCAATCATCGGTTTTGTGAAATAATACCTCAAGTGTATTTACCATTTTTTATGCCTGTATTTTTCTTTATATCAGGAGGATTGGTGTATAAGAGCAGGATACTGAGAGATTGTGGCACAATAGAATTTTATAAAGATAAATTTGTAAGGATACTGTTGCCGTTTATCTTTTTTGTGACAGTATATTTCAGCATAAAAATGCTCTTTAACAGTATGGTAAAGACACCTGCGGAATTGTCATTCACTTACTATTTGAAATCTTTTGTTTACTATACGGATTATCCATCAAAGCCACTATGGTTTTTGCCAACATTGGCAACTATGATGCTGCTCTATCCGATATATAAGTATGCTTGTGAAAGAGATATAAGAATAATAGTGCTGTTAGTGCTGACAGTAGCGTTTTACTACGTAGATTTATCATATATCCCTAACGTTTTCAATATAGATGAACTGAATAAATACCTGGTGTTTTTCTGCCTTGGAATAGTATTTTTTCAAAAGGAGATGTATAAGTATTTTACAAGTGTAAAGACATTGATACTATCCGCATTGTTGTACGGAATCGTGTATTGTACGGAATTAAGCCTTCTGAAATCACTTATAGGAGTACTGTTGACGGTAAATATAGGGTTTATGCTTGAAAAAAATGGTATAGCAACTCGCATATTTACGCTTTTCAATGATTATCTTCTGCAGATATATTTAATGTCGATGATATTTCAAGGATTTGTAGAACTTGTTCTTTGGAAAAAAATATTCTATAATGAAACATTTGTGTATGTATTTTACGCAGTGAATATCATTTCAGGGCTGTTTATCCCAATCATCATCACCAAAATTATAAAAAAAGTCCCCATCAAATTTATCCGCTTTTGTTTCGGATTAAAGTAATCGGATAAATATGTTTTTAAACATATTAATAATTTATACAAATATTAAAGTTATATATTACATTTGCGGCGTAGATAACTATCTGTTGTTATGAAGGTTATATCAAGCATAGTTTCAATCGTGTTAATCAGCCTTATATTTCAAATATGTGAGGCAAGTCCCATTGAGTCTTTTTTTATAAATTCTATTCATTTCCCCTCAGATGGAGAAAAATTGACAAAAAAGCATTACGAATATATTGATATTTCACCAAATACTCGTGTATGGGATTTTAGCAAAGCCATAGAGACAGGAGAATCACACGTTATGAGGTGGTCAAATATAGGCGACTCAATTTTAGTAAAACACGAACTTGGATCTCAATTTACTTATTCCATAAAGGGTGAACACATAATATGGATTGCTTATGAAAATCCATTGGCCGAACTTAGAGGAAAAATCTCACCATGTATGAGTAAAGATAATATTCAACAAAGTTCATTTTTCGTACCATATTTATTTCAAGGAAATTATTGCAAAAACACAAATATACTGTGTGAGGGTATATTATCTATTACCAAAAGTGATTATGGTAAATTAATATTACCCGATGATACTATACAAAATGCAATAAGAGTTACACAAAGAATTGACGGAACTATGAAAGTGACAGGTGGTACGTTGTTTTATAATAATGATACTATAAGTGAAGATATTCCATTAAAGCATATTGTAATCGTTGATAAATGGTATTCTCCAAATTATAAATATGAGTTGACTGAAAATATATCTGACCGTTATTTTTTTAATGGCGAATTAATACAATATACTTCCAATACATATTTGTGTCCGCCGGCAGAGCAAGAGTATAGTTCGGAAAATTTCGAATTTGCGAACAAACATAATAAACAACGTTCACGCCAACCTGAATTGCGAGAGTATAATACCAATGCAATAGACTTAACAAATAAAATATGCATAAATTATAATGAAAATTCAATTGGAATATGGATTGATACTAAATCAATATTAAAAAATGGAGAACAGTTTGATATCAGCGGTATTCTATGTGATCAGTTAGGACGAGTTTGGAAAACATTCTCTGAGAATAATGTAACTGATGATATATGGGAAACCGAAATTATTTCCAAAGAATTTTCCAAAGGTGAATATATACTCTTTTTCTCTATAGGAGAAGAATCTATAAGTAAAAAACTGATTATAAAATAGTGGCTATGAAAACAAGAATAATACTATTTATAATCTTTTGTATGTTATATGGCAACGCTACTGCTCAATTAACGTCGCCTGAAAATAAGGCAAAACCGTATGTTCCGACATGGGAAGTATATGAATTTATGAAATATGGCTCCATTGGTGCTTCATTATACACGGGTACTGTTAATTATTCAATTCCAATTTATTCATATAAAGACGAGGATTTTGATTATGCTATCTCTATAGATTATGCAAGTAATGGATTTCGAGTAAATCATAGTAGCGGACCGCTTGGGCATGGTTGGTCTTTGAATAGTCCGGGAATGATTACAAGAGAAATTAACGGATTGGCAGATGAATGTGTTAAGACTATAATTGCTCCCGGAGGAAACGGTTGTCAATTATATGGTTACGAAAAGACTCCGGTAGGAAATTTAATGGTGGCACTTCTTGTAGACGGAAATAATAAAGCATACACGGCATTTACTGATGATAAAGGTAAATACTATGATGCACAGCCGGATATTTACAGATTTAACTTTTGTGGTTATAGTGGTTCTTTCAGATTATTGCCTTACAGAATTAATGAAAGCCAATATCTGTTTTTTGAATGTTCATCAAACTCACAATCGTTAAAAGTGAAAAAATTCACCGATAAAAGCACCATAGTCATTTTAGACGGAAATGGATACGAATATACATTTTCAGTTGGAGAATACACAAAAGAAAACCTTAGCGATGCTGTTGGTGCAACACCTGAAAAAATTTACAGGCAATGGAATCTTCAAAAAATTACAGCACCTAATGGAAGAATGATAGAATTCCTATATTTACTGATTTTAGACAATGATGGTCTTGATAAATCAAATCACAATATAACCTATACACCGTCTTTATCTTATGAACATACATATTATAGCGGAGTCTCAAATAGTTATGGCTCAAAATCAATAACTGTATCTGCTAATGATGTATATTCAACACAACTAACAGGAATAATATTTCCTGATAAAACAAGATTATACATTGAGTACAAAGATGGTGTTACGGAAAAACGCTATGTTGTCCCAAACCAAAAGATAAGTGATGCATTCGGAAATAATAAAAAGATAAATGCAGTCAATATATATTCCCCTGAAAATAAACTATTTAAAAAGGCTTCATTCTCTTATAATATAGTAGGCGGACAAAATGCAATGGATAATAAATTAACTTTTCTGGAATCTGTAAGTATATCCGGACAAGGAAAATTCTCTTTTGAATATAATACAATGACGGCATATCCTCCACTTGGCACAATAAAGAGTGATCATTGGGGATACTATAATGGTGAATCAGGGGGATTTGATGTTAATGATTTTTTTTCTAATGTATATTATGATGATAAATATAATGAAAATTACTATTCAACATATAATAAAAATCCAAATTACGATGCTGCCTTATCCGGCACACTGTGTAAAATAACGTATCCTACAGGGGGTTATTCTACAATAGGGTATGAGCAGCATAATTGTTCACAAAAAGTAATTCGAAAAAGTAATACGAATTTCTTGCCGAGTCTTGAAACGTTATCAAGTAATGAACAAGTAGGTGGCGTTAGGATAAAGCAAGTGGTTACTTATTTCCCCAATGGAACACCTGAAGATACTGTAAGATATGAATATAAACTGACTGATAATAATTTAAGCAGTGGTATTTTAATTAATACTCCTCGATACGGTATTAAATATAAAACGGAAGGCAAAATAGTTGATAAGTATAATTTAAGTAACAGTATTTATGATTTTAGTAAGACACATATAGAGTATTCTCATGTAAGAGAATATAAAAGTTCATCAGGTTATACGGATTATTACTATAATTCATATAATAATTATCCGGATGAATATCAACTACAAGAGGATGAAGATAAAGACCATCGGCTATATATGTTTAACTTTATTTCAGACGGCTTTGATAACAACCGCGTTACTTTCATGAATCCAAGTTATTTGGTTACAAATATCTTGACTCCTATTCCTTCTGCACAAATTAAAAGAGGGCTTCTGTCAGAAGTAAAAAAATATAAAACAGATGGGACATTAATAAATAAGACAGCATATAATTACGACTTTCCTTTAGTAAAGATGGATACAGTATCAACTTTGGCTGGAGAAATGGCACATGACGTATTTTATCCGAGGTATAATATTGAATTATATTCTGTAGATGAATCTTTACATGTTAACAATAAGTATGTATCTGACAAGAAAATATCCACATTCAATTCGTTGGGACAAGAAATAGAAACAAAGCAAATCACTGCAGATGGGAATTTCATTGTTGATACATACCAATACTCGGGTGATAAATCATACACTGGAGGTATTTATAAAGAAATGAGACTCGCTAATAATGTTAATAGTCTTATTTTGCACGAGAAAAAAATTATAATTAATGGACAGGAATCAATCATTAGTAAAGAGCGATACAACTACTATAAGCCTGATAAGACATCGTTTTTTAAAGTTTCAAATATTGAAAAATGGTCACCAAACAGTGGTTGGACTACTAAGGAATCGTATCTTTATGATGACATAGGTCGTGTAAAGCAGCAGACAGATTCTTGCGGTATTAGTTCTTCTTATTTGTGGGGATATAATGGGAGATATCCGTTGGCTATAGTTGATAATTCACCTTCCGGTGTGCTTGAAAAGTCTTTAACTGTAAGAGGTGTCCGGATATCTGATTTATCAAATGGAATTATAAGTGATGAAACATTTGGCAAGTTATCTGCAATTTGCAGTTTACAGCCACAATCGTTATTTAATATTTTAAAGTTTAAATCTAATTACGGACTTACAAAACTCATTTCGCCAAATACTACTAATACTGTATATAACTATGATGGGTACGGAAGACTTAAATCTATTACAGATTCAAAAAATCAAGTGTTGCAGCAGGGATTTTATAAACTTATGTCCATTTTACCGATTAGTGCAACAATTTCTTGTCCGGACACATACGCTGATGAGAATATAAATGCTACTGTTTATGCAAAAGGCGGTACAAATACTTATGATTATACATTTAAAATATACAATAGTCAGAGTAGCAATTTAGTATATAACGAAAATAATAGTAATGGTGTTTTGAATATTTCACCATACGAAAAAGGTATGGCTATAGGTAAATATCGTATTAGATGTGAAGTTTCTGATATTATTTCGGAAGAAAAAGTATTATTGAATAAAGATTTCATAATAAAACCTGTCAGATTGCATTTTTCTGATATAGAAGATACAAATATGGGCGTTATAAACGCCTATATATACACCGATACACCGACAGAAGTAACATTTAATTTGGAATTAGCATCTTCAGAACCATGTACTATTACGATTGCCGGTGTTTCTCAAACATTTACTAAAGAAAAAGATGCAATTTTTAAAATTCCATTATCCGTTGGAAATAATATAGTTTCAATCGTCTATCCTCAAAACACGGCAATAATTAATGCGGCACTAAGTATTGTTGAGGCTACAAACGGCCATGAAATTAGTGAACCTTCAATTATTTATATTTCACATTAAGACAGATAAAATTTCCTATGTTGCAGATAAAAAAGATATTAGTTGTGTTGCTGTTCGGACTTTGCTTCTGCTTTATGGCTGATGCACAATCTGACAGGAATTATATTATGCGGCACACTATGCTTGATTCTGCCGGTTCTAAAAAGATTACGTCTATTACATATTACGATGGTTTGGGACGTGCGGAGGAGACTGTGACGGTCGGGGCTTCTCCTTCGGGAGCAGATCTTGTGCAGTTTAATTCTCGTGACCGTGCAGGACGTATTATCCGCCAATATAATGCTACTCCGTCTTTCAGCAACGGCTCTTTTGTTTCAGAGCAAGATATTATTTCAGCAGCGACCGGTGTATATGGCGATGCCAAGCCTTATTCTCTTACTCAATACGAGCAATCGCCCCTTGGTAGAAAAATAGTGGAGTATGGTTCGGGAGAGGATTGGCACTCTGCCGGAAAGGCAGTCAAAACGGAGTATTTTACTAATAGTACAGTTGATGCTGAATTTAAGTGCCGATTGTTTTCAGTTACAGATACACGTCTAATCAATGATATGTCAGTCACCGTCACGCCTAAGGGACTATATCCTGATTGCTCTCTTTATGTCACAAAGGTCACTGACGAAGACGGGCGTTATCGCCTTACGTTTGTTGATAAGCAAGGACGACAAGTGTTGACGCGCAGTGTGTCGGGAAAGATATTTTCGGATACTTATTACGTTTACGATATTGCAGGATATCTCACAGCGGTATTGCCACCGGCGTTGTCTGCAAAACTTGGTAACACCCCTATAATTTCAACAACCGAAGATGCTAAGAATTATGCTTATTTCTATATTCGCGATTGGTACGGCAGATGTCGTGCAAAGAAGTTGCCGGGCAGAGAATGGCAAGTAAACGTTTATGACAAGTCCGGCAAGGCAGTGATGACACAAGATGGAAATATGCGAGAAAACGGTGAGGCAATATTCAGTATCACCGATGCTTTCGGCAGAGACTGCGTTAAAGGTATTATGCCTGCAAGCCTTTCTGTGTCAAATGCCAATTTAAGCGTGGTAATACTTGCGGAGCGCAATGCGGAGACGGATTCTCTCGGCGGATATATAATCAAAAACGGTACGTATAATTTTCCGAGCTACAATTTGCTCAAGGTGAATTATTACGATAATTACGATTTCCTAAGCAGTAAAACATTCGGAAGTGAATTATCTTACAGAAATGTTGCGGGCTTTGACAAACGTTTTGTCAGCGAAGAATACCCGGCACTTTCAGCACAAGGAATGTTTACAGGCTCTGCGACACGTATTCTTAATGACACCATTATGCTCTATAAGTCCGTATATTACGACTATCACGGAAACGTAATCCAAGAGCATAAACAAAATGCTATGGGAGGCTTTGACCATTACTATTACCGACTCACCTTCACCGGTAAGCCGTTAACTGTAAGGCACGAGCATATCACGGATAAAGACAGCAGTATTTACGAATACAATTACACATACGACAATATGGAGCGACTGCTTACAGTGTCTTTATCACTAAATGGCGAATCTCCGACTATGCTCGCACGACACAGTTACAACGATACAGGGCAACCGCAGCAGTTATCGCTTGGCGAAAGTGAAAACGGGATTGTAGAATACGGCTACAACGTAAGAGGTTGGACATCTCAAATCGCAAACAAACACTTTTCACAGATACTCCATTACGCAGACGTCTTCGGCAATGCCACACCTTGCTACAATGGCAACGTCAGTGCTATGGAATGGACAGCAAAAGACGCCTTAACAGCACAAAATCCCGCACAGCAAAGTTATACATTCACATACGATGGCTTTGACAGACTTGAAAAGGCAAAATATAGCAGAGCGGAAGGAGACGTAGGCGGTTTGATAATGAAAAACAAACCCACCTGCGATTGCAGTTACACCTACGACCGCAACGGCAATCCCACAGGAATATATCGATCCGGAGTTTACGATGCCGTAACAACAGATGAAAAAACGTATTGGACATACGGAGATATAGATGACGTGCTGATAAACTACAATGGAAACCAAATTAAAAATGCCATTAATCTGATATCACCATTGACATACACTGATGCAATGACCTTCAAAGATAATGCCGATGAAGAAACAGAATACACCTACGATGCCAATGGAAATATGACTTCAGACCACAACAAAGGTGTTCACATAACATACAATATCCTCAATCTTCCGCAAGTAATAAACTACGGCAAAAGACACTTAGCATTCTACACCTACGATGCCGATGGAAACAAACTGAAAGTGGAACACAAACTTCTTCCTGTAAGTTTCCTTAAAGAAAACGACAACACACCTGACAGCAGAGCAACAATAATACGCCCGCCCAAAGTAATAACAATCTCGAAAATGCAATACAGTAGCGGTCACATCTATCGCAACAACAAACTGCAACAAGTAAACAACGACTACGGCTATTGGGCAGACAGTACATATCACTACTATATAAAAGACTATCAAGGCAACGTCCGTGCAGTGATAGCCCAAGACGGTACACTTGAAGAAATAAACAACTATTACCCATACGGCAGCCTGATGGGAGCAGCGTCACCCGGTGTTCAACCCTTCAAATACGGAGCAAAAGAACTCGACCGTCAAAACGGCATAAACCTCTACGACAGCCAAGCCCGTTTTTACGACCCGATAATCTGCCGCACAACAACTCAAGATCCGTTAGCCGAAAAATATTATTCCACAAGTCCATATATTTGGTGCGCAGGAAATCCGATGAAATATGTGGATAGAGATGGAAAAGAGTATGGTGATACTTTAGCCTCACAGGATGCTGCGGCATTAGATTTTAGTATTTGTTATAATGGACAATCTATAATTATAAATTTGGAATATGTAACCAATATTTATTCATTTCAGATTTCAGATGGACAAACTGCATATTCATATACTAAACCTCAAATTGGCGATATAAATTCAACATCAAATCCATTAGAACCTCCGGATGGAAACCCCATTGTTGCAAGGGCACATACACATGCGGCATACGGTGCAAGTTTCATAAATAATAAATTTTCAGGTGAAACAAATAGCGCAGAGGGCAACAGACATTCTTCCGGAGGCGATATATTCCTTTATAATCTTATAGAGGTTGATGGCTATGTAGCAACTCCCAATGGCTCACTAAGAAAATACGATAATAAGACAGGAGGTGTAACGGTAATAAATGAACAGATTCCAAGCGACAAAAACGACCCGGAAAGAATAAATAGTATTCCGGCTTCTTTTTATAATTTTCCAACAAGTGTAAAACTTAAATTTTAATTTCAATATGAATTTTCGAGTAGTTTTTAGCACAGTTCTTTTTTTTATGACAATGTGCTTATTTTCCCCTACAACAAGTAAGGCAAAGGATACAGTGATTGAAGAAAACTTACCCAAAGTGACTGAAGTCACCACCTACGGTTATCGCATGCCGGATCCTCCTGACAAGTTTGAAAATCTATTGCCAAATCTCGATGTGGCTTTTCAAGTAGCGTACCCAATTTTACGAGCGTTGTATAACACTGACTTTGAAGAATATAATTTTAAGGGATATCTTGCTAATGATTCAATTTGGGTGATTTATGGGGATTTGAAAAGACTTACTGAAGGTGGTGGCCCGTATATAGAGTTAAATAAGAATGACGGAAGAGTTATGGTTATCACTCACACGAAATAGTTTTTTCCCTATTATTACTGTCCGCTAAAAAAATGACGTCTGATAAAATTAGGGCTGATTTAAT